>Ga0209318_1000123_pt1 | contig 90926 bp, 111 predicted proteins | sample RifGroE1_FD_183999 | JGI IMG/M metagenome (GOLD analysis project Ga0209318, IMG submission 183999) | Groundwater microbial communities from Rifle, Colorado, USA - Groundwater E1 (SPAdes) (version 2) | ecosystem: Environmental > Aquatic > Deep subsurface > Groundwater | place: Rifle, Colorado...
ATGAAAAATTGACCTCAAACAACTTGCGCCAGAAAAGGAGAACTCCATGGAATCTGAAAAAAATAGCCTGAGGGATTGGGTATCTTCTTTTTATCTGCTTAAGGCAATCGGTGGTTTAAGGGAGGCGACGCATTATTCAGAGCGTACCCTCATCAAGGTGGCTATGGTTGAATTCCTTCTGTTAGCCGTACTGCTCTTTATTGCGAAAATCTATCCCGAGGGAAATCAGCTCCTCGGGATAGCGATTTTTTTCATCTTGGGCTGGATGCTGTTCAACTACGGTCACAATCTGACCCGAAAAAAATTTTTCCAACTGGCTCCATCGGGCAAAAACTTGGAAGCGATGATTACAAAAACGATGCATGCCATTTCTCTCTTAAACGCGGATGAATTGGCCATGCTTCAAGATCTCGCGGATGCCAGCAATGACAAAAACCTTTTCCTTCAAAAACTGGAAGAAGCTTTGCGTCATGAGAAACTGGGAAAAATACAGTTCCTCAAAGAAATCTCCGATCATGTGGACAAAAACCATGCAGAATGATTTAACTTCCGAAGCACAGGCAGAAAGGAGGATCTCCATTATGGACACGAAAAAAAGATTAAAGATCATGAACCGCGGATGCATGGTTCTTTCTTCCGTTGCCGGCATGATCTCGCTCGGCGTCGCCTTGTTTTCGGATTGGGAATTCGTAGCCAGGTTATATCTGTTCGTCGCCGGATCCGTGTTGATGTGGGCGGTCTTTTATATCAGAAAGCTCAACCAACGGGTAAATCGGGAACTCTAAAAAGGAGGCAACTCATGGCTTGGTTCGCAAGAAAACGGAAAGATGAAATCGATGAAGCTCTTCCCGAAAAACCTTCCATGCTCGCTCCGCATGTCGGAGTGGTTTCGCTCGGGGCATATGAAACACTCGCGGCAGAGGTCGGGTTCTACCCCCTCCAGCTTTTTAAGGAGCAATTGATGCGCTTCCTTGCGGAAGAGAAGATTCCCAACTACGATTACGGCCAAGTCGACAAATACATGACGCACATGGCCGAAAAAGAGGGGAAGATCTGGATCTGGCGACCTCTCCGGGCAAAAGACGGTAAACTTGGTTCCGAGAACCTGATGGGCCACACCAAGAAAAACGAACCTGACTGGCGAGGGCACGGGAGCTTCTATAATGGATATCCTGGATATTCCCAATATGACAAATTCGTGCCGCCCCATATCCTGCGCCTGGTCAAAAAGATATCGGAAAGATTCCCCAAATTGGCTTTTTTCGTCAGCGATTATGCGGTTCCGAACCCCGACCCGTTCATCATGATGATGACCGAAGGGATTGACCCCATCGTCTTCGGTGTCTGGGATGAGCCCACCTTCGAGGAGAAAGAAGCTGAAGAATAACGATTTCTTCAACTGAAATACGAAACCCCGTGCCTTATACAGGCATGGGGTTATTTTTTGCAAAATTAAAGACCCCGACGGCGTTCCCACATGGAGAGCATAGCTTTTTTCAATAGCGTAGCGTCAAGGTCTTGCTTCGTTGAGCATGTGCTTTTTTAAAGAACCCATGTTCCGTCTTATATTAATTAATACAATTGAGAAACGGGCTTATTTTTAGGAAAAGAAAGAAAGGCCCCTTACAAGAGCCTTTCATTGAAAAATGCATCCGTTGATGCGCCGAAACCTCATTTGGCAGAACGGAAATGGCCACGCATCAGATCATGCGCTACTCCGAAAAGCTGCCTTCTGGTACGGAATGCGGACTTATCGATACTTCTGAAAACTTTACTGAACTCGCTCAAGCGCTGCCTTTGCTCTTTGGACATAAGCCACCTTCCTTTCCCCTTTGAGAGGTTTCGATTTTGGAAAGAACTGCCTTGAAAACAAAACGAAGACAAACCCCTGAAAGGAACTGTCTTCGTTTTACAAGGCCCCTCGGCCTTGAACCGCCCGCAAAAAAGTTTTACGAGCTCCCCCTATTGAATTGTATTTCCATTATACCCTCTTTTGGTTTCCAAAACAAGAACTTATCCACAGCGTAAAGAAAATTGTTATGAAAATTTTCCACGCTGCACGGCAGTGAAAAATAAAATTTTAACTAAAAATTTCATCACGGTGCGCGGCATCGTAAAGTTGCTTCGCATCCACGCTGCGCGGCAGCACAAAACCCGACACCGTCAAGCAACGCAAAACCGTATCAAAAACCCCTGGATTCCCCTATCTAGGGATTATTAAACTTTATTTTTTTCCAATCGGCGCTTTGCCTACAGAGAAGCTTCTCGGCATCCAAAGGCTCGGCCATTATTTCCTCAACGATCTTTTCCATCCTCATCCCCTGCGAACCTTTAACCAAAACCAAATCTCCTTCGCGCATGATCTCCTGGACTTTCCTGCCCGCGCTTTCCGGATCATCGAATGCGAAAATTTTCTTTTCCAAAAAGCCGGCACCTTTTATTTCATCCACGGCTTTTTTCATCCTTTTGCCCACAGCGACGAAAATATCCGCGTCCATTTCTTGCACCTTAGCTCCAACGGACCTGTGACCTTTTTCTTCCTCCCCTCCAAGTTCAAGCATATCGCCCAAAACGGCAATTTTCCTTTTGGCCCCAAGGGCATCCAAAACCTCCAAGGCCGCCAACGTGGAGACCGGTGAAGCGTTATATGTGTCGTCTATGACATGAGTGTTTTTTATGCCTTCTATCAAATTCATCCTTCCCTGCGGGGAATGGAAATTCTCCAAGGCCATCGTCGCGTCTATCAGGTTTATCTTGAATGTGGTCCCTATGGCTATGGCCGCCAAAGCGGAATATATTTGATGAGGAGCCAGGATATGGCGGAGCCTGACCGGAATGACGTTCCCGTCATAATCCAGCTTGAAACTGATGCCTTCCGGCCGCTGGTTGTCATCGTAGTTATAGACGATCATGTCCGCCCTGACTGAAGCCTTCTCGGAAAAACCATAGGTGATCACATTGCTCTTGGTCCTTCTTTGCATGTCGAGGACGTTATGGTCGTCGGCATTCAAGATCGCGAAACCGTGCTGAGGGAGGCTTTCCACCAACCGCCCTTTCTCCCTGGCTATTTTTTCAAGGCTGCCGAAAAATTCAAGATGGCTCCCGGAAACGTTGGTGACCACTCCGATCGAAGGCTTCACGAAAGAAGTCAGATATTCCATATCCCCCGGCCTGTCTATCCCGAGCTCCACGATTATTATCTTGGGGTATTTCACATGGAAAGCCACTACGTAAGCCCATTTCAAGAAAACTCCCAGCCAGCGCAAAAGCGAACGCCCTCCGGATTCAGCCCCTATGATCGTAAGCGGTATCCCCACTTCATTGTTATAATTCTTTTCATTTTTCCTGACCGGAAATTTTTTCGATAGCACCAAGAAAATCGCCTCTTTGGCGGAAGTCTTGCCGACCGACCCGGTAATACCTATGACTAAAGGCTTATGCCTCCTGAGCACCGCCGTCGCCATGAAGCGCAGGATCTTTTCCAGAAATTTTAGCTTTTTAGATTTCATAATCAAGACGTCTTATATCCCTTTAATATATACCCATCCTCGCACCGTCAATATTTCTTTTTGGGAACCTGGCCCGTCAATTTTTCTTCTTTTTCTTTTCATCCTTTTTGTCTTGAACTCCCAGAACCTTTTCTTTTTCAACCGCGACGGCCGGTTGCTGGGCCCCGTTGCCATACAGGCTGGTGTACATCGGACTCTCTTTCGGATCCTCGGTCGGTTTCACCTTATAATGCTCCATCAGGAATTTCATCACCCTGCCGAACGCCGGAGCGGCCGTCGATTCGGCCCATTGGACGTCCTTGGGATTGGCGATCTTCACCAAAACTGCGAATTTAGGGTCATTTATCGGAGCATACCCCGCGAAAGAACCGATTGTCAAACCTTCCTCGTAGCCGCTTGAACCGACTTTGGCCACCTGGGCGGTTCCCGTTTTTCCTCCCACCAGATAACCCGGGACATCGGCGCGTTTACCGTGGCCCTTGGTGACCACCGACCTGAGCATCTTGCCTACCTGCCTTGAGGCCTCTTCGGAAACGGCCCTTCCGATCTCTTCCGGCACCACTTCCTCCTCGGTGCCATCGGAATATATCATCCTTTCCACGATTTGCGGTTTCATAAGCTTCCCGCCGTTAGCCAAAGCGGCGTAGGCATTGACCATCTGCATCGGAGTGGCTGAAATTCCCTGCCCGAAAGATGCGGTAAAAAAGTTTATATTACGGTTGGTCTTTTCGATATTGACTATGTTTCCGGAAGCTTCCGCCGGCAATCCGACTCCCGTCTTCTGCCCGAATCCGAACCTTTTGGCATAATCCAAGAATTTGGAATTGCCCAGAAGTTTTTCCACGAAGATGACCCCCGTATTGATCGATTCCTCCAATACCTGCGTCATCGTCTGCCTGCCATACACTTTTTCTTCGGAATTTTTCAATTTGTATCCGGCTTCCGAAATGAAACCGTTATCCACGTATTCAGTATCCGGCGAAATTTTTCCGTCATCTATCCCCATGGCCATGGTAAACGGCTTAAAAATGGATCCGGGCTCATAGGGGGTGTTGACCGAAGGGTTGTTAAAAAGAGCGACGTCCTCGATTTTCGAATATTCGTTCGGGTTGAAATTCGGAAAATTGGCCATTGCCAGGATTTTTCCGGTAGCCGGTTCCATGACGATGATATTCCCGTTGTCCGCACCGTGCTTCTCCACGGTTTCGCGGAGAATCTTCTCCACTTCATATTGCACGGTATGGTTTATGGTCAAAACGAGATTGGCTCCGTTTCTGGCCGGACGCAAATCTCGATCTGAAACCGAAATCCACCTTCCTCCCCCGTCCCTTTCCTGACTCACCGAACCGTCCTCCCCCTTGAGCTTTTTTTCCCAAAAAGACTCTGTCCCATACATGCCTCTCGTGTCGTCCCCATTGGAACCGACGAACCCGACGATCTGGGAAGCGAGCTCCTCTCCGGGATAGTATCGGTAAATTTCCGGGGAAAACCTTACCCCCTTGATTCCCAAATCCTTCACTCTTTGGACCTGCTCATCGGAAAGCCTTCTCTTGATGACTTCGAAAGGATCGTCCTTATCGGAAATTTTTCCCCGAAGCGTGTTCTCATCCAATTCCAAAAGAGATGAGAGTTTTTTCGCGGCATCCTCATGGTTTTCAATCTCTTTCGGCACCGCGTAAGCCATATGGAACTGCCTGTTCACGGCCAAGGGATACAATTCGCCTTCGTCCCCGAGGAAAATCTCGCCCCTGTTGGCTTCCAGCTCGGCCGTCACCTTGTGCTGGTTTTCAGCCAAGGCCCTGTAGGTTTCATTGGCCACCACCTGCAAAGAAAAAAGCCTGCCCACTAAAGCCAGGGCCATAAAAAAAACGGAGAATACCAATATATATATCCTCCAGTATTTCCCGGATACCTCACCGTGGGCCTTATTGTTTCGAACGGTTCTGACGCTTCTCATCGTTGCACGCCCCCCAGCGTTTTATTTTTATCTTGCGGACATATTGAGAGCCAAAGGATTGGCGCCTTCCAAATAGGTCACGCTGTCAGCTTTGGACATATTGAGATCCTTACTTGCCTGTTCTATCTTATATAGAGATTTCAATTCCGCTTCCCTGATGCGAAGCGACTCATTCTCGCCTTTTATTTGTGAAATTTCCTTTTCAATCTGCCTTATCTGATAGCCCTTCACAGCGCTCTGATTGATGGAATATATATACAAAAGTCCTGCGAATACGGCAAAAACAGCAACACCCACGACCGGATTGATGAATCCAGCCACGCTCATGCTACGTTGTATTTCTGTTTTTCTTTTTTTTCCGGGCCTCCAGTTGCAGGAATTCCTGCGGATGACCACGTTGCGGCTTTGCATCGTTTTCGCGCCCCCTTACTTGCGCTTAAACTTTTTATTTTTGTTTTTTTCATGCGGAATCTGCACGGATGACACGACTATCTTTTTTACCGTACCAAACGAACGGATCCCGCATGCGTCCTATATCTTTTCAATGATTCTCAATTTGGCGCTTCTGGCTCTCGGATTCTCCTCCACTTCTTTCTCCGTCGGGACTATCGCCTTCCTGGTGACGAGTTTGGCGATCGGCTCCCTTCCGCAACGGCAGATGGGAAGCTCCGGCGGACATACGCACCCCCTGGACAACTCACGGAACAGATTTTTCACGATCCTGTCCTCTCCGCTGTGGAAAGTGATGATCGCGAGCCTTCCTTTTTTCAAAAGCGCTTCCGTTCCGTCAGCCACCAATTTTTTGAGAACCTCTAACTCGCTGTTCACTTCTATCCGTAGCGCCTGGAAAGTCTTGGTGGCGAAATGGATTTTTCCCCTCCTATACATTCCCGGCACCGAACCTTCTATTATCGAAATGAGTTCCTTCGTCTTGGTTATCCTTTTTTCCTCCCTGGCCTTGCAGATTCCCCTGGCTATGCTTTTGGCATATTTTTCATCTCCGAATTCTCGCAGCACCTTGGTCAATTCTTCTTCGGAATATCCGTTCACGACCTTCTCCGCGGTCAACTCCCTTTTCCTGTCGAGCCTCATGTCCAACGGCGAATCGAATCGGAAACTTATTCCCAAATCCTCGTCCTCCAACTGGTCGGAAGAAATACCCAGGTCCGCCATTATGGCATCGACACCGGCAATTTCCAGATCCTCCAAACACTCCTTTATTTTTTCAAAATTCTCATTTATCAAAATTATCTTCTCCCCATACTCCCTCAACCGCGCGTCCGCATCTATCTTTTTCCTGAAAGCCTCCACGGCCCTCCCGTCTTGGTCGAACGCTATCAGTTTTCCGTCCGGCATTATCCTTTCCAGGATTTCCAAACTGTGTCCTCCTCCACCGAGAGTGGCGTCGACAACGATGCTGCCGTTTTTCAACTTCATTCCCTCAATGGTCTCTTCGAACAGTACGGATTTATGGATACTTGACATCAAATTTCTAATTTCTAATTTTGAATTTTTAATCAAATCCCAATGACTTAATGTTTAAAAATTAATTCATTAAAAATTCATTCGAAATTCAAAACTAAAAATTTAAAATTACGGTTTCTAATATATTCCCAGCTTGCCCAACTGTTCGGCGATCTCGTCCGTGCTCGCCTCCGAGCTCGTCTTATACGCCTTCCACTTGTCCTCGTTCCAGACCTCCAATCGGTTGAAAAGTCCGGCCACGATGACGCTCCTGTCCAATTCCGCATACTCCTTGAGATAATCAGGGAGCAGGATCCTTCCTTGCTTGTCCAAATCCACATCGATCGCTCCTGCGAGCATGAGACGCACGAAACTTCTCGTTCCCGACTCCCCCATCGGAAGCGTACCAAGTTTTTCCGCGAGCTCCTTCCATGTTTTCAAAGGATAAACGAAGAGGCACTTGTCCAATCCCCTGGTCACCACAACTTTACTACCCAACTCTTTGCGGAACTTCGAAGGAAGCGCCAGGCGCTTTTTCGGATCCACGCTGTGTTGGTATTCTCCGATGAACATGGGGATTCGTTAGTGACAACTATTTGTTATTACCCACTTGTCACCACTTTATTACACTACAATGTCATTCTACCCCACCGCTCCACATGCGTCAACACTTCGAATGATGAAAAAAATGGCTTTCTCCCGGTTATATTTGGAGTTATCCACACCGACCAACCCGCCTTGAACCAAAATCCTGCCATTCCTGTTTCCGCGCCTAAAAAATATTCCGCAAAAAAGAATCTGTCGCCCTCCAGGATATGCTTGATTTTTTATCCCGCTTCCTGTAATCTCATATGAAGCTTTCTTTACAATATATAAACCATATAAACCCGGAAATAGGAGAAGACGATGGCGGAAATTCTGTCAGGAGTAAAAATCGCGGGAAAAGAACAGGAAATTTATGCCGCCCTGGAAAAAGGCATGGCGGCCGTTTCCGAATGCATAACCAGGGAAGCCCATCATGAATGCATCGGCAAGCTCCATGTCTACGTACTCGGCACCGCCCAGGAAAGCTTCATCAGGGAAAAATTTCCCTTTTGGAAAGAGGTGCGCCGGAACAACGTTTCGGTCTTCTGCGTCAGGGAAGGATCGCTCAAAAAAATCGCCAGCATGATCCGCCAAGCGGTAAAAGGGGATCCGTAAGAAAAAACGAAATCGTTCGGAAACAAAAAAGAGCTGCGGCCAAACCACAGCTCTTTTAATTTTGTCTAAAAACCTATCTTATTCGAATCTGAAAAACTTGTCCTTCGTCGCTCCGCACACCGGACACCTCTCCGGAGCCTCGCCGATTTCAGGATGTCCGCAAACCGAACAAATGAAATATTCCCTTTCTTCGATGTCACCGCCTTTTCCCAAAGCTTCGGAAAAAAGTTTCTCGTGGGTCTTTTCCACGGCATTGGCGCGGAAGAATCCCAAGTGCGCCGCATTCTGCTCCTCGGATTTGGCCTCATCGATGAACTGCGGATACATCACGGTGAACTCATGCGTTTCACCGGCGATCGCCTCCTTCAGATTTTCCTCGGAATTTTTCACTTTGCCCGCGTTCTCAAGATGGGCCAATGCATGGACGGTTTCCCCTTCGGCCGCGACACGGAATAGCTTAGCCAAACCGGTCTTCCCTTCTTTTTCCGCCGCCTTGGCGAAAGCCAAATATCTTCTGTTAGCTTGCGACTCACCGGCGAATGCCGCCATCAAATTCTCTTGCGTTTTCATGGGTTATTTTTTCATATTAATTATTACCAGTTTATTTAATGATACCATATAAGCCTTATGCGCGCATTTAACCCACTGTCTTTTTCCAAATCCGAATAAAAAGACGTCCTTTCCAAAAAATCTTGAAAAGGGCGTTATAAGCAAAACGGATTCCGTAAAAGAAAATTTTCAAGCAACCATACTGGTCTCCAGAAACCAGGCCATCTTTCCGGAATCTCCGGGATTTTCCTCGATTCCCTCGATTTCCGAAAGGGGGATTTGGACCGTCATGGCCCGATAACCCCGATCCGTTGCCAAATCGGAACGCCCGACCCTTACGTGGGCATACTTGCCGACATGGTCCACGCTTTCGACACGTCCCAGCAGACTCTCATGATTTCCCATGGAACTTCCTGGAACCCAGACCCAGTCACCCCCTTCGAGCACATGGACGACCTTGTTGATCATTTTCGAAAGCTTGTTCCGGCCTTCGATAAAACTCATCCTTTCATCACGGAGATGTTCGGCGATCGCAAGTAGTCCTTCTACCTCCTCCTCGCCGAGAAGATGACGCCTTATGTCCGGAGAAAGGATCTCCAGAAACATCAAACACTCTTCCAGCCGGATCCTCGCCTCTGCCTCTCCCCTCATCGCGTTTTCTACAAGGGGAAGGATGTGCCTGACGAGCTTCCTGACCTTATTGTTGAACAATATCGCTGTCGCGGTTCCCATGGCCTTTTCTCCTTTCCGCCCCACTGCCAAAAGACGGGGCTTTCGCGTTTAAGGAACTTTTTAACTCAAGATCGTTTATAAGAATATTACAAAGCAGGCCGCCGATACTTGCATTTTCCCGAAAAAACCTCCTCTCCTATTACGCTCCGTTTTTGCTTTGCGCCTGCCAAAGGCTATAATATACGCCTTTTTTCCTGAGAAGTTCTTCGTGATTCCCCTCTTCGACGATGGCGCCGTTTTCCAAGACGACTATCTTGTCAAAATCGACGATAGTCGAAAGACGATGCGCGATGACGATGGTCGTGATATTTCCCTGGGACAACCTCTTAATTTCCTCCTGAATCATCTTTTCCGATTTTGTATCAAGCGAGGCCGTCGCCTCATCGAAAACCAAAACCGCCGGATTTTTCAAAAGCATCCTGGCGATCGCCACCCTCTGTTTTTCCCCGCCGGAAAGTTTCACCCCTCTTTCCCCCACGATCGTTCCATATCCTTCGGGAAGTTCTTTGGCGATGAAGTCATGGATGTTCGCCATCTTCGCCACCCGTTCGACCTCCTCCTTGCTTGCCCCGGGCTTGCCGTAGGAGATGTTATGGAAAATCGTATCGTTGAAAAGCGTGGTGTCCTGGGCGACGATCCCGATATGCTCGCGAAGGCTTTCCTGTTTTATGTCGCGGATATCCTTGCCGTCGATCAGGATGGATCCGCTCGAAACGTCATAAAGGCGGAAAAGGAGTTTGGAAATCGTGGATTTTCCCGAACCGGAATATCCCACCAAGGCAACCCGGGTCTTGGCCGGAATTTTCAAATTTATATGCGAAAGAACCTCCCTGCTTCGCTCGTAACCGAAGCTCACGTCCCGAAATTCTATGTTCCCTTCGCAAATTTCCAATTCCTCGGCATATGGCTTATCCAAGATGGTATTTTTGACCTTTAGAAGGCGGAACATGGCGTCCACGTTCGCCAATCCTTCCTTGATAGTCCTATATGTGAATCCTAAAAAACTCATCGGGATGGCGATGCGGGTAAGATAAGTCGTCACCAGCACGAAATCTCCGATTGTCGCCTGACCTTTGAGGTATTCCCCGATAGCCAAAACAAGAATCGCCGTGAGTCCCGCCGTAATGATGAGCCCCTGCCCCATGTTCAAATTGGCGCCGGATTTGGTCGCCTTCACTGCCACCTTCGCCCAGTCGGCAAGGAACGTTCCGAACCTCCGATATTCATATTTCTCATTGCCGAAATATTTGACCGTCTCATAGTTCATCAGCGCGTCGATAGATTGGCCGTTGGCTTTGTCATCTTTCTTGTTGGCTTCCAAAAGGAGTTTTTGCCTGCTTTCCGTGACATAGACCGTGAAAGAAACGTAGGCCACCACGAAAACCGCGAAAGCTAACGTGAAGGAAAGCGGGAAAAGCCTGATAAAAATGATTATCACGAAAAAGATTTCGATGAGCGTCGGGATTATGTTAAAGGAAAGGAACCAGAAGATGGTTTCCAGCGATGACGTCCCCCTGCTGATTTTTCTTGAAACCCTCCCGGTCGCGCGGCTGGCATGGAACTTGGCCGGGAGCGAAATAAGATGCTCAAAAACGTCCAAAGAGACCATTTTCCTGATACCCGTCTGCACTCTCGCGAAAACGTAGTCTTTGATCCCCTCCAGAAGGTTTCCTCCCCAGCGCAACGCGAAAAAAATCACGATCAGCAGCGCGATGAAATCGAGCGGGGCTGTGGAGCCTTTTTCGACCAACACGTCGATGAGTTCCTTCATGACATAGGGATCGGCCACCGAAAAAACCTTGGATGCGATCACCAAGACAATCCCGATAACGACCCTCGCCCGAAACACCCGCAAATATTTCAAAATTTCCCAAATATTCGATTTTTTCTTTTTTTCCTCCTCCATAATTGATAAAATTACCTTCATTTAGAATACAACCTCGACCCCCCTATTATACTCGATTGGCCCAAATACGTCTTTTGGTTTATACTTGGCACAAAGCCTTCAGAAAGGCTGAGTGAAAAAATAGGACCCACCTGGACAATCAGGGAAAAATATATTTTTTTCCGTTACTTTTTTCAAGGGATCTACACGCTCGGCCCGCATTGAGGGCTTTTAATTTTGTCTTGCTTTTCGCGCTTCGCGGTGCTATCCTCCCATAAAACATAGCGCGGATAAATATCCGCTTCCGCCCTTTGAAATCTCAACAGAAAGGATGTGTCCCATGAATGAAATCTATCTTTTTTCCACGGTTTTAGTGTTCCTGGTGTTCTTCATCTTCGGCACGATGGCGACCTGGAGGATCGGCAAGAGCTATGTCCGGGTCCAGGGAACCTTCGCCAAAAGCTTCGTGTTCGGAATAGGCATGGCGATCGGCATCGCCAGTTATTTTATTTCGTATGCCATAACCGCCTATGCGATATTCATCCTACCCGACAAAGCCTACCTGCTCAGCGCCGACTGCGAATATCCGATACGAACCGAACTGTTCAGCCTGTCCATGATGCTGTCATTCGTCACGACGGCGGCGGTCATGACTCTCTCGGCGAAAAAAGAGGATTCCGGCTTCTGACATTCAAGCGAAAGGATTGATCCGATGAAAACCATACCGATTTGGAAACGATTGCGCAATTGGCTTTTTCCCGTCGAAATAAACTCGTTCGGCTTCCTCATGGAATTTGCCAAGAAAGCGGGATGTAAAAAGGCCACTATCGTCATACTCTTGGCGAAAGAAAGGCCGGGGGAAGATTTGAAGGCCGGCAATTTTTCCGACCGCTACAAGACTTATGCCATGGTAAGGATCATCACGAACAAGGATCGATTGCTCGTTTCCAAGCAGGAGTTGGCGGATATGCCCTATGGCGACTATTTCAAGAATTTCGCATATCTTCAAGAAGAACGTTCCGGATTATTGCGGACGTTCATGGAAGCCAATTCATTGGCGGAAAGGATACGCATGGAGTTGCCTGCGGCCGAAATCGAGATATTAGAATTTTTCAAAGAAGTGCCCATGAGCGCGGAAAGGAAAACCTATCTCGCCAAAAAGGCCGGCAACCAGGACATATTCGCGACACCCTGAAATTTCAGGACGGAAAAAGACCCCGGCAGCGACGCGCTCGCTCCGGGGTTTTTCTTTTTTCCAATCAAAAGTTTTCTCAGAACACGTTGTCCAACCTTCCCCGTAAAATGGAAATTCCCCCGTCCTCATCGAGACCTATGATAGTTGAAGGTTCGGAGGAAAGCTCTCCTAAATCGACATAAAAATCCACACTTGCGCCGAAGTATCTTTTCGCCTCCTCTTTGGTCTTGGCCGGCTTTTCGCCCTCGAAGTTGGCGCTCGGCGCGACCAACGGTCCGGTTTTTTGCAAAAATTTTTGAAGCCACTCCTCGGCCGGAACCCTGAAGGCCAAGGAATTTTCTCCCCGGTGCAGATATTCAAATTCCGGCTTTTCGCACTTCAAAACCACGCTCACCTTTCCGGGCCAGATTTTTTTCAAAACCCTTTTCTGAGAACGGCTCGTCTCGATATCGAAAATATCCAAATCGCTCAGCGAATTTATCAGGATTATCATCGGTTTTTTCATATTCCTTCTTCTGAGGCGGTATATCTTCTCCACCGTCTCTTTCTTGAGAGCCGAGCCCACGACTCCATACAAAGTGTCCGTCGGCAAAATACCGATCCCTCCCTCGCGGAGAACCGGCGCGATTTCTTTTTTCAATTGTCGGAGTTTAAAAAAATCCACGCTCCTACGAAATTACGAATTTATTACAAATTTACGAATATACGAACCTGAAAATTATAAAAATATCTCTTGTCTTAATACACCCACTTTATACCTTTATTCAGCCAAAAAATCAAGCTTTCCGTATCACTCTTGACTTTTTGGTTATTTGGGTGTATAATATATAGTTGGCAATGGAGCTGACATCAACCTCACACGGAAAGGGGATACAATGAAGAAGTTCTTTGGAATCATCATGCTCGCCGCTATTTTCACCGCTTCCACCCTCGTCGCCGCTCAAGCGGCCGTCGAGGTCACCAAGGAGACCAAGGCCATCACCGGCTGGTTCCAAAAGGATTTCCACGAAGACGGGGCCACCCTTTGGGTAGCCCCGATCGGCAGTACAGGTGGAAACGCCGGCAAACCTCTCGGTAAAATCACAGCGAAAACGAAAGTCACTGTGATCAACCGAAAAGGGATTACGGCCGAAAACCTCGACCTGCTCGACGGCAAGCACGTGGCCTGCCAAGTGAAATACCGCAATTTCGGCCGAGGAGAAGGGAGCTCGAGCGTATGCGACGAGCTCATCATCATCGTCCTCGATCAGTAATTAAAGGATTTTCCCTCAAAAACCGCTCCCCCAGTACTTCTGGCGGAGCGGTTTTCTTTTTTTCTCCTCTTTCTTTATGAACTTTATAAACTTTACAAGCCTTACAAGCTTATAAGTATTTCCTTTTCTTCAATTTGTCCGGCATGAACTGTTGGGCGGCGTCTTCGGGGTTTTCGAAGTCGGGCGTGTATTTGTAATCCTTGCCGTATCCGAGTTCCTTCATGAGTTTGGTCGGTGCGTTGCGAAGGTGAATCGGCACCGGCTCGTTCGGGAAATTCTCCACATCCTGTTTTACTGTGTAATATGCTTTGTACAGCGCGTTGCTCTTTTTGGATTTAGACATATACACCACCGCCTGCGCGAGGTTGACCGCGCATTCCGGCATGCCGATGAAGTGGCAGGCCTGGTAGGCGCTGACCGCCTGATCGAGCGCGAAAGAATTGGCGATGCCGATGTCCTCCGAGGCGAAGCGGATGAGCCGGCGCGCGACATAAAGCGGATCCTCCCCGCCTTCGAGCATCCTGGCCATCCAATACAGCGCCGCGTCCGCGTCCCCTCCGCGCATGGATTTATGGAGCGCCGAGATGATATTGTAATGCTGTTCCCCGCCTTTGTCATAGAGAAGGTTCGTACGCTGGAACGCTTCCTTTATTTTTTCCTTGTCGATTTTGATTTCTTTCGCCTTGCCTTCGCTCATGACAGAAAGCTCCAGAACGTTAAGCGCCGTCCTCGCGTCGCCATTGGAAAGTTCGGCTAAAAACTCAATGTCCTCTGCCGAGATCTTTATATCCATTTTCCCAAATCCTTTTTCCTTGTCGGAAAGCGCCCTTTCCAAGAGATGCTTGATGTCCTCCGCCTTCAAAGCCTCGAGCACGAAAACGCGGCTCCTGGAAATGAGAGCCGAGTTCACCTCGAAGCTCGGGTTCTCCGTGGTCGCGCCGATCAAGGTCAAAGTCCCGTCTTCCACATATGGAAGCAAGCGGTCCTGCTGGGCCTTGTTGAAGCGGTGGATCTCATCCAGAAAGAGGATGGTTTTTTTCTTTTTGAATTCGAGATTGGTCTGCGCTTTTTCGACCACCTTTTTCACCTCCTTCACTCCGCTCGACACGGCACTGAGGTGCACGAACTCGCTGTCCGTCTTTTTGGCGATGATTTCCGCGAGCGTCGTTTTACCGCTTCCCGGCGGACCCCAAAAAATCATCGACGGGACCTGGTCGCTTTCGATTATTTTGCGGAGCATCTTGCCTTCGCCCACGATATGCCGTTGCCCGACGAAATCCTCCAAATCTTGGGGTCTCATCCTGTCGGCCAGAGGTTTTTTTATATCCTTATTTTCCATGTCAGATATTACAATTTACCAACTTCCTCCACCTCCTCCACCTCCGCCTCCGCCGGAAAATCCTCCGCCCCCGAAGCCGCTTCCCCCGCCGGAAGAAGTCTCCCCGAAATTGGCATGGGCTTGCTTGGAAAACGATCCCAGGTCATTCAAAAGGGTGCCAGTAGTAAAAGCTCCCAAGCGTGAACCGGCCGGATCGGAATACCAGTCGGGTTGCTGGTCGTAAATCCCCTCGAATTGCTTCGCCCACTGCCGCTCGACTCCCAAGACCATCGCGTAGGGCAAGAGTTTTTCAAAAATTTGGGGATTTTTCTCGGGAGCGTTGTGGAAATCGATCCTGTCCTTTTCGGCCACCTCCAAATAAAGCTTTAGTCCCCGGATATGTTCGTCCGCCGCCACCCCCTTGGCTGTTTTTCGTGGCATGAAATATCCGAACGCGCCTATGACGATCCCGGAAAGGATTATGCTTGCCGCGCCGATAAAGCCGAAGATGTCGAAAAAATATATCGCCAAAACGACGAGGGTGATCGATGCGGTGACGAACTTGGCCCTGGCTTTCTGCGGATTGGAGGAAAAATATCCCCGCTCGACGAGCCATTCATATTCCTTCTTGTGGATGTTCAATATTTTAGCCGCGAACTTTTTCTTCAAAGAAGAGAGCTTCACGACGTCGCCCATGAAAAAGAAATGCTCCATCAACCGCTGTTCGGCGTTCTTTTCCCCTGCATAGTCTTTGACCTTCTCGAATTCATAGTCGTCTTTCGAAACGATCGTCTTTTTTTCCAGCTTCCTTATTTTCATATAGCCGTTGACCGCCAAGTTTATCAGCGCGGCTGAAACGTCCCTTTTGTCGAACTTGTCGTCGAAAATTATGCCCACCTGCGTCGGCGTCAGCTTGTCCGGCGCGTCGAACTGCGCGATTATGGTTCCGCTTCCCTCGGGATCGCGTCCTTTCTTGTACCAGAAAAAGAGCATCCCGAAAAACACCCAGATGGGAAGAAAGACGATCCAATTGTCCTTGGCCATGTCCATAATGACCTCAAGGCCGCTTGGCTTTTCCACTAAACCTTTCGAAAATCCCACGACGAAAGTCAGTCCTTCCCCGACCCCCAGATCCCTTGAGGAAAACCTGATGGAGTTGTTCCTTCTGACATATTCTTGGCCTTGGCACGCCTCCTTGCTGCCGAGCCTTCCCACGAAACATTCCCTTTGGAAAGATTCCAGAGAATGCGAAGCGTCCGGAAAGAAAACTTCCACCGAAGGGTTTGCGACCGGCACGGGCCATTCGGTGCCGATACCGTTCCAATACAGCTCGTCATGGTCGGCGAAATAATTCACGGCCCTTTCGATCTTATAGTGTATGACGTAGGTCTTTTTTCCTCTCACGAACGAGTCCGGATCGCCAATTTTGAGGATGATGTCGCCTTCCGATTTGGATTTTTGAAAATCGTACTTCCTGCCGTTCTCGTCGGTGACGGAAATGTCGGAGATGCGCAGATTGAAATTACCTCCGCGCGCCTTGTATTCCACCGGGATGTTCCGAAAAATCCCATGCCTCTGATTTGCCCCGAAATCATACTCGATCTTCTCGCTCACGTCGATGCTCGAATCGGCGTTGACGGCGATCTGCACGTTATAGCTTTCTATTTTTTCCTGGAGCATCGTCTGGGCCTGCGACGGGAAAGCGAAAGCAAGCAAAGCCAAACAAAACAGGACAGTTTTTTTCATAATGAAAGGGTTATTTCTTATCATATGGACATTATCGCACGGAAAACGGAATAAAAAAACAGCCCCTCCCGTGATGCCGGGAGGGGCCAAATCATTGGAAGGTACGCTGACCTTTCCTGATTAAACAAATTTACGCGCGTTTTGGAACATCTGGAGCCAAGGAGAAGCCTCGAGATCGGCTTTCCAGTCTTCCGGCATCCAGGATCGGCATTGGTGCATCCGAAACGCCCTGGTCGGATGGGGCATCATGGCGAGGTGCCTTCCGTCGGGAGAGCACAAAGCCGCGATACCATGGGGTGATCCGTTCGGATTGTACGGATACTGTTCCGTCGGGTTTCCGGCGGGATCGACATAGCGCAAGGGAGCCAGGTCGTTCTCGAGAACATAATTGAGGACTTCCTGTTTCGGGAAATAAAATCTTCCCTCTCCGTGCGCCGAAGGGATGACCAATCTGGAGCCTTCCATACCGTCGAGCATTATCGAAGGACTGCTCCTGATTTCAAGCATGGGCCAGCGGTGTTCGAATCTGCCGGATAAGTTGTGGGCCATGCGCGGCTGACAGTTCTCCTCGAAGACGTCTCCGAGAATCCAGTTGAGCAAAATGCCGAACTGACAGCCGTTGCATTCCCAGAAAGAAAAAGTATTGGGCGTAATTCTGAACTGCTCGAACATTTCCTTCAGTCTTTCGTCGAACAGCACCGATGCGGCCCAGCCCTTGGCGCTGCCGAAAATGTCGGCATCGGCGAATCCGCCCGAGGGCGCGATCCCACTGAAAGCATCAAGGCTCACAGACCCTGTTTTCAGATCGTACATGTTCACGTCCTGGGTCACAAAGCCTGCTGCGTGGAATGCCGCCATCATCTCACGATCACTGTTGGTTCCGTGCGTGCGGAGGATGGCGACTTTGGGCTTGGCCGCGCCCGCTATCAAGATTTCCGGGAGCGTAGGTTTGGGTTCGAATGTGAGCACGCACTGCGGAGTCTCCATATTTTCATAAAGGGCGTACTCCTCCTGGGCGCACTGCGGATCGGGCATTTGGAGTTTCTCGATTTCGAACGATGTCCTTTCCCACATCCTGCGCATGACGCCGGTCCGCATGTCGAAAACCTCATCCTCACCATAGGAAATAGACATGACCGGTTCCGTTCTGGTCGAGCCGATCATTTCATACGGCGCTCCTTGCGAACGCAAAATAGAGAGGACTTCCTGCTCTTTGCTGGAATCGACTTCGATGACGACGCCGGCCTCCTCCGAGAAAAGGCGGGCGTACGCGTCGCAGCCTTCCACTTCTCCCAAGGAAACAGCCAGGCCGCAATTTCTGGCCATCGCCATTTCAGCCAGGGTAATGATGAGACCTCCGTCTCCGGTGCGATCGTGGTAGGCGAGTATGAGCCCTTTTTGGTGCAGTTTCAAAATCGCCACCACGGTGTTGATGAACAGCTCCGGATCGTCTATGTCCGGGCATACGTCCCCGATCTGACCTCCGAGCGATTGCGCGAACGCGCTTCCGCCCAGCCGGTTCTTACCGCGGGCCGGATCGATCAATATCAAGACACTTTCTCCGGGACGCTTGATGTCGGGGGTCACGACCTTCTTGACATCAAAAACTGTCACATACGCAGAAAGGATAAGGGTTACGGGAGCTTTGACGAAAACCTTTTCGATCAGCTCCGCCATCGTCAAGCTGTCTTTTCCGCCGTCAGGTTTTATTTTCAGGCGGATCGACAGGTCACGCAACGAAACGGCCGCGTCGTACATGACCGGGCCTTCTCCTGGCAATTTCGCTGCGGCCATCCAGTTCGCGCGGTAAGCGATATCTTCGATCGCACTGATTGAAGCGGCGCAAAGATTCAGCAACGCTTCCGCGACAACCATCCGCGTTCCGGCGGCGGGATTGACCAGCATTTTTAGCGGCGACTCCCCCAGTACTTCTGGCGGGGCGGTTTTTTTTCTTTATAAACTTTACGGACCTGTCTGCCGACAGGCAGGCTTTAAAAACTTTATGAACTTTTTATAGATATTTCCTTTTCCTTAATTTATCCGGTTTACCCGATGAATCCACAATGATTCATAATCTAGGTTAATACTTTTTGATAAATTTTATTTTTAATCGCGCAAATATTTGTGCCCCTTGATTCTGTCGGGCATGAACTGCTGGACGGCGTCTTCGGGGTTTTCAAAGTCCGGCGTGTATTTGTAATCCTGGCCGTATCCCAATTCCTTCATCAATTTCGTCGGCGCGTTGCGAAGGTGGATCGGCACCGGTTCGTTCGGGAAATTCTCCACATCCTGTTTCACTTTGTAATATGCTTTATACAGCGCGTTGCTCTTTTTGGATTTAGCCATATACACTACCGCCTGCGCGAGATTGACCGCACACTCCGGCATGCCGATGAAATGGCAGGCTTGATAAGCGCTGACCGCCTGATCGAGCGCGAATGAATTGGCTATACCGATATCCTCCGAGGCGAAACGAATCAGACGCCTCGCAACATAAAGCGGATCTTCCCCACCTTCGAGCATCCTGGCCATCCAATAGAGCGCCGCGTCCGCGTCGCCCCCGCGCATGCTTTTGTGGAGCGCCGATATGATGTTGTAATGTTGCTCCCCTCCTTTGTCATAGAGAAGGTTGGTGCGCTGGAACGCTTCTTTTATTTTTTCCTTGTCGATTTTGATTTCTTTCGCCTTGCCTTCACTCATGACGGAAAGCTCCAAGACATTGAGCGCCGTCCTCGCATCGCCATTGGAAAGCTCGGCCAGAAATTCAACGTCTTCTGGCGTGATTTTTATTTCCATTTTCCCGAATCCTTTTTCTTTGTCGGAGAGCGCCCTTTCCAAAAGATGCTTGATATCCTCCGCCCTCAAAGCCTCCAGCACGAAGACGCGGCTTCTGGAAATAAGAGCCGAATTGACTTCGAAGCTCGGGTTTTCCGTCGTCGCTCCGATAAGGATCAAAGTCCCGTCTTCCACGTAAGGAAGCAAGCGGTCCTGCTGGGCTTTGTTAAAACGGTGGATTTCATCCAGAAAGAGGATGGTTTTTTTCTTTTTGAATTCGAGATTGGTCTGCGCTTTTTCGACCACTTTTTTGACTTCCTTCACTCCGGAAGAAACCGCGCTGAGATGCACGAACTCGCTATCCGTCGTTTTGGCGATTATTTCCGCGAGCGTCGTTTTTCCGCTTCCAGGAGGACCCCAAAAAATCATCGACGGAATCGCGTCGCTCTCGATGATTTTTCTGAGCATCTTCCCTTCGCCCACGATATGCTCCTGCCCGACGAAATCCTCAAGGTCTTGAGGTCTCATCCTGTCGGCCAGAGGTTTTTTGATGTCTTTTTCCATATGATATAAGTATAATACAACATACAATCTTTAAAACCAGAGGGCAATCAAAAAAACAGCCGATATGGGCTGTTTTCGGAAACGCTATATGGTCAGTTTCGGCTTGTGAAGGTTGTGCGCTATCTTTATTTTTTTCGGCTGCGGTTCCGGCTGCGGTTCCTCTTTTTGTATTTTTTTCCGGCTGAAAAAGAGGATGTAAATTATTTCCAAAATAGCCAAAGTGTTCGCAATAAGAAGCACCACGAACCACCCGTGTTGGCCGTTTCTGGCCGCCCTCCAAAGCGCCCAACCCTTCCAGGGGATCATCCAAAGCAACAAGATTATCAATATCCAGGGTTTTTCCAAAATTATCTTTTCCATAAGTTTTTTTTGCCTAAAAAATGACCTTTACATCTTACCATGTTTTTCAAGACGCATTAAGTTCCGCATAAAAAAAGACCCTCTCAAATTTCCGAAGAAACCCAAGAGGGTCAGAGAATCAAGGGACCTAATAAATCCAATGTTATCAGATTCGGTCCCCACAAGAACCAGCGCCCCATGAATTGGAAGTAGCGCCTGGGTCGTAGAAGTCAAGCAGTGGCCTGGAATTCCAATGCATCACAAGTGTAGGCACAAGAAGCCCGCCTTCACAGTCATAGCAGGAACCGAGTGCCTGCACGTTGTGACTTGACAGAATTTCCGTAAATATGCCGAGAGATACGACCTCTTCAGCTGTTAAAGGAAACCGTTTCTGACTTTTGATTTTTTTTCTGGCATCCTTGACCGGAATATTCAGCAACGCGTTGCCATTTTCAACGTCAAGCGCAAAGTAAGGATCTTCCGACACTTTCACGGTATTAATCAATCTATTGGGGTTATATGTCATAAAGCCGGCATATTCTCCTTTTCTTACCATAGGCATCAAGGCATAGAGACCCATATAGCTCTTGGGTATGACAGGGAGGAATGGGATGTGACCTTCATCAATACTCATTTCAAAGGCCTCATTAAGAACCTTATCTTTTTTCCTCTGGAAATTGTCCACGATTTCCTTGGGACATCCCAGTCTTTCCAGCGTTTTTATCTGACTCTCAAAAAGATTCTCCAATAAAACTTCCTTCCTGGCACGCTCTTTGGCCTTGGATACAACATCTTCAATTTCAGTATCCGTAAATCCCGGAAATTTCTTAAATAAATGCTTCAACCTTGCCTCAAGATGTTCGCTACTTTGCTCTTTGGATGAATTCATGTCCTTTCCCCTTTCTGTTTGATAATTGTAAAGTTGCTATTGTATTATGCCAAAACCCTATTTTATTCAACATAACGAGAAATTATATATCAAAATAGATAATTTGTCAAACTAAAAAGCCGCTGGGGGCTACATAAAAGCTTTTTTTCCTTAAACAAGGCAACAGGCGACTGGAATTTCCGCCTTGATCGGATTGATTTTTATTGAGATTCTTACTGCCTACTATATAGCCCGACCAGCACGGCTTGGTCCAAAACATGGCCGTCCATCGCCATTTGCAAATCTTTCATCGTGGAAGTTTCCGGGATATCGAGCATCGCGTCCAAAGCGTAGAGCCTGAACTCATAGCGGTGCGTTCCGCTCGGCGGGCATGGTCCGCCGTAGCCCGGACGCCCGAAATCCGTCATTCCCTGGGCCGCTCCGGCGGGAACGGAATTTTCCCCGATCGCCTTCGTTTCAGGTTCCATATTCCAGAGCATCCAATGCACCCAACCTTTTCCCGGAGCATCCGAATCGAAAACCGTCAGGGCCAGACTTCTCGTTCCCGGCTGGATGTCCCCCGAGATATTGAGCGGCGGATTGATATCCTCACCATCGCAAGTATATCTTTGCGGGATGCTCTCCCCGTCTGAAAAAAGCGGACTTGTTATTTTCATATTTTTGTCCGGATAATTCCTAACGCAAGATACTACCCTTCGGAAATTTCAGATATTTCGAAAGTAATTTCACTTTTTCAATTTCCTGAAAATGAATATGACGGCCAGCAGAAAAACCGCGCTGCCCAAAACTATGAAAGAAAAACGTTGGTAATCCCCCATCAGGAAAGCTCCGCCCCCGTATGAATAAATGAAAGAAAAAGGCGTGATGCCGATAACAGTCGCCAAAAGATATTTCCGAAAATGCATCAATGTAAAAAGACCCACGGCGTAACTCACGACATCCACCGGGAGCATCACCCGCAGCAGGAGCACCGTCAAGAATTCCGCGTCCGGCGTGATGTAGTTCCTGTATCTTTCCAATTTTTCAGGCTCGACTATTTTTTCCAAAACCGGACGGCCGAACCTTCGGGCTATGGCGAAAGCTATCACGCTCCCGATCGTCCAACCCAAAACGCTAAGAAGTGCCGTAAGAAACGGTCCGAAAATGTCCGACGCCACCGGAATAAGGAAAATCGTAGACACCGGTGCCACGACAATGGAAATAACTTCCAAAAGCAAGAAAATAAAGGCTCCATAAAAAAAATTACGCTGCACCGCCTCCCGAAAGACTTCGAATGATTCCTCCCCCCTCAAGGCGAAAACGAAAAGCAGGATCGAGATAGCGAGGAATATGGCAAGTATTAAATTTTGGGATTTTTTACTCAGGATCATAAATCGAAAATTATCTGGAAAAAAGATAATTGATGACAACCGGAGTCACAAAACTTTCGATTACCGCCGCCAGAAAAAGAAGCGGCAAAATTACTTTGAAAAATTTCTTCATCGCGAAAGAAAAATGGACCCGGAACGGCTCTTTGTATTTAAGCCTCCTATAAAAACAGTTTCCCAACCAAATGCCATAGCTGGTCGCCAAAATTATGGCCGGTATTTCGAGTATACCATGGGGCAGTAACCCCAATACGATCATGAACAAACTGTTTTCCCTCTGGAAGACACCGATTATCAAACCGATCAGTTCTCCGTTCGTATAAATGAACACCAGCGGTACGATCGCGAAAAAAAATCCGAAAACTATCACAAAAAGGGCTTTGAGCAAATTATTCAGAAAAATGAAGACGAAGATAAGAAGCGGGCTGAAATTCCTCGTGAAATCGAGGTTCCCGAAAAAACTATCCACGATGATCCTTGATTTTTCCGGGGAATTTACCGCCGCCATATAACCGCTCAGAATAGCGAAAGAAAAGACCATGGTAGTGATCGCTATATAGGTCCTGAATTCTCCTTTCGTGATCATATGTTTTTATTCAGCCTTTGATAACTAATACAGGCCGCAGGCGCGCAACTTTCCTGGCGATTCCGGCCCCAGCCACCACGCCGACGACGTCGTCGATATCCTTATAAGCCAAAGGTGCTTCTTCGGCCAATCCCCCGATCGACCCGACCCTGACATATATTCCCTCCTTTTCCAATTCCTTTTTCAATTCCTCCCCGCGGACAGCCCTTTTGGCGGCGTGCCGGGACATCCTCCTTCCGGCTCCGTGGCAGGAAGACCCAAAGGACTTTTCCATTCCCTCCTTGGTTCCCGCCAGGACATATGATGCGGTCCCCATGCTCCCTGGGATTATCACGGGCTGGCCGGACTCGCTGAAGATCCCAGCAAGTTCCGGATGCCCGGGACCGAAAGCGCGCGTCGCCCCTTTCCTATGGATAATGAATTTTTCTTTTTTTCCGCCTATTTCATATTCTTCTATTTTCGCGATATTGTGTGCGACGTCGTAGAGCAGCGAGAGTCCGCCCTTCTCTCCGAAAAAACTTTTCCAAACTTTTCTCACTTCCCAGCTTATAAGTTGGCGGTTCGTCCAAGCGAAGTTGGCCGCGGCCGACATAGCGGTAAAATAATCCTGACCCTCTTTGGAGGAAAAAGGCACACCGGCCAATTCCCGGTCAGGAACGGAAATCCCATACCCGGGCATCGCTTTCTGCATGAGCTTGATATAATCCGTCGCCACTTGGTGTCCGAGCCCGCGCGAGCCCGTGTGGATTAAAACCGTTATTTGATTTTTTTTGAGACCGAATATGCCGGCTATTTTCTCATCGAAAATCTCATCCACCCTGCCGACTTCCACGAAGTGGTTCCCGGCGCCCATCGTCCCGAGCTGGTCGGAGCCGCGCTTTTTCGCATGCTCGGAAACCTTGGCGGAATCGGCTGAGTCCAGACTGCCTCCGGATTCGATGTGTTCAGGATCGCTTTCTTCGGCGTAACCGTTTTCAATCGCCCAAGCCACTCCGCGGTTCAAAACGTCATCAATGTCTTTCCTTTTCAATTTCACCGAACCGCCCCTGCCCACGCCGGAAGGGATCTCGCGATACAGTCTTTGGAGCAAATCCTCCAGATGAGGCTCTATTTCGGAATAGGATAGCTCCGAGATAAGGAGCCTCACCCCACAGTTGATGTCATAGCCGATGCCTCCCGGAGAAATCATCCCGTCCGGATAGGAAACCGCGGCGACCCCTCCGATAGGAAAACCGTAACCCTCGTGCGCGTCCGGCATGACCAGGGCTTCCTTTTTTATACCGTCGATCGTCGCCACGTTCACCAATTGCCAAAGCGACCTGTCCTTGAGCATCTCGTCCAACATTTCTTCGCTGGCGTATATCCTGGCGGGCGCTTGCATGTCGCCTCGAAAAGACCTGGGTATTTCCCAGAGATACTCGTTTATCTTTATCAGATTTTCTTTTCCGATCCGCATAACTTTATGGACTTATTCATATATCGAAAACCACCACCGTCTCGAAATTTCCTCTTTTATTTTTCACTACCTCCGCCTCATGATATGTAACGGCCTTCACGTCTTCCGTGATTTCACTTGCCCGCATGCCCCGAATTTTCGCTTTCAGAACTTTCTTTTCAAGCACGAGAAAATCGACTTTGCAAAAAACAACTTTGTTGAGATAACCGCAGGTCAACACCTCAGATAGGAAATCGATCAAAAGCGGAGTGAAGTCGTCCGAAAAAATAGACAGATATCTTTCCACGTCCATCTTTTCTTTCCGATTTTTTTCGCAAGACCCGGGAGAAAGTATTTCCGCAAGGCCTTCCAGAACCGCTTCAAAAAGCTCCTCCAAACTGGTCCCTTCGACCAAGAGCCTGACATCGGCGGTATGGGGCAATATTTCATATCTTTTCATATATCCGCGCCTTCTTTTTTGAGAATTTCCCTTTTCTTCTTTTCACCGAAAGCGTAACCGCCTATTCCTCCGTCCGAACGGATCACGCGATGGCACGGTACCCCGGGATCCCGATTCTTATTCATTATATTCCCCACCGCCCTATAAGCCTTGGGATTTCCGGCCCTGCCGGCAACTTCCTTATATGAAAGGGTTTTGCCTTTGGGAATTTTCCTCACCACGTCCAAGACCTTGCCGCGGAACGACGAAGGTGTCCTATACCCCGGAAGACCTTTTCTGCCGCCTGTTTTGGAATAATTTCTCATTTTTTTATCTTTTTAAATTCCGGGATCACCATGGGAACGTTTTTTTCATACTCCCGATATTCCCTGCCGAATTTCTCCTCCAAGGCGTTTTCCTCCAGAACCATCCAATAAGCCAGCACGAGCGTGAGCCAGATGACCGAAACCAGGACTTTAAGATCAGGAAACACCAAAAGAAACCCCCAGGAAAGGAATATGTCCGCGGAATATATGGGATGTCTGACCATACCATACACCCCCTCCGTAACGAGCCTGTCTATCGAATCGACACTTAATGCCGCTTTTCTGTTGACGATGATGGATCCTATGAAAAAATATGCCCAGTAACAGATCGTCAGCACGAACACGAGCGAGCCCAGAAAAGTCCTCTCAAACACGTCCATCGCGGGAACATACAAAAACGCCAGGAAAACGCCGATAGCCACCAGAAACCACATGAGGACCGGATTGATAAACCTGTGCCTTATTGTCGTTTTCTTTTCCATACGCCTTGAAATTACCATCTTCTCAGAATTACTACATTTTCCGGATATCTTATATTTGGACTCTGCTGGCATTTGCCTGCTTGACAAAAATATTGTATATTTTAGATAAGAAAACAAAAATAAAAAATCCGCGGATCTTCAGGGGGACACCCGCCGTTTTCGAGGGCCGCGAGCATAAAAACAAAAAAATGACTATGCACCACAACGACTTTAACGATGCGGACAAATCACATAAGATAGATTCCCTTCGGGACATGATCCTCAATGCGGAAAAGACCATCCAAAGCGCGAAGGCGATGCTTCTTCAGCTTGAGGGAAAGAAGAAGACCGGAAGGAAAAGGAAAATCGATGCCGACGCCGGCGACGGGGAAATCATCGAGGGGACTTTCGACGGGCAGATCATGCTCGGCACCAACGGCAAACAATATCCCGTCCCGGCCAACTACGCCTCGAAATCGAAACTTGTCGAGGGAGACATGCTCAAACTCACCATCACGCCCGATGGCTCTTTCGTATACAAGCAAATCGGACCTATCGAAAGGAGGCACATGATCGGGATAGTGAGCCAGGACGAAAAAGGAAATTACTATATTTTCTCGGAAGGCAAACCGTATAAGGTCCTTCTCGCCTCGATCACCTATTTCAAGGCCCAGCCGGGAGACGAAGTAGCTATCCTGACGCCACGCGAAATCGACAGTTCCTGGGCGGCCATTGAAAACGTCCTCCAAAAGGGCGCCATCGCCGGTCCAAGGAGCGTGACCGCCCAAGCCGTCGACAAGGAAATCGAAACCTGGAAAAAGGAACTGGAATCGCCGGAACCGGAAGAAGTTCCAAGAGAAGACGAAACACCCCAAGACAAACCTTCCGCCTCCGCCGTAGTCGACGAATGGACATCCGACATCGCGGATCTGGAAAAGGAGATAAAGGCGCAGAATCCATCATTTTAAATCAAAATAAACTACCAAAAATGGAAAATATCAAGCAAGCACTCGTCGGCAGAAGAGATTACGCACTCATTTCATTCATCGGCATATCTTTCGCGCTTTTCTCCATCCCGATATTACAAAACATCAAACTCGCCTTTTTGCCGATAAACGCCACCAATGTCGCGCTCCTGATCTTATTCTTCACGCTCTTGGCCAATTTCGGGCTCTGGTTTTCAGCCGTAATCGCCAGAAAGATCCCGATCATCCTCCAAATCGCCAAATACGGAGCTGTCGGAGCCTTCAATACCTTCCTTGACTGGGGAGTGGTCAACCTGCTCATAGCCCTGACGACCATCGCCGCGGGCTTCTGGTTCTCGGTTTTCGCGGGTATCGGTTTCGTGATCGCCAACATCGGAAGCTTTTTTTGGAACAAATATTGGACCTTCAGCGCCAAAGGAGAGGAACAGAAAGCCACTGAAATGGTCCAGTTCTTCGTGGTCAGTCTCATAGGATTCGGAGTCAAAGTCGGTATAGCCTCGCTCGTAGTGAACGTCATCGGAGCGCCGGCGGGATTCGACGAAAAACAATGGGCGAATATCGGAAACGTTTCCGGAACCATGTTCTCGATGGTCTGGAACTTCATAGGATACAAATTCTGGGTTTTCAAGAAATAGTTCGCCCTCACGACTTACCACGCCACAAACTCCCTTTTCCGGGGAGTTTTCTTTTAATCCCGCAAATGTTATAATGTATTTATAAATAGGTATTTATGCCTATTTTAACTTTATGAACTTGATAAACTTTATAAACTTGCAACTTTCCCCATATGTCTACCACTTTATATAGAAAATACCGCCCCCAGGACTTTTCAGACGTGATCGGACAAGGACATATCGTCCAAACCCTGTCCAACGCCATAGCCCACGATCGCGTCGGCCACGCATACCTCTTCACCGGGCCAAGAGGAACGGGGAAAACCTCCATGGCGAGGCTTTTCGCCAAAGCGGTCAACTGCACCGACCGTAAAGGTTCCCAACCCTGCCTGGAGTGCGACGTTTGCAAAAACATCGCCGAAGGCAAATCCTTGGACGTGTTCGAGATAGATGCCGCCTCCAACACCGGGGTCGACAACATCCGCGAGCTTCGCGAAACGATCAAGCTTCCACCTTCGCAAGCCGCCTACAAAGTGTACATCATCGACGAGGTGCACATGCTCTCTTCCGGAGCTTTCAACGCCTTGCTAAAGACGCTGGAGGAGCCTCCGGCACATGCCATTTTCATTCTGGCGACCACCGAAATCCACAAAGTTCCGGAAACTATCATCTCCCGCTGCCAACGGTTCGACTTTACCAGGATTTCGCTTGAAAACATCATCAAAAAACTTTCCGTCATAGCCCAAAAGGAGGGCGTCGAAATAGAAAAAGCGGCTCTCGAAGCCATCGCCATCTCAGCCGAAGGAGGCATGCGCGATGCGGAATCGCTCCTGGGACAAGTCATCTCGCTCGAGGACAAAAAGATCACCGCCAAAGAAGTCGAGGAAATTCTGGGAACGGCCAAATATCAATCCGTTGAGGAATTCGCCGAGGCCCTTCTTGAAAAGGACGCCCTACGCGCGCTCAAGCTCATAGACGAACTTTCAAATGACGGCTTCGACTTGGAAGTTTTCCACAAGTCTGTTCTCAACTATTTCAGGCAACTCCTGTTGGTATCCGTCGACGAATCCTTGGTTAAAACTTTTTCGTTCGAAATGACCTCGGAACAAGCCAAGAAAATCACCGCCCTGGCCAAAAAAGCCCAGACTTCCGACATCCTCAAAATTCTCGGAACCCTTTCGGAAATTTCCGGAAAAATAAAAACTTCCTTCATCTCCCAACTTCCTATCGAAATAGCCATAGTCGAGATAGCTAAAGGAGTTTCATCCAAAATTGAAAACAAAGGTCCGGTTTCAGGCATACCGAGAAGCACTACTCCAGTGGCCGTCGCCGGAAAAACCGAGCTTGAAAAGACTCCGGAAAAACCGATTCCGACCGAACCTCTGCAGGCAACTGAGACGACGACACAAAATGAGCCATTGAAAGAAAGCGCGGCTATTATCGACAATGGAAAATCCTTCAATCTCGGCGACGTGCAGAAAGTTTGGCGTGAGGCCTGCAAGCAGATCATCCAGGCCAACCATTCCCTGGCGGCTCTTCTTCCCCATTCCATGCCGGCCGAAGCCCAGAACGGTTATCTGACCATCGTCACTAAGTACGGCTTCTACAAGGACAAGCTCAACGACAACGCCAACCGATTGACAGTCGAGTCCGTTTTTGGTAATCTTTTAGGGTCCCGTGTGAAATTAAAGGCTTTAACAGAGGAAGAATCGGGCATCAAAATCCCGGAAAGAAGAAGCGCGAACGTCCCGTCTTTCGGGCAGAAAGCGGAAGTCCAAACCGAGAAAAAACCGAGCTCCCTGCTTTCCGACGCGGCCAATATGTTGGGAGGAAAAATCGTGGAGTAGCTATCAAGTGTCAGCTTCTAGCTTCTAAGTTTTAAGAATTTAATCTGAAAACTAAAAGCTATCTTACCTGAAAGCTGTTTTATTGGGGATTAGCCAAGCGGTAAGGCACCAGGTTTTGGTCCTGGCATTCGGGGGTTCGAATCCCTCATCCCCAACAAAAAAACAAAAGGTACCCTGAGGGGTGTTTTTTGTTTTTTTGTTATGGAATTAGTGAGGGATTCGAACCGGTGGCAATGAGCTAGAGAATTTTCAGCAGAAAATTATCGCAGCGAATGCCGACAAATGCGGATGAGCATTTGGCGCCACCGAGGACAAGGAGATTATGAGCGACGGCGAATAAACGACGCGGAAATCCCTCATCCTCCTTATTAAGAGGGATTCGAACGGGCAGGAGCTAAGCAAGATGGCTTTCAGCAGGAAGCGCCCCGTGGCGCTTTTTCTTTTTTCCATGCTACACTTGAAGCATGAGATCCAAACTTTACACCAAATCCACGAAGGCCTGGGACGCGATGATCAAGGCGATCGAAGCGGCTGAAAAATCCGTCTACATCGAGATGTACATCTTCGAAAACGACATGGCCCAAAAGCATGATTTTTGGGGGAAACTTAAAAAGAAAGCGGCCGAGGGAGTGCGGGTCGTGGTCGTGGCGGACGCTTTCGGTAGCAGCAACCTCAAAAATGACACTTCCCGCGACATCGAAAAGTCAGGGATCGAAATAATTTTTTTCAGCCATTGGATCAGGCGCATCCACAGAAAGATCCTGATCGTCGACGAAAATATCGCTTTCATAGGAGGAGTCAATATCGGCAAGCGCTTCGCGCTTTGGAATGACCTCCAGATTCGCCTCCAAGGAAAAATCGCCAAGAGGCTTTTGAAATCCTTCGCCTATACCTATGAAATGGCGGGCGGCAAAGACGAAAAAATACTGGATTTCAGGCAGAGAAAAATCTCCTACAAGCTCAAATTCTGGCTGGTTGAACACCTTCCCATCAGGAACATCCACACCCTGCGCAGAGCCTATGAGAAGAAACTAACAGGGACCGAAAAAAGCATCTTCGTCGTCACGCCATATTTCGCCCCGCCTCGCTGGCTCATTTCCCTTTTGGACGACGCCGTCAGAAGAGGTGCCCGTGTGGAAGTCCTGGTTCCGGAAAAATCCGATTCCCCCTTGGCGGACAGGATAAATCTCCATTACATGGAAAAACTCCATTCCCTGGGAATATTTTTCTTCCTTACCAAGGAAATGAACCACGCCAAGCTCCTAGTCATCGATGAGAAGGAAGCTCTGGTCGGATCACAAAACCTGGATTTACTGTCGTTCGAATTAAACTCCGAAGCCGGAATATTTTTCAAGGAAAAAATCCTGGTCGACGAGATTTTGGAGATATATAATAATTGGAAGGAAGATTCGACTGAATTCGTTTCCGGGCAATATGAAAAAAAGCTTACCGATTATGCGATAGCGGCTTTGACGGGACTCTTCCGCCCAGTGCTATAAATTTAAACAATTAAAATACCCCAAAGTCATGGAAAATGAAATCTTGCAAAAAATCCAGGAACAGGACCGGAAGCTCGCGGACATCCATAGCTCCATCGAAAAAATCAGGAAGTATTTCCTTTGGACGCTCATAATCACTGTCGCGACCGTCATCCTTCCCCTGCTCGCCCTGGTTTTCATCATACCCTGGTTTTTGAAAATCATCACATCTTCCCTTTCTATCTGAAGACCGAGGGTCGTCAAAAAAACACGTCCGGGGAATGGCGTGTTTTTCTTTTTGTCTTAAAACAAATTAATCACCCATGAGGAAGCGGGAATCGCCAAGAGCATCAATGCGGCGCCCAAAAAAGCCATGTTCCTGAAGAAGTTATCCTTCTGCGCCATCTTCTGCGCCGGATCGGATATCGCCCAGAAATTATGCATCTGCAGCGTCACCGGCAAAAGAAACATCGCCAAAAACAACACCGAGAGTTTCACGTATGATCCCAGCAATATCCCCAATCCGCCCAGAAAAATCAACGATCCGGAAAAAAAGACCGCCAATTCGGGAAAAGGGACTCCTTGCGATTTGGCATAATCCGACATCCCCCTAAACTTCAAGAAATGATTCGAACCGCTCATGATGAAATATCCCCCGAAAAGGATCTGCCCGATTATGAATAAAATGTCCATGGTTTTGAAATTAATAGGATTATGCGGACCACTGGGTCCTCGCACATGGATTATTACAATCGGACCCCGAATTAATGACGAAGCAAGGTTGTAATAAATAGCGAAAAGACTAAACCTTAAAAAATAAAAAAATATGAAAATCCCCAAAGACCTGCCCCAGTTCAAGGATTACCCGACTCTCTTTTTGGTCAGCGGAGAATTCGAGGCGAAGTTTTATGTGGCCAAAAACGGGGAGATTTCCGAAAATGATTCCTTTGCGCTCAACCCTCGGGAGGAGGCCAAAGAGAAGCAGGCTTTTGTAGGAAAAAAAGGGGGCATGCAGAGCTTTTCCGCCGTCTCCCATCATGGACGCTATATCGAGGATCTCAAGGAAAGATTCGCGAAAAAACTGCGGGATATGACGGAGGATGTTTCCAACAAGGAAAGCATACGGGAAATACACGTATTCGCCCCCGGTTACGTGGAAAGCAGAATAAGCAAAAAGATATCCAAAGGATCCATGGCGATGGTAAAAAGCACGCATGACGGCCAATACTTGCGGGAAAACCCCCTGCAACTTCTCGAGATGATGAAGAAGGAGTTGGAACAAGCGCGCTCGACGAAGCATATCCACATATCCAAAGACGAAAAAAAGATCATGCACAGGCCCAACACGAAACCGAAGAAGGGATAAAAAACGCCATCCTCATCCGGTGTTTTGGAAAAACAAAAATCCCGGGAAACATATCCCGGGATTTTTCGTTGAAAAGTTTGCGAAAACCGTTAAAACTATTTAAGGTTAACAGTCGCTCCAGCCTCTTCCAATTTCTTCTTAGCTTCTTCAGCCTGCTCCTTGGAAACCTTCTCTTTGACCACCTTAGGGGCTCCGTCAACGAGGTCCTTGGCTTCCTTAAGTCCAAGACCGGTGATTTCACGAACAGCCTTGATGACATTGATCTTCTGCGCTCCGGCGGCAGCAAGTTCTACGTCGAACTCAGTCTTCTCTTCTACGGCTTCAGCAGCGGCTCCAGGCATAGCACCCATCATCATAGGAGCGGCAGCGCTAACTCCAAACTTCTCCTCAAGAACCTTCACCAATTCTGAAAGATCCAAAACGCTCATTTTCTCGATTTCAGCAACGAGCTTCTCGAATTTCTCAGGAACAACTACTTCCTTTTTTTCCTCTGTCATAATTTTAACTTATGATTCTCAGATTATAGCTTTTTGGTTATAATCTAAAAACCGAATTATTAAACAAAATTTATTAACTGATTTATTGGAAACTAACTTATGCTTTTTGCTCTTTGATGGCATTAAGCGCGTGCACCAATCCCCTGAGGTTTCCACCCAAGACATTGACGAATCCGGATACCGGAGATTTGAGGCTTCCGACCAATTTCGCCAGAAGTTCTTCTTTCGAAGGTATCTTGGCGAGAGCCTTGACCTCTTTCTCATCCATAACCTGGGTTCCCAGGACTCCTCCCAACATCTTCAAGTTCTCATTGGTCTTCGCGAACTTATCGATGATCTTCGCGGCAGCCACCTCGTCCTCCTTGGAGAAAGATACGGCGATCTGTCCCTCCAATCCCCTGACGCTGGTTTCTATTCCTGCTTCCTTGAGAGCGATATCGATCAAGGTTTTTCTGGAAACGACGTATTCGACGCCAGCCTCACGAAGTTGCTTTTTGAGATCGGTCACATCCTTGACCTGGATTCCCTTGTAATCGACAAACACGATGGATTTGGATTCTTTCGCTTTCTGCGCCAAGTCCTTCACTATTTGCTTTTTCTGCTCTTTCGTAATCATATTTGTTTGCAGTGTTATTTGATAAACAAAAAATCTGCGTTTCCGCAGATTCGACCTAGAGAAAATACGAAGAGCATGGATTGCCTTCCGTATATCCTCCGGAGGATTTACCCCGCCTTATCGACGGAAACCTGCCTTCTGCGGATATCTATTTAAAAACCTTTTGTCAAAATTATTATTCGGCCTTCTCCTCCTTCGCTTCTTCGGCCGGAGCCTCCTCTCCGCTAGCTGGCGGATTTACTTCCTCAACCGGAGCTTCCTTCACCTCGGGCTTAGGCATCTTGATGGATTTCTTCTTTCCTTCGATAACGCCCTCCCTCACGAGCAGGTTGTGGACGGAAGCGGAAGCTTGCGCGCCCTTTCCGATCCATTCCTTGATCTTATCAGCCTTGAGAACTGCGGTCTTGAGGTGCGGGTCATAACTTCCGAGAACGGCGATGTGTTTTCCGGTCGGAGCGGCGGTGCTTTCCTGAAGCATGATTCTGAATTGAGCCCTATTCCTTCTTCCGACTCTGGCAAATCTTATAGTCAACATAAAGTCTTGGTTTTATTACAGATAAATTTACGGGTTGTTTCCACCCTCCTTGATTATGGCTTTTTTGAGCCTTTTCTTAAGCGTTTTTCGATGCTTTTGCAATTATATCAGATAGGGAAAATATGTCAATGCCTAACTGCAGGTTCCGCTGAATTTGCATCCGCTCTGGTTACAGATGGCGTTCAGGGGCCCATTACAGTCAGGAAGACCGGAACATTCCATGGTATAGTCCCAGTTCTCATTATCCCCGTTTTTGACGAACCATTTCACTGAGGAGCACTGACTGAGCGTCGGCCACTCATACGCCATCTCCAATTCCCCGGACGCTCCGCTGCACATATCCTCCCCTCCGCTACCTGAAACCACCGTTCCGCCATCATCCTGGCAGATGATGACCATCGGCATGGCGCTACTCATTACGGATTTGAGTGCGGCCCTGTTGGCTCTCGCCCTGGACTCCTCCATCATGACTGCCGGATCAAAGCCGGTCTGCGGCTGCATCTGGGAAGGTGGCGTCTTGATATTCAATTTATCATTAACGGAGTCAGTTTTTATAGAGGAAACGTTTTTCGTGAAACACTGCTTACCTTCGCCGTGCTTCCACTCCTTGCCATAATAGGAAGAATTATCTCCGTCGACCAAATTGGAACGCTTAAACTCCCCGCAAAGCCTGTAAGCCGAATCGGAGGTTTTTTCATATGTGATATTTGAGCCGTCTTCCCTTAAATAAGGGGTGTACAAATTGGTACTCTGGAGCTCCTCCAAGTTTTTAGGCAAAACCGCATTTTGCCTATAGTAGTTCTCTACAGAATTCTGGATCGAATTCAGGTTGCTGACCGTATTGTTATCTATCTTCATATTCCTTGCTTCCATGGGACTGTCGACGACGAAAAAGGACGCCACGAAAACCAAGAAGGTCACCCCGGCTACCGCCCTTGCGATCATTTTTCTCAAATGGTCGGAGGCGACGAAATCCTCCCTCCTGATATCCCAAAAATAATATCCGAACACGCTGGCAGCTATAATGAGCACCACCAAAGCCTTCAGAGTGAATCTGACGACCAAATCACCGTCCAAGAAGTTGAAGATGAGGGTGATGAGGTCCCCGATGACGATCACTGCCGCTATGAACAACACCAAATACGTGAGGAATTTCCTTATCTTGGAGTCCCTGTCGATCTCCCCTTCCTTGAGGTACTTATTGAGATAATGTCCGACAAAAAAGAAAAGCGGGGCGGCTACTATCACGCTTGCGATCCCGTATTTGATCGCGAACTGGCTGAAATTGTCGCCTATAATATTGGCCAAGGACGGTTCGATCGTGAACTTGTTTATCATCTGGAACAGGATCGCGCCTATGCCCGAAGTCAGAAAACTCAGTGAAATGAAGTAAATTAGATACACGAACAGATGCATGGCCGGCCCGTGACCCGGATTTTGCCCGCCGCCTAAACTCCCCTCCGAAGGCGGAACGTTTCCCTGCACGTGGCTTTCCTGACTCCATTGTCCTCCTCCCTGGACCGGAGAATCGGAAAATTCGATTTGGTTTTCCATTTTTTTATTTTAAAAAATATATTACTTCCTTATTTTTGAACGATCTTCCCTCCCTGCCCGATCTGATCGAGATGGACGGAGAGCAATTTGGAAACCCCGTCATCCATGGTGACTCCGTAAAGGAGTGAAGCTTGGCGCATCGTCTCGCGGTTATGGGTGATCGCCACGAACTGGGTGTGACTGGAGAGTTCCTGCAATATCTTGCCGAACCTCCGCGAGTTGGCTTCGTCCAAAGCGGCTTCCACTTCATCCAAAATTGCGAACGGCGGCGGATTGTGGGCTATGATCGCGAACAGGAGCGCCAAAGAAGTCAAAGACCTCTCCCCTCCGGAAAGCATGGACAAATTAGTGATCTTTTTTCCAGGAGGACAGGCGAAGATGTCTATTCCGAGTTCCTCCCGCGCGTCCTGGTCCTCTTCCGCGACCGCGTCTTCAGCGGATACTTCTCCTTCGATTTCATCTTTGGCTTTGCGCTTTCCGCCGGATCTCACTTTGAGTTTGACCAGATGGGCGTTCCCTCCGCCGAAGATTATCCTGAAATATTTGGTGAATTCCGCGTTTATCTGCTCGAAGGCCTGGGCGAATTCTTGGGAAATTTTCTGGTCCATTTCCTTGATCACCTCACGGAGCGAATCCATGGCTTTTTCCAAATCCGCCAATTCACCGGTAAGGAAATCGAACCTGGTATTGGTTTCCTGGTATTCCTCCACTATCATCGGGTCGATCCCTCCGATCTGCTCCATTTGGATCTTGAGCCTGGATATTTCCCTTTCCAATTTCTCTCGGTCCACTTCCCCTCCGTCATGCTTGAGGTCGGACACCTCGCATTTCAATTCGTTTCTGATTTCATTGGTCAGATCTTCCTCGCGGACCTCGACCCTGGCCAGTTTTATCTTGGCGTCATTGAACTTGTCCTTGAGTGAATTGAGTTTTTCCTGCTTCCCTCGCACCTCCCTTTCCAGCTCGAAAAACCTCTCCCTGGATTTCCTGCTCCTGGCTATCTCCTCGCTTATCTTATCCTCCAGCTCCTGGAGCAATTTTTTGTTTTCATCGAAGATCTTCCGGAGTTCTTCTTTTTTGCCGATGAAAGTATCTATCCTGTCCTGTATCTCCTTGACCTCCTTGGAATTATCCTTTTGAATCTTCACTTCGCCCTTTCCCGATTCATTGTGAAGGTCGAACAGTTCCTGTTGGATCGCCCGGGCGAATTCCTTGATGTCCTGGAGCTCCTCCAAGCTCTCCGCGTTCTCAACCATGCCGATGAGCCTTTCCTGGTCTCCCCGGATTTTTTCGAGTTTTCCTTGGACATATTTCAAATCCACCGGAATGATTTCATACACCTTCTGGCTGGCCAATCTTTCCTTCTCGATCACGAGGCGTCCTTCCGTGACGATTATTTCCCTCTCGATCTCATTGAGTTTCTGCCTTGCCTGGTTCCGCTCTTTCTCGAGCCCGTCCTGGACCGATTCGTTTTCAACGACCTTGGCCTCGCCGGAAAGTTCGTCGCTTAATTTGTCCACTTCGCGCTGGGCATTCATCATGTCCGCCCCGATCTCGTTTTTCTCCCTTGAATAATTTTCGCGCTCGGTTTGGAACATGTGCCAAAGATAGGAAAAGAGACTCGTCTGTTTTTCCTTAAGGGAACCGGCGATTTCCTTTCCCTGCTGGGCTTTTTCCGCTTGCCTTTTGAGCATCCGGAGGTGCGGTTCGATTTCCCGGATAAGCCCGGTCACCCGCTCCATGTTCTCCTTGGTGCTGTCGAGTTTTCTAAGGGCCCTGTCCTTCTTGATCTGGTATTGCTTGACCCCGGCCGCGTCCTCCAAAACGCCCCTTCTTTCCACCGGAGTTGCATGGAGCACCGCGTCCGACATTCCCTGGTTGATCACACAATAGCTGTCCTTGCCGATACCGGCTTTCGCCAAAAGATCCGTGATATCCAAAAGCCTGACCCGGTTGCCGTTGATGAGATATTCCGATTCGCCGCTGCGGTATAGTTTCCTGGTTATCACCACTTCGGAAAATTCCAAAGAGATCCTCTTGTCGGAGTTGTCGAAATACAAAGTGACCTGCGCGCTGGAAAGCCTAGCTTTCGTGCCAGAGCCTGCGAAAATGACGTCTTCCGATTTTTTCCCGCGGAGGGTCTTCATAGACTGCTCACCGATTGCCCATTTGATCGCGTCGGAAACATTGGACTTTCCACTGCCGTTCGGTCCCACGATGGCGGTTATCCCGGTGTTGCCTTCCGAAACGGAGAATTCCCGCGCCGGGTTGAATTCCAGTGTGGTCTTATTGGCGAACGATTTGAATCCTGAAATTTCTACTTTCTTTAAGTACATGGGATATGCGGCATGGAGCGTGGAATATTAAAATTCCACATATTCGATGCATTTTTCTATATGTTTTATATTTTGCGATACATGCCTATTTTAGCACCTTTTTTTTCTTTGGAAAAGAAAGAGGGCGCCTTCGATTGAAGGCGCCCCGAAATGGTCTTGGGAAACGAAAGAAACGGGAACCACATCAAGCTGGGGAGGGCCTAGCGACTCGCAGTCGCTTACCCTGCGCCGTTTCCAGGACGACGTTTGCCCGCGAGGCGACTCTAGGCATCCTATTTCATTGTCTCCGCTTCCAAACCGCATCAAAAAGAACGGCCACTTTTGCACTAAAGTTGATTTTACAGCCATGAAAATAAATGTCAACGGCAAGCGCCCTATAAATAAAAAATGGCTATTTAAAGCCATTTTTTGTGTGTCCAAATTTAGCGCCAAATCCTACTTCCCTATCGTTTCCGCCATCTCGACGAACCTGTTCGAATAGCCCCATTCATTGTCGTACCACCCCACGACCTTCACCATGTTCTCCTGGCTCATCGTGAGCGGAAGGTCGACGATCGCGCTACTCGGATTCATCTTGTAGTCCATCGACACCAATTCCTTGTCGGTCGCCTCCATGATTCCCAAAAGTTCCCCTTTGGCGGCTTCACGGAAAGCCTCGTTGATTTCTTCGGCCGATTTCGGATTTTTCACCGTGCAGACGAAATCCACGATGGAAACCACCGGGGTCGGCACGCGGAGCGCTATCCCGTCGATCTTGCCCTTGAGATGCTTGATCACCTTCCCGACCGTCTTGGCCGCTCCGGTGGAAGTCGGAATGATATTGATCGCCGCAGCCCTGGCTCTTCGAAGGTCGTCATGCGGAAGGTCCAACACTCTCTGGTCATTAGTATAGGAATGCGTCGTGGTCATGAATCCTTTTTCGATTTCACAAAGCCCGTCCAAAACCTTGACCATCGGAGCCAAGCAGTTCGTGGTGCATGATCCGTTGGAAATGATGGTTTCGCCTTGGTATTCATGCACGTTGACTCCGGGCAGGTATACCGGAGTATCATCTTTCGGAGGAGCCGACATCAGGACTTTTTTCGCTCCCGCGTCGAGATGCGCTTGCGCCTTTTCCTTCGTGAGGAACGCTCCGGTACATTCCAAAACTACGTCCACCCCGAGCTCTCCCCAAGGGAGGTTTTTCGGATCCTTTTCGGAAAAATACTTAATCCTGGTCCCGTCGATGATAAGCTCGCTGTTTTCCTTGTCCACGTTCACGTCCCTCTGGTAAACCCCATACGAAGAATCATATTTGAGAAGATGGGCTACCGTCTCGATGTCAGTCAGGTCATTGATGGCGACCACCGAAAGATTCTCCTTTTCGAACGCGATTTTGAGCGACGGCCTTCCGATCCTTCCGAATCCGTTGATTGCGATTTTTGTCATACTGTTTATGTTAATTTTTATTGAAATTATTCCGCTTCCATACTTACTATTTTCCAATGCTCCCCTTCGACTTTCTCGATATCGAATTCGGTGTTTTTCAAAACCGTATTCTTGGAAACACCCTCGATCCCGAACATCAGATTTTCAATCGAAATGTCCTCGACGTGTTCGTCATGGCCGTCATGGGCCAAGGCGATCTGCCCCAGTTCCACTTTGACTTTCGAAACTTTAGAAAGCTTTTTCTCCTCAACGATTTTCAAAACTTCATCGACTATCTCTTTGGCTAACAAGAAATCATGCATAAATTACATTGTTAAACTGTTACATAGTTACATTGTTAATTTTTCATTTGTAAATTTTATCAGATAATTCAGTTCTCTGGGCATTTTATCAAGTTCTTTCATTACATACGAATATTGTTCATCAGTTATAAGCTTTCTTATTTTTGCTTTTTGCGTCCAATCAAGAGATTCTTTAAGTGAACCGAAACTATACCTGTAAAAATTAATTTTGTCTTTTTTTGTATATCTACCAAATCCCTCGGCAATATTCGCAGAAATAGAATCCATGGCCCTTGCCCATTGTTTCCCTACTGTATCTTTTGAAAAATAATCCCACCCGACAACAATATCCCAAACATAATTAGAAAGATTAAAAGAAATCTTATACGCGCCTATATCATTCAATTGTAGATATTTATCCTGCATTTGCATTTTTAACAATGTAACAGTGTGACCATGTAGCAATGTATCAGTGTACCGCGCAGGATATGCACGGGTCGTACGCCCTGATGAACGCCCTCATCTTTTTCTCGCGGTCTTTTTCCGGCATTTCCAGAACTTGCTCCTCGATGAATTTGGAGATGTCGTCCTCAAGGTGGGCCAAGAACTGCGCCGTCGGAGAGATGATGTTCACGTTCTTGATATACCCCTTCGGGTCGATGTCGACGTAATAATAGAGCGTTCCGCGCGGAGCTTCCACGGCGGCGGACGCGGATCCCTCTTTCACCTCATAAGGCTTGGTGATGGCGCTTTGGAGATCAAGATGGGATAGCTTCCGGAGGAGCTTGACTGATTCCTCCGTCGAATGGATCACTTCCACCATCTGATAGAGCACGTTATGGAAAGGATTGAAGTCCGGAAATTTTATCCCGAGGCCATGGAGATATTCCGTCGCTTTAGATGAAAGCTTGTGATGCTGGTTGTTGACGCGCGCTATGGCTCCAACCATATAACTGGAGCGTCCGTCCACTTCCACCCTTTTTATGATTTCGCGAGGACGGTGAAGCTCATGGAAATTTTCTTCGAATTTGGCTACCGGGATGTGAAGCCCTTTGTTTGAAACCAAATCCCCGTCATAGATCGCATACTCCCCTTTGGCCTGAAGGCAGACATATTCTGTTTTTCTGGAAAATTCTGGAAGTTTTATTTTCTTGAAAAATTCTCCCAAAGCCAACACGTCCTTCATGACGTCTTCCCCCTGCTTGATCAGAGACTGGATCTCCTCAATCGTCGGAACCTTCTTGAATCCCCCGACTTCGTTGGTCAGCGGATGGACGACCCTGCCGCCGATGACCTTCACCATCGCCATTCCGAAGTCGCGGATCCGCAGCGCCATCTTCGTTTCATCAGGATACTCCTTGACCAGCTTGATGTCGTTTTCTATGTCCAAAAAATCAGCCAGCGAAAGGAAGAACAGATGCAAAGCGTGGGAATGGATGAACTGCGCATGTTCCATGACTTTCCTGAGCATCACGGTTTCCTCGCTGACCTTCACGCCCAAGGCGTTTTCGATCGATTTTATCGAAGTGAGATTGTGCACTACCGGACAGATCCCGCAGATCCTTTGCGCCACCACCGGCATGTCCTTGTAGTGCCTGCCGACCAGAATCCCCTCGATAAGCCGGATCCCTTCCTGAACCTCGAAACGGGCCTCCTTGACCTGCCCTTTGAGCACGCTGGCCATGAATCCCGTGTGTCCTTCTATTTTCGCGACATGATTGATCTTAAGAAGCATACTGTTTTTTTGTTTCTATCAATATTATCTTATTCTTAAAAGCGCCTCTTTTTTCCGCCTTTTCCGCCCTTATGCTTTCCAGTTTTTCCCTGGGGATATCCTTATAATCGCAAAGGGCATGGACCACTTCGAGAATATCAGCCAATTCCTCGAAGCTTTCGCTTTCGAAGTACTCCTGCACTTCCTCCACGAGCTTCTCTTTCAGCTTCTTGCCATATTCCTCATTATTGGCAATCCTGACAACCGGAATTTCTCCGTTCCCCTCGATGATTTCAGGTATCTTGTCTCTGACCAATTTCGCCATATTATTTTACTATTTCTTATCCTGCCTTTCCCTATCTTCTATGTCATCCCTCAAACCGTATATCTCCGTGACGTTTTCGAATTCCTCGTCAGTCATGAACTGCTTGAGCGCCATGCGCATCGCTTTTACGTTCCCGGTCGGACGAAGCCCCCTGCATCCCTGGCAACCCATCCGCGCGCTCGGACATACCGCGTCGCAACCGCCCAGAATCATCGGCCCGAAACACGGTTTCTTGTCGAGCAGCAGACATCTGTTCCCTTTTTTCTTGCATTCCACGCAAACCGGGTTGTCGGGAATGTTCGGGATCTTTCCCGCCAAAAGGAGCGGCGCGTAATTCAAAAACTCCTCCGCGGTTATCGGGCATCCTGGGAAAACGAAATCCACTTTAACGAAATTGTCGATTTCCTTCACCTCCTTATTGTCGATTCCCTGGATGTATTTGTAGACATGTTTGATGGTGCTTTTTCCCTCATGGTAGTTCTTGATTTCCGGAACCCCGCCCATCGCGGCGCAGTTCCCCAAGGCCACCAAGAGCTTGCTTCGCCTCCTCACTTCCAAAAGGGTTTTTTCATTCTCGTCCGTCATGGGATTGCCTTCCACGAAAACCACGTCCAGCTCCGCTCCCGGATCCTCTTCGTCCTCCAAAAGACGGAAATCCACGAGTTCGACCAGATTGGTCAACTCCAAGAACCTCTCCCCCAAATCCAAAAGCGCGAACTGGCATCCTTCACAGGAGGTCAGGCTCACGATCGCGATTTTCGGCTTGGAAGAAACCGCTTCTTCCTGTATGGCTTGTTTCGCAACGGCCGTCTTTTCGGTCGTTGCGGTCATGGATGAGGGACTATCATCGCCGGCACCATCCATCCTCACTTTTACTTTTATTTTGATATCCGTTTCCATATAGCCTAATTTTAGCATAATATCAAAAATTTATAAAGATTTATTTATTGATAATATTTGATTTTTACGCCCCAAATGATAGACTAGCCTAAAATATGGATACTTTTGAAATTCCTATCAAGACGGAAGGGGTCTTTCTTGCGCTCGGGGCTGAGTCCGCTGGTAATTTTTCCGTTTATTGCGGCGGTCTAATTTATTTTTCTGAGGATTTCGGCGACCTGTTTGAGGAAGCGAACTTCGAAAAATATGCTGGCGAGCTGAAAAGGTTCCTGAAAAATGAAAAGATGGAACCGGGGATCATCCTGTATGACATGCATCCCCTTTTCAGGACGACCGGACTCGCGAATGAATTGGCGAAAAAATACGGAGCGAAAGCGGTTCCTGTTCAACACCATCTCGCCCATGTCTATTCGGCAGTCGGCGACCAGCTCCGCCATGATCCGGACTTTCCGCTTCCAGCTTCTTTCATGGGAGTCGCCTGCGACGGCACCGGGCTCGGAACGGACGGAAAAATCTGGGGAGGAGAGATGTTTAAAATTTCTAATTCCAAATTTCTAATTTCTAATAAAAATACGAGCGCGAAAATTGAAAGGGTTGGCCATCTGGAAAACCAAACCCTGCTGGGCGGAGAAATGGCAATCAAAGAGCCAGCCCGGATGCTGATATCCATACTCGGAAAATGCCTTCCCAAGGAGGAAGTTTTTTTGCAAATAAAAAAATATTATTCCCAAAACGAATTCGAGCTCCTCTGGAACCAATGCCGACAGAATTTCAATTGCCTGGAAACTTCCAGCGCCGGCAGAGTCTTGGACGCCGTTTCAATCCTGTTGGGCTTTGTCGGAAACAAAAGAGGATACAAGCATGAAGCGATAGATTTATTGGAGAAAAATTCCACAAAGCCTTATGCGGGTCTGAAGCCGAAAATAGAGATCTCGGAATCGATTATTTTAAACACGACTTACCTATTTGAATATTTGATTAAAAATATAAATAAGGATAAAAAACGCCTTGCCGCGACGGCCCAACTATATATTGCAGAGGGATTATGCGAAATAATCCAGAACCTAGAACCTAAAACTCAAAACCTAAAACCTACATATTTCGCCGGCGGAGTCGCCAACAACGGGATCGTTTCATCCCATCTAGAATCCAGGGGTGTTTATATAAGCAAAAAAATCCCGCGTGGAGACGCGGGAATTTCAGTCGGGCAACTTTTTTATCATCTTTTAGCAAATCCTCGGGACTAATTTTCCACTAGGCATCTCGATAGGTCGCAGACTTCCCCATCCCGTTTCCACATAAACCCCGCGTCCCTTCCCGGCTTTTCCGATTACCTTGGCCTCTTTGTTGAATTTCTTAAGGATAGCTATCACTTTTTTGGAATTTTTCGGAGAAACCGCCGCGATGAACCTTCCCTCGGAAGCGAAGGAGAAAACGTCCAGGCCCAGCAGCTCGGAAATAGCCACGGTCTGTTTTTTATAAGGCAAACTTTTTTCTTCCAACACCACCTTGACCTTCGATTTTTCCGCCATCTCCACCAGATTGGCCGCCAAACCTCCCCTGGTCGGATCCTTGCAGGCATTGAGATATTTTCCCGCTTGCGCCAATTCCTTGTTCAAGGTCTTGGAGTCGGTTTTTATCTTCGTCTTGTAATTGAACCTTTCCGAAAGCAAGGCGACCGTATGCTCCCCCAGATCTCCGGAGGAAATGATCAAATCCCCTTCTTTTATTCCGCCGTTGCTTATCGGGGTTTCCAGGATACCTATGCCGGCCGTGGTTATTTCAATTTTGTCGATCTTCCCTTTTTCCGTGACCTTGGTGTCTCCGGTCGCTATCGGGACCCCGGCGGACCTCGAAATTTCACCGATGGATTTCAAAATCTTGAAAAAATCCTCTTTCGGAAACCCTTCTTCGATCACCATACTGAGCGATATACCGATCGGCTTGGCTCCCATCACGGAAAGATCGTTTATCGTTCCGCACATCGCGATTTTACCGATGTCCCCTCCCGGAAAAAATATCGGGTCGACAATGAAGGCGTCTGTCGTAAAAACTATGTTTTTTCCTTTCGTCGGCATCTTGAAAAAAGCCGCATCGTCCTCGCAATTTTTCCAGGACCCCTTGAAATCCAAAACCTTCCGGATTTCCTGGAGCAATTCCCAGGATTTTTTTCCGCCTCCCCCATGCTCAAGCTCGATGAATTCTTTTTCTTTCATATATGTATCCCTTATTGTTTTCTATACCTATAATGGACATTGCATCCTCCCTCGACCGAAACCATGCACGGTCCGTATGGTTTTTCCGGCGTGCAGGCTTTTCCGAACATAGGACATTGGTCGGGCATGATGAGTCCCCTGATCACGCGGTCGCATTTACACCCGGTAGCCTTTTTCGAAACGGAAAAATCTATCTTATCCAAAATATGTTTATATTTCTTTTTCGCGTCAAACTTCCCGTATTTTTTACAGACCTCCAAACCTGATCCGGGAATTATTCCGAACCCGCGCCAATTCCCGTCAGCGACCTCGAAAACCTCGAAAATCACCTTGTATGCGGTCGGATTCCCTTCCTTCTTCACGGCCCTTTTATATTCGTTTTCGATGTCCTTCCTTTTTTCCGAAATCTGCAAAAGGAGCATATAAATGGCGACCAAAATGTCATCCCCGTTGAACCCCGTGATGACTTGTGAGGCCTCGAGCCCTTTGTATGCGTCCGTTCCGATCACGGCCGAAACGTGCCCGGGATCAAGAAAACCGTCGATCCGGACTTCTCCCATATTAAGGAGCGCGTGCATCGCCGGAATGAAAAGCTTGTGCGTCGAATAGACGCTAAGGCCCTTTTGAACCGCATAAGCAGTCATCGGGGTCGTCGTTTCGAAGCCCAGACCGAAAAACACCACTTCCGGATGCTTTTTTTGCAGTTCCAAGGCGTCCTCGGTCGAATAAACCGTGAAGACTTGGGCTCCTTTCCTTTTAGCCTGCTCAAGACTGCCGAAGTATCCCGGCACCCTAAGCATATCCCCATAGGTCGCGATCGGAATCCCGGCCAAAGCCAAGCTCACGATCGCGTCGATATCCTCCTGGGCAGTGACACAAACCGGACATCCCGGCCCGGTCAGAAGATGGACGTTCTTGGGCATGACGGAGCGGATCCCATATCTGCTGACAGCTTGGGTATGGGTTCCGCAAACTTCCATGATATTCACGTCTTTGCCGATTTCCGCGGCGATCCTATGTATTTTTTCTAAGATTTTTTCTTGCGCTTTCATATGTTTTCAAGACCGCCCAAGCGTCTTCTTTGGTTAATTTCTGTACCGCGAAACCCGCGTGCACGATAACGTGGTCGCCGACCTCGGCATCGCTGACAAGTGAGATATTGACGGTTTTTTTCATACCGTCAAAATCGGCGACCGCTTGGTCGCCTTCGATTTTTTCAATTTTCCCAGGATATGCCAGACACATACGCTTCACTTGAGTTAAAAGTTTATAAAGTTTTTAAAGTTCTTAAAGTCTTGGATTTGCATTCTCTTTACAATCTTTATACTTTACGAACTTTAAAACTAGCTATGCTTTCCCGTCGCTTCCGAAACTTTTCATCTTCTGCTTGACCGTTTCCTTGACCGCTTCGCGCGCATCTCCCAAAAGCTTTCTGACATCGAAGGAAATCTCGTTTTGCTCGCGCACGGCCTTCACCAGGGAATTCACGAAAGCGAGCCTGGTCGCCGTGTCCACATTGAAGCAGGAAATTCCCCGTGAGACCACCTCTTTCACTCTGTCGTGCTCCCAATCCGAAGCGCCGTGAAGAACCAAGGGAATCGAAATGCTCTTGCTGATCATTTCCAACCTGGCGTAATCCGGCACGCTTCTTTCCTTGAAAAACCCATGCGCGTTCCCGATGGCCACGGCCAAAGCGTCTATGCCCGTCTTTTTCACGAAATCCTCGGCCTGGGCCGGGTCGGTCATATATTCATCCCAATCCACCACCTCCATTCCAGATTCTCCGAGATACGGCACGCTCCCCAATTCCCCCTGCACGTCGATATCGCGGGAGTGGCAAAAATCCACGACCTTCTTGGTCATCGCCAAATTGTCTTCATATTTTTTTCTTGATCCGTCATACATCACGGATTCGAATCCTATCTCCGCGCATCTTTCGATAAGTTCGAAACTTTTGCCGTGATCAAGATGGATCCCGATCGGGATTTCCGGGGCGTAGAATTCCGCGTCGTTTTTGATCAAATGGAAGATTCCCCTGCCTCCGCCATATTCCATGGTTTTTTCCGTCACCTGGATGATGACCGGGGAGCGAAGTTCCTTGGCCGCTTCGACGATCGCCCTGGTCGTTTCCAAATTCACGGTATTGAAAGCGCCGACGGCATAACCCCCTTCTTTCGCCTTGGTAAGTATTTCTTTTACGCTGACTATCATTTCTTAATATTTATTAACGGACTCACGGACTAACGGATTTCATGCGTTAATTCCTCAATGCGTTAATGTTTCAATGAATAATATTATTGCGCCTTGTCGATAATGTTCGCTATTTTCAAAAATTCTATCGGTATCAGACTTTCCCTACCCACCAGAACCCCGTCCATGCCCGGCTCGACGCAAACCTCGAGCGCGGTCCTGGATTTGACCGAGCCTCCGTAAAGTATCGGGATCCTTTCGGCCATTTCCGGACTATATAACTCGGAAAGTATTTTTCTTATCAAAATCTTGACCTCCATGACCTCGTCGCTCGTCGGCACGGCGTCCGTTCCGACGGCCCATATCGGTTCATAGGCGATCACCAGCTTATCGGCCTGGGTATTGGCTATTCCGGCCAATCCTTCTTCGAGCTGGCCCGCTATGACGTCGAAAGTCAGATCCCTCCTCCTTTCATCCTCGGTCTCCCCGATGCAATAAATAGGACGGAGCCCGCTTCCCAAAGCGAGTTTTATCTTTTCATTGGCGACGGCGTTGGTCTCGTCGAAATACCTCCTTCTTTCGCTGTGGCCGACTATGGTATATTTCCCTCCGAAGTTCTTCACCATCAAAGGGGAAATTTCCCCGGTGAACGAGCCCCGCTCTTCAGGAAAAATGTTCTGCGCTCCGATTTCCACGCCGGCGCCCTGCAAAATCCCGACGAATTTTTCCATATGCAGACAAGGAGGGCAAAGCACTATTTTGGAATTCGGAAACTTGCTTTTCTTGAGCTCGGAACTGAAAGACGACAGATAATGGTTCCTTTCCGCCTGGGTCAAAAGGTTCATCTTGAGATTTCCTATTATGTATTTTTCCATACGGCTTTGACTTTATCTAATGATTCTACCCACTATACCTCAAAATCCCTGTTTTTTGCAACCAGTCTCAGTGCACCAAATATATTTAGACCCATTTCTAAGCGCATAGCAAAAGGATCCGTTTGCCCTATTTCCTCCGCAAACTCCGTCAGCATAATTATCATAACCAGCAGGACAAAATGGAGGAGCGGAGCCCCCTGAATAACCAGGAGCACAAAAATAAAAACAGGTACTATCAGTGCACCATCCATATTCCCAGCCATCTTTTACGATCGGCCATTCAGGGAAACCAACGACCGTCACTGGGGGTATCTGGTAACACATAACGTCGGGCTCACCCCACATAGGAGCAGGAAAACCCAGCCTAACATCACTCAAACCGCTCTTGAGGCATTTCGAAGTTAACAACCTAGTACTCTCCATACTTACCATAGCGGCTTTATCCCTCGATCTGGTTTTTATGCTGACCACACTCACGGTGATCACGCCAGCCAAAACCCCGATTATGGCTATGACCGCCATGAGCTCCACCAAAGAAAAACCTCGTTTTACCTTCATCTTATTCGTGCTCCTTTAAAATTTATCGTCCGAAAAAATTCCCGCTTACGAGCCCGGTCCTCCGCCCACTCACCCATTGGTCATGACGCTTCTGAGATATTCCGCGGCGACCTCCGGCTGGATAGTGGAAATCTCTATGCCGGTCTCCAGTTCGAATCCGGCCCAAGTCGAAGTGTGTGGCAGGATCTCGATGTGCCAATGGAAATGCGGATAATCCTTGCCGTCGCAAGGGGCGGTGTGGATATAGAAATTGTAAGGAGGGTCATTGAGCGCCTTGCAGACCGAATTCAAGGCCTTTTTGAAGACTTGCGCCAGTTTCATTTTTTGCTCGTTGGTTATGCGCTCGAAATATGGACTGTGTTTTTTCGGCATCACCCAGATTTCAAATGCCGCCCTGGAGGAAAACGGGCAAAAAGCGATGAAGTCGTTGTTCTCGAAAACCACTCTCTTGCCGTGGTCCGATTCATAATCGGAAATGGTGCAGAAGACGCAATGCTTGTTTTTCTTATGATAAAGCTCGGCTCCGTCCAACTCCTGTTTGATATAGGGGGAAATGACCGGGATCGCCATGAGCTGGGAATGCGGATGGGAAATGGAAGCGCCGGCTTCTTTCCCGTAATTATGGAAAAGGGCGACGTAATTCACGCTCTTGCGGTTCATAAGTTCCAGATACCTGTCCTGGAAAGCGTCGAAAATCTCAGCCACCTCGGCGTCCTCCATATCCTGGATATGCTTGTAGTGGTCGCGGGTGACGACAACCTCATGGTAACCGGAGCCGTTCATGGCGAAATAGGGACCATCGTCCAGGTTTTTTGGCAAAGCTCCCCGCGCAAAAGCCGGGTATTTGTTCGGAAACACCCTGAGCGTCCATTCCCCGTCCTCCCGGTGGTAAATCAGGACGTCTTTTTCCTGTCCGGTAGCGACCGGATCCTCGAAAAGGCAGTTGTCGATACCGGTGTCGTTCTTAACCCTTTCGTACTTTCCAAATTCATCGGGTCTTTTAGCTCTGCCGGTCGCGATGACCACCCAGTCCCCGGTCACAAGATCCTGGCGGAGTTCCGAGACAGGATCGCTTTTCTTCTTCTGTTCCTTTTCAGACTCCCGGATCGTCGGAGTTTCCTCCTTTTGTTCCAAAGCGCCCGTACTTGATACTTCGATATTCACTTTTTTGTTTTTATTTTACCGGTAAGCCGCAGCTGACTGGTTTTATTTTAAATTGAAAAATACAAGATTATTTTTGGTCCGCAACCTTCTTGATATTATATTTTCCAGCGATAAGCCTTCCTTTGGTTTTGAAAAGGTCGATGACCACCTGGATGAAACCGTTTTTTCCAGTAAGGCTCACCGTGGATCCCTCCTCATTGAGCCATCTGACCGGCATCTGCTTCACCTTGAATCCCAATTTTTCAGCCAAAATGATAAGTTCGAAATCGAAACCGAACCTGTCCACCACCATCCTCGAAGCTACTTCTTGGGCGGCTTTGTCGGATAGCATCTTGAAACCGCACTGCGTGTCCGGATAACTCCAAAGGCCCAAAACGATGCGAATAAGCCAGTTTCCCATGTCCCCCATTATCTCCCTATGTCTCGGCTGGTGCACCTGGATGAAAGAGCCCTCGATGTCGCGCGAACCAATGACCACGTCGAAACCTTTCTCGAATTCCGGCAGGAATTTGTCCAGATGGGTGATCGAGGTCGATCCGTCGGCGTCAAGGAATACCCTATATCTTCCCTTGGATGCCAAAAGCCCTTGCCTCACGACATAACCCTTTCCGTGGTTTTCCTTGTTGTTGATAACGGTCAGGTTCTTGACTTGCCCTTTGTAATTTTCCGCGACCTCCGCGGTGTTGTCAGGTGACCCGTCCACTACCACGATGATTTCATAGGAAAAATCCTTTGCAGCGAGAAATTTCTCTATTTCCAAAAGATTATGTCCGATTCTCTCCCCTTCCTTGTATGCCGGTATGATCACCGACAGATGCGGCTGCTGTTCCATTTTTTTGACAGAAAAAATAATTAAATTGGATCACACGTTTTCTATGCCTTGATTATAGCATATTTTTTAAAAAATGGCACAGGTCTCCCGAATTCCGATCGCCTATGGGTTCCTGTCCAGCCAGGATTGCAGGATGATCCGCGCCGCCGCGCTGTCGTCCATACTTGATACATTTTTAACTCCCCTTTCTTTAAGGCCGGCTTGCGCCATCTTGGTCGTGAACATCTCCTCTTCCAGTTCGGTACCGATCCCTGTTTCCTTTTCCGCCCTCTCGGCGAATTTCTTGACGGCTTCTGCGCCGTCTTGGTTGATTTTATAGGAAGGCGTGCCGATTATGATCTTTTTCACCTTCTCGCACTCGCATATTTCCCGAAGATTTTTCCAAAATTCCCCGTCGTTTTTGAGCATGTCGAATGAAAAGGCTATTTTCGTCTCCTCATCTGCTATCGCCAGGCCTATTTTGGACTTGCCGAAATCCACCCCTAAAAAGGTGCTTATTTGCGCTGAATCCGGACTAGCTATTGACTTTTTCATGATTTTGTTATATAATGGATAGAAGTACCTATAAAACTCATATTTGAAAAAGGGAGGAATAACCAATGAAAACCGCCATCCGCTTCACCGCTCTTCTGCTCGCAGCACTGTTGGTCGCCCTGTTCGTTTTCCATAGCGTCGACAGCAAACCTGTCATGAAGACCTATGCTTACGGACAGTTGCCGGCCAACGCCAAGTTCCTGAGCAAGGAAGTGAAGGAAAAGCTCTCGCAAAAAACCGAGAAGATGAGGGTGTTTTACGCTTTCATCCATGTCGCGAGGGAAAACCCGGAGAAGCTGGATATTGAAAAATATCTAGCCACCCACCCGCAAGACCTGGTGGTAATGGAAACTTCCGATGCCAAGACCAAGGAAGCTTTCCAAATCGAGGGTGAACATCTGTTGATGATTTTCTCCAACAGTGAAAACCCCGACCCCGAATTTTTCAAATGAAAAGTGCTTCACTCCCCGGCCGCTATACTTAGCGCGTCCGGGGTTTTTTCTTTATTTACCGCGATATAGTCAGAACCTCGACCCCGTCTTCTTTTATCAAAATAGTATTTTCATAATGCGCTGAAAGTTTTCCGTCCGCCGTTTCGAACACCCAACCGTCTTTGCCGATCCTGGTCTGATGAATTCCTTCATTAATCATAGGCTCCAAGGCCAAAGTCATCCCGGCTTCCAATTCGAAATCCGGCATCGAGCCATCATAGAAATTCGGGATCTGGGGTTCCTCATGGAGCTCCCTGCCGATTCCGTGCCCTACCAGGTTCCTGACGATAGAATACGGAGTTTCCTTTATGTATCCCTCCACAGCCTTGGAATAGTCGCTCAGCCTTGCTCCCGGTTTCATAGCCCCCACTCCGGCCCAAAAACACTCTTCCGTCGCCGCGATCAAATTCTGCGCCTCTCGGCTTATTTTTCCCACCGCGAAAGTCCTGGCCATATCGACGAAAAAGCCTTGATATTTCATGCCGATGTCTATTTTCAAAATATCCCCCTCGGAAAGGACGGTTTCAGTGCTTGGAATCCCGTGCACGATTTCGTCGTTGACCGAGGCGCAAATGGTAGCCGGAAAAGGATTGGACCGCTCGCCATATCCCTTGAAAGCCGGCGCTCCCCCGTTTGCAAAAACAAGCTCTTCGGCGAGCTTGTCCAATTCATGCGTGCTTATGCCGGGCTGGACCTTCTTTTCCAGCTCGTCCATGACAGCGCAAAGCCTCCTGCCGGCCTCGCGCATGATCGTTATTTCCTTTTCGGTTTTGATAGCGATATCTGGCATCTATTTCTCCAATTTTTTTATGATTTCAGCGCTTACCTCTTCTACCGATCCCAGACCGTCCACCTCGATAAGCATCCCCTTGTCCTTATAGTATTCTATAACGGGAACGGTTATTTCGTAAAATGTCTTGAGCCTTTTCGCGATCCCTTCCGGGGTATCGTCTCCTCTTTGGATCACCTTTCCGCCGCAGGCCGGACATGGATCTTCCTTGTCAACTATGTCCTTCCCCATGACGACATGGATCCTGCATACCGAACAGGCCATCCTCTTGGAGATGCGATTTATCGATTCCTCGTAGGGAAGCGAAATGTAAACAGCCTTGTCGATATCCCTACCGATTTTCCCTAGCATTCTCTCCACCCCTTCGATCTGTCCCGGAGTGCGCGGGGCGCTGTCGATGATAATCCCCCTGTCCATCGGCACTTTCGCTATATGGCTTTTCAAAACTTCCAGGGTGATTTCGTCGGGGACCATCTCCTTCCTTTCGTTGAGCTCCCTTATCTTTCTTCCAAGCTCGTTGTCCTCCAATGCCATGTCGCGGAATATCTGCCCGGTTTCGATGTGCGCGAGGTTGAATCTTTCAGCCAGAATGTCGGCCTGGGTTCCCTTTCCGCTTCCCTGCGGTCCGAATATGAGTAGGTTCATTTTTTATTTTTCCAACATGAAAACTGGATTTTTTCCAGTTTCACGATTAAGAGCATTAATTTTTTACTAAAATCCTTCGTAATCCCTCATCACCATCTGCCCCTCGATCTGTTTGATCGTTTCGATCACGACGGACACCACGATCAGGATACTGGTCCCTCCTATAGTGAAGGTACTCACTCCACTGAGGCCCTGGACTATGAGCGGCAGCACGGCTATCGTTCCCAGAAACATCGAGCCAGCCAGGGTGATCCTGTTCATGATCTTGTAGAGGAACTCGGAAGTAGGCTTTCCAGGCCTGATTCCCGGAATATAACCCCCTTGCTTTTGAAGATTCTCGGAAATCTTATTCGGATCGAAGACTACTGCGGTATAGAAATAAGTGAACAGCACGACCAGCACGAAATACATGGCTCCGTAGAAAAGCTGGTTCTGGAAAAGATTGTTCACGAAATTGGCGAAACTCACCACGGTTTCATTATCGACCTGCACGAGGAAGTTGGCCAACATGCTGGGGAAAAGCATGATGGAAATGGCGAAGATTATCGGGATTACCCCCGCCTGGTTGACCCTGAGCGGCAGATGGGTCGAAGAACCGCCGTAGGTCTTGCTTCCCCTGATCCTCTTGGCATAGGAAACCGGAATGTTCCTCTGTCCTTCGGTTATCATGACCACTCCCGCGACCGTCACCAGCGATGCGGCCAAAAGAAGGATGTAAGTGAAGAGCTGGGTCGAATCGAAAGTCAGCAGAAGCTGCGAAACCAAGCTTGGCAAACTCGCCACGATACCTGCGAAAATAAGGAAGGACACGCCGTTTCCGATTCCTTTTTCGGTGATCAGTTCTCCGAGCCACATCAGGAAAACCGTTCCGGCTATGGCGATTATGATGATCGAGGTCGTCTGGAACGCGTCCAATTGCCCGAAAACGTTCTGTGATTTCAAAAGGGCTATCATGGCCGAAGTCTGAAGGCCCGCCAAGGGAACTGTAATCCAACGGGTTATCATATTGAATTTCTGCCTGCCGGCCTCCCCCTCCTCTTTATACAGCTGCTCCACTCTCGGGACGATCATGGTCAGAAGCTGCATGATGATGGAAGACGTGATGTAAGGGCCCACTCCCAGCAGGACTATCGAGATGTTCGAAAGCCCTCCCCCCGAAAAGATGTTCAAAAGTCCCAGGAATTGGTTTCCCTCGAAAAGCTGCTTGAGCTGTTCCGTGTTGACCCAGGGCAAAGGGATGTTCGCGGCGACCCTGAACACGACCAAAATGGCCACGATGAACAATATCTTGTTGCGGAGCTCTCTGACTTTGAATATCTGCTTGATTTTATCTAGCATTTTTTTGGTTTACGAAATTTTATGGTTTTTATTATAGGCGTCGGCGCCGATTGGATCGCTGCCACGGCGCGCAGACGTGACTGGAAAACAAGAAATCCCGACCTTTCGGGTCGGGATAACCGACCGTAGGTCGGAGTTTGCTTATTCCGCTATCTCTCCGCCTGCCTTAATAATAGCATCCTTTGCGGATTTTGAAAGAAGTATTCCTTTGTCTATGACCAGTTTCTTCGTTATGGAACCGGTAGAGAGTATTTTGATGCCCTTGGCGACCTCGTTCTTGTCGACGATCTTGGCCTCCAAAAGACTCTGTGGCGTTATCTTGTCTCCATCTTTGAACTTGCCCTCCAGCACTTCCAATTTCACGATAGTTTTTTTCGAGCGGATGGATTTGAATCCCCTGACCTTCTTCAATCTCTCGATCAAGGAAGAACGTCCTCCCTCAAAAAGAGGATCCATGGAGCCGCCGCTTCTCGCTTTCTGACCCTTGTTTCCTTTTCCGGAGTAGGTCCCCCTTTTACCTCCGCGGCCGATGGTCTTTTTAGCTTTTCGCTTTTTAGTATCAAGCTGATGAATTTGCATAACCGTCTATATTAATTAAACATTTATTCCCTTATTTCTCCTCCTTGACCTCCCTGGGCTCCTTGAGTTCCCTCAATGCCTCGATAGTGGTCCTTGCGACATTCAGCTTGTTTGAGGATCCCAGCGACTTCGAAACGATATCCCTGATTCCGGAAAGGTCCACCACCGCGCGGACAGCTCCGCCGGCGATGATTCCACGTCCTTCGGATGCGGGCTTAAGAAGGACTTTCGCGCTTCCAAGCTTCTTGGTCACATCATGAGGGATGGTATTTCCCTGAAGCTTGACCTTGAGAAGGTTTTTCTTGGCATCGTTGAAAGCTTTCTGGATGGAATCGGAAACGTCGACTCCCTTGGCTACGCCGACTCCGACCTGGCCTTTCCTGTCGCCGATAACCAAAGTAGCCCTGAACCTGAACCTTCTTCCTCCTTTGACTACGCGGGTTACGCGGGCTAGGTCAAGAAGTTTCTGTTCGAATTCCGGTTTTTCCCTCCTCTTAGGTCTCCTGGTGTTTTTATTATTGGACATATTTATTCTGATTAGCTATTTCCGATTAAAATTTAAGACCGCCCTCCCTGGCTCCGTCAGCCAAAGCTTTGATTTTGCCATGGTAGTTATATCCTCCCCTGTCGAAAACCACGTCCTCGATCTTGGCTTCCTTGCCTTTCTTGGCAATAAGCTTTCCGACCTGCGTCGCCCCGTCCATATCATTCTTGGACTTTGTGATTTCCTTGATGTTGGCCTGGGCCAATGTCCTTCCGTTCACATCGTCAATAAGCTGGGCATAGATGTTGGTCAGGCTCTTATAAACGGCCAAACGGGGTCTCTCGGAAGTTCCGGAAACCTTAGCCCTGACCCTCCTTCTCCTTTTCAGCCTCAATTCTTTTTTATCTATTTTCTTCATAGTCCAAATTATTTAACAAATATTATATTGCTGGTTCTTAGGCCGCCGATCTCTTTCCTTCCTTCCTTCTGACAAACTCGCCTACGTATTTAAATCCCTTGCCTTTGTATGGCTCCACGGGCTTCAATTTCTTTATGTTGGCGGCGAACTGGCCCACCGCGTGCTTGTCTATTCCCGCGACGGTCATGGTGTTCCCCTCGATCTTGACGTCTATTCCTTCAACCACCTCGACTTCCACCGGATGGGAAAAACCAAGGGCCAAATTTATCTTTTTTCCGGCCAGCGCCATCCTAAAGCCGACACCGTTTAATTCAAGTTGTTTCTGGAATCCCGCGGTCACCCCGACGATCATATTTTCGATCATCCTGGCAGTGGTTCCCCAGATTGCAGGAGCGTCCTTGGCTTTGCCTTTCTTTTCAACTACGACTCCTTCTTCAGGAGAAACCTTGACCGCGACCTCGTTTTTGAATTCAAAGGAAAGCGTCCCTTTCGGACCCTTGACTGAAACGGTATTGTCTTTAATTTCGACGGTAACGCCGGAAGGAATGGCTATTGGTCTTTTTCCTAATCTACTCATTGTATTTCTCGCTAAATTACTTTATTAATCTTATTTTTACCAGACTTCGCAGATAACCTCTCCTCCCAAACCGTTCTTCCTGGCGCTCTCTCCGGTCATCACACCTCTGGACGTCGAGACTACCGAGAAACCGTACCCGTTCTTGACGGATTTGATCTCGCTCTTCTTGGCGTATATCCTCTGTCCTTCACGGCTTACCCTCCTGATGCCTTTTATGAAAGGAACCCTTTTGTTATTGGAAATGTTCTCATATTTAAGTTGGATGCGGACCTTCTTACCAGTGCCCTCTCCGTCCTTCTCAACCGACTCTATGAAATTTTTCTCCTCCAGAATCTTCGCGATAGCCAATTTCAACTTGGAGAATGGGATTTCCACTTCCTCGTGTCCGGCCATCTGGGCGTTTCTTATCCTGGTGAGCATGTCGCTGATTGTATCTAACATACGCTTTTATTGTGAATTCAAAATTAAATCAATTATCATTTATCAAAATTATTTTTCCGGCGTGTTCCCTACCAACTGCTTTTCTTCACACCCGGAATCTCTCCCTTGCTCGCAAGTTCACGGAAGCATATCCTGCAAATTTCGAATTTTCGCAAATATCCATGCTTTCTTCCGCACCTCCAACACCTTCTCACGATCCTTGTCGAGAACTTAGGCGCTTTCAATGCTCTTGCCTCTGTTGATGTCTTTGCCATATTGCTTTATCTGTTACTTTTACTTTATAGTTAATCCTTTTTTAATGGGAATCCCAACAGTCTATACAGCTCGACTCCCTCTTTCTTGTTTGTGGCCGTCGATGTCACCGTTATCTGCATTCCGAATATAGTCTTCACGTGCTCTGGGGATATTTCCGGGAAAATGACGTGTTCCTTTATTCCGATATTCAGATTTCCATTCGAATCAACCGAAGAAACGGGTATGCCCTGGAAATCTTTGGTCCTGGGAAGAGTCGCGTTGATCAACCTATCCATGAAAGACCACATCCTTTTACCTCTGAGAGTGACCTTGATTCCGACTTCCATGCCTTCCCTGGTCTTGAATCCGGCGATGGCTTTCTTCGCCTTGGTCTTGACCGGTCTTTGTCCGGCGATGGACATCACGGAGTCGAAGACTTCCTGTGTCCTGTCTCCCTCCTTGCCTATCTTTCCGGTTCCGACATTGACAGTCACCTTCAATATCTTCGGGACAGCCATGACATTGCCGTAGCCGAACTGCTTCTCCATTTCGGCAGCGACGGTCTTAGTATATTTTTCTTTCGTTGAAACGACTTTCATAGTGATTTAGTTTATATCAAATCTAATTAAAACTCCTTGTTGCATTTCTTGCAGACCCTGGATTTGTCTCCGTCCTTCACCGCATATCCGACTCTGGTCATTTTGTCGCAATTCGGACAAACAATCATCGCGTTGGAAACATCGAAAGGAGCGGCGATCTCCACTATCTGTCCCTTCTCGCCTTCCCTTTTCGGCTTGGAATGCTTTTTGACCATGTTGATCTTATCAACAACGATCTTTCCCAAGGCAGGCAGAACGCGGGTCACTTTCCCTTTCTTGCCCTTGTATTTCCCGGCGATTACTTGTATCTGATCTCCTTTTTTTATTCTCATATTGTTTATCCTTATGCTCAAAATCAAAATTTATCTAAAATTATTCTTACAGCACTTCCGGGGCAAGCGAAACTATCTTGCTATATCCCTTCTCCCTGAGTTCCCTGGCGATAGGTCCGAATATACGGGTTCCCTTAGGCTCCTGGCCATCCACAATGACGGCGGCGTTCTCGTCAAATCTGATATATGATCCGTCTTTCCTTCTGAGGGATTTCTTCTGCCTGACTATCACGGCCCTGACCTTATCACCTTTTTTCACCATCCCTCTTGGTTCGGAGGACTTGACCGAAGCCACGATAACATCCCCGATTGAGGCGTATCTCCTTCTGGTTCCGCCCAAAACCTTGAAGCATTCGATGACTTTCGCTCCGGAATTGTCAGCTACCTTTAATTTTGTTTCTGCTTGAATCATAACCGCTTAATTATTCTAATTATTCCTTATCCTATTTATTCAAAACGATGTGGTTTTTTCCCTTGCTCATAGGGGCGCATTCCACGAATTCCACGACATCGCCCTTCTTGAAGGTATTTTCCCCGTCATGGACCTTGTACTTCTTGGTGGATTTGTACTTCTTGAGATATTTCGAATGGGTCTTAAGAGTATCGATAGCGACGACGACGGTCTTGTCCATAGAATCGCTTACGACCTTTCCCTTTTTGACTTTTTTTACGTTATTTTCCATGCCTTTTACTATGTATTATTGAAATTATGCGATGTTCGCTTCGTCCATCTTTCCCAAAACCGTCAGCGCCCTGGCGATATCTTTCCTGGTATTCCTGTATTCCCTGTGGTTTTTGAGCTGTTTTGAGGCAATATCAAATCGGAGCTTCACGGCCAGCGCTCTCTTTTCCTCGATGAACTTCTTGAGTTCCTCTTTTTTCATGTCTTTGATTTCACCTATTTTCATAATATTGCTCCTATTTTATAGATATTACTTCTGCCTGACGATGAATTTCGTCTTCACGCAAAGCTTGTGCGATGCCAACCTCATTGCCTCCTTGGCGATGTCCTCGGTGATTCCATCCATTTCGAACAGGATCCTTCCCTGCTTGGTCTTGGCCACGAAATGGTCCACGCTTCCTTTTCCTTTACCCATCGGAACTTCGCTTCCCTTCTTGGTCATCGGCTTGTCCGGAAAAATCCTGATCCAGATCTTTCCTCCCCTTTTTATATATCTGGTCATCGCTCGACGGGCAGCCTCGATCTGCCTGGAAGAAATAAGTCCGGAAGTCGCAGCCTGAAGGCCGAAGCTCCCGAAACTCACCTGGTTGCCCTTAGTGGCAACACCTTTGATGGCTCCGCCTCTGTGAATCTTCCTGTGTTTTACTTTTTTTGGCATCAACATATGCTTTTTCCTAAAATCGAAATATGAAAATCAAATTTCCGAATTATTTATTAAAAATCTCTCCCTTGTAAATCCAAACCTTGACTCCGATAGCTCCATAGGTGGTAAACGCGGTGTATCTGGCGAAATCGATGTCAGCCCTCAGGGTGTGCAGGGGAACAGTTCCTCTGGAAAGCCACTCCCTTCTGGACATTTCCGCTCCTCCCAACCTTCCGGAAACCTCGATCTTGACTCCTTTGACATTCTTATTTTTTTCAACAGTATCCAGAGTGGATTTCAAAATCCTCCTGAAAGCGACCCTTTTTTCCAATTGTTCGGCCACGCTCTGGGCTACCAACATGGCATTCTCCTCGAACTGCTTCACCTCCTGAACTTCGATCTTGAGGTCGACTTTCTTGTTGGCGAAAAATTTCTCCTTGATGGCCTTGCTGATATCTTCGATTCCGGTCCCCCCTCTTCCGATCAGAACTCCGGGTCTCGATGTCTTTATGACAACCTTTATTGTATTGGCAGATCTTTCAAGTCCAACTTCAGCAATAGAAGCGGTCTTCCAACGCTTCGAAACAAGATCCCTGATCTCCACGTCCTGTTTTAGGTTTTTTGCATATCCTCTCGCTGAAAACCACTTCGATTTCCAAGTAGTGGTGATTCCTAGCCTGAGTCCTGTTGGATTAACTTTCTTTCCCATACAACTTTATGATAATTTTCTAATTTAATTAAATCGTTCTATTTTCGTTATGCCGATTTCCTCTGAAAAACCTTTTTGGAGAATCCTCCCTTCGCCCCTTTGGCTGAAGCTTTCTTCTCCATCTTGGCCTTAGGCGCGACCGCTTTCTTTTCATCCTTGGCTTCAGCCTTCGGCTCTTCGACTGCCTCTTCTTTTTTCACATCCTTCTTGACCTGTGCCTTTTTCTTTCCCATTCCTTCGATTCTCTCATCCAAAGTCATATAGATATTGGAAGTTCTCTTGAGAAGCTGGGTGGCTCTCCCCTGCGCCCTCGGAAGCCATCTCTTCAAAATAGGACCCTCTCCCACCTGTACGTCGGAAACGAACATATTATCCTTATCCAAACCGAAATTGTTCTCGGCGTTGGCCAGCGCGCTTCTTAGAAGTTTCTCGACGGGCCTGCTTGAACCCTTGATGGCGTGCGAAAGCTGCACCAATGCGTTGTTCGCATCCATGCCTTTGATAAGGTTGGTCACCAATCTGACTTTCCTTGGGGATATTCTTAAGTTGTTGAGTGTTGCTTCTACTTTCATATGATTTTTTATCCTAAGCTTCTCTAATTTTATCGCTAATTATCTTCAATATTTCTTATCAATTGCGAGTCGCAAGCACTACTTCTTCTTCGCAGGCTCGACCTTGGCGGCCTTTGCGGCATCCTGGGCCTTCTGCTTTGCGGCTGTTTCCATTTCCTTCTGCATCTTTCCTCCGTGCCTGTTGAAAGTCCTCGTCGGAGCGAATTCCCCCAGCTTATGTCCGACCATCTCCTCGGTCACATAAACGGCGGTAAACTGCCTGCCGTTGTGCACATCGAACGTGAATCCGATCATTTCCGGAGAAATGGTGCACGCCCTTGACCAAGTTTTTATACGCTGACCGGGCTTGGCATCCTTAACCTTCTTGATCACCCTTTCATCCACGTATGGTCCCTTTTTTAGACTTCTAGCCATAATTTTTCGTTATTATTTCTTCTTAGTTCTCCTTTTAACTATAAACATGTCGCTGTATTTCGATTTCTTCCTGGTCTTTTTTCCGAGAGCAGGTTTTCCCCAAGGGGTCTTAGGATATTTTAGACCGATTCCCTGCCTTCCTTCTCCTCCTCCGTGCGGATGGTCAACCGGATTCATGGCGCTTCCCCTGACAGCCGGTCTCTTTCCTTTATGTCTGTTTCTTCCGGCCTTTCCGATTTTTTCGGCACCGTGTTCGAAATTGCTGACCTGACCGATAGTCGCGAAACACTCCCTGCTGAGAAGACGTATCTCACCCGAAGCAAGCTTGACCTGGGCCAACTTTTCATCGACAGCCATGAGCGTTGCCGCGCTTCCGGCGCTCCTCACGATTTGCCCTCCTTTTCCGATAACCATTTCCAAATTGGAGATTATCGTTCCTACCGGAATATTTTTCAATTTCGTCCTGTTTCCTTTCTTTATCTCGGCTTTCTCCGAAGCGACGATCTCGACGCCCATCTTCATGCCTTCGCTGGCCAAAACGTATCTCTTCTCACCGTCCATATAATGGACCAACGCTATGAGGGCGCTCCTGTTCGGATCCTTTTCGATAGCGGCGATCTTTCCAGGAACATCAAGTTTGTCCTGCTTAAAATCAACCAGCCTGTATCTTCTCTTGTGGGCTCCACCCTTGTGACGGACCGCGATTTTTCCATTAGCCCTTCCGGATTTTTTGGAAAGTTTCGCCAACAGCTTCTTTTCCGGCTTCTTGTCGGTAAGCTCGTCCGGTTTGACGATCGACATGTTCCTTCTTCCCGCTGTATTCTTTTTATAAACTTTGATTGCCATATTATTCGAAATTTCAAAACTTAATTTTCCGCACTATATTAATTATTCTTATTGCGCTCCTCCGAACAATTCTATCGAGTCGCCAGACTTAAGCGTCACGACAGCCTTCTTGAATCCCGCCTTCACTCCGGCGTGTCTGCCGAAATTCTTCGTCCTGGATGGAATATTCACAACCGCGGTCTTTTCCACCTTGACTCCGTACATTCCTTCTATCGCCTTTTTCACGTCGGTCTTCGAAGCGGTTTTGGAAACCTTGAAGACGTACTTGTTGACGCCCATCATAGCGTGGGATTTCTCGGTAATCCAAGGCTCGATCAGGACACTATACGCGATATGGGAATTTTTCGTATTCAAAACTGCTTCGGCCTTCTTTTTCTTGGCCTCGCTGTTTTTTACAGGAGTTTTCTTTTCCTCTTCTTTTTCTTCTGTTTTTTCTTTGCTAAATATTGCCATAACTCGGGAGATCTATAAAATTATTACTTTCCTTGGTTCTTATCTTCAATATATTTGATAGATGACTTACTCAGGACCAACGTCTTATTGTTCAACAGGTCGTACACGTTCAGATTCTTCGTAAAAACGTTGGTTATGTTTTCTATATTCCTCGAATATGCCCTCATTCCCTTCTCCGAATCTTCGAATCCGATCAAGGTTTTTCCGGAAATGTTCAGGTTTGAAAGAGCATTTGCGAATTCCTTGGTCTTCTTGCTCTTGATCTCCAAATCACTTATGACAACGAGGTCATTGCTTCTGATTTTCTCGCTCAAGGCGATAAGGACGGCTTTCTGCTTCATTTTCTTATTGATATCCTTGCTGAAATTCCTATCCTTCGTCGGTCCGAAAGCGACTCCTCCCTTCCTCCAAACCGGATTCCTTTTCTCTCCGACCCTGGCATTTCCAGTTCCCTTCTGCTTCCAAGGCTTCTTGCCCGATCCAGCCCTCTCGGATCTGTCTTTGGTGTGCGCGATGGAAAACCTTCTGTTGCCGGAAATAGCCACGAAAACCTGATGCAGGAGATCGTCATTTTTCGGCAAGGCGAAGACTGAATCGGAAACTTCCATCTCCTCCACCTTTTTTCCTTCTAGATTGTGAACTGAAATCTTAGCCATATCGTTTGAATTCTAATTTCTATTTATTCTTATGGATCTTAACCTACTATCTCGACTATTCTTCCCGCTACTCCGGGGACGGCTCCTTTTACTCCCAGGATATTCTTTTCCTTATCGATGTACGCGATCTTCACATTCAGCGAGCTGGCCCTTTTTCCTCCCATTCTCCCGGCCATCCTTTTCCCTTTGATGACGTGCTGGGGTTGCTGGGCTCCGATGGAACCAGGCGCGCGAAGATCATGCTTGTGTCCGTGAGTCTTAGGGGATCCTTTGAATCCATGCCTCTTGACGACTCCCTGAAATCCTTTAGCCTTCGTGATTCCGCTTATCTTCACCTTGTCTCCGATTTCAAAAGCCTCGATGGTCAAGGCGTCTCCCGTCTTGGCTTCGCTGGCCTCTCCAATTCTGAATTCCTTCTTGAAAACCTTGTTCTTCGTCTTCTGGACTTCGAGCTGGACCGCGTCATATCCGTCTTTTTCGCTCGTTCTCAAAGTTGACACCTTGTTGGGTTCGCATTCGATCAAGGTAACATTCAGCGCTCCCGCCTCCTTGTCATATATGGTCGTCATCCCCAATTTTTTTCCGATAATGAATTTCATGGCTTTCTATTACTTTAATTTAATTCCTTTTAGCAAGAAAACTGGCCAACGAGCCAGTTTCCGAACCCTTTTGTGAGGGCAAACTTCTGGCTAGTTGAGTATCCCGATCTCCAGGACTTTAACTAGTGCTTATATTTTCAAATTCACATCACCTCCGTTCCTTAGCACGCGCCTTTCTTGGCAGCGTCACATCTTTATCTCGATATCCACTCCGGCCGGCAAATCAAGGTTGGTCAGACTCTCGATCGTTTTAGGGGTAGGCTCCAAAATATCGATCAATCTCTTATGCACCCTCATTTCGTACTGATCCCTGGCGTCTTTGTGGACAAATGTTGATTTGTTCACGGTCACCTTATGGATTTCCGTTGGAAGAGGCACGGGCCCGGTAATCGTAGCTCCGGTTCTCTCGGCAGTTTCCACGATTTTTCTGGCTGACTGATCTATAACTTTGTTGTCGTAAGCCTTAATCTTGATCCTTATGCGACTGGATTGATCTTTTTCTGTTTTTTTCGCTACCATCGGTGTCAAAAATTATTTAATTTATACTTGTTTAAGTGAACATCCGCGGATATGAACTTTCGCTCATATCCGCAAGGTTCCCTCAAGATTACTTTACGATCTTCGTAGTAACACCGGCACCTACGGTTCTTCCACCTTCGCGGATAGCGAATCTCATTCCTTCTTCCATAGCTACAGGTGAGATAAGTTTGATGTTAAGTTTGATTGTATCTCCAGGCATAACCATCTCGGTTCCTTCAGGAAGGATGACTTCTCCGGTCACATCGGTCGTCCTGATGTAGAACTGAGGTTTGTATCCCTTGAAGAACGGAGTGTGTCTTCCACCTTCCTCCTTGGAAAGGATGTAAACTTCTCCTTCGAATTCAGTATGCGGGGTGATCGATCCTGGTTTTGCAAGAACTTGACCTCTTTCTACGTCCTCCTTCTTGATACCTCTGATCAAAAGTCCAGCGTTGTCTCCGGCTTGTCCCCTGTCGAGCTGCTTATTGAACATCTCGATTCCGGTAACCACGGTCTTAGCCGTAGGCCTGAGTCCGACGATTTCAACTTCGCCGTTGACATTTACCACACCTCTCTCGATTCTTCCGGTAACAACCGTTCCGCGTCCTTCGATTGAGAAGATGTCTTCGATAGGCATAAGGAATGGCTTGTCGATATCACGAACCGGTTCAGGGATCTGCTCGTCAAGAGCGGCAACCAAGTCAAGTACCTGCTTGGCAGCTTCATCCTCCAAGGATGCGCTTTCAAGGGCTTTAAGGGCTGATCCGCGGATGACCTTGGCATTGTCTCCGTCGAATTCATATTTAGAAAGAAGCTCCCTTACCTCGGCTTCAACCAATTCAACCAATTCAGGATCATCAACCATATCAACCTTGTTGATGAAAACCACGATCTGAGGCACACCTACCTGTCTTGCAAGAAGGATGTGTTCCCTTGTCTGTGGCATAGGACCGTCAGTCGCGCTTACAACCAAGATAGCTCCGTCCATCTGGGCGGCACCGGTAATCATGTTCTTGATATAGTCAGCGTGTCCAGGGCAGTCAACGTGAGCGTAATGCCTTGCTTCCGATTCGTATTCGCAATGGGCTGTCGCGATGGTGATTCCGCGTTCCTTCTCCTCGGGAGCTGCATCGATTTCATCAACTTTCTTTTCCTTTGCGAATCCCTTAAGACTGAGCACGTGCAAAAGAGCTGCAGTAAGAGTGGTCTTACCGTGATCGACGTGTCCGATTGTTCCTACATTGACGTGCGGTTTTGAGCGTACGTATTGTTCTGCTGCCATATTGGTTTTTCACATCTTTCGCGGGCCCGGAAGGCCCCGCAAAACGCGAATGGTTTTATTTATTACTTATTTAACGATTTTTATATTATAAAACAATATAAAAATTCTTGCAAATTTAAGGCTTCCTTTTCGGAAATTAAGCACCTAGTCATCTTACACGATATGTATTTATTGTCAAGTGTCACACCTTGGCGCCCCTCTAACAATAACTATTATCGAAAAAATGCCTTATTCTTGGCTTATTTCGCTTTGGCCGCCACTGTTTCCGCCACGTTCTTCGGCACCTCGTTATAATGCCCGAATTCCATGGAGTAGCTAGCCCTTCCCTGGGTCATGGATCGGAGCTGGGTAGCGTACCCGAACATGGAAGCCAATGGGATTTCGGCGTTGATTTCCTTGACTCTGGCATTTCCCTCTCCGCGATCATTGATATCCTTGATAATTCCTCGCCTTGAGTTCACATCTCCTACTACATCTCCCATGAACTGTTCCGGACAGGTTACCTGGACGCTCATTATAGGTTCGAGCAATACCGGATTGGCTCTCCTGACAGCCTCCTGGAAGGCCATAGATCCGGCGATTTTGAAGGCCGCTTCGGACGAGTCGACTTCATGGAATGATCCGTCGTAGAGCGTAGCCTTGATATCCACCATCGGATAACCGGCGACGACACCGTTACTTGAAGCTTCTTTGGCGCCTTTGCCGACTGCGGGGATGAATTCCTGGGGAATGACTCCTCCTTTGATGGCGTCGACAAACTCGAATCCCTTGCCGGCTTCTTCCTGAGGTTCAACCTTGAGCCAGCAATGTCCGTATTGTCCGCGTCCTCCGGACTGTTTGATATATTTACCTTCGGCCTCGGCGGATGTCTTGATCGTTTCACGGTAAGCCACCTGCGGCTGTCCGATGTTCGCCTCAACCTTGAATTCCCTCTTCATCCTATCAATGATGATATCCAAGTGAAGCTCTCCCATTCCGGAAATGATAGTCTGTCCGCTCTCCTCGTCCGTTCGAAGCCTCAAAGTCGGATCTTCCTGGGCGAGTTTTCGAAGAGCTACTCCCATTTTCTCCTGGTCGGCCTTCGTCTTCGGCTCAACCGCGATATCGATAACGGGCTCGGGGAAAGTGATAGCTTCCAAAATCACGGGCTTAGCTTCATCACAAAGGGTGTCTCCGGTCGTAGTATTCTTCATTCCGACCAAAGCCCCGATTCCTCCGGCATAAATGTCTTGGATTTCTTCCCTGTGGTTGGCATGCATCTGCAAGATTCGTCCGATTCTCTCCTTCTCACCCTTGGTGGCATTCAAAACGTATGATCCGGCCTTAAGCGTCCCGGAATAAACACGGAAGAAGGTCAATTGTCCCACGAAAGGATCGGTAGCCACCTTGAAGGCAAGGGCTGAGAAAGGCTCCTCGTCGGAAGCGTTTCTGAGCATCTCGGTTCCGTCTTTCGGATTGATTCCTGCAACGGCCGGGATGTCGATCGGCGACGGAAGATAGTCAAGAACGGCATCCAGAATCAACTGCACTCCCTTGTTCCTAAGAGCAGTACCGGTGAAAACAGGGATGAGTCTTGTCTCGATAACCCCTTTTCGAAGGACAGCCTTGAGCTCTTCGACGGTTATTTCCTCTCCTCCCAAATATTTCTCAGTAAGGGCGTCGTCGAATTCAGCGATCTTCTCAACCATCTTCTCCCTCCACTCTTTGGCCTTATCCAATTGGTCGGCTGGAATTTCTCCTTCGATGACGATTTCCCCCATGGGACCGTCGAAGGTATACGCCTTCATTTTCATCAGATCGATCACTCCGGAAAACTCGCCTCTTTCTCCGATAGGCAGCTGCACCGCGACGGCGTTAGGGGTAAGCCTGTTCCAAATCGAAGCGAGAGCGTTCTCGAAATTCGCCCCCTCTTTGTCGATTTTGTTTATGAAACAGATCCTCGGCACGTGATATTTTTCAGCCTGCCTCCAAACGGTTTCCGATTGCGGCTCCACACCTTCCTTTCCATCGAAAACGACGACTCCTCCGTCAAGCACACGAAGGGATCTTTCCACTTCCACTGTGAAGTCCACGTGTCCGGGAGTGTCGATGATGTTGATCTGATGGTCTTTCCACATGCAAGTGGTAGCGGCGGAAGTGATCGTGATTCCTCGCTCCCTTTCCTGCTCCATCCAATCCATCGTGGCTTCACCCTCGTGAACCTCTCCGATTTTGTGGCTGATTCCGGTATAAAACAAAATACGCTCCGTGGTCGTCGTCTTTCCGGCGTCGATGTGGGCGATAATACCGATGTTTCTTAGTTTGTCGATTGGTGTCTTTCGCGGCATAGTGGAAATTAAATTAACAATCAAAATATATTACAAGCACATTGTTGATATATTTTTTAAAAGATGCCTGCGTAACAGGCATCTTCATTTTGACTGCCAATATTTGATTTTATTAAAAACTTTTTAAAAACTTACGCAAAGTGTGCAAAAGCCTTGTTGGCGTCGGCCATCCTGTGGACGTCCTCCCTTTTCTTCATGGCCGCTCCGGTCTTGTTGGCGGCGTCGATAAGTTCGTCAGCGAGCTTCTCGGCCATTCCCTTTCCTTTCTTGCCGAGGCAAGCCGCCAAGATCCAGCGTATCGCCAAAGTTTGCCTTCTTTCTCCAAGCACCTGCATAGGAACTTGATAATTGGCTCCTCCGACCCTTTTGGACTTGAGTTCCAACAAAGGGGAGACGTTCTTGATGGCCTGCTCGAACACGTTCAATCCTCCTTTTTTAGTCCTGTCATGGATAACGTCGAAAGCCTTGTAGATGACGGTCTCAGCCGTGCTTCTTTTTCCGTCCTGCATGATCTGCCCGATGAATCGGCCTACCAGAAGATTGCCGTATCTCGAATCGGCCTTCCAGTGTTTTTCGTATTTTCTTGCTCTTCTTGCCATAATGATTTAGTTCAATTTATATCAAAGTTATTATTATTCAGTCTTGGCCTTAGGTCTCTTAGCTCCGTACTTGCTCCTTCCCCTGTTCCTGCCCTCCACTCCGGCGCTGTCCAGGACTCCCCTGACGATATGGTAACGGACACCAGGAAGATCCTTTACTCTTCCTCCGCGGATCATGACGATCGAGTGCTCCTGGAGGTTGTGTCCGACTCCCGGGATATAAGCGGTCACTTCCATTCCGTTCGTAAGCCTTACCCTGGCGATCTTTCGAAGAGCCGAGTTAGGTTTTTTCGGGGTAGTGGTGCTGACCTTGATGCAAACGCCTCTTTTGAACGGGCTGTTCGTATCCTTAGGCCTGTTTTTCAAAGTATTGAAAACATAGGTCATTGCCGGTGACTTCGATTTCTTCTTGGCTGATGTTCTGTTTTTCTTAACAAGCTGGTTGATTGTAGGCATAGAGGTAGATTCGTAGTTTAAAAACAAAAAATATTAAAAATGCCGCTTGCGGTTTCCAGCAACTCCTCGATGAAAACAGCCATTTGTACAGCAAAATAATAGTACACAACTTTCCAAAAACTGTCAACATTCCCGATCGCCAATGGCAAGGACCTGCCCTAGAGAGTCATGCCGTAAAACAGGTTCAACATGATGTTTAGGAAAATTCCCAACGGGACGGCCAAGAAAAAGATGACGAAGAGCAGCAGCATGAAGCCGAATTGCTCCAACAATATCATGGTCTCGGTTTTTATAGGGAACACCGAGAAAAGCAGCTTCGAACCGTCCAGCGGAGGGATGGGGATCAGATTGAAAAAAGCCAATATCACGTTCCAAAATATGACCATGGCCAGGATTACGAAAACTATGGCGCCCAAAGAGCCGGAAATCACCTCGGCCAAACCCGACCAGTCCGCCATCCTGACGGAACCGATGATGCTCACTTTGAGGGCATCGGGTATCCCCACGAGGTTGCCCATAATCGCGGCGATCAGCGCTATGGCGATATTGGATCCCGGACCCCCGAAAGCGACGAGTGCCGGGCCCCATTTCTGATTTTTGAGATTATACGGGTTATATGGCACCGGCTTGGCCCAGCCGAAAGCGAACTGGAATCCGGTCAGGACGAGCATAAAAAGAGGGATTGCCACGGAACCCCATGGATCGATATGCTTGATCGGATTGAGATTGAGCCTGTCAGCATACTTGGCGGTAAGGTCCCCCAGTCTCAATGCCACCCAGCCGTGCGCGACTTCGTGGATTATGATCGAATACAGCAGTATTACGAAATAGAAAACTATGAGCACGATTTCATTGAGCATGGATTTCGGATCATCGGTCATGGGACACTTATGCTTGCGGCCGAACGGTCCGACAAGCGCGTTCTTCATGTGCCATGCCTCATGTTTTATGCGTTATGGTTATTATCCCTTGCCAAAATTCATTTCTTATGATAATATGAAACCTGTAATAAATCAAACCCAAAAACCCGGAACCCATAACCTGAAACCTTTGATGTTTCAAGCTGCGGGATAAGGGCTTCATGAATATGAGCAGAGTATGCGAGGTATGCGGAAGAGGGACGGCCACCGGTAATTCCAGGAGCCATTCCAATATAGCGTCCAGAAGGAAATTCCAAATAAATCTTCAGACAAAAAAGACCGACGGGAAAAAGGTGAAAATCTGCACCAAGTGCATGAAGACCGAATCCAAATAAATCCCGCCAAATAGAAGGAAAAGAGTTCCCCCAAGGGGAGCTTTTTTCATTCCCGTTCATTTCTTTGAAAAATTCCCGAGCATGAAAAGCAGATAGAGAGCCGAGACTCCTACCGACCCGTAAATTATCCTGGTGGCCAAAGTCATATCGCCGAAAATAGTCGATACCAGATCGAAATTCAATAACCCGATGAGCCCCCAATTGATTCCGCCGATAACGACCAGGATCAGACCGATCCAGTCGAACACGTTAAGATTTTTCATGTCGCTCCACCTCCTTGCCGCATAATTTCGTGCTTAATTATTTATGTCCAATAGTACAGATATTCTCCGTGTTTATATCAAAAACCCCGACTTGTCGGGGTTTTTTGAAATTGCATATCCTTCGAAAAACCTATTCCCGCTCCGCACCTTTCCCTGAAACGTTCAATAGCCTGACCAGATAAACGGAAACGATGACAAGCACCAGTGTTATGAAAAGAGCGTAAACGAATTTCGCGACGATAGTGCTCCCGTTTTGCGGGAAATATTTCTCAATGAAAGTCCTGATCGCGTCGTTCCAAGCGAGCCCGGCGACCACTCCGAAGCCGGCGGTTATATAGCCCGCGACCTTCTTTTTTATTTCCATATTGAGCTCATTGACGCCCTTGCCGATACGCTTTATTTTTCCATCCATATATTGCGCTTAAATTAAAATAACGTAGGCTGATTTTGGAAAGTCATCTTCTTGTAAACCTCCCGGGTCGTGTCCACGTCCCTTTTGCAATATTCCAAAATATCCTTTATTTTTCCATTCTTATAGAAGGCGTAGACTTGCGAACCGTCGATCCCTTCCCCCTTCGGCGACGGTATATCGAGCGCGAACGCCAAGGCCTCGAGTCCGACGTTCCCCATGGACCATTTGGTCCACTCCCTCATCGTGTCGAAAATCGGAAAGTTGCGATACCTGGCGAAATTGAGGTCGACCGAAGGCCTCACCCCCAATACCATCGAGCGCTGATAGATGAAGCGCAAATCGAAATCCATCACATTGTGACCCACGAAAAGACCGCAAGTCCTGGCCAGCGCCCAAAAATCCTCGAGTGTCTTCCTTTCGTTGTCCTCATTGTAAAAAACGTCCGAAGCCTGGTCATCGACCGCGTAACCTATGCAAAGGATCCTGCCGAACGTCCCGTCGAAAGATGTCTTGGCCACGAAATCCTCGAAAGATTCCCCCTCTTTCCCTTTTTTATCATAAAGGATTTTCAATTTTTCCAAACTCTCCTCTCCCGCCGGAATCGTTTCGATATCCAAAAATAATTTTCGTGCCATATTGCAAAATTCTGAATTTCCAATTTTGAATTTTGAATCAAATCTGAATGTTTTAATCATTCAATTTTGAAACATTAGAAATTCAATCGAAATTCGAAATTCATAATTAAAAATTAAAAACTCCCACACTAAATACAAACTCCTTTATGTAATTGTACCACACGCCTGACGGATCATAATTTTATCAACGTATTATATCTCGCCACCTTCTCATTGAAACTGTTCACTTTCTTATTGTAGGATTTTATCTCGTCTTCATAATCGGAAAGCGCTTCGTTATATTTCTTGGCCTCCTTGTTGTATTTGTCTATCTCGCCGTTTTTGAGATATTTTTCCAACGACTTCTTCTTACTGGCCAGATATTCTTCATCCTCGTCTATTTCCGATTTGAGACCCTTGAGCTCCGCGGTCAAGACGGCCAATTCGCTCTTCAGCGTCGCGATCTCATTGTTTGTCCTGACGGTCTGGATGATTCCGCGATATTCTTTCCCTTCGGTCTTTTGAAAAATTTTCACTTCCGTAAGCTTGGTCGCGGAAGGAGGCTGGCTCGCTCCTTCATCGAAATAGGCGATCTGCTCCGCCCCGACGGCGCTTCCGACGTTAGCCCTAAGGTCCGGAACGATTCCGATCTTGTTGCCGACGCTGGTCGTTTCCGCGAAACAGTATCCGCTGCCATAATCGGAATATTCCTTCGGACATTGGATGCCGATGGCCATATGGTTCTCATTCTCGAAAACGAAAATCGCCGTCCCGTAACCGAATTCATGGAAAAGCACCGTCGCCAAAAAACTCTTATCCGAACATACTCCGCTGTTTTCAAAAAGAACTTCATATGGATAATCCATGGTCTCGCTTCCGGTGCGCGAAAGTATGTTCGCGGCCTTTTGGTCGTCATAAGGAATCGACTGCACGAAAGCAAGGATTAATTCCACCAATTGATCCTCGGTAAGCTTGTTTTTCCTGCCTTGCACCACGATCGAATCCAAAAGTTCGGCTATGAAAGCGTCCTTCTCGCTGCCTGCCACGAACATGCCGTAATATTCCTCTTCCCAATTTTCCGGCAGTTCGTTGAAATAGGTGTACGTCTTGGGTTGCGACCTATAGAACTCATAGACGGAGGAATATAGCGTTTGCGAAACCGCATAATTTTTCCCTGCGTATTTCCATTGGTATGTCTTGGAGACGGCACCTTCTTGTTGGGGGAATTTATTTTCAAGGTTCTCCCTGGTCTCGATTATCTGCTTGCCGAGCTCGGACGTCACCTCCCCTATTTTCTCTGGGGAAACGTATCCTATCTTCGCATCTTTGAAATGAAAGCCGGCAAAAACTACCGCCAAAACAGCCGCCAATTTCAAAAGCATGAAAAATGTTTTCTCAGTCCAGGTTCTCGCCATAAAAAAAATTCAAACGCCATGCGTAGCAAGTATTACGCGGCGGTTATTGTATTATTTTGAAGGCTCCGTTTGGAACCAAACGGCCCTCTGAGTCAAATATACCACAACGGCAAGGAAAAGTGCCAGGAGGAGACGATCATGAACGGATCGGAGAACGAACCCATCAAAAGCGATATCAAAAGGATATTACTGGAAATAACGGCGCATGTAACCTGCCTTGAAAGGAAAATTCCCGAAGAAATAATTCTCTTTTCAAATACGGTAGCCAAAAAACTAAGGGGTTTTACCTGCAAAGATCTCCGGGTGGCATTCAGGGAAGCTGAAACCGAGGTCATGGGAATACTTTCCCAAAAAGCCAGGCACCGTACCGATTCCAAGCGCTACATGGAAGACGTCTCCGTGGCGCTCGAGATGGCGAAAAGGATCATCTCCGAATTGGCGGTAGCGCAAAGACATCCCGTTAAAAAAGTCGCGTAAACCGAAAGGGGCGTCCGAAACCGGGCACCCCTTTTCATTTTCTATTTTTCCAAAAGAATCTTCACCGCCTCGAATTTCGGGCGGATGATTTCTTTGGATTTTTCGAAATGAAGCTGGTTAAATTTGTTAGTGAGTTTTTGAAGGACTGATTCCCTGGCCTGCGCCTGGGTAAGACCCTCGTAAACGAAAGCGGCTTTGAAAATGCCGGAAATTTCATCAAAGTTCGCCAAAACGTCGGCTTCGGCCACGATTTGTTCCTCCAAAGTTCCCCTCTCCTTTCCCTGCGAACCCCTGTGGTTAAGAATGCATTTTTCCACCAAGGCGGTCTTTTCGGGCGGATATCCCAATCCGTTCAATTTCTCCACCGCAACTTTAGCGCTGGTGATATGGTGGTCTTCCCGTCCGTATATTATCGAACCGATGTCATGAATCCACGCCGCGACCAAGATGGTTTCTTTATCCCCTCCTAACTCGTCGCAAAGACGCTCCGCGTATTTCACCACCGGAACGAAATGGAACTCGAAAGGCTCGAAGCCATATTTGCTTTCCGGCTTCCTGCATTCCTGCTCCACGAAATTTTTTACTTTTTCGATTATATTCATATCAGCTTCCTATATTTCTCTACTGCGTTTTTAAAATCATCAAATTTGAATCCGTTCCTGTGGTGTTCATATCCGACTTCATTTGTCGGTTTTTCATTAAAATCGATTGGGTCATTTATTTTAAAGTAAACCTCCCTTGAAAACAATCTTGGATAATATCCATCGTCCGATTGACGAATCTTTTCAAATGATTCCCTTTGACTCGCATATACGCCAAGAATATCCTTTTTCAGATTCCTGTCTTTCTCGGAAAATTCCAAGGTTATAAAATCTTTTCTTTGAGGTTTGAACATGGCGCATTTTCTTTCTCCCGGCTTTCCATAATAAACAGGAAAAACAAAATGATTTTTCATTCCTGATAACCTCATAGCCTCAGACGCACAAAAACTTACCGCATCATGTCCTTCATGTCCACCCTCATAATCCTGTCCTACTATGCAATCAATGTTATTTTTTCTTGCTATTTCCAATGTTAAATTCACAACATCATACAGCCTATCCAACAAGCTAGCTTCAGAAATTCTCAAAAAATGTACCTGCTCCTTTACAATTCCTATATTTTTCACAGCAATTGTGACTTCCTTTTCTCTTTCCTGCGGGTTTCCTCCCAAATCCCCGCTCGTCGCATATACAAAATAAACTTCTTTCCCCAAATCAACCAGCTTTCTTGCCAAAACACAACAATATACGTCGTCATCGGGATGCGCTAAAAGAAAAAGATATTTTTGATGCTTCAATAGTTCATTCATAAAAAGATATTGTCGGGCTGCCGGGAATCGAACCCGGTCTACCCCGGTAGCAGAGCAAAGCTCGCTACGGGGCAGGCATCCACCTTTACCCTGTAGTAAATTTTCGGTCTCTGTCGGGATAGGCGGAATCGAACCGCCGCTACAAACACCCCATGCTCGCGTACTACCACTATACTATATCCCGAAAATTTTACTTCAGGGCCATGGACGCGTACTACCGGTATACTACAGCCCCTTTTTTCAATAATTGAAGTTTATCATCCATAAATCAAAGATTCAAGGAAATTTAAAAGGCTCAACGTTTGACGATGAGCCTTCTTCCCGTTGCGGATCGTGGTCCGTCGGGAATTGGTTATGCCTGTCTGCCTTTGTGGGCAGACTCGGCTTTTTATGGAAGAAGTTTGTTGATGATAGCCATTCTGCCGATCAAGCCGTCATTGCAGCTATGATCGCTGTATCCCTTTTCGTAAAGAATCGCTTCAATGATCCTTTTCTCGAGCAGAAGAACCTCCGCGCTGTTCCTATGCTTGCCAAGTTTCTGACAAGCGCTGAGGACTTTATCTTCAGCCCTTTGTTTTCTTTTTTGCTGATCACCAGGAATGACAGAAAATTTCTGAAGGGCGTTGTTAAGTTCCGTTCTCAATCTCCCTTCCCTGACTCTTCCCATTTCATTAAGGACCGCTTTTTCAACGAGTTGTCTTTCGCCAAGACTTCCCAGGCCAAGCATAACCGCTACCGTCATGACATCCTCCGTCCTCTTGAGAGTGATTTATTCAATACACCTCGATGAATTTCTCTCCGGTCAATTCACATATCCTTCGTTGCTTTTCCGTTATGAGATCCCTGTATAAAGTCTGATCCCCACCTTCGCCTTTTGCGATAGCCTCGTCCAATTCAACCCTTAGCGCGGCTATCTCTTCCTTTAATCTGGCCACTTCTCCAGCTCGTTGATCGCATCGCATCGTATTTCCCATAGTCTGCATGCCTTCCTCCTTTCTCTTAACGATTTATTTGACTGAATGCCACCCTTCTTAACGATTGAGCCCTGCCCAACAAAACGTTTTTCAGTGCCTGATCTTTTAAACCACTGCTGATATTTTCAAGCTCGCCGGCCTCCTGGAGAAATTTTTTCCTTTTCCATTCGGGCATCCGCATAATATCAACCTCCTCCTTTTCATTTTTCATTTTTTAAAAAACAAAATCCCGGCCTTTCCGCCGGGGTCCTTTTTCATAAATCTTTTCTGGAAACTTTTATGAAATACTACCCGACGAAAATCCACCCATGCAAATGAGCACGAGAATCACGAGGATGAATTTTGTTGAATAGTTCTTCATAGGCACAATATACAAAATTTCCAAAGAAATGTCAAATAAAAAAACCGGCTTTTGACGGCCGGTTCTTATTATTCCCTTGACCTGAAACCTATTCGAGCATTCCGTCCAAGTTCACGTCGTAAAGCATCGCCTCCTGGATTGAACGGTATTTGACGATTTCGCTCTCGTCGAACCAGATTTTGATTTCCCTCTCGGCCTCCTCGGGTTTGTCGGAGCAATGGATAAGGTTCCTGACGGCCCTTCCGTCAAGTCCGGCCAAATCATATGAATCCAAGGTTAGGTCTCCGCGGATAGTTCCGACGTCCGACGTCATAGGTTCGGTTCCGCCCACAAGCTTGGTCACGATTCCCACAGCCTGGTTTCCTTCGATAACTATCGCCAAAACCGGTCCGCTTGTCATGAAAGTCACCAGTTGCCCGATGATGTCGCGCCCGTATTCGATAGGTTCCTTTTCAAGTTTTCCACCCCTGTCCTCGATCTGTTTGGCGATCTTGGCTCCTTTCTCCGCGAACCATTTCTCGTCCTTGTTGTAGTGCGACCAACATTGTTCGGCTTTCGGCACTAGGAATTTCATTGCGGTGAATTTCAAACCGGTCCTCTCGATGCGGTTGATAATCTCACCGATCATCGCGCGCTGGATACCGTCCGGCTTGATGATCACAAATGTCCTTTCTTTTTTCGGATGTTGTTCCATAACCGTTTGCATAAACCCCCACACCTACAGATGGTGTCGCGGGCTTTTCATTTTTTAACATATTATTTGCACCACATTATACCACCTTACCCTATTGAAGCTAATTATAGGTGTGGGGGTAAATCAAGAGCGGCTTGGCCGCTTGGGTTCTTTGGTATTCTAGCAAAAAGCGCGAATTAGGCAAATGATTGCCAAATCGGAGACAGTCTGCTATAAAAAATATGATTTATCGAAATCACACAAAGGAGGATTGGGATATGATGAAAGACTTCCCGCTAAAACCGTTTCTTTTGGAGTTGGACCCGAATGGAACCACCATCTGGGCCCACAATGCCAACGCCTGCCTGAGGTTCAATCTCAGCCTGGTTCCTGGCCAGGGATCGATCGCTTTCCAAAGTGAAAAAACTGAAAAGTTATGCGAGCAGTCCATCGAAAAGATTATGGTGGAACTCAGGGGACAAATCGCGCCGATTCCCTGCGCCATAAGCGGGCGAGTGGACACGACGAAGCTCCTTATCGTGCCTTCCGAAATCCGCATTCCATGACGAATGCCTTTCCGAAAAAAAGACCCTGGTCAACGGCCAGGGTTTTAATTTTGGAGCACGCACTTCCTTTCGAGACCAAGGCAATCGTAAACGATGTCCCCAGTCTCATACGTTTTTAATATTTTCGCCCCCGCCTTTCCCAATCTTTCTAAAACTTCAGGGGCCGGATGACCATAGGAATTTTTTCTGCCGACTGAAATTATGGCGTCCCGAGGCGATACCTTCTCGAGCAACTTTTCCCCGGTGGAATATTTGGAACCGTGGTGCCCCACTTTCAAGACGTCTGCGGAAAGGTCGACGCCTTTTCGTAAAATTTCATCTTCCATTTCCGAAGTCAGATCCCCCGTCAGCAAAAATTCCGTCTCTTCGAATTTCAAAATGGAAACGATACTAGAACCGTTCGTATCTTTCGAATCCGCAGCAACGGAAGAAAACGGATAAATGATTTCCATTTCAGAACCGCTTGGAAAAATCAATTTCACTCCGCTTTTTCCCTCGACGACATCGCTTCCTTCTTTGGCTATGAAATCCTCCAGCGCCTTGAAGGTTTGCGAGTCGCTTTCGGCATTTGTCTTGATAACCTTCCTGACTTCATAACTCTTGAAAATATCCGCGAACCCTCCGATATGGTCCTGATCGGGATGCGTCATCAACACCGTTTCGATTTTCCGGTCCCAAAAAGGAATATGTTTTCCGAGTTTTTCCAAAAGGACTTGTCCGCTTTTTCCGCTGTCAATCAAAAGTTGGGTCCCTCCCTGTGAAATCAAGATCGCGTCGCCTTGGCCCACGTCGAAAAATACGACCTTCATATCGCGGCTTCTCGAGAAAGATATGATGCAAGCTAAAATAAAAGCCAACGCCAAAAGCGCCAAGAGCATGCCGTAAATTAATTTTTTGTGTTGCATATCTTACGGTAATTTCTAATTTCCAATTTTTAATTTTGAATGAATTTCTGATGTTTCAATTTTTCAAACATTAAATCATTAGGGTTTTACCCGAAATTCAAAATTGCGCTTTCTTTTCAAAGAATATACTATTCCGCCCAAAATCACGTAATACGCGCCGACCGCCATTGGGCCGAAATTCTCAACCGTCCTGCTCGCCCAGGAAAATCCGGAAAGGAAATTTATCGTTTCTATCTCATAGTATAACGGAAGGTAGGCCAGCCAGGCAAAGACATTGAACGCGGGAGGGAGGATTGTTCCGAAAACCGCCGCGAGAAATGAAAGTAACATCGAGAAAGGAATTATCGGCAGGACCAGGACGTTGGCCAAAAGCGAAACAAGTGAAACCGTCTGGAAATTATGCATTATTATCGGGAGCACGAAAACCTGGGCACAAATGGAAAGGAAGATGATTTCCGAAATTCCCAACGGATTGAATTTTCGAAGCGAAATTCTTTCAGCCCAAGGAGAGAGCAGAACGATTCCCAGCGTAGCCAAGAAAGAAAGCTGGAAGCCGATATCATGACGAAGAAGCATGGGATTCAAAAGAAGCATGACTACTCCGGCGAAAATTATGGCATTGAGTGAATTGGAAAGCCTGCCGTTTTTCATAGCCCAAATCAAAACCGTTCCCATCACCCCGGCCCGCACCGCGGACGCCGGAAAACCGATCATGGCCACGAACAGAAATATTCCGAAAATCGCCACCCAAAGGGCTTGCTTCCTCCAGAGTCCCAGAAAAATTCCGAGCAAAACCAAATACTCCGCGATGATCGTGACGTTATATCCCGAGACCGCCACGATATGCGTCATACCCGTCCTGGAAAACGCGTCCCGGACGGACTCGGACATCGCGCCGCTTCCCCCGAACAGCATCCCGCTGGCCAGCGCCGCCTCCGGCTGGGGAATGGCAACCGCGATATTTTGATCCAGCTTGTTTTTTATTTTCAAAATTGCCGAATAAAGAAAATTATTTTCTCCCTCACCCACCTTTTCGATTTTAGCCTTGTCGCAAATGTATAAAATATCATCCTTGGCCAAATACATGCGGTAATCGAAACCGTCTTCCATATTCTCCGGGATTTTCAAAACGCACCCCACGTTTATTTCATAGCCATAAGAATATTCGGGATAAAGCCCGGTGCTTATCAAAACTTTTTCTTTTTCACTTTCCAAATGTGCGATGATTTTCTGATAATTATCCTTCTTCTCCGGTTCCTTAACGACGACCGCGCTGCCCTCGATATTTTTTCCGTCCAAAAATATGTTTTCCATTTTTTCCAAATCCCTGTCCAGAATCCAACCTCCAAAAACGAAAGCGAGTATGAAAAAAGCGGCCAAGGCCGCAATTTTGTTTTTCCAAAAAATAGTCAGGAGGGAAATCGAAATTATCACGCCAGACAAGAGCAAGACGGACGACATCTCAAAAAACGACCGCGCGCCGATCCCGGCAATGAAGCTTATCGAGAACCAAAAGAATATTTGGGACTTGGACATGGCTTAATTATATCCCTTGTCCAGACCTTCTTCAACGGCTCACGCCGTGTGAGCCGTTGAAAATCAGCCGATATCCACCATTTTGGTCTTAGCGGATTTTCCTCCCACGATATTTATGGAAGATTTGGAAACGCCGAAGTGGTCCGCGAGGACTTTGGTCAGCATTTTGTTCGCCTCCCCGTCAACAGGTGGCGCGGTGATCTTCACTTTGTATTCCCCATCGGAAATCTTGACAACTTCGTTTCTCGAAGACCGCGGGGAGACCCTGACGTAAATTCTCATGTTCAAATTCAATTAATCCTGTTTCTAAATCCGTCGATGATGCTGTTATCCACCCCGTCAGGAAACAGGTCCTCTTTCGGATTATGTTCTCCCGCCACGCCATAAACCACTTTTCCGATTTTTCCGAAAAACTTTTCCAAAAAGTTTTTCTGCGGTTCGGCTATCCAAAGTTTATACTCTCCTTCTTCCCTCACGAAGGCGAATATTTTCCCGTCGGTGATATCCTCGTTTTTTTCCACGAAATCTACGGCGAAAGTCGCTCCGACCAGGACCATAGCAAACAAAGAAAATGAAATAACCGCCCATCCCTTCAAAAATTTCCTCATCTAATTCACGTTAAAATTTAGCGCCTTACCTTCATTACGCCGAAATTTCCCGAAATCTTTCCCGCTATCTTCTCCAAGTCGATCGGCTTCACATCCCTTTTACCTTTCAGTTTAGGGTCGATGACTTTCAAATCGCGGAATTCCTGCAGGTAATAGGCCTTGGCGCCTTTGATCCATTTGGCTATTTCGTCGAAATCCTTCTCCTCATGGATTCCCGGCACGACGGTCGTGCGGAATTCATAATCGATCCCGCTGTTCATGATCATATACACGCTGAGTTTGATCCTCTCCATATCGGCGCTGACCCCCACGGTTTTGGAATATTTTTTCGGGCTATTTTTGATGTCCATCGCGATGAAGTCCACCAGTTTTTCCTTGATCACCTTGCGCAGCACGTCCGGCCTGGTCCCGTTGGAATCCAATTTCACCAAAAATCCCATCGCTTTCACCTTCTTGATAAAATTGATGATGTCCGGCTGTATCGTCGGCTCCCCTCCGGTTATGCAAACCCCTTCCAACTTCCCTTTTCTTTTTTCCAAAAATTTGAAAAACTCCGCCTCCATATCATTAAGTTCCGGGAACTGGTCGGCCAGAACAAGCTCCGGATTGTGGCAGAACGGGCAACGGAAAGAGCAACCCACGGTAAAAACGGTCGTGGCTATCTTGCCTGGATAATCTATAAGCGTAAGTTTTTGATATCCTCCTAATCTCATATGCTTTATGTCATTAGTAATATTGGTCATTGACAGTAAGACAAGTCATCGGTCACTTGTTATTGGCCGCGGGTTTCTGGAAAACAGTTTATTAGAAAACGGAAAGTCGTTCAAGAGAAAAGAAAATGGAAAAAAGATTTTCTGATTTCTAATTTCTATTTTCCTAAACCAATTTCTTTTTTCCAATTAACCAATTTCCAAAATAACCCGTCTTTAATCACAGGAGCGACCAAGCTTCCGCCCAGTCGCTCCCCTATCTTTTGCTCCCTACCAATTCAATCTAACAAGTAGCGCAGGCGGCCTGCTCGACCACATATTCCCTCCTGTCTCCGAATTCGCGCTGTTTTCCTTTGTTCCACTGTTTGACCGGGCGGATGTATCCCACGACCCTCGAATAGACTTCGGTCGCTTGGAAATTCCTCAAAATCGGATCTGCCTGGTGGCAAGCTTTGCATTTCACATAAACTTCCGCTCCGACCTTATATGGCATGTATTCCTCGTTCTTCGCCAAGGTCTTCTTGCAATCATGGCATGTATATTGTTCCATACTGTTTCTTTTTTTAATTTTTATTTTTCCTGTCTCCGAAGAGGGCGCTAGCTTCCCTCTTTCAAAAACCCATATATATCAAACGCCCGGAGGCGGTGATGGTTTGCTTATTTCTTCTTCACGGCCACTTTCGCTTTCACTTTTTCCGGTTTCTCTTCGCAGACGACGAATTCCTTCCTGTCATTGAATTCGGTCCTTTTTCCCTTGTTCCATTGTTCTACCGGGCGGATGTAGCCCACGACTCTGGAGTAAACTTCCGTCTTTTGCTCAACCACGCACTTCGGACAGGAATGGAATTCTCCGGCTATATATCCATGGACCGGGCAGATACTGAAAGTCGGCGTGAGCGTGAAATATGGCAAGGCGTAGTTTTCCGCGATCTTCCTGACCAAATTCTTCACCCCTTCGATGTCCCACATCCTTTCCCCCAAGAATCCGTGGAGCACGGTCCCTCCGGTGTATTTCGTCTGCAATCCATCCTGAAGGTCCAAAGCCTCAAAGATGTCTTCCGTGAAATATACCGGGAGCTGAGAAGAGTTGGTGTAATAAGGATCGGCGTTCTGCCCCTTCACCGCTTCGTCGTTGGCGAACACGATATCCTTATATCTTTCCTGATCGATCCTGGCCAATCTGTAGGCCGTGCCTTCGGCCGGGGTGGCTTCCAGGTTGTAAAGGTTGCCAGTTTCTTCCTGATACCCTGTGATCCTTTCCCTCATGTGCACCAGCACTTCCTGCGAGAATTTCTGCCCTTCTTCGGTCGTGATGTCTTTTCCGATAAGGTTCAACAAAGCTTCATTGAGTCCGACAAGTCCGATTGTGGAGAAATGGTTCGCCCAATACTGTCCACGTCTCATTTTGATCGCGTCCAAATAGAACTTCGTGTATGGATACAATCCCTTCTCGGTCAGACCTTCGACCAGCTTCCTTTTCGTTTCCAAGCTGTCCTTGGCCAGATCCATCAGATAATTCAGTTCCTTGAAGAATTCCTTCTTGTTCTTCGCCTTGTACCCGAGTCTCGGCATGTTTATCGTCACCACTCCGACCGAACCGGTCAACGGGTTGGCTCCGAAAAGACCTCCCCCTCTTTTGTGAAGTTCGCGGTTGTCGAGCCGCAAACGGCAGCACATACTCCTGGCATCGTCCGGATCCATATCGGAATTCACGAAGTTCGCGAAATATGGGATTCCGTATTTGGCGGTCATCTCCCAAATAGGATTGAATTTCTGATCGTCCCAATTGAAATCCTTACCGATGTTGTAGGTAGGGATCGGAAAAGTGAAAATCCTGCCGTTCGCATCACCTTCAGACATCACTTCCGCGAAAGCCTTGTTGATCATGTTCATTTCTTCCTGGAATTCGCCATACTTCTCGGCGCGGGGAACTCCTCCAACTATGACCGCCTCATTGGCGAGGTTTTTCGGGCAGGCCACGTCCATGGTTATGTTGGAAAACGGAGTCTGGAATCCGACGCGGGTCGAGACGTTCATATTAAAAACGAACGATTGGATTTCCTGTTTCACCTGATTGAAGGAAAGCTTGTCGAACCTGACGAGCGGAGCCAAAAGGGTGTCGAAATTCGAGAAGGCCTGGGCTCCGGCGACTTCCCCCTGGAGCGTATAAATGAAGTTCACCATCTGTCCCAAAGCGGATCCGAAATGCTTGGCCGGTTTGCAGGAAACCTTTCCGGAAACTCCGGTGAATCCTCGGCGAAGCAGGTCTTGCAAATCCCATCCGCAGCAATAGGCGGCAACCAGCTGGAGGTCATGGATGTGGAAATCCCCCCCTTCATGAGATTCGCGGATATCTTTCGTATAAACGCGGTTCATCCAATATTTGGAACTGACTATGGAGGAGATGTAATTGTTGAGTCCTTGGAGGGAATAAGCCATATTGGCATTCTCTTTCACCTTCCAGTCGATTTCCTGGATATACTTGTCGACGAGGCTCACCGCCTCATCCAAAGATTTTTCGGTTTCGCGGATTTTCCTGTGCTGTTCACGGTAAAGGATATAAGACTTGGCTGTTTCTTCGAAATCCAGAACCATCAAAACTTTTTCAACCGCGTCCTGGATATCCTCGATTCCGGGGATATGCCCCTTTTCCTTCCCCTTGCCGAGCATCTGCGCTACCTTGTCAGCCACGAGCTTGGCTTCCTTGGCGGAACCTTCCCCGGTGGTAGCGAAAGCCTTGGTGATGGCTATTTCTATTTTCTTCTGGTTGAAAGGCACGACTCTCCCGCTTCTTTTGACGACCTTCCTTATTACATTGGCTGGTTTCTTTTTAGCCGGCTTGTTTTCTTTCTTAGCCACGACCTTCTTCGCCTTAACAGCTTTCGTTTTCGCCGCCTTGACCGCGACCGCCTTTTTTACGCCTGCAGCTTTCGCTTTCTGTGTCTTTTTCGCCTTCGTTTGTTTTTTCATAGCTTTGTACCCCCGGAATTTTAGTGTTGATTAATTTCGACTTATTTAAATTTGTTTGGTAGCGAACGGCTCTTATACCTTTTCCAGCTCCAGATTTTCCATTTCTTTCTTGAAGCTCTCCACGCTCTTGAAAGATTTGTACACACTGGCGAATCTTATATAGGCCACTTCGTCCAACTCCCTCAATTTCTCCAGAACCATTTTTCCGATTTCCTTGCTCTTGATCTCACTGGACTCGCGGGCCTGGATCTCATATTCGATGTCGCCTATAGCCTTCTGGATCCGTTCCTCGCTCACCGGCCTCTTCTCCAAAGCTTTGCGCAGTCCCGCCGCAATCTTCCTTTTGTCATATTCCTGCTTGGCGCCGTCGCGCTTGAGGACTGTGAGCTTCATTATTTCCATTTCTTCGTAGGTGCTGAACCGGGATTGGCATTTCTCACATTCGCGCCTGCGCCGGATCGCCCTGCCGTCGTTGGTATCTCGGGAATCGACGACTTTCGTGTCGCCATGCCCGCAAAAAGGACAAACCATATTTTTTCATTAAAAACATTAAAGCGATAAACGTTGGGCATTTTTTCACATTCCAACGTTCTTTTTGTTTTTATGCTCTAGTGCTTTTCGTTTTTATAAAGTTACTTGACAACATTTGTATTTTGATACTCTTGATTTTCGTGTTTTAGTAAGATTTTTACTCTTTTACACTATATCTTGTGTACCGTGAGTACATTATACCACAAGACAAATACAGTGCAAATGGTCGCAGCCAAGCCAAAAAATGGAGTTATCCACACCGCAAAAAGAATTACTTACGGCAATTCTTCACGCTGCACGGCATCATCATTGGCATTAAAAAACCCAGGATTTCTCCTGGGTTTTGCCGTAAGTCATGAAATAAAAACAGCAAGCCAACTTACGGAGCCGTGCCCCGTGGTGATCTGCCAGCTGGCGGAGAATTTTACGGGGCCACTTCCCTCCAATCTCCAGCGCCCATGCCTGAGCAACTGTTGGTCGTGCAGGAATTGCTGCAAACCGAAGGGCAATTCCCATTATCAAACCCGCCATCACATTGCTCACCTGGCTCCACTATGCCGTTTCCACAGAATGTCGGGGGAGGAGTAAGCATGCATAAATTACCACTTTGCTCGTAACCGGCATTGCACGTGTATTCACACTTGGTCGGCGCGGTGCATGAATCAACGACCGTCCTGGGCGCATCCGCCGTAAGACCGGTGTCGTCTCCCGCACAAAGGGAGGAGTTCACGGGAGCTTCCCCTGTGCATGCATACACCGGGCACGCCGCGACCGAACAGTTTTGATTAGTATATGTCCCACTCAAAACCCCGTTATTACAGGTTCTTGTCTGGGATACGCTGGCACAAGTCGAACCACAGACTACGGAACTCGCGCTATAAGCAGTTACCCATGCCCCATGCGCGATGGTCCCACCCCAAGGAAGCGCACAAGACGCATAACCGACGGTATATGGAATCGACACCGTTCCAAGTGCCGGACCCCAATAATCATACAAATCCCAATAAGCTCTGGCGGTCGCATTGTAATTACCGTCCGAAGCTGGGGCCACAAAAGACATCGTCGGAAAACCGACGGTCTGCTGCCCATAAACAAACACGCCGTATCCATATGACGGACCAGGTGACCACTTGGTGTTCGCCGTGCCATCAATAGGACCGATAATATTAGCACTGACCCAAGCATGCTTCACTCCTGAGGGCGGATCCGTATTGAAAACTGACGACGTGATATTTACCTGTTCTCCGGGATTATAAAACGACTTATTCAGATTGATAGTGTAAAGCAAACTACCGTAAGTGCCGTTGACATAAAAAGTCACCGCTTTTGCTTGACTGCCCGCGATTAAAACAAAACCCAAACCGATTACCAGTCCCACATAAATAGACAGGTGGTTGATTCTCTTTTTCTTAAAATAAGCGACTGCTAAAGTCACGCAGAAAATCAAAATGAAAAATGCAGCAAATATATTGCGAGGAGCGGATAATTTCCCATTCTTATTATTTGCAGTATCAACCAAGGAACCGGGACCTTGGCTCTCCTTTGCCTCCTTAATTCCACCCTTGCTTTCAAACTGGAATTTTTTGGAATCAAGGACACTTCCATCAGCCGCAACCAGGGTGGCCGTGATATTCGGATCAACGCAATCACTTCTGATATCGACGCCTATGTCCGCATTGTTTTTTCCGAGAAGGTTCCTGACTTTATCGGAACATTCCGCTCCCTTGGAATCAGTTATCAATATTTCTCCGAAAATATCTATTTGGGGGACGCTGCCAGCCTCAACCATCTTCTTGAAAATCTGTTCCGGCTCAAGTTCTTCCTCGCCGTTATCCATGGATGGGAAAAATCTCATCCAAAAAAGAGACGCTTTCGCCTTTTCTCCCTGGGCGTAATAATCTTTGTCCACCCTAACATTCTGTATGGCTGCGAGCTTCCCCTTCACCGAATAAACAAAACGGCCCTTATTGGAAACCTCAATGCCGTCTCTTTCCAGCCCGACAATCACCTGATACATCCCCGCAACATCTTTCACCGGAAGGGCGAAATCGACATTCTTTTTTTCTCCGGCACCTAGAATTATTTTTTTTCCGATTCCATCGCCGACAGCTTCACCCAAAGAACTGCCCGCATACGTAGAAAAATTAGGGACTAATTCCACCGCGAAATCGAAATTATTGACCACATCGCAACTTACAAACAAAGGTTCTTTTTCGTCTACCTCGATGCTCCGCTCCAGCTTTCTGCCGGCCGTCATCCCTTCTTTTTTCAGACGGCATGAGGAATTCACCATTTCAACGAAATCATTTTTTCCTTCAAGATCAACTTCTCCGACCGAACTCATGGCCAGAGACAAACCGGCGGAATTTTTAGCTACCAGCCAAAGATCGTACCTTCCATTCAAGTATGCGGGTGCCACATACTCCACTTCTTTTCTTATCATTTCGCCCTCCCCCAAGGAAAGCTTTTCCGAAAAAACGTACTCGTCGATCAACTCCTGTCCGCCATCAAACTTTTTGACAAGATCGATAGCATACCTCACATCAGATTGATTCTTTTCCTTATTGTAAAAATCAAACGCTATCTTGAGATCATTTTTTTCCTGAGAGACTATCTGGGAATTATAAATCTCCACCGTCGCCACTACTTCGGTCTCGACCCGAGCTTCAGGCGCCGCATTCTCCTGCGCAAGAACATCGGAAAAGAAAAGCAACGACAAGACGGTTAACATGCTGACTATGGTAGTTTTTGTTTTTGTCTGCATTTTTTTTGAAAGATATTTTTTACCTTGAAATTATACCACGGAACGATGAAAGCATGGAAACATATTATCATTTCAACATTAAAACAAAAAATCTTTGTCATTCCGGGCTTGATACTGAATCTCAATCCTAAAATGCCATCTTCGTTAAATATAAGATCATGAAACATGTTCAGGATGACCACTTGCATAAAACAAAATCCCAGCCGCTAAGACTGGGATTCCTATTTCCTATTTCCTAATTCCTAACTCCTAATTCCTGTTCTACTTCTCCATCTTCCTCCTGATGAAAGCCGGGATTTCCAGTTCGTCCTCTTCCTCGACTTCCTTCTGCTCGGCCCTCTGATGGGAAAGGGGTTTGGGTTGGATTTTTTCTTCGATGATCATCTTGGTTTCCAGTTTTTTCGAAGGGAACGTCACCCTTTCCCTTATCACCGGTACGTCCACCAATTCCACTTCTTTTTCTTTCTCCCTTTCTTCCTCCCTCTTCCTTTCCTCTTCCCTCTTCTTTTCTTCCTCCCTCTCTTTCTCCTCGACGGTGGCGGTCCTGTTGATCGTGACCCTGTTGATCAACGGGTTTTCCCTCACCTTTTCCGCGTCGAATCCGGTGGCGACCACGGTGATGTGGATCTCGCCTTTTTTCACCTGGTCGTCGACGACCGCTCCGAAGATCACCTTGGCGTTAGGGTCAATGCTTTCGGTGATTATATTGGCGGCCTCGTTTATTTCCAGCATAGTGAGGTCACTCGAACCGGAAATATTGAAGAGTACGCCCTTGGCCCCGTCCACGGAAAGTTCCAAGAGGGGGCTGTTGATGGCGGCCTTGGCGGCTTCGGAAGCCCTGTTATCCCCACTGGACACGCCGATTCCCATAAGGGCCGATCCGCTGTCATGCATGATCGCGCGCACATCGGCGAAGTCGACGTTTACTATTCCCGGCTTGGTGATCAAATCGGAAATTCCCTGCACACCTTGTCTTAGAACGTCGTCGACGATCCTGAAAGCGTTTATAAGAGTGGTTTTTCTGTCGATAATCGAAAGCAATTTGTCGTTCGGGATAGTGATCAAAGTGTCCACACGGTCCTTGAGGTTGGCCAGCGCTTCTTCTCCGATCTGTCTCCTTTGCGCCCCTTCGAAGGCGAACGGCTTGGTCACGACGGCCACGGTCAAAGCTCCAAGCTCCTTGGCGGTCTCAGCCACGACCGGCGCGGCGCCGCTTCCGGTTCCTCCTCCGAGCCCGCAAGTGACGAAAACCATGTCGGCACCCTTGAGGACTTCCTGGATTTCATCCCTGTTTTCCTCGGCGGCCTGCCTACCGATTTCCGGATTCATCCCGGCCCCCAATCCCTTGGTGAGATTTTTTCCGATGTGCACTTTCTCCTGGGCTTTCGAATGATGCAGCGCCTGGGCGTCGGTGTTTATGGCGACGAATTCAACTCCCTTGATCTTGGAGTCTATCATCCTGCTTATCGCGTTGTTACCAGACCCGCCAACTCCGACAACTTTTATTCTTGCAAATGTTTCGATGTCTGGTTTTATCTCCGCCATAATTTTTCGATAAATCTATTGATCTTGGGACCAACGATCGCTTATTTATGTAAATTATCCCTCTTGTATTTTTGCCAACTTAAAGCCCACAAAGCCCGCTTAGTATCTAAATCTACCATACTCGAGCTAGTTGTGTCAAGAATTTGTTTTTTGTTTGTTTTTTGTTTGTTTGAGCCACAAAAACCTATTTTGGGCGGTTTTTATGGCAGAAATTTTCCTATCCAATCTTTCACCCTTCCGACCGTATATCCCGTTCCTTTTGAAAGATTATCCAGAACTTTTATTCCACTCGTAACACCTCCCGAAAAGTTCGCCTGATCATCTCCCCATAAAAGGAGTCCTGCGGCCGTCGCGAACGATGGATCGTCAACCTTGTCCAATACTCCGGTGAATCCTCCAGGGTAACCTATCTGGATCGGAAGCCTGAGAATCTCTTTCGCAAGATCGATAATTTCCGGCAATTTCGCCCCTCCTCCGACCAGCACCGCCCCGGCAGGCAAAAGCCCCGCCTTCCCTATCTTCTTCAACTCCGCCTGGACTATCTCGAAGATTTCAACCAGTCTCGCCTCGATTATCTCAGTCACATGGTATCGCGACACGGTTCCGTCTTCTTGCGAATCGAATTTGGAAATATCGATTTCTTCTTTCTGATTGACACCCCTCGTCAAAGACGTTCCGTATTCAAGCTTCACGCGCTCCGCCACGTCGATGGAAGTCCGCAAGCCTATAGCGATGTCATTGGTGATGTGTCCCGCTCCCACCGGCAAAATGGCCGTGTGCAAAATCTCCCCTTCTTCGAAAACCGCGATCGAGGTGGTTCCGCCCCCGATATTGACCAGGACCACTCCCAGTTCCTTCTGTTTCTTCGTCAAAACCGCCTTGGAACTAGCCAGGGGCTCCAAAGCGATATCTTCTATTTCGATTCCTGCTTGATAAAGACATTTGGTGAGGTTTTTCACGTGCGCCGCGCTGCTCTCAACCACGAGCGCCTCAACCTCGAGTCTCACCCCCCTCATCCCCAAAGGATTTTTTATGTCGTTTTGGTCGTCCAAACGGTACCTTTTCGGTATGATGTGTAAAATATCCTTGTTCATCGGCAAGGGAATGGCCTGGGCCTCGGTAATGACCCGGTTCACGTCATCTTCGACAACTTCCCCGTCGGCCCTGCCTATGGCGATCACGCCCTTGGAATCCTGCAAGGTTATTTCCGTTCCACCTATGCTGACATGGGCTTTCCTGATTTCCTCCCCCGACATCCTCTCAGCTATGCCGACGGATTCATTGACGGATTTGGCGGCTTCGTCTATATCGATAATCGCCCCCCTCCTGATACCGGAAGACGGAACTATTCCGACGCCGATAATTCGAAGAGCCTCTTCACCGCGCATTTCCTGCGCGATGACCGTGCGGACGTTCGAAGATCCTATATCTATTCCTGCTATAATATTGTTTCTTGACATAAAAAACTTCGGCTCAGCATCCGGGGTCTCCCTGTTGCCCCGTACGCTTCGCATCTTTTTCCCGGCACAACGTCAGGACCATCGCCTGGAAAATTACGCCTTTCTGAAATAAACGCGAACCAAGCGAATCCATCGCCCAGCCAAATTAACATTTAATATTTGTTTTTGTATATTTGCAAAACTACCTTTTCCCAATTATACACGAAAAACGTTTTCGGACAAAATGAAACCCCGGCGAAAACCGGGGTGGAAATCTAGAGGCCTAAAAGCTCCCTGATGTATGGATAAAAAATGATCACCCCGACGAGCGCCGCGACGAACGAAGATATCAGGACGACCGCCGCCATGATGTCCTTTATCAATCTGGCATAAGGATGCACCTTGGGTTTGAGCATGTCCACCACCCTCTCGACGACGGTGTTGGCGAGTTCGGTTATGAGTACCCCGGCCACCATCAAAATCAACACGACCGCTTCCCAATTCTTGACTTTGAAAACCAAAATGAGGACCAGCACCAAAAAACCGAAAAGCAATTCTATCTGAAAATTCCTTTCCCTTTTGGCCGCATAAGCCAATCCGTCGATCGCATGCGAAAAACTTCTTGCGATTTTTCTTATATTCTCTACCATCTTTCTTTTTTAAATATTTTTTATTTTTTTATCCGTGAGCCGCCTGGCCGTTTCTTCCTGCTTGGAGAACATCTCCTTTCCGTGGGAAAAATCCAGCAGATGCAATATGCCATGGGAAAAAATATAAGCCAGCTCGAACTCGAACGAAACCTCCTGTTCCTTGGCGGACCTTGTTATGTACTGCGGGCAAAGTATTATCTCGCCCAGAAAAACGTCCTTATCCTCATTATTGCACAGATCTTCCGAATCCGCATATTCGCAAAAAGAAAGGACATCAGTAGGTCGGTCTTTTTCCCTGTATCGCTTGTTGAGTCCAGCTATCTCCCCTTCGGAAACCAAGGCGACGCTGATGGAAACGTCCTTGCCGGCAAGGCACACCCTTCTGCT
>Ga0209318_1000124_pt1 | contig 90919 bp, 81 predicted proteins | sample RifGroE1_FD_183999 | JGI IMG/M metagenome (GOLD analysis project Ga0209318, IMG submission 183999) | Groundwater microbial communities from Rifle, Colorado, USA - Groundwater E1 (SPAdes) (version 2) | ecosystem: Environmental > Aquatic > Deep subsurface > Groundwater | place: Rifle, Colorado...
CACTTGCTTTATTCGAAGAAGAATTATCTACTTCTTCTTTTTTTAAATCATCTGTTTTATCATCTGGTATAGGTTCGTGAATTCCAACATCTGGATTAGTGAATTCTCCCACATCCATTTGTGAATTTTCTAAGAATTGTTTAATAACCTTTTGGAGTGTAGATTCGTCTTTAAAGGCATACCAGACAGTCCTGTCATATTTTGTTTTATTATAATTGCCTTTAATAATATATCCACTCTGTATGAGCTTATCAATAGCATATCGAATTTTGTTTTGAGTAAGAAATGGAAACTTTTCACAAATAGAGTTTAGTGTTTGAAAAGTCCAGTGTTTCCCATCAAAAAAGTTTTTGTTTTTTTTCATATTCAAATTAATCCAAAAAGCAAAGTTTTGTAAAACCAGAGCTGAATTAACGCCAATATTTTTGGCAATATCGTTATTAAGATATAATTTGCATGTAGACATAATTCTCCCTTCACTTGAAGATGCTTGTTTCTTTAGATAAAATCAAAAAGAGAACAATTCACCCGTCAAATTAAATTTTTTTGTTAAAAAATGTGAATTCTGATTGACATGTACGGGATTATGTAATAATATGAATTCAGATACGAAAACATATTAATTTCCCGGGTATTTTCACCTGGAAATACTTGAGAAGAATCTTGTTGGTTGCAAGGTTCTTTTTTTATTTCCCAGATGTGAATAAATGGTATTCTATCCCATCCGATCCCCCTTATTTCAAACAATAATTTTAAATTCAATAAAAAATACTATTTGTTTTTAAATTTTAATAATAGTAAACTATTTTAAATATAATTCTCTTATGTTTGTAATATTAAGTGCAGTAAAATGCAATATTTTATAATTTACAAAGCAAATAACACTTGTTTTTGTTAATTTTTTGAGAAAAACTAACTAATTCTCTATTAATCAAAAAAGCATTCAAAAGAATTAAAGTAATTGTAACTTATTGCGAAGCATTAATCAACATTAATTTGAAAAAAACAAACACATCGATAAAATGCAATGATTTACTTGTAATAGAAAGTCTAAAATGTTAGAATAAACAATGAAATGGAGGCCGTCATGTTAATATCTATAAAAACCGCTACTGAAATAACAAATGTCGCAGACAGAACAATAAGAAATTGGATAGAAGAGGGAAAAATAAAAAAATATGATGATGAGTCTGGAGTTTTGAGAATTGATAAAGAAGAATTTTTAAAACAAATTCCAACTGTGTTAACAGTATTTAATCAAAAAGGCGGGGTTGGGAAAACCTCAACAAGTGTTATTTTGGCAGATTATTTTGCAAAAAAAGGTATAAAAACACTACTTGTTGATTTTGATCAGCAAGGAAATTTATCCCAAACTTATTTTGAATATGACGATATAAAAAATAGTTTAACATTATTCGATTATTTTTATAATAAGACAGTTATTTCAAAGATAATAAAAAAATATGATGAGAATATAGATGTTTTACCGGCAGATATTAAATTGTCAAGAAAAGATAATATTAGCTTAGAAGATATGCCTGAGCTAAAAAAAGATTTTCTGCCTATATTTAAAAAATATAGTGTTGTTATTGTGGATTGTCCGCCAGCATTAAATTCATTTAGTAGGTTTGGTATCATGCTGGCTAATTATGTCATATGTCCAGTTCATCCATCAGCATATAGCTATGACGGTGCATTTGAAGTGTTAAATACAATTAATAAATTTATTCCGAAATTCAATGACGAATGTTATGATTACCGATTTTTAATAAGCAAACATCATAATCGTAGATATGTTATAAAAGACGAATATATTGAGCAGTATAAAAATAATTTTAAAAATAAATTATTAGAGGCTACAATCCCGGAATTTGTTGGTGTTGAGGAAAGAGCCGTGTCTTTTACGAATATATTTGATATGTATCCCGAAACAGATAAAATGATTCAAAAGATAAAAGAAATGTGTGAGGAAATAAAAGAGATGGTTTATGATAAAAGAGGTATGATTGATGGCTAAAAAAACATTTCATGGAAAATTAGCTAGAGGCAAAAACCCAGAAGACATTATAAATGAAATTGTTTTAAAAGGAGAACAAAAAACAGTTGAGGCAATACATAACCTTGATAGTAAATCAGAGATAAAAGAAGTTTTAGATGTGATAGAAATTGTTGAAGAAGATGCGTTTTTATCGGACATTGAAAAAGAAGATGCTATAATGGTGATCGAAGAAAAATTTTCTAATAGATTTAATTTTGATAATTGTCCCAGTGATTATGAAAAATTAAAGCAAGAAGCAAAATTTTTAGCTCAAATGACCCAGAAGAGTTTTCTTTTAATGGCACAACGGCTATGCATAATCAAATCGAAAAAATTGTATGAAAAAGATGGATATAAAGACTTTAAAATTTTTGTGGAATCCGAATTGAACATATCAAGACAAACTGTTTATAAATATTTAGATATTCTATCTTTTTTTGGTGTCGCAGCGCTACGACACCAAAATCTTGATTATTCTAAATTAATTCCAGTTATTCCTATTCTTAGAGCCTTTTCAATAGATGAGGCAGAAAAAGAAGAGATAAAAAAAGAGTATCTTCAAAAAGCGAAAACAGAATCATTTCGTGATATACTTAAAGAGACTGCCGATTTGAAGATTCAATACGGACTTGTTAAGCAAATCAATTATGATGCAAATGATATAAAAAAAATCAAAGCATTTTCTGAGTATTTAACAAAAACAGAAGCGGTTTCTGGTCAAGCAAAAGCGCAGTTAGTAGAGTTGTTAGCAGTTATAAAAAAGCATGTAGAATAGTAATAAGACAGGAGGCTAAAATGAATGCATTAAGAGAATTTGTTAGACCGGTAGATCATAGAATAATAATTGAATTACCCCAAAAATTCTATAACCTCAAGGAATTTGAGGTTATTATATTACCTTCTGAGAATAACATGGATGTAAAAAAAAGTCGCAGAGATTTGTATGGTATCTACGAGGGACAGGTATGGATGTCAGACGATTTTAATGAACCTGTTGAAGATTTTAAGGAATATATGGGATGAAATATTTAATCAATACGAAAATGACTATTAAATGATAAACAAAGAATAAGAATACATGACTGGGCAAAAGAAATAGATACTTTTATTTTTGAAGACAGAATTTTAAAATAGCATTAAATTTCAAGGATATTTAAATGGCAAAGAAATCGTTTTCTATTGAATCTATAAAAAGAGGCAGAGATTTATCGGAAAAGGCAAAAAGTTTTAATTCTCAACCTGAAACTATAAGCGCAATTGAAGATCTTCATGAAAAACCAACAAAGGAAAATATAAATAAAGCAATTGAACTAATTAAAAAAGATACCTTTATTGAAAAAAATAATAAAGATCTACTTATTGATGAATTAAGGGGTAATTATGTGAATTTATTTAATTTTGATAATTGTCCTGAAAAGTATGAAGATTTAAAAAAAGAAGCTAAATTTCTTGCGGGGATGACACAGTATAGCTTTATTTTGATGGCACAGAGGTTGCAAGCGATACAAGTTGGCGAGTTATACAAAAAAGATGGATATCCAGATTTTAAAGCGTTTATAGAAAAAGAATTAGAAATATCAAGACCAACAGTATATCGATATATAGATATATTGTCGTTTTTTGGTGTTTCGGCGTTAAGACACGAAGATATTGATTATTCAAAACTGCAACCAATTATACCTGTTTTAAAAAGAGCATTAATTAGTGAAGCAGAAAAAGCGAATATTAGAAGTGAATTCATAGAAAAAGCAAAAACAGAATCTTTTAGAGATATGATGAAAGACGCAAAAAATTTAAAAATAAAATATGGCTTAGAAAAAGTTATTCCGAAAGATGATAGAAATATTAAAAGATAAGATTAATCAATTGTTTTGAAAAAGTTGATTAATATATTAATGTTAAGATGTAAAAACATAACGACTTGTCATTAAATTAATAAAGAAATGGAAATATCAAAAGATTTTTTATGTACTTTTGATTTTAAGCAAGATCAAGTTGGTGGTGAGTTGAAATTACTGGCTTCAAGGAAAATTCCTATAATTGAATATGATATTGATGAAATAATTGAAGAAGTGTTGGGTTTAAAAAATATTATAGAGTTAAAAAAGTAATTATTATTGCTGATTCTTCTTCGTTAATAACGTTGGGAATGGAAAGTAATGCAGGTTTTATTTTGTTAGATGATTTGAAGACAAGAAAAACAGTGATAAGATATGGGTTAAAACTAATTGGGTCTTTGGGTATCTAAAAAAAGAAGGTAAAATAAAAAGTCTTTCTGATGCGACACAAATACTTATGAAGAACAACATAAGATTAAGCGACAAAATAATTAATGATGTTTTAAAAGAAGTAGGCGAAATTGATTAAACGTAAATTATTTTTTTAAGGAGTTTAGAACTTGATAATGCCGGATAGAATCGATAATGTACTTAATTTGATGCTTAATAAAAAATATAATTCTGCTGATAAATTGTTAGATAATATGCTTATTTATGAAAAAGATCCGGTAAATATAGATAAGATAATATCACTTAAAGAATTGATAGCAAGTATAATATGCGGAGAAAATACGACTTTTAGATGTGATGTTTTATTTAATCTTGTTGTCGCCAAGCGATATTATGCAAATAAAACGATTAATGAAAGTTCAAGTATTACAAATGAAATATTCAACAAAACAGAAGGCAAGCTTGATTTAAATGAATTAACAGCACCATTACGAATTGAATCATTTGGTAAAACAATATCATTTCTGCAATCAATATGTTTTATGTATGCAGGAATACAAATACTTGAATTAAACCTTAATGTTGGTGTCGATTTCAGTGAAGAGTGGAATGTAGCTCTTAAAATATAAAGAAACGTTCAGATAGCGCGAATATAAGCAAATAATCATCGAAATAAGTAAGAGTTTATGAAGCATAGCGCAGTTGTTGCATAGTGGTTGAATTTAAGTGGTTTTGGGTGGCGTGAAGATGGTGGCAGGTGTGTGTTTTTATGTCACCTGCCTTTTTTTTAATAAAAAAATTACAAATTTGGTCGGGAACATAGAATATACTATTAAAATATGCAAAAAAAGAGATTCAGATGCTGTAATTACGAACCTCTTTTTTTAATATAGTGGTATTCCTGTTGTTGAATACCACTACTGCTTCTTTACGCACACAACCAGTCAGGCTTTCTTAAAATAATCTTCTTTTCTCCACGAATAAACTTTTTATCAGCATTGGATTTTAATGATTGAATCAATGCATTCTGGTTTTCATGTTTTCCTGCACAGAGGTATTTTTCTTCAAGTTCATACGCCATTATTCCATAAGGAAAGTTTTCCTCTAGGGTTATATAGACAAACCGGATGTTTTTTAACTTTGGTCGTATTGTTCGTAATGCTTCTGTATAAAAAGCACCATGTCTGTAATATTTGTAATTGATCGTTGAACTTTTAAAATCGCTGCAATTTTTTACCAGCTTAAACGTAAATAATAGTGCAGTATTGTCTTTGAAATAGATAAGGTCTGATAATCCTTTACATTGGATTTTTCTTCTGTCAACGATCGTGTCCCAGAATAAAGCAGTGTTTTTAATACCTTCGGATACATACTCTGAAATTGGTTTGCCTTCAAACTTATACTGCAAGGTTATTTTTCTCATTTTCTCTATTTCTCTAACATCAGAGGCAAATAATATTTTTTTAACCTGTTTTTCAGCAAACTGCTTGTAGATATAGGTTCTTTTATCTCGTGGCAGATCATCAGGGGTTACGACAAAATCTCGTTTAAAAACCTCGGGGCAAACAATACTGTCGCGGTATAGTTTTTCATTTTTAAGCCCTTCGGTATTTGGATCCCCTGTTAGTGATATTTCAGGATAAGTATCAAATGTTAAAAGATAGGTATCCGTAATACCATATTTTTCATGATACTCTTTTTCAGATAATGTGCTTAATTTATTCATAATAATCCTCCATTGATGTGTTGTATAGTGTTTTTATTCCAGTTTAAGGTGTATTGCTGTTTCTTAATCCGGTGCAGTAAATAGTTAGGATTCTTATTTCCTACCCCGCAGATTGAGGATAGGAGAGTAAGAAGTTTTGATGCAAATGTCTTGTCTTTGTGTTTAAAGGTATAGTCGTTATGAAAAGCATATTCATTAATCTTTGATAGTATAAACCATTCTAATTCTGAGTTTTGATTGTTTGATACATTCGCAATATAATCAAATAGTTTTTTAAATGCTTTTGATTTAATCCGTATTGATTCTCTTCAGATGCAGTCATCAAAGTGTAGTTCACCGAGCAGTTCTGAATATATTTCATAGTATGCAACCTCTTGTGATTCAACATAGTATTCTTGAATAAGACGACCTTGTGCGTAATGAAAATGACCCGCAAAACAAAGACCTGGTTCACAAAAGGTGCAATCTATGAGTAAGAATGGATACATTTCTGAGAGTTTTTGAAGCTCCTTCTCAGGTGGCGACCATCGTGACTCAACAGCTATTTCCAAGTAACCTTCACCGGCAGTTGATAGTATGTCTTCAACAATATCAACATCAAACAATGCATATTCTTTTTCCCATTGTCCCCCATTGTGCTGTCTGTCAGGCAGTGACAGAACACCATCCCCGGTGTTTGTTTTCAATATGAGTTTCTTTGCGACTTCAATAAAACGGTTTTTATCGGCATCATTAGTAATCTCAGTTTTAATTTCAATTCTGTTTGTACATATATTAGCCATAGTGCCTCCTACGCATAAAGCCACGCCGGTTTACTGAGTATGACCGTATCATTGGTATAGAGTTGGTTTTTATTTCCATCCCAATTAAGATACTTAATCACACTGATATAGTTTTCCTTTTCTCCCTGATACATAAACTCCGCATCAATCTCATAGGTCATAACACCATAAGGATAGGACTCTTCAACGGTTATAAAGATGAATCTGATGTTTTTAAGGTGAGGGTATAGGATACTAAGACCGGTGGTATAGAAATTTGCCTGCCTGTAATATTTGTAAGAATTAACTGACTTGTTAAACTCTGTGCAATTTTGAACTTTTTTAAGGTCAAATATGATAGCATTATCCTTATTGAAGAATAGCGCATCTGCTTTTCCTTTACATTGTACTGGTTTGTCATTCATCCATATATCCCAAAACAATGAGACTTCTTTCTCGGAATTAAGCAAGTAGTCCTCTAATATAAATCCTTCAAAACCATGTTTCATGATAGTGTGTTTTATTCTTTCAAGTTCTTCTAAATCATCCTGAAAAAGGATTTCTTTGGTTTGATTTTTAGCAAATTCTTTGTAGGGAGATAATCGCTTGTCTTTGAGGATGTCTCGTGGTGCGATAACGTATTTTTCATTGAATACTTCCGGTGAGAGTATATATTCATGTATTAACGTCCCTGTTTTCATACCCTTTGTTTGTTCTCTTTGTCTAAAAGCATGAGCAGGGCTACGGTCAAACTCGATGAGGAAGCTATTTGATAATCCATCGCTATCAAAGTACATCTCGTCCGGTATCTTTTCGATTTTATTCATGATATTCTCCTATCCGACTAATAATTTCTGTCTTTGTGAATACTGGTGCTGATTTGTAAATGCCTCACTCCCAACAGGAGCTTTAATACCAATTTGTACAGCACCAATAATGAATGTTGAGACCAATTTTTGTAAGCATTCATATTTTTGATATGGATCTGATATTTTAGAGAGTTTTGGTTCAAATATATTCCATGCATAGGTAAATAAATCATCATATTCACTAAGAGAATACTGTCCTTTTGAGTAGTGATTCTTTGCAACTTGCGGTGCGGCAACTTGTGTTGTCGTGGTTTGTGGTTTTTTAACTTTTAATATTTTATAGGTAATCGTACCCTGATAGTCCTGCATCTCAACCTCACATTCAGCACCTTCTTCAATAATTTGATGTTTGAATGCTTTTAATTCAAGATTTCGAGGGTCAATTACTCCATTGATTTGACCGTGTACAATCCAGCTAAACACCGTATATGTTTTACCAATAGGCTGAAACGGTTCTTTTACGCTCATAACATTTGTAATTTTAATAGTCATACGAGGTCTCCTTTGTGTATTATTGAGCTTCATGCTCGTTTTGATAGATGATGTCGATCCAATTGTCAGGAATCTTTTCTAATTGAAATGCCGTAACAATTTCACATGAATAAAATCCTTCTTTTGGAATTGTTGTTGTATACCGGCTACAAGAGCGATGTGCTTTTTTATTGCCCCCTTTGTAGATTTCAAGAATATTTTCATCGAGATTAATAATATATGCCCAGTCATAGCGAAAATTATCAGTGGTAAAGTTTTTGGCATTGAGCATATATTTCAGGCCTTTTTTATAGAGATTGGGCTTTCCTTGACTGTCCTCGAGTACATATTGCCAGGTATAGTGGGTCTTTTTCGATACTTTTAAACCGGTAATTTTTTTACATTCTTTTAGTTGCTGTTTCGTCGGGTTATCATGGTGGTTTGTAAGAATTATTGTATCAAATATTTCATTAAGTTGTTTAAGGGATGAGCTTTTGACAAACGTAACAACATCGTGACCTAAAAACTCAGGATACGCATCAAGATTGTTTAATGTTACTTTTGTTGCATTCTCAATACCCCTATGAAATCCCCAACAGCCTTTATTATTCATGTTTTGTTCCTCCTTATATGGATAATACGGGCGATTGATCATTTATCAACCACCCAAAGCATTAAAGACATTGTTTTAACGCCACGGCGGATATCGGGGTGGACGTTTTATAAGCATTTTTTGTAAGATTCTTAAAATATCCCTGGTGAGGTCAATTATAATTACTATTTTCATCGCGAAACTCCTGTAATAATGTTCGTAATAGTATTTCTGCTGCAATTACAATAACCGTCTTTAGTATGTGACTCATAATACACCTCCTTTTTTTAAGATTTTCTTTAATAAGCGATTACATTGAAATAGAGATACTTTTTGCTTTTGTTATAGAACCGGTATGAAAGCGAATAATTTTTGTGGAGGGTGGTAATTTTTAGTATTTAATGTGAATAATCTTTTTCAGAATATATCCAACGGTTGTTTTAATGATAAATATTCCGACTTCTTGTATAATTTTACTCATCATTAACCTCGTTTAGAATGTAATCCACTGCTTTTTGAGCTTTGTTTGCTGCTTTAACAAGTAAGGTTTTGTCATTTTGTAACGAGGTAAGCCAATGGTTAATATATGAAGCCTGATTATCAAAAACAGCATTTGAAATACCTGCTTTATTACATAAAAAGGATGATCCAATTTCAGCAATAAGTTCTTCAACGCCATATTCTTTGGTCGCACGTCCGCTGTATGCGGTTATTTCTTTTCTGTTTAATCGATGGGGATGTGCCGTTGAGTGAATCGCTTCATGAAAAAGGGTTGAATAGTATTCTTCGGTTGAATCAAAGGTGTGAATTATTGGCATGTGTATTGTGTCTTGAGACAGCGAGTAATAGGCACGGTTACCACCAAAGAGTACTTGAGGTTTATTTTTCCAATTGTCAACAATGTTCTCACAGGAATCTTTTTGAGGAACATAAGAGAACTCAATATCGTTTCGTATATAATCAGTCTGTTCAAGGTTAAAGATGTAGTAACATTTGAGAATCATAGGGAGTGATTGTTTATTTTTCTTTATTTCCGGTAGATTTTCACACTTTTCAAGATTATTATTTTTTGGTGTTGTATGAGATAAGTTAAAATATACAATCATTGTTGCTTTTTCACCTTTGTTAATATGGATGTCTAAACTTCGTGCTTGATTGAAGGTAATCCAATAAGGGCTTGTGTAGCTTGTTAATCCGGTTAATAGAGCATTAACGCCACGATATTGATGTTTGGTTACAAAATTCTGCGGGTTGTCACCACACCATGGTTTTTTCCACGGAACAACACCGTCTTTAAGTTTTTCTATAATCTTACCTGTTATGATTTTATAAACATTCATTTATTCCTCCCCCACAGCTTGTTTTTATTGCTGTTGAATAGTCTGTAATAAACTCAACTGATGTTGCCTCTATGATTCCTGTTGAAAACCCTGTAAATGATGATATTAGTTTACCTCTGACTCTCACTTTCTGCTGTTTTGTAATGTACTTAAAAACAGCCTCTGCAAGTTTATTGGTTGTATGGATTTCATACACCGATGCACCCGTTGAGTCATTTGTGACAATCGGCATTATTACAACAGTATTTCCGTTTTTTAATGTTTCCATCTGCGGTGTTGCAATTACCCGTCCTTCAATAATGCTTGAAATGTCCTTTTTCATTGTTTTTACCTCCTTTGATTGTTTTTTTTTAGATTTTACCATTTGAGTTGTAAGAATAATAATCAAGTTCTGTTATGATGATGTGGTCGACAAATGATATCCCCATAAGCTCTGATGCTTCTTTTAATCTTCTGGTTATTTCTTCATCATTATCAGATGGATTAATATTACCGGAGGGGTGATTGTGTAGTAAAACAAAAGCAGCCGCTTTGGGACATAGAAAATATTGTCTGAAGATGTAGGGTATGCTGACAAGTGACTTGTTAACGGTGCCTTTTGATAGTATTTCAGTTGATAGAATCATATTTGCACTGTTAAGAATAACGAGGATGAGATTTTCTACATTCCAGTCAAAGAGCAGGTTTTCTCTGATATGTTTTACGACCTCATTTGGTGTTGTTGCGGTAATTTTGTCTTTGATGAGCATAATGAGCTGATTTTTTTTCATTTTTTGCAGTTGTTGTTCGTTCATAGTACCTCCTGTTGTTAGAATAGATTGTAGAGTACATTGTCATCTTCACTCAGACCTTTAATGTCATTGAGAAAGTTTTCCTTAACATCTTCTGATATTTTGTACTCCTGGCTTGAAATGAGTTCTTTGATATAATATACCGGTAGTTCAATAGTCCCGCATCCGTCAAGATTGACAGAATCAAGGTATCCGTCATTTGATAGTATTTGCAGAACATCTGAATCAGCACTTGAATTAAGTGTTACATAGTCCTCAAATACGATTGTTTTAACTTTTCGTAGGCTTCTACTCATAGTGTCTCCTTTTTTTAGTTTTAGTGTTTTAAAGAACCGGGGGGATTTCTCCCCTCGGCGGTGCAGTATCTTATGGGGGAGGGGTACTGCATTGATATAGTATATAATTAGATTTTATGTGAATACGAGATATATTAGTTAAACGATAATGATAGTAGAGAATATAATGAACTGCTGCAATAATGCTAAAAATATATATCATATCAGGGATGGCAGAATTAAAAAAATGGATTAATGCTTTAATGGCGAGGTAACCGTTGTAAAAAGACGCGTAATGCGGTATTGTTGGGGGCAGGGGAGTTAAATACCTATGGAGTGTAGCTACCAGCGGGAGTGATTTGGATGTTTACGGAGCAGGGTATAGTAAACTAAAAAAGGCAAATGACGAATATAGAAGAGAGTAATAGAAATAATAATAAGTCTATACGTACAGGAGAAAAATAAGATGAGTGAATATTTTAAATCAAAAATCTATAATAACGGCAAGTATTTTTCACTTGATGAACCGGCATTTTCGATAGTGTCAAATGAGGATAATTATGGAATTAATGAAGCAATTGATTTTGCAAATAAAATAGCATTAAAGAATATTTTCATTGTTTTTTCAGGTCAACAAACACTTGGGGACCAATATGTAAATGATTACGGTGATTTATTATTCTGTAGTAGATTAACAGGCGGGAACAGAATAGGTCGGAATCCTCAGAATCCAGATGAATCATGGTGGTTTGGAGAATATACTATACGAAATTCATCAAATCCAAAATATAGAAATGTTGTCGGGGATTTATATAATGAATGTCAAACGGATTCTTTGATTATCAATGTTCTTAATACTAAATATGATTGGCAAATAGACCCGTTTTATTTCACAATGATTCAAGATTGTCTAAAAACCACTATTTTAAATAATATCTACAGTAAGTTGAATACAGATAATCAGAATCGTGTGAAGTTTACGATATGCGGTTTCAGTCGGGGAGGAGTGTTATCACTTAGATTGGTAGAGATATTTCAACGATTTTTTGGTACCGGATTTGCCTCTAAAATAGCAAGTGTTGTTACTGTTGATCCCGTGCTTAATCCATTAACAGAAAATGATCTTATAGATTCGCTTATAATAAAAAAAGGGAATAAGTGGGTTAGGAGAGTAAAAGGTTCTTTTGTTCCTGATTATTTTAGTCAGAATCTCGTTCCTGTTTTAAAATCTCACCCGGGAATTAAGTATTATAATATGTTTCAGAGAAAGGCTTGGACAGTACAGGTGGATGCAACTAAAAAACCAATAGGTTCAGCCATTTTTAATGCAGAAACACTCATGTCAAATGTCTCGGGTACCTTTGATTCTGATGTTTCAAAGGATATGTTACAGTATGATATGGGAATGAACTCACATACTCCTGAAATGCTTGCTCAATATTCAGATAGTGTTTTGAAACGTTGTCTTGAAAATAGGGTAGTTTAATGTTACAGAGAGGATGTATACAGAAAGTTTAAACATTGAGGGAAAACTGCGGTAGGGAAATGAGTTAACTATTCACAAGTCAATAAGAGAGATTGTAGTATTTTGATACTTATTTGAAATAAATGAGAAAATATAAAAAAAGACCGGGATATCCCGGTCGTGTATAATAAATAATTTAATCTATTTATTTTTCTTTTTTACCAGTCCCAATACAGTGAAAATCAATATGAGCCATCCTGTAATTTTCAAAAGAGAAAGAGATTTTGAAAAAGTAAGAAAATCAACCCCTGAACTTAGAACGGTATGAATTTCATTAAATGTCTTATTATCACAATTTTCAGGTAGTGTCGCATATTCATATTTTAATGAAGTATTCGCATAAATTAACTTATTTTTTTTAAAATAACCTACCCCTGTAATAAGATTATATGGCTCGTCTTCATTTGGAGTAATAATCGAATACGTTATAATTTTATTGTCTTTTTTTAAGTATATATTAGAATACTTTTTATTTCCTGAATCGTTATTTCTATTCTTTTCTGTGAAAGTAATAGTTCCATTGGATTTAAGTGAAATTACCATATTTAATCCCGAGATCGTACTTAAGAAAATTCCTAAATTATAAGTGTCTTTTTTTTGTACTAATGAACAACTACTAAATAATATACCTAAAAGTAGAAGCGTAATAGCTTTATACATGTTTTATTCTCCTAGTGATTATTTTAACACTATTTGTACCAATTGATTCTTGAAACAAGAATTCAGTAAATCCATTATTATTCAAATATCTTTTAGTAAAAACGATCTTCTTCTGTAATATATATTGATTCAAGGTCGTAAGAACTAATTAGATCAAAATATATATTTGGGTTTTGATTGGTTAACTCAACACCAGACTCATCAAAAAAACGGGTTGTCTCAATAACACCCTTATTTAAGGTCGCTACAATACGAGGTGTCCCGTTTTCATGGAAATCGGTATACTCTCCGTGTAATTTGTTGTTTAAGAATGTATATGTTACAATCGGAATATTTTCCTCGTTGTATTTTTCACATTTACCGTCAATACTATTGTTAACAAAATTTATAGAATATTGAAGTTTGCCATTTGGATAATACTGTTCATAAAGACCATTTCGCTCGTTATTGCTCATATTAGCCTTTACATATATAGAACCGGTATCTTTATAGTAGAGTTCGTAAGTACCTTGTAATAAACCATCAGAATAATTATGTTTTTCAAGAAGAACTCCTTCAGGTGAATATTTCTCATAAACACCATCCCATGTTCCATCTTTTCGAAATCCTTTGTGTTCAATTTTTCCATTTTGGTAATATACAATGAATTCACCCTGCAATTGCGCGTCACTTTCTAGTCTTAAATACTTTGCACCACCAAAACACAATGATTTTTCTAGTGAAAGTAAAATAGTATCTGCGACTTCATCTTGTTCAAGAATACGATTGATTGTGTCTAAATATGAATTAATTCCTGAATTGTCTTTATAATGTGCTAAATATTGTGGACTACCATTTTGGTTAAACGTTTCAACAGTAACCCCTTTTTCATCATAAGTTCTTCGATATACGAGAATTTTTTCGTAATATGCTTCAATAGGGCCTCCAATAGCATCCATAGTAAATACTGCTTTCAGTTTCAATGATCCATCGTCAGCATAAAGACGCTGTTCACCTAATAGTTTATTATTTTTGAAATTAGAATCGGCATACACTTGACCATTTTGATGGTAAAGTTTAAAAGAGCCCTCAAGCAAATCTTTTTTGCAAATACTTTCAGATAATAGTTTCCCATCATAATAGTATTCGGTACGCTTTCCATCAGCTAAACCATTTTTATAATATGCCATGAGATTGATCTGGCCATTATCAAAGTAAGTCATACATTTACCGTGAAATTTCCCTTTTTTTACTCCGGCAACGAGCGTGTTACTTATAATTTGCCCAGTAAAAAGTTTGTTGGAATTAAGTCTGTAAAAGAGTCCTCCACGATTTTGGAGTTCACTTGGATCAATTTTGCTTGAGCATCCTGAAATCCCGAGAACAAAAGGAAGTCCAATAATCAGAAGTTTTAGAAAGAAAAACCGTGAGAGTGATTTGTTTTTTCGTACCATTCATTTCTCCTTGTATAATATAAATAATAAAAACCATACGTTATTTAGGTATACGACAGAATCGCGTATACCACAAAAATAATGCTTCCAATAATTGTGAGAGGAATAAAGACTCGTAATAAAATACGAGTGAATATATTTGTGCCACCAACTTGTTGTAAGTATGCAATGATTTCAGGTTCTTCAGTAAACGAAGATTGTGCTACTGAGAGTGTGTTTATAAATCGTTTATAGAGAAGATATACATTAAGTGAACCTGATAGAGCAAGATATCCCAATAAGAGAAACCCTGCTGAGAATCCAGAAATGAAGAGTCCTAAACCGAAGGATATAAGGGCAGCTCGGTATAATTTTCGATGAAAAAGCTGAAAGAAGCTAAAAAAGAATGAATACCATGACCATTTCCAGAAAAACTTCTCCTGCCCATCATTATAATAAGAACGAAATAAAGATCTATAATACAAGAGCGTCTTTTCCGATATATGAGTATCTGATCCGGTAATAAACGCATCAATATATTCATCATGAAGAACAATAGGTGAGGGGGAAAGTGCTTGTGGGATTGATTCAGGATTCTTGATGTATTCAATGAGTGATTGTATTGTTTCGTCATTAAGAACTTTATTTGCTTGAGTAAGTGTTTCAATAGAAGCATCAGTTCTATCCATACAGTATTCTATAATGCCTTTGAGTACATAACAGCGTGCTACGGAGATTCCAGAATGTTTATAGATATTATCAGATGGTGAGTCTATCGTTAATTTGTCATAATATCTTAAATCATACTCAGCAGAGGAAATCTTTTCAAGAGCCTCTTCGTAATTACCTAAAGAAAACAAAGTAATTGAGGCAAGATAATAAAGAGGTGCAGAAACACGAAAGGATTTTGCATTCAAAACCGTTTTAGAATATTCGTATGCACTTTCATAATCCTCTTCATCGACTGCAATTTGCATGAGAGTCCAACAGGCGTTTGATTTGTCAAGAGTTGTCTCAAATGCTTCTTGTGAATATTTTTTAGCATTTTTATAATCACCGATTTGATAATAGAAATTTCCAATAAGAGCTTGATAGGTGCCGTCTACTTCATGACAATCTATAATTTTATTTTTAAAAAAAGTAATTTTTTCGAGCATTTCTTCTCGATTGTATTCATTAGGATTAACAGGAAGCAGAACCGAGTAATTTACTTTAATGATGTTTTTCATGTGTGAAAGTAATGTAACGTGTATCATTTTTACCTCTATATGTTATATTGTAACAAAGACTACAGAATTTATATAACAAATATGACCGGTAGTCAATACAAGATGGTTGATAATACAATTAATGTTTATTGTAATATGGTTTATACTCTTTTAATTACAATAGGATTTGTGGATGGAACTGAGAAAGAGTATAGGTAAAAAAATCAAATTATCGAGAGAATTGTTACATTTGACTCAAGAGAAATTTGCTGAACTTGCAAAGATTGATATATCATATTTATCGTATGTCGAGCATGGTAAACGCAATGTAAGTATTGATGTTTTAGAGCGTATTGCCAATGCACTACAGATTAATATAGAACCTGATTTACTTGCAATTAAGACGGAAGTTTTGCAAGAAAGAGAAGTTTATATGACAGATATTATGAATATTATGCAAAAAATGGATATAGAAACTTTAAAGGGTTTATATACCGTTTTAGGTAAATATAAATAGGGTGTATTATGAGAACCGCCGGATATTTTCTGGCGGTTCATTTTATTAAGTCTCACCAGGTCATAGAACTAAAAAGAGGATTTTTAGCATTTATGATATGGTTAATTGTTTATAATCATTATTCCAAAGCATCAGCATCTTAAAAAGTATTATTTTAAGTATAGAGTACTCTTTTTCACTTTGTATTAACCAATAAAGATTATATAAGGAAATAACGCTATATGGATTCTTTTCAAAAGACGTCATTATACGGTAAATATATTTTCCAATTGCCTCGTAATTCAAATATATAATATTCAACATTGGCCCGGTAATCAGCGGAACACTAAGGTTAAGCGTAGTATCACCAAGATTCTTTTGATTTAATAAGTAATTTATTTGAAATCGATACAGTCCATTTTCAATTTCAAACTTTGCCCCTATATTTTTCACTTCCAGTAGTTTTTTTCTATTGTTATCACTCAAAGAATAGGCAGAACAGGCTGCTTTTAAATAATTGTAAGCGATTTTATCTTTAAAATCCGGCATAGTAAAGTCAAATACAATACTCAATGATTCAAAGTGTAGAAATTGTTTCATTAAAAGTTCATATTTCTCATAATTAGAAGTATTTCCATTCTTGATAATATCGGAAAATGGTTTATTGAATATCAAAAAGCTATTGTTAAAATGGGTTAATGCTAAAATGATAGTATCAGACAGTGAGTTTTTCATATTAATAATATCACAATCAAGCACAATCAGATATGTATTATCATTTGTTTCTTTTAGTAGTATTGGATAGTTAATTCGGTTTGCTCCATCAAAATAATTAGATCTTATATTAATGGCATTCGGATCAATACTTAATTCAATTTTATACATACCGACACCGTTTTTAGTAAGATTACGCTTATATACAACGCCAATAGGGTTTGTTTTTGTAAATACATCATCAATACTCTCATCTGACAAGGTATTGGATTCTACATTGATATTAATAGTAGTCAAATCGACAGTATCATTTTCTGGAATTGAATTAAAATCGTCACGTATTTCTTGTAATAGGGCATCTCTATCGTCTATTTCAATATATTCTATTTTATCGTATTTAGTAATGACAGCATTATTAACTCGTATCGGTTGGTTTAGGTTATTATAGGTAATAATTTTAGTATCAAATAGAGAAATAGAATCAGAAGCATCTCCATAAAAGTCATCAAAATCAGAATCAGGGTAAATAAAAAGCATAGTAAACTCCTTTTAGTTTTAGATAATAAGCGACATTCAATTTTGAACTGCTTCTTTGTAGTGATTAAAGATACGGGGTCAAGAAAATCAATTTCTTAGGAAGTAATCAGGATGGATAAAGAGATTAACCGACAGCAATGGCTGTTTGAACACACTCCGGCGCATTCAGACAATCAAACCGGTTATTATAACTGCTTAAAAGAAGTTATAAGCGAGATAATTATAGTGAAAACCCGTATAAGCCGACTTTATCTTAAATGCGTGTAATTGATAAGGTATCGATTTAAAGTGATTTGAGCGACCTGTATTGCCATTATATTGATGGTATAGTGGCTGTTTTTGACAAACGTTGTTTCTTTCCCATTTTATGATTAGTTGCTATACAATAGCGGAATGGTTTGTATGGCAACTAAAAAAACGGGATCCATGTTGTAAAATGGACAAGTAATTTAGAAATATAGCATTATGTGCTTATTCTGTAGAATCCGAAGTATTCATAATGAAGTACATGAGGAAATATTATACTTATTACATCGAAAGGAGTCATGTTCACTAAAGAATGAGAAATGAAACTGAATTATCATTATCGTAGTATTCAATTTCTTTTTTTCAATGATTATTCCTCTTTATTATAACTATGTTACGTGCAATATTATTTATTATAATTTTATTGGAGGGAGTGAGAACTCAAAAGAATATCGATTAGTAAAATACAGAAAGGTAACAAGATATCTAGTTACAGGAGATTTCTGCTACCTTTTATCATTCATACTCATTTATTTAAGTTAATATCAGTTCCATTATTTATTATTTAATAAAGAGAATAGTGAGAGTATGTATTCATTGATTACAGTATAATTACTTTAGTATTAGTATGTTACTATCAATATAATAATATAATATATTTCTTTTAATAGTGATGTTTTTTCATTTAATTTTCATATTTTTTTGTATATTTATGGTATTGTATTGAAATACAATATATATATTAAGATGAGTCATGTTAAAATAGACAAAGTTAGTATCCGAATGCATAATCGAGCATGTATTTTAAGAGTTCATATTCAGGTTTTTCATCAATAAAAACACGTAATTTTTTATAAACATCCGGATTCTGAACGGTATGACCGATTGCATTTGCAATTTTAACGGCATTAAAATATGCTAAAAATATGGGCGGAAAATTAAGAAAAGAAATAAACTCCGGTTTAAACTTAAAAAGTTTTAAATATTTTTTTGTATACCGTATTTCCAATCGATATAAATCTTGATTTTTACTAATTTTCTTACCTCGTTCATAATTACATATTAATGAATCTTGCAGGTGTTTTCTGTAATCTGATGTGTAATAAGTTTTAGTAACAATTCCTGATTTATCAGTAAATACCCCTTTTTTTAAAGAATGAACACCATTAGAGTCATAGGCACTTTTATGGAGTAATTTAAAGAAATCAGGAAGTATAAAGTCGAATGCAATCTCAAGCCGGCAAATTGGCATCAATTGTAATAATTGTTTAACCTGGATTGTTTTATTACTATATGTTTTAGTCATAATTTGGGTAACTCTTTTATTAAAAACAGCATGAGAGGTTAAATATGAAAAAGCAGCTAATATTGTATCTGATAAAGAGTGATTCGTTGATATAATTTCAGATTCAATATGTATTTTATAACAGTTTTTGTGATAAATTATTGTAATTGGACCCTTTTTTTTGAATGCGAATCCGCTTCGGATGTCTTCCTTTCTAACAAGGAAAGAGATTCTGTCAATACCAACACCATTTTTAGTTAATTGTTCATTGAACTTTACATTATTCTTGTTTTGTAAAAATAGATTTTTAATATTTTCCTCTAAATTAGTAATTTCAGTTGTTTTATTACTGTGAGTGATATTAAAAGTAGGTATTTTATTGATGAGCAATGCTCTTTTAGCGTTAATTTGACGTTGCTTAGTTTTTAATGAGGCTTTTTCAAGAGCTTGTTTTTTGATAAATGCTGAATTATTTTTTAGAATGAGGGCTTGGATAAACATATCTTGTAAGCCAATGTATCCCTCCTCTATAGGTTCTGTTATAAATCCGTCCTCATTATAATGTATTTCACGGGTTATCTCTTCGCCGTTTAAAACCGTGATAACATAATATTTACCGTTAGAGCAAATATATGAAACTTTTGGCGGTATTGAGAGTGTGTCATACTTGTTGTTAAAGTTTTCATAAAGACTGGAATTGATGTGACGGGCACATTTTTGGGCTCTATCTTGGGACATGTTGTAATGCTCAGTTTGAAAATCATTTTCGAAATAGCTAAATAACATAATATTCTCCTTTTATGAGTAAGTTTTTTTTGTAGTGATTTCAGAACTTTATTATCACTGCAATTATTATACATATGTTACTGTGTCTATTTATTTTAAGAAGATACTGATAAGAAATGGACATGAGAAGATTCGCAATTTCATAAATAAGTTTATCAATATCTGTGTATGGATTAAACTCATTAATTGGTGTATTTGGGGGATTTTAAATAATTGATATAGTTTTTATACACATCCGGTTAAGTAATAGGGTAGAATATTTTCTTACGGTTTTTTATTACTTTTTCTGGTAATAAATGGGCAATGTATTTTAGGTATTACGTTGTCTAAGGAATGTACGAATACCTTCTGCCTCAGTAGTAGTGTATTCATTGGCGAGTAATTTGTAGAATGAAGATCTTAGTGTCTTTTCTGTATCAAACGTATGAGTGGTACTTTGATATTGATTAAGGTAGTAATTAAAGAGCTTCTCAAGGTACGGGTCGCTGTATTTCTTAACATGATCAGAAGCAAAAGACATTAAGTCAAGAGGTATTTCAGTAAATGGTTCAGTATCAAGAAAATTATCGATTCTTATATTGAAATAGTAATAGATGAATGTAATAAATTCCTCGATTGAATTATAAAGAGTATCCTTTAACTTCAAATAAAAATTGGTATGCAGCTTTTGCTTAATATCAGAGATAGATGGTTCATTTTTAACGTCCATTCGATTATTCTGACAAAACTGGATTGAGGTTAAATTGTTTATTTCAAATTTATTCAAATGAGAAAGAAACAATGAGGTGAGTAGAAAAAAATCGTCATTATTGAGGATGTCAGTTTTTATTTTGGAGGACGTGTCATTGTTATAATCTTTGATGTAAATAGCTTTGTAGTTTGCAAAAATCTTGTTATATATGATATAATTGTCGAGATCACCGGATATATTGACACCCTCGATAAAATCTCCGATTTGTCTTATGTCATCAGGGATGAGTTTATAATTTTTTAATAGCTCATTGTAATTTTTCTGTGCTTTGTGTATATCTGCATGCCTTGTAGAATATTCAGCATATTTATATCCTCGGCTAGACCCTTGAGCATACTTTTTTGCTCTGTAATAATAATGCTTTCTATTGCCTTTTTTGAAAATGATAGAATTGATATCGGTCAAGTTTGAGTTTGTATCTGACATAAATTAAATATAATTGAGAAGAGAAAAATAGTCAATAACATAAAAAAATATGTTGAAAATTATCTTGTTTTTAATTATAGTAAATGTAAGGCTTGGTTTTTTGGGATAAAAGAGGCTTATAAGCTGTTATATTGCAGTAGGGAAGGGTGTCTTAATAGAGAGGCGAGCATGTCTGAATATATTTCTGCGATGTCCTAATTATAACGTCGTAGTGTCTTACTGTTTTTTAAGCGAGTCTTAGTAGCTAAGATGATAAAAAAGTGAATATCTGATATTCTTTAAAGGTATAGATTATCTTGAATTTTCTATAAGGCGGTAGGTAGATGGATCCGTTTATATTTTATTGGATGCTGAACGAAAAAAAGAATGATGAGCAATTAAACATATACATAAAAAATTTGTTAGATTTATATAATGATTTCAAGCTGGATCCATATATTTTTTTGGTGTCTAATTACAACTATGACGCATCACGATATTTGGCGAAAGCATTATGCATCGTTAAAGAATATGGCATGCATTTAGGGTACTATGCTTTAAAAATGATGTTCAGTCCTAAGAAGAATGGTAATGATAGTGTAAATGAATTGATGAATTTTGTGATGTTTTATGACATATGTTCAAAAAATAATCAAAACCCAACTACTGTTAATTTCATGTTAAATAAAATAATTGAAGAAATTAAAGCAAACTATGAGAAAACGATGACATATGAACCAAAAGACATTTTTGCTGAGAATGATGATTCCTTTAGTTTTGAAAAAACAAAGGCCTCAGATACAGTCTTGGAAAAAGAGTCATATCCGTTATTGTCAAATTATTTCTTCAAAGGCGAAAATACAATACTATTGTCTCCGCCTGGGGTTGGAAAATCATTGCTATCAGTAGAGGTTGGAAAAAAAAGCTTATTACGATCTTTGTATTTAATTTTGGAAGATTATAATGGAAAGCAACGCCTTCGATATCAATGTTTGGATCGTGCTGACATAATTGACCCTATTCGGTGGAAAGATATTTTAGAGAAAACTAAGAAGGAAGAACTAAAGAGATTAGGTGTTGAAGCAATGAATTACGCAATGTATCCCGCTAGTTCCTATACTTCAAGATTTTTTCAAAAATCTGAATCTCTATCAAAAAGCCGAGGAGTTGCGGAGCGTATACGAATTACTCCGGTTGATGCGATTAAAAAAATAATTGATTTATATGATAGACAAAATGATAAACTTGGACTTGTGTGTATCGATACGTACCTAGCATTTAAGGGAGATATGGAGTTAGGAGACAGAGAAATAAGTAGCTTATTAGAGTTTTGTTCAGAAAGAGAGATTACGCTTTTAGTAATACATCATGTAAATAATTATAAAAAGTTTTATGGAAAAAAGACGTTAGTTCAAAAATTCGATAATGTTTATTTTTTAGATTCGCTTACTTACTTTGATGAAGATAAAAATATGGAGCTTTTATCTTTTAGCATATCTAAATCAAGACATCACCCGCCGGAAGATTCCTATGTTTTGAAAGAAATGCTCGATACACATACGTGTAAATATTACTTTATTGAGGATATTTTAAATAATCCTGATATCTTAGCTAATTATATCAATTCAAATGAACTGGCAATGATAAAGAAAGAACCCACAAAAGAGAAAATTGAAGAGGTCTTTAAAAAGTATATTAATAAAGATGTATCTTCTTCAGTTAGTGTGTATAAGCAGTGGGATAAAATAAGAGAGCTAATAAAAGACAAGTTAGGTGAGGGAAACATTATTACAAGGCATGATTTGTTGGACATAATCAATAAAAATATCAAAGAGATAACGTTAGAAACGTTAAAGAATACTTTGACGAAGTGGTGCAATGACAAAGTTCTTTCATACAATAAAAACAATCAAGAAGAACTGACTATATATTTGGATATAAATTATTTTAAAATAATAAATAAATACATAAATCTGGTTACAAATAGGCTCGGGTTTAATCCATATCAATCAGTATCTCTGGATAATAGTATTATGACTAAGGGTTCAGATAATAAGGTAAGCACATTTGTTTTACGGTGTGCTCTGTGTGGTAGACCAAATGTGATAAACTATCAAGATAATGTGTATCGCATGGTTAATGAAAATGTCGAAACCAAAATTTTTCAAAGAAGTGAAGCTTCTGAGTCTTTAATAAATAAACCGTACGAATTAGAGTATCACTCGTGTAAATGCGGCAGTTCAATTAGAGAATTGAAAAGTCATAAGGATGAGTTTGGTTTATGTAATGACGATATGCTTAGAGCTTTTTTGCATGACAGGAACATTTATCTGAAAGAAAAATGTACAATAAATGAAGACGTTGATATTACTGCATCAAAAACCAATTATTTTGATTGGTTTATTGACAGAAGTGCGAAAGTTCATATAGTTAATCCAAATAAAAATAAAGAAATTATATTTGAAGATTCTTATGATGAGTTCAGAAAGATAGTAGAGGGGCCAGTTTGGAATGAATCAATGAAAGATATCAATATACAGCCAAAGGAAGAATAATTATATGCAATATACTTTTTTATTATTTATAGAATTGAGTTGAAAGTGTAGTTTTTTTACGAAGGTTTTCTTATAATGAGGTTGTAAATAATTAATCCCATCATCATCATTGATATGCATATATATTTCTCAAGAATATTATGTAAATATATATATGTTCCATTGATGATGATGATAACATACTTTTTTAATAAAAAATAGTCCTTCTGACATTATAACAGGAGGATTCTATGAATAATTTAAATGTGAGTGAAAAAGTTAGGAAGTTGATACAAGCAATAAGCATGGGATTAACAGAAAAAGAACACATAAGTGCTTTATCATTATTAACAATTCTATCTGGGGAGAACGTTTTTCTCTATGGGTTACCAGGTACGGCAAAGAGCTTAATAGCCCGTAGAGTTACGCAAGTGTTTAAGGGTGCAAGTTATTTTGAATATCTAATGAATAAATATTCGACACCCGATGAATTACTTGGAGCACTGTCTATACCGGATCTAAAAGAAGGACGGTATAAACGAAATATCAAAGGTTCAATACTTGATGCGGAAATCGCATTTCTTGACGAAATATGGAAGTCAGGTTCAGCAATTTTAAATATTTTACTTACAATTATAAATGAAAAAAAGTATACTGTAGGTGAAGACAAGTTTGATTTGCCCTTGATAAGTGTCGTCTCAGCGTCAAACGAAACTCCCACGACTGAAAGTGGACTAATGGCTCTTTACGATCGATTTTTAACTAGAATAAATGTAGAGCCAATAAAAGAAGGGTCAAACTTTATAAATATGCTCAAAAAAGGGGACGTAAGTTCTTATACTCAAATTGAAGATGATGATAAAATTAGTAATTTTGAACTTGAAGAAATGCAGAACAATAGCAGATCAGTCGAACTTTCAGAGGAATCTATTAAAGTTATAATGGAAATTAAAAGTGTTTTTGAAAGTGAGAGTTTTATAAAAAATGATGTTTATTTATCCGATAGACGTTGGCTTAAAATAGTGAAAATATTGAAAATGGCAGCATTTTTAAATGGACGGATGTCTACAAATGTGTCCGACTGTCTACTAATATCATATTTTAGCTGGTCTAATGCGGATAATCGCAAAATAGTGTTTGATGCTGTAGAAGACATAATATTAAATATATCAAAAAAAAGTGATAAAGTTCAGGATTTCAATAGAAGAGTAAAGGATGTATCTGAGGAGATAAAAGATTTGAGTAGTGGTGTTATTGAAAAAAATGATATATTTCATATTCCTGGGAAGCAAGATGATTTTTACAAGTTCGAAGTTTCTTTCAATGGTAATAATAGCTACGTGTCTGAGAAAGAATTGGTATACGCAAAAGTTAGAAATACTGAAATAAATAAAAAGTTTAAATTATATAACGAAGACGGGGATCTCTTAAATCACATCATTGGAGTAAAGGATGAGAAAGGAATATTTATCTTTAGGTACATTTCTAATGGTAAAGTTGCAAAAGAGTATAAGTCATGCCGTACCGCACCAATTCCGAATATAAAAAAAGTGAGTGAAGATCGATTAAAAGAGAAACGTGTAACGCTTTTAAACAAATCTGAAGTTATTATGAAAGAAATTGATGATATTATTAGTAGCTTTAAAGTATGTGGTATAAATAACAATAAGGACTTATCGTATCTATTTCTAACAAATGGCGAGATCTCGGTTGCTAAGAGGAGTATGAGTAATTATATGAGCGATTTAAAGATACCGAGAAATGAAATAAATAACATAATAACTAATTTAAGTAGAAGTGAGTATGAATAATGAAGTAATAAGTACTATTTTGGCGGATATAGAGAAAAAATATCCGCCAAAAATAGTTAATCGCCTTAGTGCACAAATGAATAATTTAATTCAGGAGTTTCTTCAAAATATATCTTCAGAAACGATAAATAATAAAATACCTTATCAAGCTGATAGATTGATATTGGAACAATCTATAGAGAACATGAGTGCTGGTGATGTTCATTCTGTTATAGATAATATTGAACATATAAAAGCATTGTCTTGTGATAATAATTTGCCATATGATATATCATCTTTAGAGTCTTCATTTGAAGAGATTAGCGTTATAGAAGATGAGAACGTGAAGGCCGAGGAAATCAGGCAACTAAATAGAGAGTTAATTAGAGAGTTGGAGAATTATATTGAATATCTTGAAGATTTGTGGAGTGATAGATATAAAGAAAGCGAGTTGAAGAAGCTAGAAAAGAAAATAGAACAACGTTATAAATTATTTGATAATGATTCAGGGGATTGGTTATCTGATGAAGAAAATAGTATGCAGGGATTTTGGTCACTCATGGACGGAATACAAAGTGAGGAAGATCTAAGAATCATCAAAGAATTATTAAATTTCTTCAAAGACAAAAAGAATATATATGATTTTTGTGATCTATTAGGGCGTAGTGATGAAAAAACGAAAAAAAAAGTCAATGAGTTCGAAAATGTATTAAGAAAAAAAGAAGATCCGAGGCTAAAAGATTCGATTGAAGAAATTCATTTGTCAAATGATATTAGAAATCTTGTCCCAATAGAGTTGGCATGTATGGATATCGAAGGTGCGCCTTTATTTGAGATAAAATATGTTGAACAAAAATTATTAACGTATAAAATAGTTGGAGAAGAAATAATTGACTCAATAGAAGGTAAGGATTTAGAAGTTGAAGAGTATAAATCGAAAGGACCGATAATATTAATTATTGATACAAGTGCATCAATGTTTGGGGAAGGGTCTCGAATTGCTAAAGCATTAGCTTTACATATGGGTATTTATGCTAGTACGAATAAAAGATCCTGTTTAGTAATAAATTTTTCTATTCATTATTCCGCATTAGAATTAATAGTTGGAGAAGGTGAATCTAAAAAACTTTTTGATTTTCTGCGTATTTCTTTAAATGGAGGTACTGACCCTAGTTTAGCATTGGAATATGCTGTATCTATGATGTCCGAAAAGAATTATCAAAAATCAGATGTAGTCGTTATTTCAGATTTTCAAATGGGTGAAATTAAAGAAGAGGTAATTAAGTTAGCAAATGAAACAAAAAAAAGAGGCAACAAATTTTACTCACTGTTGGTAGGTAGTCGCCCAACCATTTCTTTTGATAACTTATTTGATGTGCAATGTCGTTTTAATGTAGCTAAAGAGATAGAAGTTTTAAAGGACAATACAAGTACTACCTCCGATTCGATATAATTAATTGCTCATATAGGGTATCGCCAACATTTCTGATGAAACCGGCGTTTAGGACAAAGAATATAAAAAAACAGAAAAAAAAATACTATGTAATTACCTTTATTAAAACACATTAGTTCTATTTTTCGTGGCGGATTTCCCCTCAATATTTAGATTTATCTTATATTAGCATAAGTGAATTGAAACATTTAGGAGCTATGTTCAAAAAAAATAAAAATAATAGCCCGAAGAAATATATTTTTCTTTATAGAGCTATCATTTTTTTGTATCTTTAGACGGTTTTAATTTGTCTGTATTTCCTGGTGTATTTTTATTGTCTCTACGTCTTTTATCTGGTTCTCCTGTTGATTTTGCAATAGGTTTTGGTCCTGGTTTTAATGCCATATTATATCACCTCATTTTTCTAAATCTCTACATACTAAAGTAAGGAAGAAATCCTAAAAAGACAAGAAATAATTTTTTAAATAAATAATTCGAATTATTAACTGAAAAAAATGGATAAAAATTACTTGCCATTTACAGATGAAACGTTGCCTGTACTCGGACAGATATGGTTAGTGTTAATATGCCTAGGTTTTATTCTAATTTCGATATGTTCCAGTTCAAATCCTTCTTTTGGTAATTGTTTAGTAATCGTAAGTGGTTGCGGTTTAAGTAATTCAAAAGCTGCTTCTGTATTCTGAAACTCGACTATCTTATTCCATTGCACTTTTCCATTCTTCAGTTCATTCGGAATATCCTGCATAAATGCCATAAATGATTTAAAATGGGAAGGTTTATCTTTTTTAGCGGTAGGTGTAGATTGATACTCCGGAAGGTGCATCGTTGTTTTGTATTCACATATTCATCGCATTTAGACGGTGCTTCACTGAAGTTAATGTCTTCATTTTTGTTTTCTTTAGTGTTGTACCCCTCAAGTACAAGCGATATTTTAGAAAAATATTATTGAAACAAAATAATAATAAGAAATTAACAAGGAGTAAAATTATGATGATTATTCATGAAAGAAGCTTTATTGAAGAGGATTATTTCCCTGATGAAAACGAGTTTGTTCATTTTGGAAGTTATGGTACGATGAATATTGCCGGAGAGGAATACTGTTGTAACAATGATAATTCGGATCTTAAATCTGAGATTAAAAAAGACTGTTCTGATGCACTTGAGGAATTAGAGTTTGATGATCCGGTACATGATGAAATGTACGTTCCAGACAACCCTGTTATTGATGAACTTACTTATAATGCCATTAAGCAAGCAAGAGGCATAAACAATAAGAAAAGTAAGTTTAAAGGATTTAAACTAGGTCTTGGAGTCGGAGATATTACTTATAGATTTAATTCTAATATAATTCTCTCACTTGATAAGTACAATTTTAGGCATAATTTAGATTTACCTACATATTTAAGCAAGTTACACGACTCGTTCTTATTTGTCATTACAAAGAGCGCGGTAAATATCAACAGCTCAATTGTAAATACGTTTGTCAAGAGTCTCATTCAGTTTCAGAAAGACTTTGGCGTTTTTAATTCCCAGATTGATGGTATTCTTAGTAATAACTCACTTTCAGCTTTAGAAAAATACAATTTATTAACGAATGATTTCTTTAAACTCAATGGCTTTCAGGTTCATTTTGATTTTGAAGCTTCAGACTTCGAGAATAGAATGAACTATGATTTAATTAAAGATGCGTGTAGATTGGTTAAAATAGGTGATAATAGTTTTTTACCCTTTTCAATTCGAAATATTTCAAAAAAAGGAACTTCTGAAGAAGGATTATATCGTATTACGATTCATTATTATGATTACTTTTCAACTATTGGAGATTATACGATTGATTTAAAGCATGGTGCATTGAATGAATCGATATATCAAATGGTTATAAGAAATAATAACTATTTTGCAGCTTATCTATATTATATTTTGACAGATGTTCATAAAGCTTATTCAGGATTTTCATCGTTACTTTCTATTGTGCATATGTTTATGAATTATGAGCTTAACATAGACGATAATCCACTCCTATTTGTGATTATTTATAAATCAATATATTTATTCACTACTAGTTCATAAAATGTGTTTTTTTGCACATAGCCACGAAAAGTTCCAATTCATGTGTGCTAATATAAAGCTTTTGTTATGCATCAACGATTCGAGTGAAAATAGATCACAGAGATTTATCACGCGAAACTAAGTTTTTTAACACCGGTTTTGTCGGGAATATGAGGTGAAAGAATCCTATAGGCAGGCACTTAACCGGTGTTTTTAATTGAAATAATAATTAAAAACAAAATCGAAAAGATGTCAAGAAAGTTGAGTATGATGCGGAGAACGATACGAAGGAGATTGTTTTTTATAACGGTTGGATGTAGAATATTTGAGTGTTTTGATTTTTTTTGTTATAGTTGTATAATTGACGGCGGTTTTGCGGTAGAGTTTAGGTGGTATAAGGCAACGATTCGTGTAGAAACGGGCCATAGATACATAACTCGAAAGTAAAAGTTAATCCTTAACGCCAGTTTTGTCGGAAATGTTGGCGACACCCCTATTAGCATAAATGGATTGGAATTTTTCGTGGCTATGTGCAAAAAGCCCCTTAATGATAATGCTTCTGATATTCTTAGCCCCGTTCCATATAATAATTGAAATATAGTTTTGTATTTTACATTGTTGATTTGTTTGTAAACAGCAAGAATTCCCTGTTTGCTTAATACGGTTGGTAATTTATCCCCTATTTTTAATTGGGGATATATTTTATCAGCCAATCATAATGCATTATTTTATTATAGAAGAATCGCAATGCATTAACCATAATCCTGAATGATGAATATCCAATTTTCTTTTCATTAACCAGATCTGATTGATAAATATAGATGTGTTTTTCATTCAACTTATCCGGTGAAATATTAAAGTATCCGATATATTTTTTCATATCATCGAGATAATTTTTTTGAGTTCTTTCTGCCAGTCCGTAGATTTTCATTGTAGTAGCCATTTTGTCATAGAAATATCCCATATTTTGCTCCTTGATATTGAATTGGTTTTATGAATATAGTATAGTTGTATTATTGGATTTATGTTATTATTCCCACTGAAGGTTTAATTCAAAAGCAAGTTGTCGGTTGCGCCGGAGTACCCTACGGCAACTTTGGTAACTTGCAAAACGTTATCGGCAAGAGTTGGGCAAGGCTGGTAGGGAGAAAGAAGAGCCCGCTTCTCCCAACGTTTTGTAGTACCAAAACCTTCCCTTAGTGGCAAACGATATGTTCATTTTTTTTCGCCAAATTGCTTGACCAACACACCATCCCTGGCGGGTAATAGAGGAAATGTAATAGGAGTTAATTATGATAGATTTTTCAAAAAAGATTTCAACAGGAAAAATTGAAAAAAAAATAATACCTACAGAAATTTATGATAATTTAGATCGACGAACAGAGACAGGTCTTTTGCGACCTTCACAGGAAAAAATTCTGTCAGATTGGTATGAACATAACCAAATGAAAAAAAACACAATAATCAAACTACATACTGGTGAAGGAAAAACTCTTATAGGATTACTTCTTCTTTTATCCAAAATGCATCAAAACCAAGGTCCTGCAATGTACATTTGTCCGAATATATATTTGGTTCAACAGACTTGCTTAGAAGCAGAAAAATTTGGAATTCCATATTGTGTTATTGAAAACTCTGGTATACCGGATAATTTTCTTTCTTCTCAAAACATACTTATAACTCATATCCAAAAAGTTTTTAATGGAAATACAATATTTGGTATAAAAAATCGTTCAGTTGATGTTGGTGCGATTATACTTGATGATTCACACACTTGTATTGATAGCATTCAAAGTTCTTTTACTATAAAGATTACTAAAGAAAAAAAAATATATAATGAAATATTATCTCTTTTTGAAGAGGACTTACGGGAGCAGGGAGAAGGAACTTTCTTAGATATTCAGAATAATGAATATAGTTCATTTCTACCTATACCATATTGGAGCTGGATTGATAAATCTTCTGAATTACTTGAGTTAATATCAAAAAACTCAACTGAAGAATATATAAAATTTGTGTGGCCAATAATAAAAGATGACATAAAAAAATGCCAAGGATATATTTCCGGAGACAGGATAGAAATTTCGCCCATATATATTCCTATGGAATACTTTGGTAGCTTTCATAATGCAAAGCATAGAGTTCTAATGTCCGCGACAACTCAAGACGATTCCTTTTTTGTAAAAGGATTAGGTTTTTCAATTGATGATGTAAAAAATCCTTTAACTAATAAAGAATTAATATGGTCTGGAGAAAAACTTATTCTGATTCCATCATTATTCTCTGAAAATTTAGATAGAGATTTAATAATAACCAGATTTGCACCAAAAAAGAGAAGGCCTTTTGGGGTGGTCTCATTGATTAACTCTTTCAAGATGTCATCTCAATACGAAAATCAAGGCGCTCTTGTTGCTAATAAGGATAATATTTATGATCTTGTATCGAATTTGAAAGACAGACAGTATTCCGATCTGATCGTATTTGTTAATAGATATGACGGTATTGATTTACCTGACAACGCTTGTCGAATTCTTATTATAGACTCAAAACCTTTTTTAGATACCTTAAAAGATAGATATGAAGAATATTGCCGACCAACAAGTGATATTATAAATACACAGATTGCACAAAAAATTGAACAGGGCTTAGGACGAAGTGTCCGAGGTGAAAAAGATTATAGTGTTGTATTAATATTGGGTGGCGAACTTGTAAGTTTCATAAAAAGTCCATTAACTAAAAAGTATTTTTCAGCACAAATGAAACAACAGATTGAAATAGGATTGAAGGTTTCCGAGTATGCAAAGGACGAAATAGAAGAAGATCAGAATGATATGACAATAATTAATAACCTTATTAGGCAAGTAATTGGTCGTGATGAAGGTTGGAAAGCTTTTTATCGAAATGAAATGGATAATATTTCTCATCAATCAGAAAGAAGAGAGATTTATAGCCTTTTACAACAAGAACATGAAGCTAATACAATGATGTTTATTGGTAACTATGATAAGGCAATAAACATTCTACAGACAATTTGTGACTCGTTAAACTCAGATCAAAATGAAAAGGGATGGTTTTTACAAAAATTAGCTCATTTCACATATTTTCAATCAAAGTCAGCTTCAAATATTCTTCAGAAAAGTGCATTCACAAATAATTATCAAGTGCTAAAACCAAAGGAAGGTATTACATATAAAAAGCTTGAATTTAGGAACGACAGAAGGGCTAGTAATATTAAAGAATATTTCAATAACTTTAGGAATTATGAAGATTTAAGCCTGAATTTAGATGGTATTTTATCAAATATATCTTTTGGTGTGTATTATGAGAAATTTGAAAGTGCGCTACAAGAACTTGGTAGGTTTCTCGGATATGGTAGTCAAAGACCAGATAGAGCAATAAGAAAAGGGCCTGATAATTTATGGTGTATTCAGGATAATTCTTATATTTTTATTGAATGTAAAAGTGAAGTTTTGGATGATAGAGGAGTAATTAATAAGTATGAAGCTGGTCAAATGGATAGTCATTGTGGTTGGTTTGATGATGAATACCCGAATGCAAGTGTCTTACGATTACTAATTATTCCAACAAAAACTTTATCATATTTTGCAAACTTTACTCACGAAGTAAAAATTGTTCGAAAAGAAAAATTAGTAAAACTAAAAAACAATGTGAAATCTTTTGTTAAAGAATTTAAAGAGTTTATTTTAAGTGAGATTACACTTGAAAGAATTGAAGAATGTATTGGCATTCATCAATTAGATAATGAATCGATTAAAACGCTTTATCATGAGGATTATTATCATAACAAAAGCTTAAAAGAAGGATAATTACACTAGCTATTTCGGTATTGTAACCAATCGAATTAAAATATACCGGAAAACCGGAATAAACTTCAAAACAACCGCATTATGCGATACTGATTTCACTACATGCTTGTCAAATAATCAACATGCACCCGTGTCACTAATCGGGATACTGACCCCTCTGTTATCGGTATGTTGACCCCCTTAATCTTTTAGAATATTATTCATTTTTTTTCAATGTTTTTCCTCCTGTGCGATAACTTTTTCCGGCGATTATCATCTTGTGAGATTGATTCAGAATCCTATCCAGCAATGCAGAACCAATAACTTTTTCAGGAAATAATTCATCCCAATTTTCAAGCGGTCTATTACTCGTTATGATAATTGCACCATTTTCATAACGTTCCGATATCAATTCGTTTAATATGTGAAGCATCTTTTCTCCGAACTCAATCATTCCCCAGTCATCAAGAATTAATAAATCAGGTTTCACATATCCGGTTAACCGTTTGTTAAAAGTATTATCTGCTTTTCCTGCAAAAATATCTTCAAGCATTTTATTTGTTCTGGTAAATAATACCGTGTATCCTTTCTGTACTGCTTCAAATCCTATTGCTTTGGCGATAAATGTTTTTCCTACACCGGTAGGTCCGGCTATCAGGACGTTTTCACTATTTTTAATAAAATCACAACTCATCAGTTTCAGTACCTGCTGTCTGTTAATTACCGGATTAAAATTAAAATCAAACTCCTCAATACGCTTAATTCTACCCATATTTGATTTTTTAAGATTTAATTCCCGTTTACTGTTTTGTCTGCTGTCAAGTTCATTACGAGTGAGCATGAGAAGAAAATCTCCATAACTTTGTTTTGTATCAATCGCCTCATCAATCAGGCGGTCGATGTTTTCATACATTGATTTCAGCCGAAGACTTTTTAATTGTAATTTAATTTGTGCATTAGTTTCCACTTAACGCCTCCTTCATCATTGTCTGCAGATTTCTGGCATAAGCCGGTGATAATTTCTGTTTTACAGCATCTTCGAAAAGCGTTAAATCATTTTCAATATTTTGCTCTAAAATATTCTTAATACTTTTATACGAATAATTACCATAGGAAAATGCCTTGAAGCAGGCGTCATTTATTCTTTTTTCTGAATATTTAGATACAAGACGGACTATATTTTGAGCTGATCTGAGATAATATATCGGTTCTTCAACCAACAGCTTCTCAATAAGCGCATGACAATAATCTCCAATTTCCTCTGCCTTTTTCATGCAATATTCTTTATCTTGCTCCATATACCGGTAAGAATCTGATGGATAGTGATTCTTGCTCGTTTTTCTGCTACCAGGATCTGATGATGGGGTATAACCTCATTTTCATAGAAAATTACAAGTTGAGATGTTGTTTTTCTTGCCCAAACCTCATTTCCTCTATATTTGTATGGGACGCTGTAATAACAGTTATCAAATTGAATGTGAATATCTCTATATACTTTTAATCTTTTCCATACCGGGATTTCAAAACGCTCATGTACCAGAGGAATCATTGTATTTTTTTCATCATGCTGAAATAATTCTGCTGGTTTCTGTCTTGTTGTTCCATGGATACGAACCCTGGCAACGGTCTCATTCCACTCATAAAGTTGTTTAGAAGCATCGTATATATCTTTAAATGTACGAAGAGGTAAAAAGTTATTCTTCACATACTTAACTCCGGATTCAACTTTACCTTTGTGTTCAGGAGTTCCGGGAATGCACGGGTAAATCTGGAACCCATAGTGTCTGGCAAGATCAGCATATGATCTATTTGCAACCGGTTCTAAAAATGATGCTTTAATGATAGCACTTTTTAGATTATCAGGGATGATGATTAATGGAACTGATCCGAAATGTTCAAAAGCATGAACATGACAGTTACACCATGTTTCAATATTCTGACTTTTAACAATTTCATAGTAAGCATCCCATGAATAGCAAAGTACCATTACAAACACATATGCTTTTACCTGTGTTTTTGTATCCGGATCATAGAGAGTGCCGATTGATCCAAAATCAACCTGTGCATATTCACCGGGTTTTGTTTCTATTCGAAATACCGGTCGCTCCGAATCGCTATTTATCTTGGTTGCAAATCGTACCAGTGATGAATAACTGCCTAAAAATCCATTTTCCTGTAATTTTTGATAGAGAACAACAAGATTATTGCACGTTTGAGTCAGTGTTTTGACAGTGTCGGTGTTTTGTGATAACCAAAGGAAATTTCTTGAATACTTTTCAGTTTTGCGGTTATTTCGTAGCTGTTGACATACATAAAAGGCATTAAACTCATCTTGAGTATTCCATTCTGATTTTATTTTTTCAAGTTTATTTCTGTATGACTTAACGGTATTTCTTGATATCTTACGTATTTTTGCGATCTGTTTAATCGGAACCTGCTCAATCAAGTCAGTGATTATGTCTTCAATTTTATACATTTCTAACTCCCTTTTATCCATCAATAAGTCCCTTTCGAAATATTGTATTTGAGACTTATATCGTAATTTTCAGGGGGTCAGTATACCGATTACGAGGGGGTCAATAATTTGATTATTGACACATTTAGAGAAATCCGCCACAGAAAATAAGTCTAACTTGTTTTAATAAAGGTAATTACCTTGTATCTTCTTCTCCCATTTTTGATATGGTTGTTTCTCCTTAAATGTTTAAACGTATCAAATATTCAGAGAACTTTCAGACTCTTTAGATAGTTTTCGGTTATAACAACGTTTGTATGGTTAAGTAATGTCTTAAGAAGATATAAATCCATATATTCCGTATAGGGGTGTTTTTTGCACATAGCCACGAAAAGTTCCAATCCATTTATGCTAATAGGGATAAAGCCAAATTTTCGACCAAAACGTACGCTAAGCATTAATATAAAATATTTAATTAAAATCCGCTTGCATAGAAATTCACAATTTGATAAATTTACCTATGCAAGCAAATGTTGTTTTTCCCGTTCTTTAAGTGGTGTTAAAATATCCGTATATACCGGTTTATTGTTTCTATTTCTATTTTTTCTCCAGTCGGCTATCGTTCCGTATACAACACCAAGTTGTTCTGATGCTTTTTTAATTCCAATTTCATCTGAAAGTATTAAAACTTGTTCTTTGAATTCTTTACTATACCGTGTGTCATAAAAGTACCCTCTTTAAATATTTTCGTCATTTTAGGACTGCACTTTTATGATAACCTTTCAATCCGTTACTTCCACAATGATAATAGACTTCGTCAAATCCGAGAGATTGGTCAACTGTACTAAGTTAACGAGGCTAAATCCTTTCACTTTCGTTATGGCCTACTTACCCAGAGTCGGAAGCTTTAACGATACAGTTACCCATATACATTATCCCGGTCTGTTACGGTCAAACGGAAAATTCACCGTATTGGATTTTCACCAATTTATATAAAGGTGCTTGCATGACGCACCGGATTTTCCCTAAATGTTTAAACTTACCTAAAATGTCCAAAATAGTTTAAAAATTTTATTTATTCTTTTTTATTCTTGTTATAATTTCATTTTTAAAATCCATGTATATTTTTTTATTTTGGTCGCTTTTTGAATATGATAATGTCTTATCTATAAAACTTAACGCTTTTTCACATTCCCATTTATAAAAATGGCCACGAGATAATAAAAAATAATATCTATCTAATTCTTTAGCGTCTTTTATAGTCATTAAAATATCAATTCCCTTTCCAGATAAATCTTTATATTTATTTTTTCTTTCACTTTCTTTAAATATATCATTTTCTCTTTTTTTGTATTTTAAATAAGATGACCAATTAATATAAAATTCAGATAATCTTAATTTTATATATTCATCATCTGATTTATTTAATTTCAAAATCATTTCCTCTGCTCTTTTGAAGTTTGGAAATTCACCACATGTGTAATAATGTATCAGTAATAGAATAATATTTGAGTCTCTAATTTCTTTGTTTATTAGATCTTCCAAAATTATTATTGCTTCAGTAGTATTTTCTTTGATTTCCTTTAAAAACTTCGCGTAATGAAATTTGATTATAATCGAATGTGGGTTTTCAATTAATGAATCATTAATAAATTTATCTGCTTCTGTATAACTTTTATCTCTTATGTATTGTGAGAATATATCTATAATTTCTTTTTCATTTGAAGTATAATCCATTTGTTTTTCTAAAGTATAATTATTTCTAATTTTTTCTATTAGATTCTGTTCAATAGTATTGTCTGTCTTTTTAATTTTAATAATAAAATTTTTTATTAAAATTTTTATATCATCATTTATTATATATTTTGATTCTGTTCCTATATTTAACCTTTCAATGCATTGATAATTAAATAATTTAGGTATGACCTTTTGAATCTCAATTTCATTTTTATTAATAATATCAGATATTTGTCGTATTGAAATCGGATTTTTTATTCTTTCTAATAAAATAATAATTTCTGTCTTTAATTTATCATTCTCTAAAAACTTAAATATTTCTTGAAAACTAAATTTTACAATTTGTTCTTCATTATCACAAAAACCATTTAAAGAATTTATAACTTCATTAATATCATTATTATTTTCAAAAATTCGTACCAAACTATGTTTAATAATTATTGGAATACCATTAGTTACTTTATATAATAAATCCATTTGTTTTTCTGTAATATTATTTGAGCAATTAATATAATTATCAGTAAAAATATTATTCATAAGTTTTTTTGATTCTTTTAAATCTAAACCTTTTAATTTATAAGAATATATCCCATTTCCGATTAGTTTCCTTGATGTAATAATAAATTTAAAATTCGTAGGCTTATTTTTTAATATTAGTTTTATTTCATCTTCAAAAAAATTTGTAATTGAAAGAACCTCTTCTTCATTTAAAGATTCGAAATTATCTAATATTAATAATATTTTATTTTCTTGAATTATATCTGTAACTAAATATTTTTTTTCATCAAAATCATATTCATCAATATTACTATGTTCGAAAAAATTTAGTATTAAATCAAATATAGAATCAAGAGAATTAAATTGTGGTTGTTTCTTTGTTATTTCATTTTTTCTTAAATTAAATATATTTTGTTTTGCTGAACACCAAATTATATTGTTAAATTTAATTTCATCAATATTTTCATTATTATACAAATTTTTAGTTATTTCAATCATTAACGCGGTTTTTCCAACACCACCTGGTCCTAAAATTATTCCATTTCTATTTGGAATATCTAATATTTCATTAGATATATTAGATATTTGTTTTTTTCTTCCAATAAATAAATTGTTGCTATCATAAGGAATATTTGCTTTTATTTTATTTTTTTCATTAATTATAGGTAAAACATCGGTCCAAAATAACTCTTGATTATCAACATTTATTTTATTACTAAATAAACAATGATTAAATTTTTCTTTAATACTTAATTTATAAACTTTTTTTTCAGAAAATGAATAATATTGATATCCTGATGAACAAGATTTTTTATAATAATATAAGTTATTTTCTTTTATTATTAAAAAAGGGAACATTTTTATTTCATATTTATTTTCTTCATCTCGTATAATTATTTTATAAGATTGGTAATCTACCAATTCTTTATAATCATCTAAAGATAAATTATTTTCTTCTTCTACTATATTATTATTTTTTAATTTTCTAATTTTATATAAAACTTTAGTTTTATTAATAATTTTTGCTTCGTCAAAACTAATATTTATAAATTCTAAATTTAATATTGGTAGTAATAGTTTAATTATACTTATAAAAGATAATTCCCAATTATTTAAGTCATTTAATTTTAAATTCTTATCATTTTCATTGAAATAATCATCTAATAAGCTAGATATTTTTTCTATATGCGCATCATCATTTCTAATTTTTATTAACTTTTCTATTATAGATAATAAATCATATTTTCCAGATTTATCAAAAACAATTTTATCCATAGAATCATTATCATCTAATGAGTTAAAAATCTGATATAAATCATTTAATAAAAATGTTATATTACCAAGAGCAAATTTAGTCTTATAAATATTTTTAAAATTATTTAATACATTAAATGATGGATCTGAAAAAGAATCAATACATTTTCTTAATATTTCAGAAACTTTTCCTAAAGAAGGAGCGACATATCCTTTTTTGAATAATTTATTAATATCTAATAATTTTTTTTGAAGTCTTTCACTATTTTGTTCCGAATTTGATATTGATTGTTCAATAATCCTAATATATATTGAAATAACAATATTTGATGATAATTCAATAATATTGATTAAATTTGAAAATAAAAATGAATATTTTGATGTTTTATTTTTTATTTTGTCATAATTTGCATATAAAAATTTAGAGTTAATAAAATCAATTTTCTCCATAATTTCCCCTTATAATATTAAATTATTAACCTTTTCTTCTATAGTATTTAGGAAAAGATTTTATTCTAAATAGCCTAAACAAATAATACAATAGTAAATACAAATATTCTACTACGTGTTTTTTTTTGTAATGTCGCATAGAATCAATAGTTTAGGTGATTAATTTTTAGCTATGTTATCATTTATTTCTGAAAATATTATATTTGCATCGATATTATAATATTCATTCCATAATGATAAAAATGCATTTCTAATAATATTTTCTGATACAAATCCCAACTTCTCCCCGACCTGAGCATATAGCAGATGTTCATCCATATTTGATCTTCTTATTTCTATAACTATTTCTTCAACCTTATCTGCTTTTTCAAAGGGCAAATGAAAAGCAACAGCCAGTTTTCCTTTTACGTCCACAATTTTATCCATAATTTTATCATAAATGTATGATTCTGGACCAAGTCCAGGTAACCGAAATACTTTTTTATCTTTTGAATCTATTTGTTCCGAATCTCCGTCGATATAACAAATTGATGGAGAGGCTTTTGTTGGGTCTATGTTGTGGTGTTTATTTACATTTACAGCAACTCCATCACCTTCTAAACCATGAACCTCAATTAATTCATATATTTCCAATCCGTTCAATCTTATTATACTTTCGATCCATTCTTTACTAAATTTATCCTCTGTAAAGATTGCTAATTTTGCATCAATCTGTCCAGTAATTGCTCTTAACGAGTTTATGTCAAGTTTCCCTTGATAAAGCTCTCCATTTGAGGCAACCCAAATAGCTTTTGTCGGTAAGGGAGCAATAGCCTCATTTGAATGAGTTGTAAAGATTGACTGAACCTTTTTTCTAATTGCGACTTCAATTAAATATTCTACCATTCTACGTGTTGCTATTGGGTGTAAGCCGTTCTCTATTTCTTCAATTAAGATCAAAGAATTTTCTGGCATAGCTTCAATTGATGTAATCATTCGTATAACACTTGACTCTCCTGCCCCAAAATGGAATTCACTATATTCTACACCATTATTAGTAACCCCTGTTAAAAATGTTACATCTCCTCTTTCATTTATTTTTATTTCTGAATATTTACTTACATCTTTACCAATTATTCTTCCTACGGCTTCAGAAACTTTTATATTTAATTTGTGCTTTTGTTCCTCTCTAATTTCGAATGTGCTTGAGGCATATCTTGAAAATTCAACTTTCTCAGTTGGAGGTACAGTTCTTGCAATTCCAAAGACAGCAATTGGACGATCAACCGCGCTGCGCGACCATTTATATCCACCATATGATGCATGTTTTGATACTAAATTTTGTGGATCTGTATCTTTTTCAATTATTTCATAATCGACTTTCCAATCTGACATCGAGTTATCAAACACCGTATTTTTAGCGAAGAAGCGTTTTGGTTTAATATCTTTGTGTATTAAACCTGCAGCTCCTAAAATTGTAGTTTTTCCTCCACCATTTGGTCCGATCAAGGCAGTAACAGGAAAATCAAAATTAACACGTTTATTTTGAAATCCTCTTAGTTTTTTGATATCAATCGATCGTAAATATTGTCCATATTTTTTCTTATTCACTTTTTCAAATAGTTCATTTATTTCAGAATCTCTTATTTCACTTTTCATTTAAATCTCCAATTCTTGTGTTCTCAGGATTCAACTAATGCCATAAATCAAAACCATTTTGATTTAATTTAAGGGTTTTACAATGCTTTCTTAATAATAAGAGAAAATTATTATTTTAGCAATAGACATTTATATATTTTGTTTAAATACACTAAAAATTGAGATTAAGTAATAAATAATGAAGTTTTTATATAATATTTAGCCTCTAAATACTCGTAGAATTATCATAAACGATATTATATACATAATAAAAGGTTATATATATCAATAAGAATTGAAAGAGGTGATTTTTGAAAGATATTTTAAAGTCAGATTTGGTAAATAAAATTAGTAGTTCATTATCAAACTTCAATTTAGCGCAGTTGTCAAAAGAGCAGTTAGAATCAATCGCTAAACTGTTAATTGTAGATAAAGCAAAAGATGAAATGAAATCTATCATTAAAAAAAATAATTTCAATTATGACCTGGCAAAATCTAACTGGTTAAGAAGTTTTAAAGCAAAAAATACAGTCACGATATATTCCAAAGCACTTGATTTATTTGCTGATTATTTAAAGAAAACAGATACTCATATTTTAGATGTCATAACAAAAGATGTTGATTCTTTTATAATCTCATTAGATGACACTAATTTAGGCAATAGCTCAAAAAGATTATATATTTCAGCACTATCAAGTTTTTTCTCAAAATTACTCCGGTGGGATTATATCTCTCATAATTATATTAAAGGAAGTAAACTACCTAAGAAAGAACGGGTTCGAGAATTAAAAGTTCCGACACAAGAAGAAGTTGATTTAATTAGAAATGTCATTTTAAATTATGAAAATGCTAAAGGAAAAGGGCATCATAAAGTTAAGGAAGTACATTTTAAGGCATTAGCAATTATTGATTTATTTATTGAAACCGGATTAAGGGTTGGTGGAATAAAAACAATTAAAGTTAGTATCAACGGTAAAATTACCGGTAACTCTAAAGGGAAAAGTTTTGAATTACAATTATCAGCAGAACTTGCAACGCGATTACGGAAATTAGAGTTAGAAAATATATCAGAAATATCGGTTCAAAAAATTATAGAAAAAGCATGCAAGAGGGCAGGGGTAAAATCATATTCATGTCATAGCTTTCGACATTTCTTTGCAATAAATCATTATATGAAAAATATGGATATATACCGGGTAAAAGAATTATTAAATCATACAAGTATTTCAATAACAGAGAATTATTTAAAAAGTTTAAAAGTTATTTAAACAAAAGGTGTAATTTATGACTGAATCAATTAATGATTATTTATCAAAAGACTTCTATTATTTTTTTAATAGGACATATATGACTATATTTCCTACTGTTCGAGAGATTCCTCAGAATTCATACTTTTCTAATAAGAAAGTTTGTTTTACAGGGAAACTAACCAGATATTATAGAATTGAGGCAATGCAGAAAGTTGTTAATCTTGGCGGTAAATGTTTCAATACTTTTAGAAAAGACTTGGATATTCTGGTTGTCGGGGTAAATACTAATATGTCAGGTAAAATGAAAAAAGCGATTAAATATGGGGTTCAAATTATTTCTGAGGAAGAGTTTATAAGGTGTTTATCAATGATTATTTAACTTTTACTTAGCGGGATTTTTATCGGAAATGTTGGCGACTTTTGGAATGGCAGATATTTTATATGTTTAAGGCTTTTTGATAGTTCAGTCTTATTCAACTTCGGAAATTATTTTAATCTTTTATTTTTTATTGTATTGATTTTGTATGGATTATCGATTAAAATACTTTCCTAAGAGTTGTGACGCAATTGTATGGGTCGCGGAAAAGAAATAAGAGCCCCCGCTAAGATTGAAGATGAGATTCGAAACAATAACATTCTGATAAAAAGGAAGAGTGAATGAAAATAAGTGATATTCAAATTTTCGGAGTAGGTGGAATCGAATCAGTAGAGCTTAAATTTAATGAGCAGATGAATTTGATTTGTGGACCTAATGGTATTGGGAAGACAACTATTATCGAAACGATAGCTCATACATTTTCTGCAGGTCAAACCAGTGTACTTAAACGGAATGTAAACTGCAATAGAAGTGAAGTTGCCAGTACTGTTTTTGAAGGTGAAAGAAGTCAAAAAGTAGTAATACAATTTGATACGTTTATACCAGAAAAAAGAGCTGAGATACAAGGACTACATCAACTTTCAGAAAAATTATTTTCTTTTAAAACAACAAGAACCTTTAATTATACTCCCTTACAATCGGTATCAAAAGACTCAGATAAAACTGTCCATAATACATACCAAGAAGCAATCACAGGCATTAATTTGACAGATATCAAGAACTGGTTTGTAAATAGATATTTATATTCTGCACATCCAGGAACATTAACTAATGAGCAGGTATCAAATTTTGAATTAGCAAAAAAGTGTTTTTCTTTGTTAAACCCATCTTTTTCTTTTAGTAAGGTTGATGCATCTTCTAATGAAATAATGGTAAATACTCCCAGCGGTGAGATTTATTATGAGTATTTATCATCAGGATTCAAATCTATTCTATCACTTTCCTTCGGGATAATAAAAGAAATTGAATATCGTTTTAAAAGTCCAAGGATAAAAGCTGTTGATTTTGATGGCATTATAACTATTGATGAAATCGAATTGCATTTACATCCAGAATGGCAAGGCAAAATTGCCAATATTCTATCTGAGTTATTCCCGAATGTTCAGTTCTTTGCGACTACGCATAGTCCTCATATTATTCAAGCTTCAAAACCAAATCAAATAATTGCTTTAGAAGTTAAAGGGAATAAAGTTGTCCAAAGACATTTACCTGAAACAAAATATGGCTTTCAGGGCTGGACTGTTGAAGAGGTATTAACGGATGTGATGGGAATGAGTGATACGCGTACTACTTTGTTCAATAATCTACTCAATGAATTTGGGAAACATATTGATAACGGAAATTATTCTAAAGCAAATGAAGTTTTTAACCAAATTGATATTATACTTCATCCTCAAAACCATCTAAGAAAACTATTAAAATTTCAATTGGCAGAGATCAAGGGTTAATTATGATAAAGTTAGAAAGAACATATACTCCGTTGGTGTTAAATCCCATATTCGTTAAAACAAAAACCGAAGAGTTTAAAAAATTTGGTAATAGCGTTTGGGATATACCTGAATTAAAAAGGGCTTTAACTGATTTAGGGTATGGGAAATGTGCTTACTGCGAATGTGATATAAGAGAAGAAAGTAAGTATATGGAAGTTGAACATTTTCAAGATAAACATACTTACCCAGACTTGGTACTTAAATGGGAAAATTTGTTACCTTCATGTAAACGTTGCAACGGAAGCAAAAGTTCCCATGATGTTGTAAAAGATCCTATTGTAAACCCATTTGAAGATATTCCACAAAACCATCTTGATTTTAAATTGTACAGATTTAGACCAAAGGATAAAAAAGGGGAAACGACTATTGGCGTGGTCAATTTAAACCATACCGAAAGGGCGGTAGTAAAAAGATTTGAGGTTGGTGATAAATTACAACGAATGATCGAAGTTGTCAAAGAGAGACTCTCCAATTATATTGAAAAACCTATTACTCAAAGAAAGAATAGCTTGTTAAATCTCTTTGAAGAGTTACTTAAAGAATGCCAACCACATTCTATATATTCAACAACATGTGCGACTATTCTTCATTCGGATAGTGACTATAATTACATATGTTCAGAATTAAAAACAATGAATTTATGGTCAACTGAGTTTGAAGAAATGCATAGTACATCCAAAGCATTAGCATATGTATAATTGAATGTGTAAAAAGCACTAAGCATAAACGATTTGTTCAAAAATGGCCCAATTAGGTGTTTTTGCCCATCCCTCCAAAACGGATGATTTCACAAAACTATTCATTCAAAACATCTGCATCAAGTTTCAATTTTGCTAATTCATAAATAATTTCTTCCATAAATGGCTTCTATTTCTTCATTGCTGAGAATTTTTAACCGTTTTATTCATTGGTATCATCCGAAATTTTCATATTTTCCCCGTTCCAAAAGGTATACCTTTTGTGGTGCTCTATATTAATACACACACCGGCGCATCCGGACAGTCAAACCGGTTTTATCCGGACACTTATTCAAGTTTAAATCTTTCACAAATTTCTAACACAACTGTCCGGATAAATCAAGTTTGATTTGTTTTCTCCTTCTTTTTTCTCATCGTTTCACCGGTCAATTCAAGCCTGGTAGAATTGTGAATTAAACGGTCACAAATAGCATCTGCATGAGTCTTATCTGGTATCTGTCAATAATCAAATCAGGTTTCATTAGGATATTGAGACGCAATAATAATTGATGTTCTGCCATACTTTTCTTCCAAAAATTCCAATAAAGGTTCAGTTCACGAAACAGATAAAATTCTACGCTAAGAGGGTTGTAGCCAGATTTACGAACAAGACCATACACTAAGAAAAATACCGCCCACATTTCCGATAAATTCAGCGGTAACAAATTATTGATTAATTAAATACGGGAAAAAAGAACCTTTTAAAACAAATTATACCTATTTTCTGTGGCGGATTTCCCATAAACTTTTCTTGAAAATAGAGTAATATAGCTAGGTTTGTCAGAAATATTCAATATTCATAATCAATTTAATTTTAGAACAAACGTGAAGTTTACATTTTCTATATATTGCATAAATCCGTTTGCTTCGTTTAGATTGATGTTTATTGTATAGTTATGAGGAAAATATTTGTGATTTATTATTATGGTTTGATGTTGATTAATTATTTATTGTGGATTATAGTAAGTAGTATAAAGAAAAATGCAGATATATACAGTTGACTTAAATCCGAAAAAGGAACTTGAGTGAATAAAGTAAGGATAAATAATGAAAATTCGAGATGAAGCATTCCAATACTACTTTTATTTTATGCAAGAACGAATGAATATTTTCCGGCAGAGAAACAATAAAACCTGTAATCTTTTCAGTAACCTGACTAATGATCCTATTTTTTCCGAATACAAATTTACCAATGTATATCGTGTTTGTGACCGGGTGAGTCAATATCTTGTACGCAACGTGATTTACTCTACAAAAGATAACTTTTCAGCTCAAGACACAATTCTCCGGATTATCCTATTTAAAATATTTAATAGAATTGATACTTGGGAATTTATCGAGCATAAATTAGGGGTTGTTTCAACCAAGAATTTCAATATTACTGATATTTCTAATATCCTGAGTGAAAGAATTAATGAGCGTCCGATATTCAGTGCGGCATATCTGATGACAGGAACTCATAGCAAATATATTATTGGATATTTATATAAGCATGAAAAATGGCTTCAAATGCTTAAAACGGAAATTATGAATGAGACGACAATTAACAAGATGCTCAATTGTAAAACGCTAAAAGAACTTTACGAATTACTTATTGGATGTTCATTTATTGGTCCATTTCTAGCATATCAATATGCAATTGACCTCAATTATTCCGATGTATTTGATTTTGATGAAAATTCATTTGTAATGGCTGGAATTGGTGCAATACGTGGTATAAAAAAATGCTTTTCTGATCTTGGTGGTTATAGCTACGAGGATGCAATTCATTATACAGCTCAAAATATTGAAAAATACAGAGAAAAGTATGGCTATAACTTCAATAATTTATTTGGTAGACAACCTACTCTCATTGATCTTCAAAATTGTTTTTGTGAGACAGATAAATTTTTACGAGTAAAATTACCCGAATTATCTGTAGGTAATAAGAGAATTAAACAGAAATTCAAAATGAACCCTACTAAGATAGATTTGTTTTTCCCACCCAAATGGAATCTCAACTATCCTCTGGAGAACCAATGGATATGACAATATTTAAATATCATAGCTTAAATGAGTTTCTTGTGAAAATGTCAGCAGTTCTTCTAAAAGAAGGAGTGAAGCGAGAGACTCGTGGGAAAGTTTGCTACGAATTACCCGAACCAATCATTATACAAATATCAAATCCTTGTGCAAGAATCATCACTGTACCAGAAAGAGAATGGAATAAATATCTACCTTTTGCAGAGTCACTATGGTTAGCTGCTGGTAGAAATGATATTGAAATGAGTTCCTACTATTGCAATAATTTAAAACAGTTTTCAGATGATGGTATTTGGATGAGAGCTGGATATGGTCCTCGTTTCCGAAGATTTAATGGTGAAAATATTGATTACCAGATAGGCTATACTCAAAATTATAAAAATACACAAGACGTTATCGATCAGTTTAATTATGTAATAGAGTCTTTTAAACGAGATGCGTTCACTAGACAGGCTGTAATTGAAATAGGAGATCCAGTAAAAGATTGTTTCGATAATGGTATAATAAAGGAGTCAAAAGATTTCCCATGTACCAGATCAATCCAGTTTCTCCGTGATGTTAACGGAAAGCTAAATCTTTATGTTCATATGAGATCAAACGATTTTCTTTGGGGCGCAACGGGTATTAATATGTTTAATAATATGTTCATGCTAGAATATTTTACTGGAATCTTGGGGTATGAGATTGGCTCTTACTACCATATCACAAATAATCTTCATTATTATGAAGAATTTAAAAGTAAGATAGAATCCTTTAGTCAAGTAAGTTCATTTTCAAATGAATCATATGTATACAATAGTATATTTGAATCACTAACATCTTTTGATCAACAACTTAAAAAACTCGAAGAATGGGAACAAAATACTAGAACAGGTGCATCTGTGAATTTCTTCGATGCAGAAAATGAATTCTTTCATGATTGGGCCCTTGCTTTATATTCAAAGAAACACACGAGAAATTCCTTAAAGTTTTACAACCCATCGTTAAATCATTTATTCTTGACAGGAGAGTATTAATGGCTAATAAAAATGTGTTTATTAGCCATTATGGTAAGGATGATAAAAGCGTTCAAGCATTAAAGAAAATGCTAGGAGACAAAGGATATATACTTAGAAATAGTTCAATTGATAGTACTAAGCCTAATAATGCAGAAAATCCTGGATATATAAAAGGGCTGCTTAGGGATGGGATAAGTTGGGCTGGGGCAACAATAGTTTTAATCGGTCCACAAACACATACTAGAGAATGGGTAAATTGGGAGATTGAACAATCGGCAAAACAAGGAAAGCCAATTGTTGGAGTGTTTATTCAAGGTGCAACGGATTCAGATATCCCAGAAGCTTTCGAGAAATTTGGAGATGCTTTGGTAGGGTGGAATTCAGGAAAAATTATTGATGCAATAAACGGCAAGTGCAATGACTTTGATAATTCTGAAGGAAATGCTCCTTGGCATAGTAAATATAGTATCGGAAGGAGTAACTGTTAATGACAAAATATTATTCATACGTTATACCTCGTGATTTTGGTTTTGCTCCGAATCCCTTTGGAGGATATTGTACTTTAGCAACTTGTAAGCCTGATATTAGGGCAAGTGCTGAAATTGGAGACTGGATATTTGGCACATCATCAATTGCAGGGAAAAAAACTCCTAAATTGATTTATGCAATGCAAGTGACCAATAAAACAACATTTAATGAATATTACAATTCTCCAGACTTTCAGTATAAAAAACCAGTAATGAATGGGAGTCTGAAAAAAATGTATGGTGACAATATATATCACCATAATCAAACGGGTGTTTGGCTCCAGGATAATTCTCATCACAGTCTTGAAAATGGTGAAATCAATCCACATAACTTAAAGAAAGACACTTCAACCACTGTTTCAGTGCTTATCTCAAACATTTTTTATTACTTTGGAATAAAAGCATTTGAAATCCCACAAAATCTAATAGTTGATTTTTGCAAAACTGGTCAAGGGCACAGGTATGTGGATGAAAATATTGCATTGCAAATATTAAAATATATTCAAGAGAACTATAATACTGGACTTATTGGATTCCCTGCAATGTTTGAAGGGGAACAATTTATTAGATACGATGGTCAATCATAGGAGAATAAAATGACAAAAAAACACAAAGTATTTATTAGTTATCACCATAAAAATGATGAGCATTACAAAAATAGGTTTATCAATGATTTTGCTGCCACGTTTGAAGGATTTATTTCAAAATCTGTAGAGGGTGGAGATATTAATCCTTTATTGCAAACCGATACTATCCGTCAGCAAATACGCGATAAGTTTATCAGAGATGCTACAGTTGCTGTTGTCTTGATTGGAAACGAAACATGGAAAAGAAAGCATGTTGATTGGGAAATATCATCATGTATTAGGCAAACCCAATATAATAGTCGTACTGGATTAATAGGAATACTCCTTCCATCCTATACTTGTGAGTATTCATGGGATAATAAAAGTTGCGAGAATAGTGGTCAATATAATCACTTCACTATTCCACCTCGTCTATACGATAATGTGAAGTGTGGCTTTGCAAAAATCTATAACTGGGATACTAATCCATACTCAGTTCAAAATTGGATACACGATGCCTTTAGTAGACGAAATATTAATATTCCAGATAACAGTTACCCATCGTTTGCAAATAATCGTTCAGCAACACAAACAAAGTGGAGTTACTAAATGCAAGATTTTCGACAGTCACTTGCAATCTATTTTGTTTGGCATCCAGCTGATGATACTATTGCAAAGCCTTTAGTGGAGTATTGTTTTGATCGGTATCAAAAAGATATTTCAAGACCATTTTCTAGAAGTATGAATCTTCCTGTATTCTTTCGAACTTCGAATAACAATACAATACCACAAACGATAAATTCTAAGGCAAAAAAAACTATAATTTTTTGCTTCTCCAACAAGCACGTGACTGGTGATGATAATTGGCGAGCGTATTATGACACATTTCTTTCTGTAGATGACCAATATGTCATACCAATTGCTATAAATTCAGAATTCGGATTTGGGCTGAATAATAAATTTGAAAAGTTGAATTTTATAAGACTTTATGACTATGAAAAACAATATATTACACAACAATTTTTCATTTCAGCAACTCACGAAATCTATCGATTTGCTTTTTCTAACGGAGGAAAAGTTCCAGGTAATGATAGTGCGATAAAGTTATTTTTAAGTCATACAAAATATGATGATTGGGCTGTTGAAACGGCTAAATTACTTAAATCATTTATTGATAATACAGTAATGCATCGGTTTTACGATGCATATGACATTCATATTTCACATGATTTTGAAGATGAAATTGGAAACGCTGTAAAGGATTCCACTTTGATTTCAATTCAATCTGATAATTACTCGATGAGATATTGGTGCCAAAAAGAGATATTAATTGCCAAGGAAAATAATTTACCAATAATTGTCGTAAATTATTTAAAAGTCAATGAAGATCGAGCATTTCCGCATTCTGTCAATGTGCCATCTGTTCACATTGACTCTAGCAGCCCCATATCTAAACTTGATATACATACTATTCTTGAGACCGCACTACTTGAGACACTAAAAATCTATTACTTCAAAGATTTGTTAAGTATTTATAGCGATGATTCGACAATGTTATTGACCCGCCCTCCAGAACTTTTTGACATTGCCAATTTACTGTCAAATTCAGGAGGTTCAATATGTTCCAAATACTCTAAAATAATATATCCAGATCCTCCTGTATATGGAATAGAGCATAAATGTATTGAACCGTTAGGAATAAAAGCCGTCACACCTCTTACATTGGAATTAAAGACCTTTAGTAGCGTTTCAATAGGAATTTCTATTTCTGATCCTGAACCTGAGGAATTACTCAATATTGGGCAAACTAATAAACATTTGATTAGTTTATCTCAAACTATTGCACGTCATTTACTGTTTAGAGATGCTACTGTTGTTTATGGTGGAGATCTTCGTCCAGGGGGTTTTACAGAATTTCTTTGTGAAGAAGCAAAAATTGTGCAAGATCGATTACAGGAATCTACGCCATTACTTCAAAATTATTTAGCATGGCCTATTTACACAAACATCGATGAACCAACTTTAGATTGGAATGCAAAAAATAATAAGGTTGTTAAAATTATTCCCATAGAGCCATTAGAAAAAATACAGAAAAACCATGATAAAAATGTTTTTCTACGCCCTGTCGGTGCGAAAAACTGCTTTGCATGGAGTCTATGTTTAACGAAGATGAGGAATGAAATGATAGAAAATTGCAATTATCGAATTTCTGCAGGAGGTAGATTTTCTGGTTACAAAGGTAAGTACCCAGGTGTATTAGAAGAAATCAATATTTCTGTAAGAAAAAAAACACCATTGTTTTTACTTGGAGGATTTGGAGGGATAACATCTAAAGTTTGTGAACTATTGTTAAGTGGAAGTGTTCCAAAAGAGTTAACTACTGAGTGGCAATTATTTCACAATACAGGGTACAATGAATTAGTTGACTTATTTGAGCAAGATTCAGAAGAAGAAAATATTAGCTATGAATCAGTTGTACATGAAATTAGTAATTTTGGAATCGCAGGGCTTTCAGCAAACAATGGACTTTCAGAAGAGGAGAACATGAAACTTTTCAATAGTGAATTTACCGATGAAGTTATTTTACTCATTCTACAAGGAGTTAAGATTGTGGAGGGGAAAAGAAATGAATAAACGTAACCGTCATTATTAAATACATTTACAAATAAAAATTATACCCTGTTATAGTTGTTAAATTACGTGATATTACTCTAAAGTTTTAAATATACCGGAATTTCATTATTTTTCCGGTAAGAATATATTGTTTACCGGAAAACTTAAAAATATGAATAGATACGAGGCCGCAGAGTAAGTAGTCAATAAGGGAGGGCAATGTTATAATCATTATTGGAATGGTATTGATAGTTGGCGATAATAAAGGCAAGATATCGAAGAAGTTAAAGATAGCTATGGGAAAAGGCATTGAAGTTATTGGTGAGCAGGATTTTTGTAACTATTTTTTTGAGGATATTGATTTTGTAGGGATTATCGATTTAGATACTTATCTAAAAGATAATGGATGTTGTAAGAAAAATTTCTATATATAAAACAAGTGGAAACTTGTAAAAACTGGAATTTATACATAGGAGGGTGAATGGAGGATTTTAAATTAGCAGAGTTATTTTTAAAATATAATTATCTTGAGGTTAAGGATTTAAGTAAAAGTTTTCTGACCATTATCATTACTGTTTTTATGCTCTCAGTTACATTTTCTGAAAAGATTGTTGATTACCAGAAATCAAAACTCAAAACAAAGTTATTAATGGTTATAAGTTGGATACTGTTGATTTTGTCCATTATATTCTGTGGAATTGGGTTAATTTTTATTTCAATAGCAGGAGGTCAAGCAGTATATGGCGTTTATTTTTATGGATCAGCATCACTATCATATAAATTTATTATAATATCTGGTATATCATTTGTACTTGGTTTAGTATTCATGATTATTCCTGTTATTCTCGGGTTCCTTACTAAACATCATTAGAAGGCTGTAATTATGACAGGCTTTCTTAAGGTATACACTGAAGAAAGCGATAAGACGGAATTTGCCAATATAGGAGTTATAAGATATGCCTGGTTTTACTAAGAATCAATCGATTAAATTTATGACAGGGACTCAGGAGTCTTTCACAGAATATATTAAGAAAATAATTCCCACTCTTCCAATCAAATATAATATAGAAACGATAATAAAGGCATTAGAAGATTACTACCCTTATGAGTGGTTAGCAGTAAATGAGACCTATAACTATTTTGAGCAAAAAGATCACAAGCTTGTTTCTTTAGGGAAAAAAATAAGGCATTGTGTTCCTCAACCCAAAGTTATTATAAAAAGTCTCGCTATTATGAAAAAAATAACTTCAGAACCGTACATGAGAAATCATGAAGTAAATTATGACAATAATAAATATATAACGAATATGGAAAATCTGAGAAATATAAGATTACCGAAAATAAGCAGAATAAAAGAAAAGATTGAAAAGGCTAAACTTAAAGTCCAACTAGTTGAACCGTTCTTTCTGAGTAAATTAATGGGGTTATACGATAAAAAAGACACACCCCAAAAAGATAGGGTTTATATAATGAAAGAGTTAGAAAAATATTATTGCCCACAAGTAATTCTTTTTTTTAAAAAGAAAGCGGATACCGAATATAATCGACAATTACGAGTGATGGCCTTTTCTCATTTACAGGGATTTGGGCATATTGTTTCTTTGAGAAGACAAAAATATATAAGAATCCCTAGTTGTAATGTGAAGAGACGGAATTACCTGAAGAATTGTTATGCAAATGAAAGATTTAATATTGAAGCAACACCTCAAGAGCTAGAGTATCGTATTAATAACTCTAAAGAACAAAACCTCAAAAGGTTTGATTTTTTTGTTTCTCATAGCAGTACTGATTTTGAAGAAGTACAGAAAATGATAAAATATTTAAATAGTAATGGGAGAAATATTTATTGTGATTGGATAAATGACACAAATTATTTAAAGCGGAGTTTAGTAGGAGAGGCGACAAGGAGTGTTATCGAATTGAGACTGAAACAGTCAGAAAATGTTTTATTAATAAGTTCAGAAATTGCATTAAAGTCTGATTGGGTTAGATATGAATTGAATTTTTTTCATTCATTAGGAAAACAAATTTACGTAATTGATAAAAAGGAAATTTTAAATGATAATTACTCTTACTCCCCACTAAAGGAATCATTTTTTATCGATTTTAATTATAATAAGAATATTTGTTTGTTTCAAAATTGAGAGAGTATAAAAATATCTGTGTAAATGGTATAGGGGTCTGAAGCACATTTCCGACAAAAACCACTCTAAGAACAAATATTTGAGTGAATTGAATAAGACTTCAGGAATTCTTCTCATAACCGATTCAATTTATCCAACATTTTCTGCCTCGACGGATTCGTATACAATAAAGTTGTCTGAATATTACTATGACCTGCAATATAAGCAACCTCATGGACATCAAACCCTGATTCAAGTGCATACGAGCAAAAGTAATGTCTTAAATCATGAGGGGTTATCGTATTTACCATACCTGCTATTTGACTATACTTTGTGAAGATATTATTTACCGTTATTCTGTTTAACTGTTCCCCTTTATTACTAACAAATAAATACGGGCTATTTTTATATTTCGAATCCTCTCTTTCAATAAAATAATCCCGTAACGCACTGATAACTTTTTCATTTAATAAAACAGTTCTCTGCTTGTCTCCTTTTCCTTCCCGAATAATTAGCTCTTTTGATTCAAAAAATAAATCGGTATTAATACAGATGTTTAATGCTTCACTTATTCGTAAACCGGTGTTAGCAAGTAAAATGACAAGGGCATAATTTCTATGATTTTCTTCCTTTAAAATTGCCTGAAGAAACTTATTAATCTCTTTACCTTCAAATTGAGCAGGTGAGGTAAACTGATTTTGAACTTTCATTTTAAGATTCTTATGAACAACATTATTTTCCTGCATTCCTGCTTCTATTAAATATTCATTTAATGAGTGAAGGGCTGAAATTCTGGCATTTATAGTTTGTGCTGTTATTGATTTAGTTGTCCGTAAAAATTGAAGATACTCTTTTACGTTTTGAATATATAATTTAGTAGGTACTGAATCGAATGTTTGATTATACCATGTGAAATAATTCTGAATAGAGAGCTTGTAGTTATAAACTGTATTCTTTGATTTCCCGTTAACAGTAAGCCATGTTAAAAAATCTGCTATCATTTTTTACCTCCAAAATAATTATGTTTGGTTTTTATTTGCCTGTTTTCTGTAAGTTATGTTTGGTTTACGGGTTAAATATAGCATAAATTCGTATTAAATACAAACATAATTGCTATTATGTATGATTAATTAAATAGGTAAAATAATTTCATTTATAATGTAATTGGTAATTCAGGGAAGAAGTAAGCAGGGGGAAGGTTAGGTGTTATAATACTTTTCTCATGATTTTCGCGTTTTATAAGATATTTTTCGTTGACATACATTATAATTTTTCCTATCATTTAAATAAAATTAAACCTTTTTTATCCTATATGTATCGAAAGATCTATGTACTTAATAAAATTAAATTGGGTAATGGCATGAAATGATTAAGTTTATTTTTATTAATGTACAAATTTATTAAATTCAAAAGGTTTACATGAAAAACAAAATAACGATGACATCCGTTTTATTTGTGTTCTTTTTTTTGTTAAGTTGCCGTACAATGTCAGTTAATCAAACCGCAGAGAATCTTAAAAAAGGCAAGGGTGAATCTCTTTTTACTCCTAATGTTGGTATTTTTATTTATAATCCATTTTTACTTCCATATATTGGTGATGCTTTTATTAATTTGGGTTTTCAACAACGATTTGGTTTAACTGATTCAATTGAATTACAATTTAAGTCGGATTTAATTTTGATGTTTCCACTACCTGAAATTATTATATTTACTGATTTTGGATTTAAATTTAATATTTATGAGAAAAATAAATTTAATATTGCTGTTATTCCTTATGTCGGATGGTTTGCAGGTGATGGTAATGGACCTATTAACGGACCGACCACAGGATTTAAGTTTATAATAAGCGGTTATAACGAGAAGTATAAAAATTCACCATATTTTGGTTCAATTATTCAATTTAAGAAAGATATTTTATATAATTATTATCATGAAAATTTACTTGATTTAGAATTAGGTTTATCCATAGGTTTTGAAAAAAATAAAAATGTTATTACTCGTAATGAATTCACGATAAGCTCAAATTTCAGCTTTAATCATAAATCACACTCTGGTTTTATTGGAATATCATGTGCCTATACTATATCTGTTGGCGGAAACTATTTTTTAAAGAAGAAATAAAATTAAAAAACTAATGAAATCAGATATTCTGCAATTAAATAAAATTGGGTAAGTCTAAAGCACATTTCCGACAACATTGATATTATGTAAAATTATAGATTGCATTTTTAATTATTTAAGCCCATTAAACAATATTTAACTATAACTTGAAATATACCCAGAGATATTGTATATTAATACCATGAAAGATATAAGTAATGATTACGACTCCGCCTGGAAAGATGTTATAGAAAAGATATTTCCAGACTTTATGGAATATTTCTATCCTGAAGCGTTTAATGATATTGATTGGTCTAAAAAGATCACTTTTCTTGATAAAGAATTAAACCGGATTTTTAAAGACCATGAAGTTGGTAAGAAACGGGTTGATGAACTTGTCCAGGTATTTCTTAAAGACGGGTCTGAAAAATGGCTATATATCCATATAGAAGTGCAGGGATATAAAGATAACGAATTCTTAGAAAGAATGTACATATATAATTACAGGATATTTGATAAATATAAGCACGAAGTAATTAGTTTTGGTATATTATCTGATAATGACCCTGATTATAGACCAGGAAAGTATGAAACTGGTAGATGGGGATTTAAACTTAGAATGGATGTTCCATTAATTAAGCTACTTGATTATGCGAATAAAACTGATGAGCTTGAAAAATCAGATAATCCTATGGCAATGGTTGTTTTAGCATCTATTGAAAACCAAAAAGCTAAGGATGCCGGTGAAAGATATAATATCAAGTTATCATTAATGAGAAAGTTATATACAAAAGGTTTTGATAAAAATAGAGCATTGTCTGTTTTGAAATTTATTGATTGGGTGATTACATTACCTGCAATATATGAAGAAAAACTTAAAGAAGAAGTAGATAAAATGGAGGTTGGAACTATGGCTTATGTAACAAGTTTTGAAAGATTGGCCAAGAAAGAAGGTAAAGTTGAAGCTGCTTTAAATATGCTACAAGACGGAATTCCTGTAGAAAAAGTTGCAAAATATACCGGTTTATCGATAGAAGAAATCAGTACATTAAAAGTTGCTGAAAAAGCATAGTATATATTTTAGTTTTCGTTATTTCATCATCAAAACACAAACAAAGTTATACATTATATATACAAGTAGATATAATGTAGATTATCGGATGTTGAGTGCCTGCCAAAAAATATCGCAAAATAGCGGTTTTTTACACGATTCGTTGCCGTATACCATAAAATTACACTTTCTGTGGTACTTTCAAACTCTTGATTTCTTCTATGGAGAGTCCCGTATATTTTGATATTTTATCCATGGAAAGATTATCTGCTAACATATTCTTCGCTGTTTCTTTTTTTTCTTCTTTTTTTAACCTTCCACCATATTCTTTTAATCTGGTTTCAAACATAGTTTTTACCCCCTGTAAATCTTCTATTTTTTCCTGTATTTCTTCTTTATCATCATTGCCAAGATACGAAAGATAACTATTAACCCATGATGCAAAAGCATTCAATACTTCTGTATTCTCTTCTTTAATCAAGTCCAGTAATATATCAACTTCTTTTAGAAGTTCATCGGGATCCGAATTCTCAACATAAAACATTGCCGATATTACATTATGTATATCTTTGAGCTTTTCCTTTGCAAACGAATTAACCAGCACAGGATAATATTTTAAATGGGGAATGTAATCACCTGGTATCGTATCCTCTATTAAATCAGCAATTTCATTACTATACTTCCATTTATTATCTCCACTATAGAGCAATAACGGAAATACCGCCGGATGTTTTGATTTTGTATCCGGTTTATTAAAATCCAGGTAAAGCGAACTAATGTAATTCATAAACCTGAAACACATCAACTTATCGACAGTACTTTGAAATTCCAGTAAAACAAATATGTATATTTCTTTACCTTCAAAGTTTATTTTATATACAATGTCTGATTCGGTTTCGACATATTCATCAGAGACATATTCCTTATCAATCTTCTGCATACTTGAAAAATCAAGCTTTGCAATGAAGGCTTCATGTACAAAAGATTTTAAAAACCGTTCCATTACAATCGGATTACTAAATATTTTCTTGTATCTCTTATCGTGAACACCCATAATACCCTTGTTTTCTTCTATATATATACAGTTTACTATTATTACATTGAAAAATCAAGAAGTTTAAATTTAGGATACGATATGTGGGTACAAAATAGTGTTATACTTACGAAATATGATATAGTCCATAAAAAAATCGGATTACGTAATGAAAAAAACATACTCTACTGAATATAAACTACTTTATAAGTTAAAAATGCTTTCTGACGATGAGACATGCCATATACCAAGATCAACTCAACACTATTTTAACAACTATGATTTTTCAAAAGTCTATGGACAGAATTATCTTAATTGCAATACAGAAGCAATACAAGCTGTAATTTCTTCAAAATCGCTTCAGCGTATTTGCATTGCATATCAATATATTTACAAGTCTATTTATTCTATAACATCAAAATACAAGGTTGACTTTAAAAAGTACTACGAGTTCGTTAAAGTAAAGAAAAAAGTAATATCAATTATAGAAAAAACAAAATCAGTATTCGGCTTTGAGCAAATGCTGAAAGTATTCCATATTTCAAAAAATACTTTTTACCGATGGAAAGATCAGAAGAAGTGTTCTGACTCACCATTAAAAAAGTGTTTCAGAAAATATCCGAATCAACTTACCTCGAAAGAAGTTTATTCGATAAAAAATCTCTTTGATGATCCTAAAACCAGATAATGGCCTCTTGCTTCTGTCTATTACTATGCTTTCAAGAAAAAAATTATTTCTTTCAAACTTAGAACTTTCTACAAGTATGCTCATATTCTTGGTATTTCGCGACCACTACCTCCATCACGACGACGCAAAAATAAGACCGGTATAAGAACTGACAAACCAAACAAATTATGGCACTCTGATTTGACCATTTTCAAAACCAAGGATAACATCAAGGTATATATTTACATTGTTATGGATAACTTTTCACGAAAAATACTTGCATACAAGGCATCGCTCTCATACTCAGCAAAACTTGCTTTTGAATGTTTAAAACAAGCATATGAGACCCATATTCAACCCTACTCAAGTTCCACACGATGTTGAACTTATGGTTGACGGTGGCTCTGAGGTTAATAATGGCACAGTTGATTCATATATTAAGACAATAGATGTCAAAAAAATTATTGCACAACAAGATATCTCATTCTCCAATTCAATGATAGAAGCCGTCAATAAAATACTTAAATACAATTATCTCTTCCGTGAAGAAATTCCTGATTTTGAGTCGTGTTATAAGTATCTTGAGACGTTTATACCAGATTACAATGAGAGACCTCATTGTTCTTTAGAAGGACTAAGTCCTAATGAAGCGTTTTCAGGTGTTACTATCGACCATCATGAAGTGAGCGAACAGGTGAAGTCTGCTCGAATAGCAAGAATTCTTGAGAATCAAGGGTATTCCTGTTCCTCTCATACTATTCAGAAGGTAAAATGATAGAAATGTCAAAGATCATTTCACAGAATAAATCTGTTTTCAGGGTCTTTTCACTGACTGTCAATTTATTTCAGAAAATTTATCCCGCAGTTTTACAGGAAGTGCCCTGTCCAAATATTTAGACAGGTTTTTCCCACTTTATCGTGCAAGTGGCAATGCAAGTGCCACTACCACAGTTTTTGCACCCTGCTTCTTAATTTATGTGAGATTATAAAAATTATTTAATAAATTTTATCCAAGTATCATATAATTCTTTTAAACGATTCCCTGTTTTATTCTTTCGAGCTAAACCATAAGCCAAAGTAATAGAAATATGAGTTGGATTAAAGGTATCAGAACCGAACCCAATTAATACCGGTTGCCCATAGTCTATATCAATTTTTTTTCCTTTTGTAAAATGGTCCCATTTTAAACTATAATTGTTTTTTAAAAAAACATTGGCTAAGTACATTCCGATATCAATTGATAAAGAAAAAGTTTTATTAGTCAATTCCCAATCCTGAATTTCAACAGTTTTAAACCAATCAGGAGATTTGCTGTAAATATCATCCTTTTCTTCACCTGTTCTTTTTCTTGTCTCAACATTTTCATAAAACCATTGTCCTAGTTTTTCTAATGATTCAGGGCTGTAATCAGATTTCCAACTTTCATAATCTTTGAAAGATTTAACAACATCGATTAACAGGTTTAATCTTTTAGGCATAATATCAAGATACCATTTATAATATTTTTTTAAATCCTCTTTACTCATTTCCTTGAAACATAAAGTAGTAAATGGTGGTTGTATTATTTCATATTCTTTCATATCTATTCAACTCCTTCTTAATGAATAATGTATGGTATACCATATTTACTTAATTCATTTAGTAATGGTTGAGAAGCTCCAACCTGACCAGTTATAGGACTTTTATAAAAATGCCATACAGCACCATCAATTTTACCTTTTGATATTAATTCAACATCTTTCAATATTTGGGTTTGAATTGATTTTGTTAAGCTGGTGTATCCGACTTTTGATTCGTTTGCAATTCCATCAACAAGCTGATCAACAAATCTACCTCTTGGTATTCCAGTTGTTTTGAAATATTGCTGTGATTCTCCTCCTAATTGTTTCAACATATTTTCGCCGTATTTACCCGTAGAACCGATACTCGCTTTCCCACCATTCAATCCAAAAGAGCCAAACGCACTGGCTTTTTTACCATACGATAACATAGTCCTGAAACCAGACCATGCTCCTTCTGAAAAAGGAAGTATTGGAAGAAGTGCTCCTGTCATATCAAAAGTATCCATCTCGAATTTATCATATAGAAAGTCATCAAAGGCATTCATAGCATCACTTAACTTATTAGCTGTAAAAAGACTGAATGACAATGCTTCCTTGACTGGCGGTAAAACCCCAAATGACAATGCGTTATAAAAACTCTTTACTGCTCCTACTGTGTTATAACCAATATCCTTAATTACAGACTTTATAGGATGCTTTTCATAATCCACAGTATAGGTGTCATTACTAAATACATCCGTATTTGAACCAAAAGACCATATCTTATTCGTCTTTTGCATAGAACTTTCTGTAAAATCAAAAGTGAATTTATTACCGCTTATTATATTTAGGTCATAGCCCTCGTTATTGTTATAACCATCTGACATAGAAAAATCAAAACCATCACTATACGAAGATGTATACTTGCTCGATGAAAACCCATAATTAAACCCTGAGTTCCAACTACTATATAAAGAATCTACATTCCCATCCGGGTCTATTCTCGTATACGGGTTATTATTCGCATAGGTGTAATAATTCAGGTTCTGTTTCATCACATCAGGGGATATGAAACGCCCGGTTTCATTATCCATCCAGCGATTAATCATGTAGGTTAAACCGGTTTCTGGCTCTATACCGTCATGAGTTGCCCATTTACCACGCATGTCAGCAGCAGATTGTGTGATTTCCTCTCCGAATGGTCCCGTCACACCTTCATATACATTCTCACCGAAACTATTTGTTATAAACCTCGTTGATTCACCACAAACATTATAGTAATAATACACTTTTTCATGTTCTTTGTCACTATTTGCTGTCTCGATAACACTTATAAGGCTACCAGAAAGATAAATGTATTTCTTTTCAATATTCTTAGTTGTATCTGCTGTATTTGCCGTTTTTTCATAGAGCAGTTCTACTCCATTATATATATACGTTGTCGTAGTAGTGCCTGATGATTTTTTTAGCAATATACCATTTTCATCATATGTGTAATTTATAGTGGATATAATTATATTTGACGGTTTTTCTGTATTTACAACACTTTGAAGTTGGTTTTTTCTATTCCATGTATAAACCCATTCATTTTTACCGGATGTTGATGTGCGTTTTATCATGGCACCATTTGCATTATATTCATATTTATAATTTGAATCACTACTTAGTTTTGACTTTGTTGCATCATAACTATATAGAACTGATGAATTAGAAACTAACTCTCCTGACTCCATCCTTGTAACTTTTTCCTGATTAACCCGATTATCCATTTCATCGTAATCATAATTTAAAGTTATAGAGTTTACATCGCCATATACTTTAATAAACTCAGATATTTTCTGATAATTTGCGGTGTTTTCAATCGAATTATCATTTTTATCAGTCGGATCATACATAAATGTTAACTTTACTATTTTCTCAAAATTTGAATTCGATAAATTTGTATTCGTTATTAAAACATAACTAACTTTATCCTCTATTGTATAATCATTATCAACAAGAAATTTATTTCCGGCTTTATCAAAATACATTATTTTAAGCATATTAATTGCAAGTATTGTATCAGGAGCTTTAAATATTTTTATCATAGCAGGGCTTTTATTATATGCTAATCTATTCTTTAATAAAATTGATGGAGCTTTCGTTTTTATATCTACTTTTAAGTTACTATCATCCTGAACATCATAAAAATCAACCTTATTATTAGCATCATCATGGTCATACTGAATATAGTGCATTTTCATATTCATCATATCACTAAATCCACCGGTTAGATATGCTGATGATAACCGGTTATATGAATCATAGGTAAATGTTCGCTGATATGTTTTTTTTATAAAATCAGTCTTTCTCGTCTCAGCAATTGCACTTATATTACCAACGGTATCATAACTATAAACTTGTTTTAAAAGAGAAGTTGTTTTATTCTTATTAAAATCTAACGATTTTAATCTTCCGAGTTCATCATATTCAAAAACTTTAGCTATTAATGAAGCATCTCCATATTCTATTGAATTAAGTTTTTGTGTATCAGTAATGTATGAAATGTTTTTTATAATAGTATTACCAACACTTGCTGATGAATCTTTTTTGTATAATAAAGGATTTGTAGCTGTTAATTCCCCTGTAGTAGTGTAATCTACAGTATATTGTGATCCATCCGGATAAATAAGTTTATTTAACTGTCCGCTTGCTTTATATTCATATTGAATCGTGTGGGTAACTACTGATGCACCTGTACCAATATTAATTATTTGTTTTTTTAATAAATTATTATCATAATAAGTAAATGATTTACTTGATAGTATAACTCCATTTAAATCTTTTGACTCTATACCACTAATATTTCCATTTGTATCGTAACTATAGGTATCAATATAATATTTCTTTGCTATATTTGTAATACCTGATGATTTCGTTGTCATATACAAATATTTCTTATATGTTGCAGAGGTTCTTTGAACTTCAACAGTTCCTAACTTCTTTACAGTCTCTACGAGATTTCCTGCTATATCATATTTATCGATATGTATATAACCATCTCTATCTTTACTTGATACAACATTTCCATAATCTGAATAAACTATTTCACTAAATGTATCTTTTGAATCCCCTTTATTAATACTCGTTGTAACTTTTCTTGTCTTATCTGTTCCTTCATATTCAAATTGAGTCGTTGTCTCTGTTACATCATCTTTATTAATACTCGATAGCCTATTTAATAAATCATATTTATAATTAATCTTTTTATATGAATTACCCGAATAAACTCTATCCATTGACTCCGACAATATACGTCCATACTTATCATATTGAAATTCTTTATAATATATATTTACTGAACTGGAATTTTTTGTATATTCTTTATATTTACTACCTGAAACCGGATAATATTCAAATTGCATTCCCCTTTTCGAAGTCAGATCACCAATAATAATTTTGTTATCCACAATAGTTGATGGAAAATTTTCATTTTCATACATCTTTTCAATTTGATTTTTATTATTATATTTATAATATTTCCGTGTCCCGTCAGAATTTACCTCTGCTACCAATCTGTTAAAGTCATCATATAATGCATAATATTCGCTTTTATACAATTCACCTAAAATATCTAATGTATTTAAATTTGTACGAGTCAATTTTGAATCTGAATCAACAATTTTAGTTATGGAAAACTTAAGCTTCCCGTCAGTGCTATAACTTTGAGTTGTTATATTCCATTTTTCACCTTTCTTCCGCGAATATATCTTACATTGTTTACCATTCTGATCAATCTCGGTTATATACGTTTCATCAATAACCTCAGGAGTAGTATTTATCTTTTTACTTATTATCTTATCGATAAGCTGATCATTATCATTATATGAATACTCTTCGGTGAATTCGATTGTATTACTTGAAGATAAATCATATCCGTATGATGTTTTCTTTTTTAAAAGATTTCTATTATTATATTCATATTTCTCATCATTTAATAAAGGAGTATCAGTATGAAGATTACTTCTTTTTAATAGTAAGTTATTTGATGTATCATAAACTAAAGTATCCGTAATATTAGGAGTAGTGGTATTTCCAGAATAAATAATATCAGTATCTTTTGAATACGTTATTAATACTAAATTCCCAAAACTATCATATTGATAGGATTCATTTGGTTTATTTTGTTTCATTGACATTATAGTATTAAATTTGCTTATTTCATTACCATACGCATCAAATAAATGTTTTTCTTGTGGTATTTTACCAGAACTAGCATACGGACTATTATTTATATCTTTGCTTTCAAGTCCCCATATATTATAAGTAAAGGTTTCTTCATACCCATCATCTCTCACTGATTTAGTAATTTTATTTAAACTATTATAAGTATAATCTGTTTTAGATACGCTTCCGTTATCCCCATAGATCTTTTTTAATAAAACATTATTATTATTATCTAGTGCTTCGAATAAAATTTGAACATTACTTTTTTTTGTTGTTCTATAGATAGTATATGGAGTATCGTATGAATATACATATTCTATTTTTCCATCATAATAATCAGTACTTACTGGCGAAGATGCTGTTTCAAGTGAACCTTTAGTATAAATTGCATTACTTGAAATATTATTATAAATATCATATGTTCTAGCAGTAAATAAATACTTGCCACTCTCTAAACTTTCAATTTTAAAGTATTCTTTTCCACTATAACTTTTTACATAATAAACGTTCTTTTCATGCGTACTGTTTTTTGAATCTCTTTTAGATTCCGATTCCCTAACAACTATATTATCTTTTCTATATTGAAGAATAAGTTCTGAATATATACCATCTTTTTTGAGAAGATCTAATGTCGCAGGTAACATTGTCGTATAATTCGTAAATTGAGCTTCACTAAAATCATAACACGTAGAATCTACATTCTTTTTTACTATTTTTTTAATATATTCTAAATATAAACTTATATTTTCATTTCTAGTCATTTTCATTGAAATATAAGAATCTCCCTCTATATATTTATCATAAAAAAAATAAACAACAGGATAAGTAGTATTAACAAATGAGCATATTTCTCCATCAATTTTATAATCTGTGGTAAGTTTCTTTATAATCCTTCCATAGTCATCATAGAATTTTAAAGTAATTTCTTTATTACTATATTCAGCAATTTCTTTATTATGTAAATCATATACTTTATACGTTGTTACATCCCGTGATTCATTAATTATTGTATTATCAATTTTTAATGTATTACTTTTCCCGGTCTTCTTAGTAGATATTATATTATTTAACGTATCATATTGATATTCAACTGAATATAATTCAACCCCGGATGAATTATAATGAGTCTCTTTATCGACTCTATTAAATGGATCATAATGATAACTAATATCATTGCCATATGAAGTTATACTAATAGCATCATTAGTATCTTTGGTACCTAAATAATCTTTTGTTTTAGAAATATTAACTCTATTATTACCAACGCCCTTTTGATAAATATTATCATGTACTTTGTACGTGTTTCCATCAATTTTCTCATAAACACGATCTATTTGAGGATAAAGAAATTCTTCTTCTTTTTTTAAAGTTATATCAGTGGCACAATAATTATCTAATGATTTATACTTATATATCTTTTCATTCCAGGTATTTTGTGATTTATAGGTAACTTCTCTCACTAAACGGTCAGAAATAATTGAATTTTCATATTCATACTCATAAATTGAATTATTAAATAACTTATCTTTATAGAAAACTCTTACACCGTGTAATCTATAGGCACTATCATAATCATAAAATGTTTCTTTATTACTATTCGACTCTAATTTCTTAATTACAACATTTTGAATCCCTATAGTATATTCTTCTGAAACTTCATCCCCATTGGACACTGATCCAAATGAGTACTTTTTATCATTAAATGTTTTTTTCGTTTTACTAAATGGATTAGAAGCATCTTTTGTCGTAGTATATTCATAATGTACTTCAAGATTATTATTTTGTGTGCTTTTTGTTACCGTTAAATATCTCTCATTTAATAACTCTAAATATTTAAAATCATTAGGATATAAGGTTTCAAAACTATAATCTGTTTTCGTATGATCTTTACTATCAGATATTGAAAAGGAAGACAATTGAACTATTTTATTACTATTTTTAATAAAATCATCAGGTAATCCTTTTAAATCTAAAAGAGTACTAATTTTAGTATCATTTTGAATGCTATAAAAATTATCCATTTGTAGAGTTAATGGAAATGAATCTTTTGATGAAGTATTTGTAACACATTTATCATAATATTTTCCATCAGAAGTTTTTATAGTGCTATCATTAGTATATATCTTAATATTTCCAATAATTTTTCTTTCAGGAAATCCTTTTATACCCAAAGCGCTACTATATTCTATAAAATGTCTATTTTTCGAGGTGTCTTCTTTCATGGTCACATACTTATATTGAGTATCAACATTAATTTTACGAAGATTTACATTATTAGATTTAGTTTCTTCAATAGTCTTTAATGATCGAAATTTTATTTTTATACTGTCATTGCTCTTTGTAATATTATGATTATGTGCATAAATATATGCATTTATATTTGGCTCTGTAATTTGATCTGTATATGTAAAGTTAATTGTTTTAATTTTACCAAGCTCATCGGATACATTTTTTTCTTGAAACTCAATACTTGAAAGTTCCTGGAAATATATATCTTTATCTCCAATAATACTATAATTAAGTATCACTTTTGATTGAGTTTCAGAATTTTTGTTATAACTGATGATTTCATTCTTTTTTACGTTCTTCCCATTTTCTTCAATTACTTCACTTTGAATATACTCTAATTCTAAATTTTTTGATTTATCTCCATTCAATTTATTTTCCATATCAGCGTGAAGGTTATTGGTTGTAAAAATATATCGCAATTGCCCTTTGGTATTAAATACATAATTCTTATACATTTCTGTTTTTACAACATAAAATGATTGTCCTTTTATGTCTACCTTCTTATAAATAAATCGTTTACCGACTCGATTATAATGTATTCCCGTATCATAATCCGGATATAATTCATAGGTAACCCCATCTTCTAATTTCACATATTTAAATGATTTATTATCAATGATTTTTCCAGAAGAATTTCGCTCAGCAATTAAAGTAGGTATATTCAAATCCCAAGCCCCATATAATGAAGATACTTCTTGGGGACAATTTTTATAATCCAGAACAAAACTAGCAGATATATAATCTGGTTCTGAAAAACAATTAGGAAATTCAGTTATATCAATTTTTGAAATCCATTCTGTTAGCTTTAGCTTATCCTCGACCCGTCCCTTAAGGACTTCAGCATAATTCTCATAATTTATAATTCGATCATCTCTGGATGTTTCAGTATCTAAATGATATACATAAAATATCCGATTATTTGCTGAAGTATTTTCATCCATTAAAAACTTACTTAATTGATTAACTGAGTTTGAATTAAAAACAGCATTTAATTTAAACGATGATTGATGAGTTGGTAATTCCAATAGATTAATAGTACGATTTAGGCTTCCATCTATATTTGATACATTATTTTCAGTTAAAAAGGTTCCGCCTTCCGTATATTCCCCAATTGCAAACACGCTAAAATGTTTAATTTTAGCATATAACTTATTCGTAGCAGCATCATATTTTGTGGGAACATACTCCCATTTCTGTAAACTCTCATTATGATAAAATACAGCTAACTTTTTTTTATCTACTGTATTAGAAATAACATAATTGCTCAGTGGTACTTCCCAAATAATATAATTATTAAACATTGAATTATTAGGACCAAATTCATAAAATGAGTTATCAAGAAATTTATACTTAACTTTATCTCTTTCCCATAAATTATCCAATTCTATAAATCGCCCACCTATGTATTCGGGTATTGACTCATCCTTAGTAAAGGATAAAGTTGTATTTACTATATTTAGAGATAATTTAACCCCTGTCATTACACCGGTGCTAACATAATTCATTGAGTTTATTACATATTCTTCACTAACATTTCCATATATGTCAACTACTGAAAAATAATAATCAAAAGATATGTCATTTAATAATTCTGAATCGACAAACTCTTTTTCTGTGAAATCACTCATTAAATGACTTCTACCTGGTTCTTTATTACCAAAAGTTTCTTTCCTAACATGAAACGTTTTAAAATCTGGATATTGCCCATAATCGAATGAAAACTGAAGGTCATTTCCAACTTTTTTTAATTTCACTTTTCCAAATTTTGGTAATGGTGTTTTATCAATTATAATTTTATTAGAAATTACAACAGATTTATTTCCTCCAAGATCTTCGCAATAAGATTGTAATATCAATTCACCTTCAGGATATAAAGCATATTCTAAAATTGCTTTCTTATTTGCCGCCAAAATCCAATCAGTATCATTTACTTTATAATAAACTTTTAAATTATCATAATCTGTAAACTCATCAAAACAATCATATTTAATCTCTGCTGATATGGTATTATTTAACTTCGATTTTACATAACTTAACTCACTCGATAAATGAGGTGCCACATTATCAACTATTATCTTTCGTTCAACTTTTTCACTCACATTACCTAATGTATCCAATGCAAAAATCGTTAAATCATTTATTCCATAATTTAATAAAAAGGAAATCTTTCCATCTATTAACTTAACTTCGCGAGATTCACCATTTGAAATCACCACTATTTTTATATCATTAGTTAGTGTATAATGATCTTTTGAAAAATAACTCAAGTCAAATTTAGTATTGGATGTATAGTTTGGAATATCTGAATTTATAGAAAAACTAGGTCCTGTTCGGTCTATAATAAAATTATATGATAGAAATGGTGTTTTCTGTTCATGTAATATTGGTCTAACTTCCAAAATATAATCACCATCAACAGATATTTCCTCTTCAATAAACTTCTCTTTAGTAAATTTCCATTCTGTTTCGCTTGTTCTAAGAATTCGATATTCAAATCCATCAAATACTTTTTCTGTTTCTATATCCCAATGTGTTATTTTATTATTTGAATAATAAATACCAAATATTTCTACTTTACCGGGTAATACGTCAATTTTAATAACATTTACAGAACCGTCTTCTGCAATAAGACCATAAATCCGTATATCAGTTTGAAAAAAATTACTTAAAAGTATATTATTACTATATATAATAACTTTTTTTGAACTTTCTGCCTCGGTAAATATAAAATTACCGTCTTTATAAGCTAACGTACCTGTGGATGAATAATTTAATAATGAATCATCAACCTCTTGTTCATGAATAATTCTTAATGACGGTATGATATTATTATAATTTAATAAAGTACCACCATTGCCCGCTTTAAAATATAAAACGACACGATTATCTTGATGAATAACATTAAAAAAATTATTTAATGGGAGGTTTGCTATATTTTCATTTTTATTCATTTTTATTTCATATAATAATGAATCTTCTGAACAATTCTTATCATAATAAACACCTAATGTTTGAGGGACATCACTATATGCTGAAAGTAATAAAGAATAATAATCTTTACTATTGAATATATCTCCATCAAAATCCACTCTGTATGAAGATGTATTATCAAAAGAAATAACAGGCTGCTTTTCTTCCTGCACATTAAAATTTGAAAATTTTTCAACTCTCATTGGTAAAATATACTCACTCATTATTCCGGTTTTATATTCGATTTTAATTGAATATAAATTTAATGGTATTAAACCATTATTTACAATCTCTAACTTATTATCACCAACTTTAACATAATCAAATAACTCTTGATTAGTTTCAATATTATTCAAAACATACGATTTGTTATTTATTCTAATAATTTTATCTGTTTGATTTTCTGTTATTTTAGTAACTTTAAGATTCAAATAAATCGCATATTCACCATTTGGAAGTTGACATTGCCAATTTATATTAGTATTTGCTGGTATCGTTACATAATCCAATGACCAATGATTTGCTGATTGTATAACAGGTATTCTCTCATTAAATCCATAATACAATCCACGTCCTTTAAGACTATATTCAGTACCATTATCACTTATTTTATCATTGAATAATTCATAATTATTCCCTTGTCTTTTAGTAAATTGAAAACTATATTTTTGATTAGTCATTACTTCTTTAAAAAACACAATATTACAATTTAAATCTTTTAATCTCTTTAAATAATCACTAAAGCTCCATTTCCATTTTATATCTGAATCCACTTTATTTTCATTAATTCTAATCCTAAATTGAAACTTCTTATTCTGATATCGTAATGCTCCATCTAATAAAATACCACTATAATTACCATCACTATCTTTAAACAACTCCAATTCTTCTAGTATTTTATTCTGATCATCAACACACTCAAGACTTATTTTCTGTGGTTCGTCGATATTTGCTAAATCAATATTATACTTACATAGCATATCATTCCTAATAACAGAAAATTTAAACCTATCACTATTCATACTCACTTTTGCTTGAGTTCCAATAAATAAACTATCCCCGGAATTCTTTAAATATCTTTTATAAAAATAGAATTTCCTCCCCGTATCTGCGGTTAATAATTCATTCGTTGATAACAATGTAAATCCTTTATCATAGTAATACTCTTTATCAATGTTTTGAATATTATCAACTGCAATATATACATCCGTTTCTTTATGAGTATTAAATAATACATTTTCATTATCTGTTCTCGATTTATAATAAATTGCATTATAGAAAATTGAAGGAATATTCATTATCTTTAAGGATTTATTACTATATAAATCTGCTCCCTCTTCAACTAAACGAATATCACCTGAGGTTAGACTAATAGAAGATGCGTCCCTTTGAAATGATGATGTTTTCTTTAAAATTTTAGTATCTGGTATTACAATTATTTTTTGATTAGCTGCATTATATATTAAAGTCACTTCGCGCGACATAATCCCATCACCAAATCCATTAAGAACTTTTAGAGAATATGAACATTCATAAGAATCTATTGGTGAATCATCTGTTATTTCTAGAAAATTCTCATTTCCTAATTTAACTCTTTTTATTTCTTTGTATGGGCTTATTAAGTATTTAGCAACATTTATCGCTATTTCACTTTCAGAAATAACACCTAATATATTTTTTAAATAATCAATATAAGATTCCATTGTCATTGCACGATACAAAACAACTTCAGCCCCAGACAATTTCTCAGTATTAAAATAAAACTTAATGGTTCGGTTACTTAGTAGCTCAGGTTTTATGTCATCTATGACATATTTTTGAAAATATGGTTCAACTTGATTTGAGACAATTGCAAATTTCATAATATCAACATTTGTTGTATCAACATTTATAAGTAATGGAAGATCCATTTGATAAACACCGATCTTAACCCATTCAAAATACTGAGTATTTTTTAGTGCAATATTTCCATTATATGAAATCGTCGCTTTATTTCCATCATTTATTCTTATTCTCCCCCAAAGCACTCCACTTTTTTCTGTCAATTTTGGTAATGTTATTGAACACTGCATGTTCTTTTTCAGTGAAACAAATTGCATCCCTTTTTCATTAACTGTACTATACATTTTTTGTGGAAGCTCAACAGAAGACAATTCTATATAAGTAACATCATCTGCAAATATGTAAAACGAAAAAAATAAACCAATAAAAGTAAATATAAATCTCATATAACGCTCTCCTCTGTATGCCCCTGTTTTTTTAAGTATCCGCTTGCATTTATCACACTATTTATTATATTTATTTTGTTACACCTTGTCCTGTTATATAATATTTTCCTCTTTTAGGTGTTATATATTGAACGCTACCCTCTTCCGTTACAGGAAATGGTTGAGTATAAGAACCATCTCCTGTAAGATCTAATTTTATTGCATATATAGGCGAATTAAATATAACGTCTTCTAAAGTAATTTGCTTTACACTATTTATGTCTGTTACTTGATGAATGCCAATTTTAGCATTATTGATCATGACATTTTTTAATTCCAAATTATGTGTTGGTAAATAATATGTCAATGGAATAGTTGTATCATGAAATACTACATCTCCTGTATTATCAAACAAAACTTGACCACTTGATGTAGTATCTTCATTAAATTCATTAAGAATTCCTTTGAATTGTCCTTTTAAATTAAAAAAGTTTAGTCTTGATTCATTTGTAAATGATATATTACCATTATTTACTATTTGAATACCATTGTTATTTGTTGTATATATCATAATATTTGTTGGCACTCCATCTTTCGTTGTAAACTCAAGAGTATCATCTTCCAAAAGATTAATGGTATCCGTTAATTGAACATCGCCCCATAGTTTAAAATCTTTAATTACCAAATCATTTCGGTTATTAATAATTGTTATTGTTCGGGTGTTTGTATTTTCAATTATCTTATACGTTGTACTCGTAGCATTTTCCCAATAATCAACTGCATAAATACATATTGCATATTTTGATGGAACATATTGAAAATCATTATAAATAGTCCCAACATCCAGTAATTTCTCCCATCCCTTGTCATCAATATATGTTGGTAAAAATCCGAAATCACTCAATTCCGTTGCAAGTGTCGGTTTTATAGAAATAATTTTTTTAAATACTTTCATAGTAGTAGCATCAATTACATTATAGTCATAATAATCTGATGTTGAATCAGTAATAGTAATAATTGGTGCTTCATTATCAATATTTAATGAAAACAACTTTTCAATATAAGCTATTCTCTCATGAATATCTATTACCTCCACGGTAATTTTTACGTTTTCTGGAACATCTGTTGTTGTATCTCTTATAAAAGAATCCTTTATATATTTATAGATATTTCCTGCATGAGTATCATCTGTTAAATCAAAATTCCATTTACTTTCAGGGTTTGATGATGTACCTTTTATATGTATTTTCTTTATATTATTATCAATAAGATCAAATTCTATTTTATGCTTATTATTTAGCATGAAATTTTCATTTTCATTTTTTGTGTTATCTAAATAGAATGAAATATCAGGGTTCTTATTATCATAATTATATATAAAATTTTTTAATACCTCATTATCTGCCAAATCAGAAAAAGTGAAAGAAACCGTCAACGTCCCCTCTTCATTAGAAAGTAATGAAGAGTCAAGTTTATATATACATTTTCCTGATTCGACATCTGGTGTTGAATCTTTTATAAGATTTGATATATTTATAGATTTCAGTTCTCGATTTATTAAATCAACACTAAAGGACTTAATAATAATCTTTGGCATAGTATCAATTTCATTATTATTATTCGCGTCACTAAAATTAAACTCTAAAGCAGTGTCCTTTGATAATACCGAGTTTTGTAATTCCAACACATCATTTACTGTTGGTGATTTATTATCAAATCTCATTGGTTGATGAGACAACAAAGAATATGAATTACCAGCATTATCACGTAAAACAAGATATTCAAGAATATAATCCTTATTAGGAATTATTCCCTGAAATTTATATTTAGTTGTATTAAAAGCTCCTTCACATACTTTAATACTATTTCCGTCAACATAAAAACTTTCTGTTTCATCAGTCCTTCCTATAGTAACATGTTTTTCAATTTCACCTTGCATTTTATAATAAAACCCATCCTTCAGTAATTCAGATTCATTGATTGTTAGTGAATTATCCGCCAAAGAAGTCCATGTTGCTATACTATATTCCGATTTAAAAGCTTCCCGAATATCGCAACTCCCTGACCAATCAACTGTCGGAGCCTCTTTGTCTATCGTAAGATACATTGGTTCATAATATTCAATTCGATTAAATTTATTAATAAGAGATAAAACACACTTATATTTTCCTGTTGGGATATTTTTTAGTCTACTTGTACTTATGGAGAGGTTTACAACACCTGCATCTGTTGTTGCACTTGCATAGTATTGTTCAACGAAAGAACCTGTAGAAAAATCAAATATTTGTAGAAGAATGATTTTTACACCAGAACCAGTGCTAACTTGCAAATTGCTCATTCCTGGAAATGTATTCTCCGGGTTTATAGCAGATCTATCATCTGGGGCGTCTGAGGTTAAAATCCTTTTCGGAAAAATCACTTTCGCAGTTGTCGGATTTGCCCTAAGTAATTTATAGCTAGTCGGGCCTATAAAAACACCTGATGTAATCTCTTCCCAACATCCGGGATCAAAGGCTACATCTCTGGATTTGCTGACAGTCGAAGTAAAATCCTTATAGGGAATATTCTCAAAACAGTTTGCAGAAATAATCGGATTTGTTATATTATTCTTATAAGTAACAGAAAATGCCTCATTTATAATTTTTGTTGGTGAAAGAAAACTTGATGCATTTTCAAATTCTCTATAAGGAGAAATAGAAGAAGATGCTGTATATGCTCTATTAAATTTATGAATATCCGTAATGCCATCAATAGTACTTTCAGAAAAAACAATATGTACTCCTAAATGCCAAGTTACTCTCGCTGCATCATAATATTCAGTATATTTATTACCGAATATGCCGACTGCCTCTCTGTTTTGACGGCTAGTATATTTCAATCTTTCTGCAATATATGAATCTGCATTTGCAATTACTTCTGATAAACAGTTATAATCTATTCCCTCTTGAGGTGCAGAATCTGAAGATGTCGAATTATAATAAATTTTTTCTCGCTCCGTTAAAGTTATTCTTTTTTTTTCTGATGATACACCAAACAATTTATTCAATTCTGTATTCGCGTGGGTTTTAAAATTTCCTAATTTAGTTTCGGCTGATTTAGTAGTTAAAGAAGTAAAATCTTGTCCTACTATATTAACTGTTATAAAAAATAAAAAGATACATTTATACATAAAATCTCCTTAAAATATTATATTCTCAATTTCTATAATATACACCATGCGGTCAAACATGATGACATCCGTGATAAATAAAAAATAATAACAAACTACTTAACTACATTTAATTCATTACACATAGTTTGTTTCGCGTTCCCTTTTAGATTAAGGTAGAAAAAGCACTTCTTCTATTTTCATCTACATATTCTATTCATATTTTCTGTTATCGCCTTCGTTAAAAATGTAACTCATAGAAAGTTAAATTCCTCTTTTATTCTCAGCACGTTACCCCCATTTACATTTTCAACTTTTAGTTATTCTTTTCTAATATTGTAAAACACTTTGAATATTTATTTTATAAACTCCCGACCTATTAAAAAATAAAGTCTTATTACTCTCAATTGAAAATATATAATACTTTTCTTCCAGATCATTATTAATAAACGAAAAATAATCACCATCAGATATTAACATATTTTCTTCCCCATCTTCAGAATTAAAAGTTAAATCATTATCGTTAAGTCCTTTTTTAAAATCAACTGATACAATAATTCTGCTCTTTGCAGGCATAGATAACGTATAATAATCTACATCCTCGATTTTATCAATTCCATTACTACTTGCATATATTGAATAATCCGCTCCACTTATAAAAGCAGCGGCACTTTCAATAGTATTATTTGGCTCTGCTGAATCATTTATAACACCTGAACCGACACCATAACTATAATTAGAAAATATTGAAATAAAAGAATCATCCAAATATTTTAATTTGTAATAGTAAATGGTTTCTTTATTTTCCGGTTGATGACTGTATTCAAGGTTTGTTCCTGAATACAACAAGCATGTAAATGTTCCCAATGGATTAGTATCAACATATAGATTATAAAACTTTGCGTATTCGTTTGGCTCCCATTTTATTTCTATTCTATCAATAGTCTTATAGGATGAAACAACCGGAGGATTAGGTTTGGCTAAGTTTATCGTGTATTCAAGATTTGCTATCGCCGATATCTCATTGCTTGTTTCATTTCTTGCATAAAAAGCTAAATGAGTCGTTTTATCAATAACAAATGGTTGTGTATATTCAGTTCCTATTTCATCATAACTTGTTATTACATGATCTGATAAAACATATTTTATTTTATTTTCATCTCCTGTTAAAAAAGATAAACTAAACGGGGAGTACTCACCACTTAATTTATTCGCAACCGGTGTCGGAAGAGCTCTTTCATAAATTGTATATCTAAACGTCTGAATGTTTGTATATTGCTCCCCATTTTTCACATAAACGCTAACGACACTTGTTGAGATTATAGGTATGGATTTTGTGTATTGAGTGAGTATTTGACTATATTCCGTTTTTGCTTCACTGCCTACAGTGTAATATATTATCCCACCCGCTATTCCTGATCCAATACTTAAATCAAATGGGCAATAACTTCCTGTAGACTTAGACATGGCAATATCCGAATTACTATTCTCTTTATCAATATTAAATGACAAGTACATAATATCTGAAACATTTAATCCTTTTTTTATAAACACACTTATTTTTACACTATCATTTATTAACATTGGTTCTGTATATTCATTGACTATTGTATTGTATTCAGTGTTAAACTCTTTTCCAATACTATAATAAACCTTTTCTGAATTCCCAAATGAAAGAAAAAATGGACTGTATGTTCCTGATAGACAAGACGGAAGTGGTGATTCCGAAATTTTTTCTCCAATTATATATTCATAATTTACTATTGGCGAAATTGAGTCTCCACTTTTTATATAAGCACTAATTATACATGAATGCTCTAAATATATTGGTGCTGAATATGTTTCTGTTATATCATCATAAATATTTATATTTTTATCTGATATGCTATATATAATATCACCAGAAGTATCTTTATTAATAAACTCAAACATAAATGGATCATAAACTCCTGATTTATAATTCACATCAGGCGTATCAAGAGTTACGTTTAATATGGTATACTGCGTTGTCCCCACCTTGGACACTTTATTATCTTTCTTTGAATAAACACTGACATAACACGTTTTATCTATAAACAATTTTTCACTGTATCTTTTCTCAATAGCATTTCTTTCAACTGCCTTATCCCGTATTTCATAATAAATCGCTTCCCCATCTTCTGCTTTTACATCAAGATAAAATGGACAATAAGTACCGGATGCTTTTGAAAAAGTCGGTGTCTTCAATTCTTCGACAATAAAAATTTCTACATTCGCCATATTAAAAAAGCCCGTTGTACATCCTGATAAAAAAACGAGTGCTATACATATTATTAACGCACATTTATTTCTCATTTTTCACCTCAAACTTACATGCGTAAAATAGTGATACAAGAAATTGATTTTTAGGAAATAATTCATTATTTAATACTCCAGGATAAAATATAATTTGATATTCCGTATTGATTCCTATCTGATGTCTTTCATCTTTAAATGGCGAAATTCCATACCCCATCATAAATTTAAAAACCGGAGCATACGAGAATACAATAACATTGTTCTTATAATAATCAGGCTGAATAAACGTATGAAATACATTCGAAAAACCTAACCCCATTGTCATATAATTCTTGGATGCCCGAAGAACATAATTCACATTGAATGGCATCATAACTTCATTAAAATAACTTTCAACTTTTACCTGCTGATTAATAAAAAAACTATATCCAACACCTGCTTCAATCCGAAAGCCGGTATACAATATTTTATTAATCCTTTGTAAAAACTCATATTTGAGTACAATGGTTGTTGATATTATTCCTAATTGTATCGATAAATAGTCTGCAACCGGTATTGGATACCCTAATTCAACATTAAATAAGAGTGCATTCAATGGCCTTACTCTTCCACTCTTTTGAGTTTCCTGAAAAGTAACAAGAAAATCTTTTATACTCATCGATACATCTTGAATCAAAGGATACAAATCATATCCGACACTGGTAAGACTTCTTGTATACAGTATCTGCAATTTTCGTATGTCATAGATACTCAACTCAATCATATAGTTGCTTTCTGTTAACTCAACCTTACCCACAATTAAAAACTTCTCTTTATATCGTAACTGTAAGTCATCTAATGTCGTACTACTTAATGGATATTCAGCACCTTCCATATCAGGAATTAACATGTAACTTCCTGCATTCTTCACATCCGCTTTTTCAAGATACGAAATAATATTCTCTGGTATATTCTTTTCAAGATATGAAATATTTTCATCTGTTTTCGAAATGGATGAAAATGGTTTAAAAAGTATTTTTGTCGCTGCATAAGAACAATAAACAAAAGACAAACTAAACATAATTAAAAAAATAAATCTTTTCAAAAAACTCTCCAATAACTCAATGTAATTAAATTTACTCAAGACCCCATAAAATTATACTTTTTTTCTCATTCAATAAAACAAGCGCTTTTTTATCAACAAATAACTCTGATCCGTTATAATCAACTTCATCTGAATAATTATCCGATACGATCCCGATACGCTCATTCTTTATTCTAATTCCCCAACTTCCATTGATTTGCAAATACTCTTTATTCTTTGAAACCTTTACCCACTGAGCATTGGTTCGATAATAATAAACACCATTAACACTATATAATATCGTATCATTCAATGAAATAATATTCTCAATAACATCATCAACGAATGTATAATCTTCAATAAGCTTATATTTTTTACCAACAGCCTCTAATACTATTACACCATTCTTAAAATGCATCGTTACCGGAATAAAATCGTGAGGTAATTCAATTTTTTTTATAATTTCAATACTGTTCTTTGAAATCTGATACAGAGTAACTACTCCGTCTTTTGTTACCAGTATAACCCGTTGCCCATCCGACATTGGCTCTAATACCAAATCTTTAAAGATTTCTTTTTTATAGACCGTTCCTGATTTCTTATATAAAAAAATTACTTCGCCTGATGGATTACTATACATTATAATAGTATCAATCATATATAGATTCGATGACGAGGCTAATCCTATTGATGTTTGCCATACCGCTTTCATTAAAGAAAAATCATAATTAAGGATTGCTCCATTCGATGAGGTAAAATACATATTTTTATTTTCCAGCAAAGGCTTAGACATAAGTTGAAAATTTCCAAAACGTCCATTCTTTATCAAAGCACCCTTGTTGTCTACTATCACATAACTAGAATCGCTATACACAAAAAGATATAATCCATCAATTACATAGGGACCATAAACAACTCTTTGTTCATACGAGGTTTCCCATTTTTTTACTTTAATCGCGTTAACAACGTCTGTGTTTTCTTCTCCAGTAGTACTGTTATTCAATTTCTTTTCTTTATCGCTATAGATTATAGTATTAGAAACACCGAAACTTTCTTCATGGATATTTGCCATGGCACTTAAAGAAGTTTCCAAAACAACTATCCTACTCTCTAAAATTGATACTTTCGTATTTATATGATTATTTAATGCACTATACTGAAAAATCAGCCCTGATAACAATAGAAAAACAGTTGCGATGATAAAAAACACTTTTTTCATAAATATGTCACCATTCCTTTAAAAGTATATACTTCTAATAAATTTACATTAATATTACACATTGTCAATAACTTATTTACTCGTTATATCCCACAACCGTAATATTTCCATCAACTAAAAAATTTTTGCCTTTTTTTACCGTAACTCTCTTAATATTTAATAATTTTTCCGCATTTTCTATACTACTTAAAAACCTAAAGAAATCATCCGCCTTTGAACTGAAATTTATTTCAACTTCGCTAAAATCCTTATCGACTAACTGCCCTTTTATTGACAAAATCTGTATCGTATTCGCTTTCACCAAATCCCTTACATACTCTTCAAGATAATCTGATCGGTCAAAAAAAGGTGCTTTAAAATGTAAACCATTTAATTCCTTTAACTTCTTTTCTGTAGCAGATACCTTGTTATACTTTGCTTGTAATAAAGAAAGATATGACTTCATCTCTTTAATCTCAGTTGATAAAAAATAAAGTCGTACTATTAATAGTAGAAAAATTGCTATTGCTGTTATTAGTACTAATATCTTACCCTTTCTCACTAAGCTCTCCCTCAATAACACACCCTATACTATTCGAATTTTTAGTAAAATTAAATCGTATATATTTCCAGATTGGAAGTGTTCTAAACTCTTTTTCAAGTAAAGAATCATTTGCACATTCACCATCAATCCTGAACTTCTTTCCTGATATTGAAATAGTCGTAATTGTTAGATTATCATACCCGACAGAATAAATTGCAGTATATAAATCCATTATTTTATTCTGCTTTTCTTTGAGGCTCATATATCTATTTAAAACTTTATCATTAACATTAATAATGCTTGATACCTTTTTATATCTTCCCTCTAATTCCAAAATCTCATTCGATATCTTTTTTGCCTCATCTTTATTAACCATCATTACCAATAGCAGGATTATGATCATCAGAATACTGAACACTAAAGAAATATTACTTAAAGTGTCTAATAGATTTCCTTTCTTAACTTTAAAAACAGGCTTTGACTTAAAATGAAACGCTTCTTCAATTATTTCTTCCGGTATATTAAAAAATCTACGGTCATTACTTTGCGAACGTATTGAATCAACCCCTATTTCTAAAGAATATATTTTCGCATCTCCTAAATAACCAAGATCGTCCTCATAATATATATTTCTTTTCTTAAAAACACCGTCCCTGAAATGATACAGATAATATGCATTATCCTCTTTAATCAAAATCTTTGCATTTTCGCTAAAAAATTCACTATCAATTAATGCTTCAAGATAATGATAGATAAAAAATATTTTCCTATCTATCATTATATCTTCTGAAAAGTGCTTTATAAAGACAACAAGATTCATTTTCTTGTCTTCTATTGACAGAAGCTCATAATCAATATCACCTTGATTTAATTCTATAGATAATTCTTTTCGTAGCGTGTTTAATATAACATTTTTGATGTGTTTCTTTTCAATAACCGGAATTGTTAATGCCTTTACGTCATAATACTTATCTGTTAAAAGAATGTCCTGGTTACGTTGATTCAACGACGTTTCATTGAATATTAGAATCCTTTTTTTCTGCATGCTTTTCTTCCCATACCCTATTATTTAAAACATAGATAGAATTATTACCCTTTCTATCTTTATATACCCTTAGAACAGAAACCATTTTTAATGTTCCATACCCGATACTGACTTTAAATAGTTTAGAATCTAATCCAAATACCTTTTTAAACCTGCCATTATCCTGGTTAAATATAGCAGTAATTTCTGTTATGCTTTTATTCGCATTTCTATAGGATAATACTTTATCCCAATAGTATTGAGCTTGACTATCCTTCTCAGGTGAAACTAATCTATAATAGAAGAAAAAAACTTTCTCTTCGACATAATTAAGATTTACTTCACCCCTATAATCGGCAAATACTGCCTGAAAATCTTCCTTACCCCTGGGAAAATAGCTTCTAAAAAACTCAAACTCATCAGAACCTATAATAAACTTATCCGTCTTTAAATAACTTTCCCGTGCCCTATAGCTTTTTATTCTATCCGTAATAAACTCAGGATTATGAGTAACATACGGCAGCATTTTATAATATTCTAAAATCTGCTTTTCATCAGACACATTATAATTTGGAACCTTATACACAGAAAATATTTTTTCTACATCAGGAGTTGCGTCAATTATACCGGTATCCCATATCGTTTTAGTTATATCCAAATCAATCTTATTATCTTTTAAAAAGACTTTTAGCGTTTCCCTATCTACAAGATTAACCGCTATTTTACTATCTTCAGGAACAATATCAACCGAACAATCATACTCGGTTAATTTCGTTAACCACCCGCCAAACGAAGATGTATAGGTATCATCCTTATATTTTGCAATATCTTCTTTAACCTGATCAAGTGTTACAAATAGCTTTTGGGTATCTTTAACATATAACAGATTCTTGTTAACCCTGTTGAAGCTGTAGGTAACAAAAATGATTACTGATGATAATGCTGCTGATAGTATTGTAATAAAAAGTAAAACAGTTAATAATATATACCCTTTTTTTAACATTACAACCTCATTTTGAAGTTTATTGTATTTTTTTCATCAATTACGAACTCCATTATACAATATGCTGGTTTTTGATTCTCTTTGACAACATCATCGTCATAATTAAAGTATTGTATTGAAAATTCCTTAATTTTTAACGTCTTTAATACGACCTTTTCATTAACAACACGCTCAAATTGCTTGCCATTAATCCTGTATTCTATTTTCTGGTTATTACTAAAGAATATAATAGCATCTGGTTTATAGACATACTCTTCATACGGAGGATGGGGATAGACATTAACATTTAAAACATCTTTTTCTATAGCATAAAGAACAGTAGAGAAATCTTTAATTTCAACAGACTTCTCTTTGATACTGATATATCGATTAAGAGTCATAAATAACGAAAAAGTTATTGTTATCATAAAAAAGGTTGAAATTGTCGTGAATAGAATTATTTCAATGAGTGAAAATGCGCTATTTAATTTTTTCATAATCACAATAATAATTGTTGGTGATTTGGTTTATAACGTCAACATTGCGAATGATCTCATTTTTCTTTTTTATTTCCATCGCGATTAACGATGTAACACCGGCATATATAAAGGAAAAGAATATCGAGAACACCGTTACGCTTATAATAACCTCAAATAGAGTAAATCCTTTTTTTAAAGACTTACTCACTGAGAGAATCACTATCGTTATTTGAAGAGACAATAATATCTTTATGTAACCCTGTCCCGCCCGGCTTTTTATCAGCTCCAAACGACGTTAGCGTAAACCCTAACCCGTCTTCACTTATTACATATTCATACGCTGTTTTCCACGGATCTTTAAAATCAGTTTTAGTCACATATTGCTCATCTAATAAAACTTTTAACCCTCTATCAGCACTCGGATAATCACCTTCAGTTTGATAGTAGTCTAATAAAGCCATTGAATATATCTTCATCTCCTGAGTAGCACCCCTTACTTTTGCTTTATTCATAAAAGTAACACCGGATACTCCGACTAATCCGACAAATATACCGACAATCCCAACCCATATAAGAGTTTCCATTAACGAAAACCCTTTGTTTAAATCGTTCATTTTCATACGCTACATCCTCCATCCATTAGTATTTATTTAATATTTCAAGTGTTGGTGAAATTACCATATACATAATCATAAATATAAAAGCACCTATCAATAACATCATAACAGGCTCGATAAACTTTAATAGGTTTTCCGTGTAATTTTCAAGCTTTAATAATGCATCATTATTGATCTTTTCAAAACCTTCGGCACTTTTTGATACCGCCTCTGAGATTTCGATAATACTTAAATCCTTATCATTATTAAATAAATCAATCTTAGAAAAGGCACTGCGTAACCCTACCCCGCCTTTAATTACGTCAAAAACTTCGGCTAGTTGCTTTTTTAATGCACCATCTTTTTCAATATTCGTAAGGTTATATAAAGAATCTTCTAATGTATACCCGCCTTTTAAGAAAATCTCTAAACAAAAAGCTATTTTTATTTTATTTCGTAACACACCAATACTTTTCATTACCGGTAAACTATTAAAAAAGCGTACAATGTACTTTTTATAATTCTTGTTATTGTATAATAAGATGACAATTCCGATAATGACAACACTTACAATATTTAACAAAAAATAATACTGTATAATAAAGTCAGATAACCCAAAAAGAGTCCTTATTATAAAAGCCGGTTCATAATCCATATTAGCATAGACCTGCTTAAAATTAGGTATTATAAACAAAAATAATGCATTTAATGAAATAAATGAAAAAACAATAAGTATTAATGGATAAATCAATGCAGAAATTACTTTATCTTTAATCTTGTTCATTGATTCAAGATATTTATGAAGTAACAAAAAAGCATACGTTAATTTGCCACTACTCTCACCAGCTCGAACCATTATATAGAAGAAATCGTTAAATAAACCATATTGATCGGCATGCTTAATAGAATCCGAAAAACTCACACCCTTATTTAATGATTCATAAACCGTATTAACAAATAGATACCTGTTACCCTTGGTGTAAACACCTCGTAATATATTAAAAACCTCATTAACATCAATACCAAAATCAAGCAGCGAATATATCTGATAGACAATATCAAGCTGGAAAAGCGTTTTTTTCTCAAGCTTCTTATTGCCCCCTTGCCCGCTTATTGCTTCAGATACCTGTATGATATAATAATTTCTGGAATTTAAATTTTCAATAAATAACTCTTTGGAAACCCCATCTTCAATGATCTGTCTTTTTTTACCTGTTTCATCAATAATAAGTGCTTTAAACTGCTTCATTTAACCTCACCTATAATGCTTTTGACTTCTTCAACAAAAACAAACCCCAAAGCAGCTTTTTCTAACGCTTTTGAAAAAAGACTTCTAAATCCATTATCATTTAAATACTTTCTAATAACAGAAACAGAATCCCCATTTATAATACATTCTCGAATACGCTCATCTAATTCAAATAACTCAAAAATAGCAGTCCTCCCACTAAATCCGGTCATATTACAGATAGGACATCCACAGGGCTCATATATCGTATCAACCTTCATCCCATATTTTTCAAATAATTTCTTAGTCACCGTGTCGGGTGTAACTTCTTTTTTGCATTCATTACATAACAATCGTACTAATCGTTGCGCAGCACATCCTAAAACAGCAGATTCTATTACATACGATGGTATTTTCATGTTTAATAATCTGCTAATACTGGAAACAGCATCATTGGTATGTAAGGTACTTAATACCAGATGGCCCGTCATAGCAGCTCGTAATGCTAAATCAGCCGTTTCTTCATCACGCATCTCACCGATCATAATAACATCAGGATCCTGTCGTAATACATTTCTTAATATAGAATTAAAACCAAAATCTATTTTTTCATTTATCTGAACCTGATTGATTCCTTCTATTGTATATTCAACCGGGTCTTCTATGGTTATAACGTTCTTTGATTTAAAATCAATCATATTGATCAAACTTCGTAACGTTGTTGTTTTACCACTTCCTGTAGGACCGGTTAATATAAACGTACCATAGCTTTTTTGTATTATTTTACTGCATTCAATAATATCACTATCATCAAACCCAAGACTTTTTAAATCCTGTAAAGACTCTTCAATGCCAAGAAACCGCAATACGACTGATTCGCCATAAATAGTAGGCATTGTAGAAGTTCGTATATCAATTTTTCTATTATGAATTGTTAATGTGGCTTTTCCATCTTGAGAGAATCTTTTATTCGTAATATCTAACTTACTGATAATCTTAATTCTTGCACAAACTGCATCATAGACATTTTTAGGATAAGACCCCACCTGTATTAATAACCCATTAACACGAAACCTTACCCTGAAATATGACTCATAGACCTCAAAATGGACATCCGATACTTTTTTTTGTAAGGCATTTATAAGTATCTCATTAACAAGATTAACAACAGGAGCATCACTTGCAAGCTTCGCTAAATCCGTTGTGGTATCATCTTTTAAAGAATTGATAATTTTTCTATCTTCATCTTTATGTACGTATCTGATAAGCTCATCAAGATCATTCTTTTGATAGAGAACAAACTCAACTTTTTCTTTTTTTGAATAATGGGTTACTTCATTGATTAGTTCACGAGTGGCACTGTCATCTTTGGCTATAGTTATTGTATTATCATCTTCATAAATTTTTACCAATCTATTTTTTACAATATATTCGTATGAAAACTGCTTACCTGATTTAATAACTATTTGTGTATCCAAAAACGACACTCCGTTTAATTTTTTTCAACAAATGTTTTATATAGATTTTCAATATATTTATTTTGTTCATTCTTTATATCTTCATCCGTTTTATTGATAAAAGGAATAACATAAATAACAAACTCAGAATCTGAATAGGTATCGTTATGGGTTTTAAATGCATTTCCAATATAAGGAATATGCCCTAATCCGGGAATAACATTGTTTTGAAGATTTTCTTTTTTACTTGTTAATCCGCCAAGAATTATAGGCTTACCGGATTGAGAACGAATAGAGTTTTTTACCGATTTTTCCGAAGTATTAGGTGGCTGCCCTACCCCTCTTCCTTCAATTTCATCAGATATTTTTGTTGATACTTCTAAAAAGATCTCATTACTCGAAGTGGCTCTTCCCTTAATTTCAAGATTCAGACCAAATGTTGTCGCGTTATAAAAAGGTACCTCATTCCCGTTTTCATCCTTTTTCGTATCTGCAAATTGCAATGTTTTGGTATTTGCTAATGTTACACTCTCACCGGACAATCCGTACACCTCTGTTGACATTTGTATTTTTGCTTTCGATTCATTTAACTGTTCTTCAAGCATGACGGAAAAATACGTTCCAAATACCGTAGGAATATCAAAATTAACACTGATTAAGTCACCTTTATCAAAAAGACCGGCTTTATTAAGTTTAAAAATATCACCTATCCCATTGGTGATTGGCTGCATTCCAATACCCCAATTAAGTTTAAATACGTTTGATTTTATGTATTCTACTATTAATAATTGATACCTGATAACCGGTGGTGCAACATCTAATATATCAAGATATTTAAATAATCTCATCTTCATATCTTCATTACCTCTAAATACAAGTGACGCATCATTGGTATTTAAATATATATTCTTTTTATCAATATAATCGGGTAACATTCCCTTAACAACATCATCAGGCTTTAGATATTTTAATTTATACACATATTCTACCGGGATTACATCAATTGCTTGTATTAAATCCCTGATCTTTTTTTCATCATCGGTATTAAGATACATATAAAATGCGTTGTTTTCTTCAAGAATTTGAATTTGCAATGATTTATATTGTTCCGGTAATAAATTTTTAATTTCTTTTACTGATTTATATTTTAATTGAAAAAAGATATAGGTATAACTATCCATTCTCTCTTCAACTTTCTTAATAATATCAATAAAATATTCAATTTCCCTCGCAGATCCATAGACGGTGACACTATTTAACTGCTCTTCTATTTTATATGATGACGGGGGTATAATATTTGATGGTATTAAGGTAGGGAATGATCTTGAATTAAGGTTTCTTAACTTAAATGAAGAACTTTCTCTTAATCTATTAATCATTTTAGGAGATATCGAATCATAAATATAATATTTGCTATCACTATACGTATAGGATTGCCCGCTATATTCACATAATGTGAGAAGTAAATCTTGTAACGAAATACTTTTAATATCTAAATATGGAATCGTACTGGAAGAATTTGATAATAGCATAAACTCTTTGTTAAATTTATTAAATAACAATAACATTAGATCTTTCGTTGACTGATTAACAACCTTAACCGTTATGTTGTCCTCGGTCCCTTCCATTAATGCTTTAACATTTTTCCCATCCAGTCCTGTTATTTGTAATGGTTCTTCTTTTTTACTCAAGATGGTCCCATTATCAACTTTAACAAGATCATAATCGATACTTTTAGCCAATAACGCAACTAATTCCTGTAATTTTTTGTTATATATTCTAATAGTAACTCTATCATTGGAATTACCTTTATGAATAAATGTTTGTTTTGAAACCGCAGATAATTCATCTACTATTTCACTTATTAGACTATTATCAGCTTCTAAAACATAGGTATTGGTAATTTCTTCATAAGAAACCTTAAAATTCTTTTTTTTATTTATGAAATAGATAGTTCCATTAACCCGAAACGAATACCCGAGTGGCTCTAAAAGAAGGGTAAGGGTTTCTTGTAATGTCGTATTTCTAAAATATCGTGTAACCGTTCCCTGAATATCTTTATCGGGTACGATGGTCACTTTAAATACTTCTGCTACTATTTTCAAAACACTATTTATTTCAGCGTTTGAAAAAGTTAATTCATCAATTTTTTTTTGTTCTTCTGCAAATGAATTAAATGTTGTCCATGTTATTAGTATAATAAGCAGTTTAAATATCTTTCTTTTCATTACTCACCGATAGTTAATATTTATTACATATTTTTATTACAATACATTAGAATAATAATAAAAAGTCCTGAAACATACTGAAATGGTATCATAGGTATTTTTGTTCTGTTACTCACTTTTTTTCTCAAATATAACGGCAACAATGCAATTGCTGCAAGCCAATTCGATAGAAAAAGAACACTCATTCCACCTGCAATACCAAATATTGATGCAACAAAACTACAAAAAACCATGTCCCCTAACCCAACTCCGCCGGATGACACTATATATATGATCAAATAGAGAACAACAACTGCAAGTATACCAAAAAAAGTTACATAAAAGATATATCTATCGATAAAAAAATTAAATATTACAATAAGTACTGATACTGCTATTAAAAAATATGCATGTACTTCCATTTTAATGGTATCATTATATGATTCAACTAATCCGATAAAAACAAAAATTAAAACTTTAACTAAAAACAACGAAGATCCTTTAAATAGTAAAAGATACTCACTTATCATTCGTTATCCTTTCAATATCATTCATGATCCGTTGATAATTAGTATCATCATTTAATATGTCCTTATAGATAACTGCGGCATCTCTTAAATAGTTGATATCTTCAGTTGCTTTATACCGATACATAAACTCCGCTAACTGTGCTGATTTTCTATACCATTTTAAATTAGTATATAATTTAATGAGCGTTAATGAATAGTAATTATTCATTCGGTCTTTTTCATGTAATTTTTCTAAAATAGCAACACTTTCCGTATATTTATTTGTAATATATAAATAAATCGCTTTCAAGAATAGAAAAGCATCATTTTCACTATTGATTCGTTCAATTTCAGTTAAGATTCGATCAACGTCAGGATATTTTCTTTCTAAAAGATACTCATTACCCTTTTTGAGTAATCCATTAAGACTTGATATTTTTGCTTTAACATAAAAACCGTATTTATCTTTAATAGAATATTTTATTTGAGTCGTATACACCGTATAGTCTTTTTTTCTCACTTCTAATGCATTATTGCCTAAAAGTAATGTATTAAAAAGGAATTTTCCATTAATGTCACTGAAAGAATCCATCGTTTTATTAAGAGTGACACGAGCCCCTTCAACGGGTAATCCTTCTTCGTTTAAAACGACTCCGGATAACGCTGCGGTTTGCATATCTTTCTCTCTATAGACATAGTCATTGGTAATGCAAGACATAAAAGAAAACAGAATAAATAACAGTAGTATATTTTTCATCGTGATACCTTAATTTCCTGATTACCAATTGTGATAGTATAATACATTAAATTCTTCTTTATAATAGACACTCCGACAGGAGGAGAAGATTCTTCAAATACAACTTCTTCATTATTGTCATTATTTCGTAATGTAATCCACTTAACCCCATTAACGGTCCATTCGGCTGCAATTGAATAATTAAGCTTAGGATTGATTTCATTTTTTACTTCAATTTTTTTTATATTCTTTTTAATGGGCATTTCGTTATAATTAGGATAAAAAAGCGTACTTAATTCTTTTGCCGAAACGCTATGCAATTTAGTATTACTATCACTACTCTTTTTTACTTTTTCTTTTTTAACTAATTCAACCTTTGGTTTACCAGAACAAGAAAAAAAGACAATGCATAAGAGAATATATATTAATATTTTCATAATTATATATATTCTACATAAAACTAAAAGTCAATACCAAAAATACTTATAGTTCAAATTCTATCGGTGTATTATTTCCAATTTGAACTATAGCATTAAATGTACTGATTTGTGCAATTTGTATGCAACAATTAACATCATTAACAACGTTTTTTAACAAATCACTATACACATCAGTCCTTTCTTCCAATTTACTCCAAACTGTTTCAACGCTTTCATGTCGAAACCATTTTCTTTCCTGCATATTATCATAGAACGAAATACGTTCATTAGAACTTATACCGGGAATTATTACTTTTAATAAAATATGTGTGCTCATAATAATTATCCTTAAAGTCAGTAATTTTTAATATGTATATTAGAGGAAGCTTATTGCAACGCCACATTTAAATCCATTTTTATCAGTATCAATATATGGTTTAAAAGACATATTTTTTTGTTTTTTATTTAAATAATGCTTTGAAACACTATATCCAACAGCCATAAATACAATTCCTACTATCAATAATATTTCACCAACACTTGAAATAAAGATCCCGAACATATACAATAATTCATTTAAACTAATAGTATAGCTTTTTGTTTTATGTAAAAACTCTCCTGATATTATATATTGAGAATAAAAAAATCCCACCATAACAAGTCCGCCTACCGTGCTAACCCCACCAACAACAGCAAATGGAATACCAGCATTACCAAATTTTTTCATTTTATTACTCTTATATATGTTTGAGCTTTTATTATTAGTATCTTGACTATAGAAATCTATAGAAAATGGGGATTGCTTGTTTAGTAGCGGATATGAAAAAGATTTTGTATTAAAATTTAATTCATTACCAAACAAAATAGATAGAGAGAAGGTAAAAAATACCAGTACAATGATTTTTTTCAAATTTAACCCCTTTTTTTAATAAACCCTGATTTGCTTACAATACCACGTACCATAAAATACCTGTTTATTATAATAAAATATTAATCCCATTGTCAAATATTAAAATAAAACTTTAATTTAATAAGCGTTGTAAAAGACATTCCGTAATGCACGTACTATTTTTTGCCATTACCAGACAAAATGCCGACTTTAAAAAAGATTTCCTCTTTACAGTCAAAAACAATAGTACTATAATAATCCAAATACACAAGGAACCCACATGAATGAACTATCGATACTAACCAATGACATTCCATATAAAGAATACATGACCGATGCTACCAGTGATCATATAAACAAACTTATAGAAACAAAGCAATCATCAGATGCATTTGACGCAATCGATGCCATAAATAATGACAATGGATTACAACCGGATCAAAAACAGATACTTATAACGCAAATCATTAACGTATGCTCTCTTATTATAAACCATAATAACTGCCCTGATGACTACCCTACCCTCAAAAAGGAAGTGCAATACCTCTCAATGCAGACGCAAAAGAACTTTGTGCTTCTTGCACAACGATTACGAGCTATTCAAATTAATCAACTCTACACAATAGACGGCTACCCTG
>Ga0209318_1000126_pt1 | contig 90585 bp, 133 predicted proteins | sample RifGroE1_FD_183999 | JGI IMG/M metagenome (GOLD analysis project Ga0209318, IMG submission 183999) | Groundwater microbial communities from Rifle, Colorado, USA - Groundwater E1 (SPAdes) (version 2) | ecosystem: Environmental > Aquatic > Deep subsurface > Groundwater | place: Rifle, Colorado...
AAACAGAATCCGAAGATTCTGTTTATGTATGCTGTCCTTTAATCGGTAACAGAAGCAGCCAGTTCCATAAAATCTTTTGTAGATTTTTCTTTTATTTCAGCAAATACCGTTTTACTTGTCAGTTCGTGTGTAAGTACTGGTCTTTCTAGTATTTCTTTAATGTAACCATGAAGAGCATCAAAAGGCCCACATAGTATACCAGTATATGCTCCGATAATTGCTGATTCACGTTTTGTCATACTGTTTCTCCTAATTAAGATTTATATGCAGATTTACCAGCAACAGGTTCACCAACTGCTCCCGGACATTTATCTTTCCAGAAGTAATAAACCTTCTCTTCCTCACCAACCTTTCGCTTGTCAGTCAGGATAGTGATCTTCCAGTCAGCAACCAGATGCTGAATATGATTCAGTGTCCGAGGTTCTTTGGCTTTTGCATACGCAGCAATCTCAGCCAAAGTCATCTGTTTGCCACCAATTATACACTCGTCAATCAGACCAGCCTGAGAAGAGGCAACATGATTCCATATTGTCTTCCCACCAGTAGCTGGGGCCTTAGTCTTTTTCGTTTTAGTAGTGGTACCAACTGAAGCTTTAGCCGCGAAATTCTCGGAGCAAGCTTTAAATGCTTCCGGAAAATCTTTATTGCACTGCTTGGCACATGACCCCGACTTCTTAGGATCATATTCACTGCCACACATTGAAATGAACTGGCTCTTAGGAAGTTCTTCCAACTTTCCCTCTTCCTGCTTACCGGCAGCAGGTTCTTCCGTCTTGCCAGTCTCTTTTTCCAACTCCTTTTTAAGAGCTTTAAGTTGACCAATCTGCATTGCATTCAGATCATCATCACTGACATCACCGAGTGCTTCCTGACCGAACGCCTTAACCTCATCAATCCAATTTTGCTTGGTTTTCGCCATCTCACACCTCACTTGTTTTAGGTTACCAATCACCAGACATAGCTCTATCGTATGGGCACAACTCTCCCTATGTTTATATTCTAGTCTATCCGTTTACTTAGGTCAACAATTATTTTGTCTTCCGTGGTCGATTTTACGATACCACCTGACGCTTCTTTTCTCCGTCTAATGGTATCAATTTCCGCCACCACACTTGTCAGAAAGAATGGCTCATAGCATTTATTGCAGGTAATGAATTTTCCGTTCCATACTCCTACAAAATCTTCCAGTGTAATATCAGCATCACCATCAATATCACAGTCACAGGTTTTACCGAAAGATAGATGAATATCTTTCGCATCCAGTTCCATCATTACAGTTTCCCTTTTATTACCCATCCCCGATCCTCCTTCAGTTCCCATTGAATATCTTGACATTCGATAATTGTACCAGTCTCATAGATACCAAATCTACCATCTATAGACTGTTTCCCTTTTGTCTTACCGGAAAACACTTCATTACCCATCACGGAATAATCACATTCAGCAACCCATATTCCGACTACTTTCTCCACTACAGGTTTCTTATTGAGATGAGGACGGATACTGATACGATGGATCCGTCCATCCCGTGAATACCCAAGGTACACATTCTTGAAACATTTCCCGTGCTTTCCTGTACTGTTATGAATGAGCAGAACCCGACTACTCTTGATCGACCATGGAGTAGAGAACTCTGTCAAGTTTTTGTTTACCCATACAATCATAAATTCATCTCCCGCAAATCAAACATCATATTTTCATAGTCAGCATCATACCAAAACCAATACTGACAGTATACACATCGGAATGTAGGACCACGTCTTATTAAAAGACTGTATTTATGTTCTAATATTTCTGGCGTATCCACAAGAACAAGTTGCCGTCTACTTCTCATATCACTATTTGGAAGCCATTCATTGTCACATTCACAGAACTTTTTCATATCCGTTACCCCCTATAAGCATAGTAAGTGCCAGGATCAGTAGTTTCAACATACCAACCAAAAGTATCAATCAAGGTATGCAGTTTCCTATGTACCCCCATCAAATATAACAATTCCTGATAATCTTCTGCATAATAGTCACAAGCAGGACAACCATCTATTTCACCACCTTCTGCCACATTACCAAGAAAGATAGAATCCTCATCCTCTTTCTTTATACCCGTTATCCGTGGGAAGGTACGTTTCAAAGCATTTACCAGTTCACTTGCTGAAAAGTCCACTTTAGTTAAACTCATTGTGATCTCCGATGTCAAATTTTAGCTGTTTACGCTTACAGAGTAGAACAATACACTGTAAACAATCGTTGAATCCCGATACAATCTCCGCTATTCTCGCTTATTTCTGTTCTACTTGTTCCTGTACATCTTCACTGAGCCAGTTATAGAAAACATCACCAATATATTCTTTTATACCGTTAAAGTTCTTACCAGTAATTCTCATATCAAATCCATCAAAAGCAGGGGTAATAATTACTTTGTGATTTGTCCAACGGACATAAGATCCACTGTCATTCATGTGTTGAAAGGCAGTATCGAATACCAATTTCTTACCAGTACTTTCATTGAACATTAAATCAGTACCACTATTGAATCCTGATCCAGACGGGGCAGTTTCCATCTGTTTGTCTATAACTTCCAGATGTTTGTCTTCCCATTCTGGATTTACCCCATCAGAACAGTTTTCAGCCGCTTCCAATCTTGTAGCAATGATTTTATACCGTCTCATCTTCACTCTCCTTTTTATCTTCATGAATATCCAGTACCAGATCGCAGTTTATGCATTTCCATTTATCATAAGCTCCTACTTTAACCATGAACCGTTCTTCCCTCTTCTTTGTAGCAGGTAGCCACTTTGCCGTTGCATGTGCTCTTAATTCCGTCATTATTAATCTCCTTGAATTGAGCTAAGGTTATAAGAACGGGTTTCCGAAACAACAGGAAACCAGGCACAATTGCTATCCCGTTCTTGAAAGTGTAAATCTCTCCATCTTTACAGGTTTTCTTTCCAGTAAAACCTTTCTTCATGTATCCTCCGCTTAGAAACAAAACCAGTAACCGCAATCAGGTTTAGGACACTTAACACCAGACATATTATCCCCACCAATTAACTGTGTACCACAATCAGGACAAGGGTTATTATACACAACTTCTTCCACTTCCTGATGAAGTTCCAGTTTCCATCCTGCCAGCAGTTCAAACCCATCCAAAACCTCATGAGCAAATGAGGAAGGATCAGTATGCATCCGATTACCAGTATCAACATTAATCATATTGAATTTATGGTAACCAACCTGAGCCAGCATATAAATTCTATTGGTACCAATCTCCTTATACAGTTTTCCAATATTATCAAACATATAAACCAATCCTATACCTTTATTCTTTTTCCACAAATCGAAGTCCATTTCTTTCTCCTTACAGTTAAGGTTTACAGGTTGACCAACGTAACAAGTCAGAGGGAACCATTTCTAGCTCCCTCTAAGCCGTTAGCTAATCTTCTTTCTCCTTAATGATCTGAGCCAGTACTTTCTCTTTCTGCCAGTCTATAACATCGTAGTAGTTACCATCGTAAGTTCTCATCACCTTGTCCCGCATATACTTTACCGCGTCCTCTTCTGTCATTTCTAATTGACCAGAAACACATCTGTCAATGTCAATGAAGTAACAAATATCATCTTCCCATGCGGCATATATCCGTTGACCTTTCTCTGAGTAGAATCTACCAGTATTCCAACTTGTTACGTGTATCATATCCATTACCTCTCTTGTCTTTCCTGCTCTTTAAATAACCTTCCAGCCTCATTAATCCGATCATAATCTACTGCTTGAGAATCTATGCAGTAAACCACGTTGAAACTCATACTCTTTTCACCGCTAGGGTCTTTCCGTACTAAAGGAGAAATACCTTGTGATAAGAACTTCTTAGCCGCCTGCAAATGAACCTTTGCTCTGAACTCAACAAGGCCATTCAGTGACAACTCTTCAATCTCAGAAATATCAACTCCATATCCCTGAACCAACTCCCGCAACATACATTCCCGTTCTGTATACACTCTCTTCCCTAACTCTTTCCGCCGCTCAACATCATTACCGACAGGCTTCAAACTATCCCTGTCAACCCGTACTTTCTTCTTCACAACTATAACAGGTTTCTCCACTCGTTTAACTGTATCCTTTACAACCATACCGCTACGCTTGATAACCACACCAGGCTTATCCACCGCTTTCCTACTCTTCCTCTTAGGAGCATCAGAAGCAATAACTCTTGCCATTGCAAACAAATCCATAACCTGTTACCTCCAACCCTTAAAGATTTGACCGCATCGTTTACACTCCACCACAGTCTCACCGCTCCTAACAAACTCTGAAGTGCAACAAGAAACACATAAGTATCTACCGTCTATTTCTAACAATCCCAACTCCCGTGCCTTCAGTTCTAAACTAAGAGTCTTATGAACCAGTGTATACAAGTTCCAACCAGCCTCTTCCTCTTCCCACTTCCGATAGTTAAATCTGATAAACTCAAACCGTTGCATCTTAACAACATTCATATCAAACTCAGCCACCATCTCTATCTTCCTGACTAACCGCCTAAACGTAGCAGCTTCTAAAGGATTTCGTAAATTGTCTATCTCGTTATGGATCATATCATTTCCTCCCTATATAAAATTAGACTACAAACTACTATATAACATATATCAGTGGCTAAGTAAACCTATAAAGAAAATGACTTACTGGTACAATATATCCACCCGCTACATTACAATTTACAGGAGAAAAACAACAAGAAACTCAGTAACGATAACATAGTGGTAAATAATACTACGGTACAAAACTAAATAGTAAACAAATAATCTCTTGCCGATAATAACCGAAACAATATAAAATAAACAAGAGTAGGTAACAGGTATAGAGAAGTAAGTAAAAGAATATAATGGAATGGGTACTGGTCACCCGCAGGGTGGTGCACCACGGTATATGGTTCTCGACATTGGACCTTTGGTCAGGTGTGTTAACACCTGTACACGGGCACGGTCCCTGTATCTGGCTCTGGTCACTGGTTCTGTACACACCGAAGGTTGCAGCAGTGTTGCACAGGTACAGGATGAAAGGGTAATGGTACGGTGGCATGGACTGGACCTGAACCAGTAACCGTTAGGCAGAAAGCCCGTGTTCCGTTAGGCTGGCACACGTCCACTGTACCGTGACTGTTAGGTATATTGGTTTAGTTCACCGTGGGGACGGGCCTTAGGGTCAGCGGTTCTGTTACTGGCCTACGGGAAGACTATGAGTAAGTAATGGGTTGGGCTGCGGGGCAGGGCTGTACCATACCGTTACCCTGTCAGGTAAGCAGTTCCAATGATGCTGTTACCTGTACCAGACCAGTAAACCATTACAAACCTGATGTTGTTAGGCAGGTATGGAGACTCTAGCGGGGGGTCAAGGTACTTCGTTTCGTATCGGTAGATATACGGGCTGTGGGGTCATTTCCACCGCTTTGTAACGGGTACAGGTACGATTTGTACTGGTAAAGGAGCGGTTCAGGCACAGGAATATAACGGGTTGGACTACTGGTCTGGCTGTGTTGCGTGGTAGAATACATGAATTGGAAAAGTTTCCCGTGGGAACTGCGCTTAGGGTGGTGTCTACCACTAATCTGTATCAGCAGAATATAACGGGTTGGGTTACGGGGCGGGGCCGCCGTACCCGTAGCTATGGCAGGCAGCTGGATAACGGAGTCGAGTAGGACAGGATAAGGTAATGGGTTGGCGGCTGGTGAAAGCCGCCCGAAGGAAAACCGATGCCGGGCGCAGGGGAAAACAGGGAATGAAAGAAAATAGCGGTGAATAGCGGCTTATCCGCTATAGGGGAAATGAACCAGTGATATACCGCTGATAGAATAGAAAACAGAAAATAGTCAGGGTATAAGGGGAAGGTCGAGAAAGATAGCGGGATACTGGTGTACTGGAATACAGGGCAAAAGAATAGCGCAGTTTAACGTCATGCGCTAGGACGTTTGCTTAGAAATATAAGTTATTAACTTCCGCTCTATGTAAAGGAGCGTCAATTGTTCTATCCAACAAATCAATAGCCCAATCAGGACCATTATACCAATAATCAAGTTCAGGTCCGTTTTCAGCATCCCCAATATCTTCATAGGTAAAATGATTCTCTATAAAGCGATTCAGCCTATCCGATATTAAAAGTTGCATATCAATCATATTTCCCCCTTAAAAGTTAATCATCATCGTTAAAACGACTATCACAGCGACTATCACACGTACAACTGTAAACACTTCGTAAGGTTTCATATTCTTCACTACGCTATCTCCTGTAGCCTGTAGCCTGATAAACTATCCTGCAATTCAATCAAGCTTGCTTCATGCCCTGATAACTGTATCTCACTTGCTGTACAGTTATCATAATAGTCAAAAGGTACATCGAAAGGAAGCTTGTCGATGTACCTGAAAAACTCTCTTTCGATTGTACTCATATCGTTCACATTGAAAAGTAGCCTATCAGAATGATAAGCAATTGAACTGCGAAAAAGCCTATTATACCTTTACTCATAGCAGTATCCTTTGAGCAGTTTATTGACTTGCTCAGGTCTTTGAATTTTACAGGGATGAAAGAACTTCACAGGCTACTTTATCAGTAATACCTGATATTGTGCCTGTCTTTGCGTCAACACTGATCTTTAAATCTCGCTGTTCGCTTATCGCTTTCAAGTGACTTGCTATCCTGACTGAACCCTTTGTTTTCCCCTGTGCATAATCCTCAAGGGAAAACCCTTCAATCTTCAAAAGTGCTTCGACTACATACGTAGTCAAAGGCTGAGGATCAGGTTTTGCCGTCTTACCCTTGCCCTTCATATTGTTCTTGCACATCTCGTATGCAAGACAGGTAAAGTAGCTGATCAGGAACGCCCCTGTCAGGGGTTTTACCTGCAATGCCTGTTCTTCAACTCCTTCAATGATTCCCTCATGCTCGTATACCCTAGGGGCAAGCTTGACAGTGTACTTGTCTCCCTTACGCACGATACCCTTGAAGTAGGGCACAGTGAGAGTATCAGGACTAGAACCTTGACTACTCTTGCGTGCCTTTGCATCTCTTTCACTCTTGATTGCCTGAGCTGACTCGAATAAATTCATGATATCACCTATAGCCTGTATTGATAGATTAGACAGGGAATAGATACAGGCTTAATCTACTCTTGTCTGTTATGTTCGCTTGCCTTTTACACTCCTGACAATCGCATTTGACTGTCAAGCTTTTATGTAACCTGATTAAGGTCTGACTATGTTCGCTGAGAGATGACAATCAGGGTTCGACTACTCTCAGGTGTTCTCAAGGTCTGTTCAAGAGGCAAGAGGGACACCCCTTTATTTTCGTGTGCTTCGTCCCTTCACTGCTGCATGGGGTCCACGCCACAATTTTCTTCCGCATTTTCCGTGAACTTTTCCCCCAGTGGTTTTGCAGAGAACAGTTCCACGAACCTGCATACATACCTTTACCGTAGAACTTTACCACTTTTTCCCCCCACAGTTTCCGATTACCCACCCCTGTATCATTTTCTCAATTTGTGGAGACCATATACGCCTGACCTTGTACCTTTAGCGGTCGCCCCTCTTTCCTGCCCCTGCATACGTTCCTCTGCCCTACCCCTATAACATTAAATGCCGAAGGCAAATTCTATTCGGACTACTTTATATTAAAGATGTTCTTGACAATATAAAGGGTAAGTGCTACGATCCAAGTAACCTTAGCCATGGAGGAACCTATGTCCAGAAATTTTGACGATTGGTACGAACACCTGACACTTATATCGGCTGAATACGGAGAAACTGTTACCGTTGCCGAGTACATTATACTTTATGAGGCTGGCATGACTCCCGAAGAAGCTTTCTTCAGTGAGTATCCAGAGCATCGATAATGGGAAAACGAGGACCGCAACCTACCAGTAGCCGAGCAACAAAAGAGCGAATGGGCAACATCAGCATTGTCAAGGGATCCACTACCGAGGGAATCCCTGTAGTGATGTGGGACGCCATTCCAGAGTGCGATGTTCACCATTGCCAGATAGCTGCGACTTGTCCCTATATTGAGGAAGGGAAGTTATGTGGAGTACGGAAGGAGTATTTGGATTATGTTTACCGGTACTTTATAGGTAGTGTGAAGAGTGAGGATAAAGCTGCTTTGTTTCGGATTGGATTTGAACTGATACCGTTGTTTGGTCATCTGGTTAGTCTAAAGATAGCTAACCATGGCAGGCCCGTAACCACTATAACCGATAAAGGTAGTGTGCAGGTTAATCCATTATTTAGAGAGATACGGGAAACCATAAGGAGTATAAACCTGAATATAAATGATCTTGCCGAAAGCTTTAGTAGGGATTTTGGTAAAGGTGGGGAAGGGGATGACGTTCTTGGTAATACCGGTTACTATGACAAGTTGTTTGAGGGAGAAGCACCGAAGGTAATCCGAAAAACGAGGAATAGAGTATGAAAATTGAAAAATTTAATAAATTGGTAGGCGACGACTATAACGTGGTATGTAGATGCCTGGACTGCAATGCCGCTGGATACTTTTGTGATCTTCGACCAAGTGAAGATTGTAAAAGGAAAAGGAACAGAAAGAAAGTAGGTTCTGGATGTGATGACTGTAAAGAACTTAAAATGTGTGGATGGTGCCAAGGTAGAGGGGAATTTTATAGATACTGTGAACCTACTCCCGAAGGATTAATGTAAAATGAAAGCGATAAGTAAAGTATTGGTTGAACTGGAAGATGGTAGTATAGGTTGGCAGTGTCCTGGATGTGAGACACTGCACCGTATATTTGTCAACAGGGGTAGCTGGACTTGGGATAATTCAGTGGATGCTCCTACCTTTAGCCCGTCTGTGTTGACAAGGTGGACTGACGGAAGAGAGGATCATAGAGTTAACCACGTATGCCATTGCTTTGTAAAGACTGGTGTGATTGAGTTTCTTGGTGACTGTACCCATAAATTAGCTGGACAAACTGTACCTATCCCGGAGCATGGAATTGTATGAGGTCCATTACTGAGTATCGTAATGGTGGAGAAGGGTTTGGTCTGTGGGTAGAAGACCATATCTGTTTACCAATCTTCCGAGAAGGAGAAACTATAGCTACCTGGATACCTGTATCTGACATGAGCAGGGATCCAAATCCTAGTACTGGCAGGTCATACTGGGAAATGTGGGAAGAGCAAAAGAAGGTTGCCGAAGATGCATTGCGGATGATAGACGGTAAGTTTATCCATAGGCTGATCATTTTTTGCTGGATGCGTGGTGAAGGTAAATCGCTGTTTGCCTGTCTGATTCAGTTATGGAAATTCTTCTGTTTTCCCAGACAACAGATCATGTTGGGTGCCAATAGTAAGGAACAGACCAAGTTTGTCCACTATGACATTATGCGGGATATCATTCTGAATAGCCCAAAGTTGCTGCGGATTGTTGGTAAACGGAATGTGCAGGAAAAAGAGATACGGATGAGAGACAAGAGTGGTAACATTGGTTCTTTCATTAAAAGTATTTCCTCATTTAGTGGTATTGTATCAAACGTATCTGGATACACCTTCTCGGAAATGTTCGATATGAACAATCCGAAGTTCTTTGTTCAGTTAGATGGTAGTATCCGTAATATACCAAATGCATTAGGAGTTATTGACAGTACCGTATCTGAGAAAAGCCACATTCTGTATAAGTTGTACCAGACATATACCCGTGGTGAAGACCCTGCCTTGTTTTTCCACTTCCGTTGCAGTCCAGAAGGCGATTATAAAGACTTCTGGAACCCGCAGATGACCCAACAGCAACTAGATTCCTACAAAGCAAAGTTTCCTGAAGCGGATTTTGCCCGTTACTTCAAAAATACGTGGGATGCCGGCAGTAAAGCTATGTTTACTGCCGATTTGGTTGCTGCGACCCATTATATTGGGGTGAACGGTACTCTGGGGATGCAAAATCAGTTAGTGGAGACCATAAAAACCATCCAAAAAATAGAAGCGGTAGGTGATCGGGATGAGAAAATAGGACGGGAAAGGTCCCAAACTGCATCATATTTGCAAAAAGATTTGATGAAAATAGACCTTTTGTACACGTTACATGATGGTTCTATGCATCCCAGAATGACAGATTTAAACGATTTGCAGCGTCTAACTGACGTGTATCAGACTGATTGGGCTCTGTGTGCTGGTATAGATCGTGCAGATCCACTTAAAATAAACAAGATGGCAGGGGCCAAAACTATCATAACTTTGACTGCAAAAGGGCTTCCAAACAGCAAAAATAACCCCGATTCCTACTTAGAAGATGGTTCCGTAAAGAAATATATCTACTTTCTCATGCATTTGGCACACGTAGCCAGTAATGATTTGAACGATATTAAGGATGTTTTGAAGAGAATGTCCGATGTATTTGATGGTTTGGACACTTTATGTTCAGAAAGATGGGGTATGTGGGACATGACTGAATGGTGTAGTGAAAATGAGATTGCTTTGGAAGTTATCTCTCCTACCTATGATCGGCAGCGTCAGATGTTCTCGGAACTGTACTCTTTGTATAAAAACGGCCTATTTAAAGCACCCAAAGTATATGTTCCAGGAGCCAAGGGACCAGATATTCTTGAGGAAGAGGCAAAGAGATTTGACCATAATCCTCATAAGAAATGGTATGGCTCTCCTGAGAAGACTGAGAAATGGGGTATCCAAGATGATGCAATTTACAGTTTAGCTAACTCTATTTACGGTGGAAGGAACCTTGGACCAGAGGATTTTAGGACCAGAACCATTGAATGGAACTTTGGCACAATGTATTACGAACAGACAAAAGGGGATTACTAATGGAAAAAGCTGAGATTGACCAGATTATAGACGATTTACCCGATGAAGTACTTGGTGAATTGGCGGCTTCTATGCCATGGTCCAATTATACGGGGGAAGGTACACAGGTAGTTGATGAAGATGGTTTCCCCATCTCTGGTGTAACCGATTACACCAACTTTAGAGAGTTGCAGGAACTTTGTTGGAAGAAGTTTCTTGAAAATCCACAGATCAATACCCATATTCAGGATTACATGGGGAATCTTACTGGATTTGGATTCAATATGGATTCTGACCAGCCAAAGGTTGCTGAAGTAATGAAGGCCCATATAGAAGATCCAAGAAATGCCCTATACAGGAATCTACCAAAGCATGTTGCCCGTTCAGGCATAGAAGGGGAACTGTTCTTATGCTTTACTTTACATAATGATGGATTTGTAGAAATAGATTTCATGAGCCCACGGACATTGGCTCCTACGGGACATAAACAGTCCGGTATCTACTTCCATAAAAGGAAAGCAGGGTTCCCGCTATTCTATGAATTTGATCTGAAGGATAGTGAACTGACAGAAGTTCCCAGTGGTACAATTGTTATACCTTCCATTAATATAGCTTATTTCCCTGAGTATGCCACTTACTGGCAGCAATATGGCGGTGGTAGTATTACTCAGGAAAAATTATCTGGTGCAAAATCCAAATCACGTAAGTTCTCCAAGATAGGGGGATACAATCAGTTTATTGTTGAGTGGGATAAGGGTTTTTTCACCACAAGGAATGTTTCTCATATACGGACTACTCTTGTCTGGTTGTCCCATTATGAGAACTTGAAGAAATGGGAAATAGACCATAAGAAGTCAAGTGGTTCTTATTTGTGGGTTGCTTACATTGAGGATGCGAAGTCATTCAGAACTTGGTTGAAGTTAACCGATGAGCAGAAAAAGAATACAGGATTGTTTGCAAAGAAGAAACCTGGTGGAACTATTGTTCTTCCTCCTGGTATAAAACTGGAATGTATTAATCCGAATCTTCCGAAGATTTCTGATGCTGATACTGACATTATGGGAATGGTTGTATCAGGACTGAACAAGCCTGAAGATATGGTAACTGGTGCTACAAAGGGTTCCACGTTCTCTGGTGTTAAAGCTTCGCGTGGCCCTGCTGCTGACAGGATACATGATCAGATTGCCTACTTTGATCGGTTTCTTAAACTGGATTTCTGGAGACCATTATTCCTTTTACGTAATGCTGTATTACCAGAGTTTAAGTTAGAATACACTGTTGAGGAAGTGGTTGATTTCAAGGACAAGAAACCGATAAAGAAGAAAGTCCAGAAACTTGCCCATGATCTTATTTCAATTGAATACCCCATTTCTGATATCTCGGATATGGATATGAAAGCTTCTGCCCTTCTTGGTGTGAAGCATCCGTCTCTTATTGAAGTTCTTGGTATTCCTCATGAAGAAGTTGCAAGGAAGCTTGGTATTGGTAATTATAAAAAGAAAAGATTGCAACGGGCAACTGAAGACGAAAATTATCCAGATTTACCAACTACAATCGAACTTGAATCAATCCAGGAGGGTGGTGGAGAAACAAAGGATCCGAAGAATAATCCCGACAAAGGGAATAAAACACCAAATACTCCTAATAAAAAATCTAAGGATACGGAGGAAAATACTTGACATTACAAAAACGTACCTATATTATAGTTCAAACCCCATGGAACGGAGGAACTAATGCCCAAAAAATATGACAGGATTTTTGCCCAATTGTTTAATCGTCCCTGGTTAGTAACCCAGGAAATGATGCTGACAATGATTGAGATAGCTAACCGAGAGGTGGATATTGAAGCTGTACAAGCCCGCTTTTCTCAACCATTGGTAAATACGGAAAGGGCCACAGTAAGGGATGGAGTTGCAATTATCCCTGTTTCTGGTCCTATCTTTCCAAAAGCCAATTTGATGACTGAATACTGTGGGGCTACTTCTGTTGAATCTGTAGCAAGAGATTTGACAGTTGCCATGGAAGATGATGAAGTAAATAGCATCATCCTGAATGTTGATTCCCCTGGTGGTCACGTTACTGGTATAAATGAACTTGCCAATATGATCAGAAGCTATTCTGCTGATAAGCCTATACATGGTTACTCAGGTGGAACTGCTGCTTCTGCTGGTTATTGGTTACTTTCTGCCTGTTCCGATGTAACAATTGATGCTACTGCCAGAGTAGGAAGTATTGGAGTTGTTGTAGGTTTGCCGCCAAAGGAAGAAGGTGGAACAGTAGAGATAGTCAATACGGCTTCCCCTAATAAAAGAGTGGATTACACCACTAAAGAGGGGAAAGCAGTAGTAGTAGAAGAGTTGGATGCGCTTGCCGGCGTGTTTATTTCTTCGATTGCCGAATTTAGAGGGGTGACTGAATCTGTGGTCACCAAAGATTTTGGAAAAGGTGGTATATTGGTGGGGTCAGATGCCGTGAAAGTAGGCATGGCTGACCGAATTGGTTCCTTTGAGGAACTTTTGTCCGAAAAGAGCAAAGGAGGAAATTCCATGCCGAAAAAGTATGAGGGTACAGCCGTATCCTTGAAAGAAGACTCCCCAGGAGTTTATGACGAAATTTTTAATGCCGGTGCTGCTGCCGCAGTAAAAGAAACTGATGAGATTGTAGCATCCAAAGACAAAATCATTGCTTCTCTGAAGGAAGAGAACGAGAAATTGGTTGCTTCCAATAAAGACATGACCGATCAGGTTAAGGCATTTCAGAGAAAGGAAGCAATGCAGGAAGAACAGAATATGGTTGCCACTGCAAACGCTATTGTTTCTGAGACTCTGGCTGCAAGCACTGTTCCTAATCATCTGCACAAGAAGGTCCGTACTATCCTTGATCATTCAAAGTTTGTTGTTGAAGGAAAACTGGATACGGATGCATATACTGCTGCCGCAAAAACTGAAGTTGCTGAATGGGAAGATTCCTCCAGTTCCATAAAAGGTATTGGTAGTAAAGAAGGGCTTGAGGATAACACTAATAGTGGGGACACAGATGCAGTAGTTTCCCGTCTGGCTGGCCTGGTAAACTAACATTATTCTATAATTGGAGGAATTTAAAATGCAAATGGGTTTAGGCGGAAGCACTCCGCAAGTAAATCATGGTGGAGAGACTGCTGGTCAGAAACGGCTTTTCTACAGTCTCCGAGAGATTGCCCTGATTAAAGACAAGCATGTTCTTGGTGGTTTTGGTGTTCTCAGGGCTGGTCAGGTAATGGCAGTTGAGCCAATATCTGGTGATTTGGTACCGTACGTACCTACTACAGCTCCACTTCATATGGCGGCTGCTGCTGGTCGTGTCTTCCTCGTAGCTACTATTGCTATCGGTGCTCAGATTGTGTATGTGCCGAAGGGAGACGGTTACAAGTTTAAAGTTGGACAAAGCATTATTTTGTCCGACGATTCATCTGGTACCCCTGTTATTCATGATGGTGGTGCTATTACTGCCATTGATGTAACTACCTATCCACATATGGATAAGATTACTTTTACCACTGTTACTGAAGCAGAACACGGTATAGCAAACTTTGCCAGTGCCTACATTAAGACTGGTACTTCTTCTCCGTTCTCTACTGCAAAGTACATTCTGGATAAGGACATTTTTACTGGTGAAGGGGAAGATGCTCTGGGGGCAGAAACTTCAGTGGTTATTTCCAATGCAATGCTGTATACAGCATCGTTGATCAATATGGATACTGCGGCAATCACTGCAATGAGTGCTGTTGCTGATGGTATGCACACCATCCTTAAATAATTGGTTATAATAACCACTAACAATACATCGGAGGAATTTAAATGAAAGGTTCTGCGGGTATCCCCCAATTACAACTGGAAGTGTTGAATAAGCTGATCATGGCTTTTCAGCGTCCTTCCAACTTGTTCTTCTCCAGTTTGTTTTCTACCCAGAAAGCAGATTCGGACACTATTAAATGGGAAGTAGAGTACGGTTCGGCAGGAATGACACCGTTTGTTGCTCCTGGTTCGATTGCTCCTACTATCGGCCTGGACGGTATCGGTGAAGGTTCCGCAAAATGTGCGTTCTTCAAAGAGAAGATTTATTTTGACGAGGAATTTCTCAACAATCTTCGGCAGCTTGGAACGTATGCTACCTACCAGACTGCTGAAAGGCATTTGGCACGTGGACTGAAGAAACTGCGTAACCGTATTGATCGTCGCCGTGAATGGATGGCTGCTCAGGCTATGATAGCTGGTTCTTTTTCTTATGTTACAAAGGGTGGGTCCAAAGCTTCTGTTTCTTATGGTATCCCTTCTACCCATCTTATTACCCTTGCTTCTGGTTATGAGTGGGATGATGGTGCCAATCGTAATCCTGTTGGTGATATCTTTGATGCCAAACAGATTCTTGCTGACGATGCTGGTGTTACTCCCGATTATGCCATTTGTAACAGTTCTTTGCTGCGGGTCCTGATCAATGATACAAAGCTTCAGGCACTTCTGGCAAAATCTGCATTTGGCGACGGTCAGCTTTTCGCTAATCCCGCAATGGTTCTTAGTGAGCTTCTTGGTATTGGTAAGCTCATGATCTATGATGAACTGTACGAGGTAACTGCGGAGGTTATGTCTGCCGTAACTGGTGGTTCTTCTACCACTGTTACCGTTGACGATGCTACTGATTTTGAGGTTGGTGGTAAACTGCGTTTTGTTGATCGTTCCGAGAATCGTGTATGGGAAGATGAAACCATCACTGCTGTAAATAAGTCTACTGGTGTTATTACTGTTGCTGCTGCCCCCACTCTGTCTTTCAAGGCTGGTGAGGATAAGGTTGTAATGCGGAAGAAGTTTATCCCCGATACAGATTTCCTTATGTTCAGCAAGACTTCTGCTGATGGTGATGATGTTGCAGAGATTCTGGAAGCACCTTACGGCCTTGGTCGTCGTTGGGGAACCTACGTTGACAGCAAGGATGAGTGGGATCCAGAAGGAACCTGGCTGCGTGTGCAGGACAAGTGTTTGCCAGTAATGTATCATCCCGATTGCAGTATCAAACTGACCGTACGTTAATTCAAAAGAGGACAATCCAATGACCGTTTTGAAAGTAAAATTAAATTGTACTCTTAAACGGTATGATGGAGATCTTTTCACTGATGGAACCATATTCACTGGAACCCTCAGTGAACTTCCAGAGGAAATTCGTCGTGCTGTAAAAGCAAAGAAAGGCTATATCTCGGTAACAGAACTTGTTGAGGAAAAAATAGCGGAGGTTGTTACGGAAACGATTCCTGAGTTAAAAGGAGGTATTGATACACCTGCTGCAAAGATTGAGGAAACCGAAGCAAAACCGTTAAATGAAACTGAAAACGAGGGGGGTGATAAGGCAGAAGTAAAGGAAACGAAAGTATCCAAGGACGCTCCAATTACCAAGAAGACTCTCAAAAGAGGTAAGGCTAAATGATAACCAATAGGGAAGAACTGATCGCTTTCACCAAGAACCTTATGGGCGGTTCTTCCACTAAGGTTTCGGACGCAGGGTATACCCAAGCAGCATTGCAAACGGAGACAGAACTTAAATGGGTATATCCTGTTTCTGACGATACAAAAGCTTACTGGATGGTAGAAAGGATGCGGAGACATGCTCTCTATATCCTTATGGTTGAATCTGCCCATAAGTTTCAGTACAAACAGATTCATATTGAACATCGGTTTAAGCACTACATCCAGTTGATTGAGAAGTGTGACCAAGATTTTCTGAAAGCTGTAGAGGAATTTTCTGATCTGTTCGATCAAGGTACGTGGGATAATTTTTCCTACTACCTTGCTCCTGGTTTTGTTTATGATAGTCTTGGCAATGATTGTACCTATCTGGATGAGGTATAAAGATGCCCGGTATTGGTGAGGATATCAAAGAGGTATTGGAAGAACTTGGAACTGAGGCTACTGTTTACCGGATAGGTGGCAGTGTCTTCTCTGAGAAACTGGATATTGAAACGTATCCCGACAGTTCTACTGAGTTTATCCGACAGTTTTTTGCTTCTGCTACCACTGTATTTGATTCAAATGTCATTGCTGGTGATACTGTTTTAGTAAATGGAATTTATTACTTGGCTACTAATATTCAGGGTTCTTCATTTGAAGATGAAGCCGTGGACAATACAGTAGCCTTGTACCGTTGTAACTGTAATGGTACTTTGCGTAGACTTACTAAAGTACGGGATGAAAATTACATTGAAGTTCCTACATGGACACCGTTGTACCAGCAAGTAAAGGCATTGCAGTACGAGGATCGATTTGGCAATGAGATGAAGCTTGAGAACAATATGGCTTTTGTTTCCAAGCAACTTGTTCTGTATATTCCTGCTGGTTACCCTGTAAAAATTGATGATCGATGGTACCCTATCCATTCAGATGCCACTGAGTACTACAGAGTAGCAACCATTGATAAAAGAAGATTGTCTGATGTTCTGATTTGTGGATTGAAAGAGGATTCTCGGTTATGACAACCAGAAAATCATTCCCAGTAATCGAACTGGATGGAAAATCACTTGCTATCTTCTATGAAGATATGAAGAATGCTTTTGCCTGGTTTGGTATGGGATACAATGCAATTCACAAATGGGCTGATCGTAATGGTAATGGTATTCTTTCTCCATTAGGAGCCCAGACATTAAAAGATTTCATAAAAGCAACAATGGATGGTACCAGTCCTTGGAAACCACACTGGGATCCATTATCAAAAGAACAAATCGCTTTCAAGGAAGACAGGAACGCTTTTATGTCTCCTTGGAAGATGGAAGGAAATATATATAAAAACATCGTTATACGGAAAGTTGGTTCTGCCTGGACTGTGGGTATTGATCGAAGAGTTACCGTTCCTAAAATTGGTTTTCGTACCAATGCTAATATCCGTGGACCAGTACAAAGGATAAAGGTAGAAACATATTCTGCTATGATGGAATTCGGCCATGATAGTGAAAATGCCAATATACCAGAAAGACCATTATTCTTCCCTGCCTTTGCTCAGTTTAAGGCTACTATGGTTCCAGAATTATTGGATTTAGTCACCAAATCTATGTCCAATGCAGCCAACCTGTACAGAGTAACTTCCTATAGTAGCAGCAAATCAACTGGTGTTACTGGCACTGCAATGAGCCAGGCATCTGTTGATTATTCAAAGGGAATGGAGCCCAATAAAGATTTCTCAGATGGGCAGTTTGATGAAATGCAACGATCTGAAATGAAGATCAGTGCTGGTTTAGGTAAAATGGCAAATGATGTCAAACGACAAGAATCTGCGGTAAAGAAACAGGATCAAGCGGATCTGGATGCATTCAACAGGAAACACAATATCAATTATGCTGATATGGATCCCGAGTTACAGAAAATTCTAAAACAATTTGGGTATAAATAATGCGAATTCTCCAGATGTATCCAAAAGACATTACCTTTATATGTGAATTTACTTTGCAAGATTTGGTGAAATTGCGAAGTGCCATGGATATGGTTACTATTAATTTTGACCAAACCATACCAGAAGAAGTAGAAGCAAAAGATTTCTTTGTCGATAATTTTATGAAGTTCTTGGAAGAAACAATAAAAGGGGCAACTGATGGCACTTGATCCCACATTACAGGAATCTTTATATAAATTATCCATAAGGAAATACTTTGTTGAAAACCTGGTAACAGCCCGTGGAGTACATATTTCATTTGACAAGGTGTACTCAATTCCTGTATTAAATGGGGTAGAGTTGACTAATTGGATTGTGTTCCATTTTGGCCCAATTAAGGTAGACATACTTTCCAATGCTTTATTGTTTGCTTACTGCTTCTCCAGAAAAGATCCAGATAATGTAAATCTTTCCGTACTGAGAGACAAATTACTGGACACTATATTTGATCATGCTGCTACTGATGGATTAGTAAAGATACCTTATATCAATGATGCAAAAGTTAAAATAGGTGGAATTGTACCGCATGTTGTAAATGAATCTGAAGTAGAAATTGGAGCAGATGGTTCCAATGTGAAAACAGTAACTCTCAGAATGAATTGGGGAACGAAATGATTAACTTTGTCTACTGTGAAAAATGTGGTAAAAAGTTACTCAGTCGTTTGCCAAACGGTTTATGGCAGTTCAAATTCGGTAAACGTGAAGGAGTTGAACCGGCAATTGATATGGAAATACATGGCTCCATAAAAATGATTTGTATCAGGAAGTCATGCCGACATACCAATATTTTCAACTACTTCCCATCAAACAATCCTGAAAAGGAATAACCATTAAAAATATCTTTTAAAGGAGAACAAATTATGAGTCGGTCGGGGCCAGTTACCAAAGACACCAGTACTATAGCATTAGGACTTGCACAAATTCGTGTTGGTGCTGCTGCTGCAAACATTGCTAACATTAACCCAGTATTGCTCCCTGCTGCTTCTATTGGTGCTCTTGCCAGTACGAAGTATACAGGTTCTGTCGATTACTGGAAACTTCTTTCTGGTTTCCCACAGTTGGAGGATATGTCCATTCCTCTCCGGGAAACTTCACAGCTTGAGTGTGAGTTCAAGGAGATTACCCCGTACAACTTGGCACTTGCTCGTGGTATTGATCCTGTTGGTGCTCAGGCTGCAACCGCTACATTCCTCAGTAAAGTATCTACTGCTGGTACCACTACAGGTGCAATTGCGGTTACTCAGGATGCTGGTCCAGTAACCGATAAGTTTACCGTAGCATTTACATCGGCTACAGCTTTTGATGTATTTGGTGCTGCTACTGGTTTTGTTGGTTCTGGTACTGTATCCGTAGCTTTCGCACCAGATAATGGCGGTGACCCTTACTTCACCATTCCTGCAAACTTCTTCTCTGGTACTTGGGCAGATAATGATGTTGCCACTTTCCAGACTATAGAGTATAAGGCAACTGGTGCTTATGACGGTGCCCATTCTGGCGAGATTAAGCTTGGTGCTCTTTCTGCTCCTGCATTTGTACGTATGGAAGCTGTTTACACGTATCCGAATGGCACCAACCATATGTATATTATCTTTCCTCGGGCAAATGCTACCGCTTCTACCGAGTTGGATCTTCAGGCAGAGGATGCTGCCGCTTCACCGATTACGTTTGAGGCTAAACGTGCTGATAGTGAAACTTCTGGTGGAGACGCGGCTTGGGACGCAATGCCTTTGGGTCGGATTTTCTTTGACTAATTATTTCAAGTAGTTACCTTATCTCTGAGAGGGGTAACCACTCCCCTCTCACTTAATCTCTAAGGAGAAATTACCATGAGTTTAGCAGTTAAATCTGATACATTGGAAATTGGTGTACGCTCTGCAAGACTAATTACCCTGTACTGTCTGTCTATGGCGGATGAAGTAAAGTTTACTTCCGTTATAGCTAATGCTTTTTACAAGTTCCATGAACTGAATAAAAAGGAACCATTACCGCCAGTAGAACAGCCCGATGGACCGGATGTAATAGCCTTTATGCAGGAACTGGAAGCAGATGGTGATACATTCTCTGCGGAAGCTGTCTCCTTTATCATCACCACTATCCAGGAAAACCTTACTGAAATATTGAAAATGATCTGTGAGGAAGAAGTTACCCTGAACGATTTAACCAATGAACAGTTTGCCGATCTTTGTGAAAAAATATATGAAATGAACTTTTCAGGTGCTTTGGGAAAGTTTCAGGGTCTGTGGAAGAAAATCAAGAATATATTACCACAGACGAAGCAGTAGCCGAACTTATATTTTCTACGAATTACACAGTAGACCATTTCTACAAGTACCATTCCTTTCAAGGGGGTTTAACCAAAAAACAGTTTGATTTCTTGTATGATGCCTACCAGTCAAAGCTTGCCAGAGAGTATGAATTTCAGGCAGCATTGCATGGTACGTCTTTAAAGGGTGGTAAGAAACAGAGTAAAAAAGAACCGCAATCAGATAACACGAAAGTTCCATTGTTTAGTGATCCTGAAGAGTACACAAATATCTCTCCAGAGGAAAGAGAGAAAATGACTCAAGCCATGTTAGGGAAACATCGGTCTTGGGCAGCAAACCCTTTGACAAAGAGTATTTAAAATGGCTCAAACAATAGAACTTGGATTAAAAGCGGCCCTGAAAGGTGGTTCCACCGAAGCATTCAAAACTCTTGCCAGTGCTTTCCGAGGATTAGGCAAGGAACTCAAGTCAACAGCTAAAGATTTATACAACATGGGTAAGACCGAGACTGCTGATAGTCTCGGTCATGTTGGCATGGCTGTTGATCGCTTAACCCAATCTTTTACAAATCTCCATAAAACTGGTAAAGATACTTCTAAATTGGTGGATGAAAACACCAAGAGTATGACGAAGTATTCTAAAGAAATTGGTGCGGTTAAAGATGCCTGGATGTTGTTCTCTAAAGGGGGAACTGCTTCTGGTGCTGCTTTGAAGAGCGCTGTTTCATGGACAGAACGGTTTTCTGCTTCTATCCAGAATATGAAACAGCAGATGAGAATTGGTGGTGCTTCTGAATCCAGTATCCAGAAGTGGGCTGAATCCTTAGATTTCTCTAAGATAAAGGGTGGTTTAAAATCTGGTGATTTAAAACTTGTGGGTTCCAATATGGAGTTTGTCCGTAAAGAGGGCTATGCTCTTATGGGGATGAACACCAATCTGATTAAATCCATTGATGCATTCAACAAATCTCAGTCTATCTATGCTAGAGAAACATCGAAAGCAAAAGGGATATCTGATTCTTACGGTGAAGCCGTTTCCAGTTTAGGTAAGAAATTTCAGTACAATAATGAACAGGCAAAGATTTGGGCTCCTGCCTTGCAGAGTGTGCATACTGCAATGGAGAAGACAAAAGTTGCTGCTGTTGGTACTGGTGTAGCTTTTACCCAGATGACCAGAGATACTAAACTGGCAGCTCTTACCCAAGCTGTATTGCAGAAAGACCTGAAAGCTTCTGCATCAGGTTTCACTGTAATGAATGAGAAGGGGCTTAAAGCCTTTTCAGGATTAACGGAAGAGGCCGCTAGTAAACTGGGAATGCTTTCTAAAGGGTTCAATCAGCTAGGTGTAAAAGTAGGTTCCCAAAGCCTTCTTGACTACGGAAAGGCATTAGACAGTTCCAAAGGAAAATCAGATAAGTTCCTGAAAGGTCTTGCTCAGATGGCGAACAAGCATGGTGTTCTTACCCAAGCTTTTCGTGATCAGTACGAGGACATGAAACGATCTGAATCTATTTGGAACAAGCATGTAACCACTTTACAGAAGACTGGAAAGATAACTGAAGATACTGCTAAGAAGATGAAAGATGGTTTTAATGCATCGGCAGTATCTTCTAATGCTTTGACTGCTGCTCTGCGGAAACCACAGAAAGAATATGAAGAATTGCGGAAGGCTATTAATAGAGTTTCTTCTATTACTGGTCAGTCCACTGCTGCTTTACATGCGGAGGCTCAAGCATTGAAAGCACAGAAGAAACCACACGATGATATTGGTAATGCCATAAATAATAAGATTTCCACGTATAAGCAATACTCCAATTTAGCTTCACAGATTGAAACTGCTGAGAAAAGGTTAGCCGAAACTACTGGGGCAAACGTAAAGAAAATCCATGAACGTACTGCTGCCCAGATAAACAGTGCTAAATCCGATCAGGATTTAATTACTGTAGCCAAGAAACGTCTTGAAGAACTGCAAAGGGAAAATACTACCATTAAGGAGAACTTGGCAAGTAAGGATAAGATGGACAAAACGAATGTCCGTCTCCGTTCTACCTATCATGATCTTGCTACAACCAACAGAGATTTCGTCAAGGAATTAAACAATGTTGTAAAGGCTTACGGTCGTAGTGATATAGAGGGCAAGAAAGCAGAGGCAAGGCTAAAGCTTCATGCTAAGGCTACAAGAGATGCCGCAAAGGCTATGACGATTTTCCAAAGGATTACTGCTGACGTTATCGATCATATAAAGTCTTTTGCTTCCTATGCTGCTGCTGCCACATTTATTGCTGGTATGGTAGGTGGATTTGGTTTAGCCACCGCAGCAATTATAGACTTTGATCAATCCCTGAAAGATTTGCAGTCTATTACTGGTGCAACTGACCGAGAAGTTGCTTTGATGGGAAAGACAATCAAAGCTGTTGCCAGTAGTACAAAATTCTCTGCTCAAGAAGTTGCAGAAGGGATGAAGATTCTGGGACAAGCTGGTCTTACTGCCCAAGAATCGATTGAAGCTATTCAGGCTGTATCTGATTTGTCCACTGGTACTCTTTCTGATATGGCAACATCGGTTGATCTTGTTACTACTGCAATGGCTGTATTCAATATAAAGGCTACTGATTCTTCCCATATTGCAGATGTATTTGCCAATGCAATCAATAAATCAAAACTTGATGTAGAGAAATTACGAGTAGCCTTTAACTATGTTGGTACGGTAGCAGAGGAAACTGGTGTAACCTTTGAAGATACTGCTGCCGCAATGTCAGAACTTTCTAACAAGGGTATCAGGGCATCCACTATTGGTACTGGTTTGAGGCAGGTTCTTGAAGGATTGGTTAAACCGTCTGAAGATTTCCAGGCAGGTATTAAAGCTGCCGGTATGTCTATTGATGATTTTAATCCTCAGATGCACTCAATGGGGAAAATAATTGGTAATCTTTCCGTAGTAGTAAATACTTCTGAGAAAGCTTTCCGAATGTTTGGTATTCGTGGTGCTTCTGCTGTTACTGCTCTTATATCTAACGGTGAAGCTGGTTTCAATAAAATGAAGTCGGCTGTTTCCCAGTCTGGAACTGCTGCTGTAATGGCAGCGAAACAGATGGAAGGTCTTGCCGCTCGTTTGAAGAATATGTATGACAAGGCTAAACTGGTAGCAGTAGCTTTGGGTGAACTGGGATTGTCAAAAATTCTTGGTTTCCTGATTGATAGTATGCGTGGATTCTTGGATATAATTGTTTACATAACTGGTAATCCTCTCGGTGCCCTGATTATCCAATTAGGAATTGCTACAGTAGCTTTGTCCGCTATGTATGCCGCCTTTATGGTTATTAAAGCTGCATCTTTTGGAACTATGATTGCTGCATTTGCTGGTCATTTTACCGCACTTGTTCCGAGAATATACGCGGCTGCTACTGCAATGGGTGTTTTCAATATAACTTTAGGGCCATTAGGTTGGTCCATAGTTGCTATATCCACTGCTTTAACTGCGGTAGGTATAGGGTTTTCCATGTACCGAAAACACCTGCAAGAAAGTTATGACGAATCCAAGAACCTGTCAAATGAATTTAAATCTCTTGCAGATTCAGTTGCCGATTATGAAGTGAAGATTGCCAGTCTTGATAAGACTACTCAGGAATATAAGGATGCTGCATTTGAATTGCGGACTAAACTGATTGAAGTCGGTAAAGGCAATACTGCTCTGGCTGCTTCTGCTCGTTTGGTAGTTTCAGCCATTCATCCATTAACAGGGCAGTTTGAAGAGGGTTCTACCGCTTTAGATAACTTCTATAAGAAAGCCAGAGAATTGGAAACAATAAACTTGGCGAAAGCTTTTGAAGCATCTGGTAGGATTTTTGAAGAGAGTATGTCCAACCTGAATGTGTTTATCAATACAGCAAAAGGAAAGTTGTTGGAATTTTCTGCATTTGCCTTGGATCTATTCAGCAAGATTCCCAATATATTCCTGCCTTTCTTTAATCTGCCTGGTGCTGATGAATTTGAAAGGAAGATTAAGGATGCTGGTGGAGAACTCCTTGATTTGTCTGAAATAGTTAAAAAGTTCAAGAATGGTGACGCTACGTTCAAAGATATGGAAACTGCTTTGAACGATGTTGGTTTTGCTTCTACTGCTATGGGAAAAACAATGAAAGTTGCTTTTGACCAGATGCAAAAGGAAGCCGCTGAAGTTATAAACAAGTTGATGTTGGCTGGTGATGCTGATTATTCTATGTCAACAGATTCCATTATCAAAGTAGCCAAAGATATGGGGTATTTGACCAATGCTACTGATACCCAGATTCAGGCAGTTATCCAGCTTGTGAATGAAACAAAAGAATTGAAGAATGCAGAAATAAATGGATTGGCAGAAAAGTGGTCAGCAGAGTTTGATAAGGCTGGAAGTTTCTATGAAGATTTTGTATCAGGAATTTCTGGAGCAAATACTATAGCAATATTGGGAGTGCTTGATTTAAATAAAGAAACGATTAAAGGATTTGAGGAACAGAAGAAGGGAATAGCTGCGGCAGCCAAAGCCAATGCAAAGATGTACAAAGATGGTACAATTGATGTAACCCAATACATTAGAACAAAATCTAGTTTGGAAAAACAGGCTATGGAACTTTCTATGAAGATGATAGAAAGTGAAGATATGAAACGGTACGAGGCCATTAAAAAAGCTGATGCCAACTATGAGCAAGAGTATTCTAAATTAGCAGTACGTTATGAAAAGAATTTGATATTGGAAGAAGAATTTCTGAAGCAGAAGGAAGAACTTGGACAAGCTTACGCCGATAAGATTATCCAAATAAACTCTAACATATATGATCCGAAAGAACTTGCTGCCCAATTCAAAGAGTTCAAGGAAACTGCTGAAGAGGCATTAGCCGAATTGATCCTGAATGCAGAGAAGCAGGAAGCATTGGGATTAGTATCCAAAGAGCAATCAGAACGAAAGAAACTGCAACTTTCTCTGGATACTTACAGGCAAATTGAACAGGAAGCCAAACGCCACTATGCCGCTTTAAGTAGCCAGAATGACCGTGATCCTGTTGCTATGGCATCCGCATTGAAACGGTATAAAGATGCTTCCACAAAATACTTGCAGGAAGAAACTAAAGCTTTGCAGGAAGTAAACCAGAAACGTGGTGAACTAGAAGAAAAGATCAAAGATTGGGGAAATGAACGGATAGATAAAACCAAAGAAATTAATGCCAAAATTGCAGAGATAGAAGATGATCTGGGAGATAAAATCCTGGAGATTAATAAATCCCTGCAAGAGAAGATTGAAGACCTTCTGGAAAAACGGGCAGATATTTATCAGAAGGCTTCCGCTGACATAGCGGGAAACCAGTCAAGTCTTCAGGACAAGATCCGTAAGATCCATCAAAAGGGTATGTCCGATGAGGCAAAAGATTATGATAATTCTCTTTGGGCTCAACAGAAGTATATAAAAGGAATAGAACTTCTCAATAAAGCCAAAATTACCAGTGATGAAAAGATGCTGGATCAGGCTAAAAAGTTACTGGATGATTCTGCTTCTCTGTATGAAAGTTTGGAGAATCCTTCTAAAGCGGTAGCCGGTGTTTCCCAGGTTTCCAAAGCAATGGATGAACTGATCAATGTTGATCGGGATATAGCCGTTAAAGCTATTGATAAAGAAATTGCTGATGAGAGAATGAAAGCCAAAGAGAAAGTGGCAATAGCAAAAGAGGAATCAGGGGAAAGGATTGCTGCCGAGAATAGACGGCATGCCAATGAGATGAAAAATCTTGATACAGAGATTGCCAGAGCCAAAGAGAAAATTGCTATTCTTAATGGTCAGCAAGACACAGTAATGAACCATAATACAAATACTGGTGACGTTACCAATGCAGATAAAACATCTACCAATGCCGGAGTTTCCCAGACAGAGATTAGTTCAGTAGAGAAAATAAATGGTGTATGGCAGCAAGTAACCAAAAATGTTCAGCAATACAATCAGGAAGTAAAGAATTCTGGAACTGCCGCCGCTAAAGAAACTGAGAATATAGCGAAAATAGATGGTGTATGGCAGCAGGTTTCCAAAAGTGTATCCGCTTCCAAAGATTCAATGACAGAGGATACAGGATTCGATAAGACAGTAAGAGATTCTGATTCTGCCGCACGGTCATTGGAAGCCCTGTCTCATGTAATGGAAAGAGTAAATACTTCTGTTATCAATACAACAATGGACACCACAACCGCTTCAGGTATTGTGAAAGACTTAGCTGCCAGTGTAAATTCTCTGTTCTCAGAGAATGTTACACCAACAGAAAAGCTTGATGCTGCAATGAAGGCTTACAATACGGTTGCAGCAAGTGGTCAAGTAGCTACTGGTAAATTACAGGAGATGTTTGTTAAACTTCAGGCTATTGCTGTGGAAGCTGATAAACCCATTACTTTGGAATTAGATGGTGGAAGAGAATTTGTTACAACCATTGATGAGGCAGGAAAGAGAGTTACTAAACTTTATGATTCTCTTAAAGCTTCTCCATTGCAATTTGACAAGAATGCCACTGTTCTGAAGTTCTTGGAACAAATTCCTGGAATGATTCAAGTAGCAGAAGATAAGATAAAGAATGGTAGACCAATAGAGATTCCAATTGTTACACAGGATATTGAAGGTTCTGCAACGGAACTGGTAAACAAGATTCGTTCTTTGAACTCTCAGATTCAGAGTGGTGAGATTCAAGGATTTGAAGTACCAATAGCCATTACTGAAGTGGAGAACGCTATTGCAGAATTCAAAGAGAAAGTAAAGGAAAGTGGAGATATTTTTCCTGTTAATACGGATGAAATGTTTAAGAAGGTTGAAGAAGAATGGAACACCACTATTGCCACAATAAAGGAAGATCCAGCAGAAGTAGTTTCTAAACTGGATAAATCTTCCTATAACAAAGTGGTAGATGCTCTTAATAAACTGTCGGAAGATATTTACGTGACAATCCATACCAAGAATGTTAGTGGAAAATCACAAGGAGGAAGGGTACGGGGATATGCAAGTGGTGGTAGATTCCCTGGAGTTTCTTCTACTAGAGATACAGAATTGGTTAAAGCTCGTAAAGGCGAATGGTTTATCCGAAATGAATCTGCTGATTATTGGGATTCACTTGCCCCAGGATTCATGAATGGAATAAATAAGCCATTCTCTTCGGTAGGCAGGATGATAGCTGATACCATAAAAAATCAAAACATTACAACGAGAAATAAACTTTCTACCAATTCTAGGAACTTGACTACTGCTTCAGGTGGAGATATAATGAGCAAACTTCAATCCTTTGGAACGGTATCTGTTACTCTCGGTGGGGAATCAGCCACAATCATTGCAGATCCATTGAATGCAAAATCTTTCCTGAAGATGATCAGAAAAATGGAAATGGGAGCGTCATCGTGATTCCAATTTATATAGCCTCAGAACAGTTACATAATGGTGTCTTTTGGGTAAATGAGTTCTCCGAACCAAGAGTGGCAGAGGATGCTTTTATAGATGTTGATGGTGGAGAGGTCGTTCAGAGAACTACACTATCTGGTGGTAGAAAGATAGTACTGGAAGCTAAAGGTTCTGATTCTGGTGGTAGAGCTTACTTCACCAGAAGACAGATAGAATTATTTGAACAGTATGAAATTTCTGGTGCTGTAGTTGCTTTAGTTTATAATGGGATTTCTCGTCAGATTAGATTTCCCGCAAATTGTTTGTCGGTAACTCCTTTAAGAGATTATGTTGGTCATTCTTCAGAGGATATTTATTATGGTACTCTTACTGTAACGGAGGTTAATGTATGACTATTTTGGCATCGGAAATAAAGTTCTATAAATCTATGGTAGTATCTGATGATGCCAGTAATGGTGGCCATCGTTCGGATAACTTGATTACTTCTGGAAGCCCTGCAAATGTATTCCCTAATGTATTCTCTGCGGAAAGGACTGCTGGTTCTGATAAAAAACGGTTCGTGTATTTGTGCAACCATAATGCAAACAGAGAAGAAGCTTTAAGTTTGAAGATGTGGTTGGATAAAGAAACTCCTGCTGGTGATTATGTCCAGTTCTTTCAAGGAACCCAGGGCATGACTCAAGGGGATATAGTTGGTACGGAAGCAAAATTTACCGTAGCCACTTTATCCACTAATATAGCTGTAGGGGGAAATACATTTGTAGGAACTTTCCCCGTAGCTGGTTTAACTGGTTCTATTGTAAATGGAAGTGTAATTCGATTAACCAATAAAGCCACTCCTGATGCTGTTACCGGTACTGAAGAATTTGTTACGGTGAATAGTACCCCTTCTATAGATGGTACTGAAATTTCTTTTACTTTTACACCAGTAACAGAATATGCTTATACAGTGGCAGAAGGTTCAAGGTGTAGTAAAGTTTTGGAAGTTGCTTCTCTGAAAGCTACAAATGGAACTCTTGTTAAATCATCTGCTGCTGGTACTTTTGATGATTCTACGTATCCACTTTTGCTTGATAATATTGGTACAATAGAGGATACTTTTACTATTACTTTCACCAATGCCACTCAGTTTAATTGTGTCAGTGCAAGATATGGTGCATTAGCCGCTGGTATAATTACCTCCGATTATGCACCTAATAATCCTAGATGCAGCCGTCCTTACTTTACAATTGAATCTGAATTCTGGGGTGGTACTTGGGCAGAAAATGATACTCTTACCATTCCCACACATGATTCCAGTATTTGTATTTGTGAGAATAGGGTTGTACCTGCGGGAACTTCCTCTTTTGCAAACAACAGCTTTATTTTAGCAGTAGCGTTAGAAACAGCTTAAAGGTAGTCTTGTATTAGATTTTAATTTAAATCAAATGCCGAAGTAAAATTTTTAATGGAATAGTTTATAAAATGTCTACTCAACTTCATTCAGTCAATTATTCAGTTCAATCCAAGACCAGTAATGATTTTGTGTTATTAGAACAAGAACCATGGGATCCATATGTGGGACTTCTAACTAAAATGGGAGCCATAAGTTTCTTAGGCAAAATTATGTTCAACAATAAAGAGCCCGAAACAAATTGTGCTTCCGATGGTAATACATATACCAATAAAGTTTATGCTTACCCTTCAAGAGAAGATTTAGCTTATTCGATGGGTTGGGTAAATGCCGATAATACTGCTAAACTGATAAAGTTTCCAATATTTACGGAACTGATACAATGTAACCTGAAACAAGATTTGGAACTAAAATACCCTGCTATGGAAATTATCAGTGCTGCATGGCGTGGTGGTTCTTTTAGTGCTGAAGGGGATATAGTTATTCCACCAAACTTAACTTTAACTTCAAAAGGGATAACAGTTTCAAGAAGAGTGTATGGATCTGTTATTGTCCGTTATAAAGTATACCAGCACTTATACCCATTTGTAGTAACAAAACGGAAAGATGCTATAGAGAATTCCTTTACTGCTTTTGCTTATGCTATATGGGATGGTGGAAATGAGTTCATTGAATTGAAAGCACCAGAAGGGGCGGAAGATGGTAAATGTAATAATTATGCAGGTATTGGTAATTTTACTAAAGATGACCCAAGACCAGATCATGTGGATCCAGAAGATCAGTACATTAAAATAGATTACTGTGATCAAACGGTTATAGAAGACTAATGGGAAATACTACTTTACATAGTGTAACTTACACGGTAGATACTTCTGATTCATTACTTGATTTGTGGGTAAAATTAGAACAAATAATCCCATCAAAGAATTTACAGTATGCTGGTGTTTGGGATGTTTACAAATTATGGACTGCTGCCGTAACAGGAACTTCTGCCAGAGCCATGAAAATAGCTGGATGTCCTGTTGAATTTGACGGTACTAAAATAAAAGTATATCTTGGTTTTTATTCTTGGCCATCAAATCCTGATCTTATTTACAATGTGACTCCAGCTTTAGGAACTATTTTCAGCACGGAGATAGTTAAAAAGTCTAGGGAATTTTCTGTATTTGTGGATAATTCTTCTGAAATTTCCCTTGATTTTTACCTTGAAGATGCTACAATCGTTTGGGAATCACCGTGTTACAATTCAGTTGGTGAAATGATTCCTAGACCTTCCGCAGTTTGTAATGGTACAAAGATACAATTTAGCAGTGAAGTTTTTGGTGCTGTACGAATATTTGGAAAAGCTGTAGGACAATATCATGTTTGTGAAATGGTATTGGATAAAGAAATAGCAGAAGAACCAACACCAACAGAAGAACTTAATGAACAAGCATTATACACAAAGAATGGCACCCAATACCATATTGTATCTGGAATACCTTCTACCAGATTGAATGGTTACAAAATAGAAAATTTAGAGAACACTATAACAGTTACTTGGTTAAACACCGAAGGTTTAACTATGACGGAACAAATGCCTTTAGAAATTCCACAATGTGTGCAGGACATCTTGGCATTTTGTCCTGGGCTGTTTCCTTATGTTTTGTTGTGGTGTGATACCATTTCCACTCGTCAAGTTTATTACAATTCTTGTGTTGACCCTGCGGAAGTGATAGCAGTATTTGATGGTAATGATCCACAAAGTTATTGTAGTAAAATGTCTTCTTTTACTGATCCTGGTCCTTGGTTGAGAAGTTTATTAAACAGATGAATACTCAAATTACATCGGTAACATATTCTTCAGATGCTTCCGAATTTCCATCTGAAGAATATTGGTTACGAATTGAGCAGGATAAAGAAGAAGACCTGATAACTGTGGGAGAAGTGGCGGAAGTACTTGATGCTTTATATGATCTAAACCCTTGTTATGGTGAACCAACTAATTCTGAAGCAGAACCATCTGAACCACCTACTGAAGAAAAATTAGTAGAAGTTGCCAAAGTTCAATTAGATTTAGAAGAATGCCGAAGATTGAAAAGTGGAATGTACACTGCTTTGGTAAACATTTACCGAAGCCATCCCAATGAACCATATGTTTTGTATGTAGATGTAGGTGCCATAAAAAGCACTATTACCGTTACTAAAGAAATAGTTGTACAGGTAACAATAAATGGTATTTCTTCTCTTAAATTAGATTTTCCAATAAAGTCAAATCTGAGTGCTTCTTGGATTGGTTCTGTATATAATAATTCTGGATTGATTTCCCCTCCTATAATAAAAGAAATTTATGGTAATACTCTGTTCTGGGAGAAACCTGTTACTGGTTTTTTACGAGCAGAGTTTGTAACAGTACATGATATAGTGGAAATAGAAGTACCAGGAATACCAAAATATGTAGGTTCCGAATTTGGTAATCCACAGGATGTGAATTTGTTGGCTTTTTACCATTACCAGTTTTATGAAGGAACTGTAACTGCACCAACAGAAGATATATTAGCAGATAAAGAACTACTTGCTCAAGTATGTGGTTGGGAAAGTGGACAAACTACTGATCCAGAAGAACCTGAAGAGCCAGAAATACCTGAACAAGAACCAGAATTTTATGGCTGTGTTGAAGAAGGAACTGGCCCATATGGTGCTTTGCCATTAGCTGAACCATCTTTTTACTTAGAAAAATGCTGTGTAGCAGGAATCCCTAATCCATGTAGAACTTGGAAATCCCCAAACCCAGGGGGTTATGTTTTACCACAGGAAACAATGGATAGGATGACCAGAGAGTGGGATGGTCCTATTGAATTTATTTCTGTTGGTCCTATCACTTCCGAAGGGTGCGGTGCCATTTATACAGAACAGATTGTCCGAGCCAAGAATTGTTGTGATGAAGTTGAACCTATTGTTTGGGACTTTGACAATTCTTCTGAAACTATAGCTCCCGGATACTCTGCTCTTATTATAGTCACAGGAGGAATATCCCCATATTCTTGGTCAGTTCGTGGTCAGGGAATATCATTTAATCAAGCTGGTAACATTAGAGAAATCACTACACTTACCCCATATGTTTATGTGTATGCTAGTCTGGATGCTTGTGGATTTGCCCCAGTAACTGTTACTGATGGATGTTCAATTATCTCTAATGGTATTAGGGTAACATTGGGTCAGTGGATACGCCGACCCGATCTTGATAATACCTGTCCTGGATCAACAGGAGAATTGACTCAATATGATGGTGCAGAACTTTATGCTGGAAAACTTAAGTATGTGCAAACATACTTACAAGGGAATGTATCAGGTGGTGGCGTAGGTACTTGCGACACAATTAGAAATCAATTTTATACCATTGCCTGCGATTCCTATAATCCAAATGCTCCGTTTTGCATAACATTAAATTTGCCTAAAAATCCACTGTGTCCTGATAAAATGTATATAGAAGAAGATACCTTGCATGTTGATGGTAGTGGTTGTTCTGGTGATATTAGGTATAGATATCCATTTAAAAGCAATCCATCTACAGGGGTATATGTTGATACCATGGTTTACGAATGGGTGTGCCCATGATTTTTTCCGCTTTTTCCCAAAAAGATATTCAAAATTTTATTAATATTGCCACAATAGCGGAATCAGAGGGGATTATTGATTTGCGCTTTCTTCGCCAAAGATTACAAGAATTTCTATCAGAATCTACGCGTGAAATGGTTCCAAAATATTCTGAGAAAAGAGCAATACGAAAAATTTTTACCCCGCCAAAATGCCCAAAATGTGGAAGCCCATTATTTATTTATAAGATAAATATAAGTGCCAATAGTGTAGTTGATGATGGCTCCAATTTTGTGATTCAATGCTCTAATGCCCCAGTTAAAGATGCCCCGTGGGAACCAACACATTGTGGTTATGTAGAATATAAGGTTACGCTATGACCGATACGCCTATCCATCACTGGACCATGGACAACATCTCCGGCTCATCGGTTATCGATGAGGTTGCCGGTGGCGAGAATCTGACTTTTACTGGCAGGACACAAATAACTGGCCAATTTGATTATGGTTTAAGTGGAAATACAGATACTACCCAAGCTCTGCAACTTGCCGCTGACAGATCATTTAAAGCCCTCTCTTTGTGGTTTCAGCGGGTATCTACCGCAAACTATTCATGTTTTGGGGCTGAGTCGACAAATGGAAAAATCTTACTGATATCTACTGGTAGTCCTGGCAATCTCGGTGTCTATAACGGCGGCCTGTCGTATACAAATCTGACGGTCGGCACCGGATGGCACCATCTATGGATTGTCGAGGGATCGAGCAATAACCAGCACTGGCTGTATCTGGATGGCACAAAAGCCTCAGCTCAACTGACAACCGGGCTGGCAGGAGTGTTAAAAATATTTGGCCGCAGCGATTCTGCCGCAGGCCAGGAAAACGTCGCCGTCGACAACATCCAGTGGTACGACCGCATACCGACCGAAGCGGAGATCGCCTATCTGGCAGCGGCCACATCGCAGACGCAGACGCTGCCAGCAGTAGAAACTGTAAGGATATTGTCAATGTTGAGGTGCCCTTATTTTTTAGAAGGAACGGTATATGGTTTTACCAATCAACCATATTCTATACTTTCAATGGTAGTTTCTAAATTGGAACAAATTAATGGTTTGTTCCTCCTTGCTACACTGGCACATAATTATGGAGATGCTAAAGTAATAAGCACTTTTTTGGAACAATACTATAGCTCCAGCAGAAATATTATAAAAGTATTAGAACAGATATATGTAAAAGAAATAAGAACGGTAGTACAATTGGAACAGGCTTTTACTTTAATTGGAAATATTCTGGCAACTTCTAACCAATCCTATTCTATAACAGAACAGTTAACCAATATAAGTTTATCCCATAATTATAATTTAGAATTGCTTAACAAAATAGTTTCTAATTTACGACAACATTGGAATATAACTGCTAATGAAATAACCACTAATGCCATTTCTTACAGTGTTACTATATCTGGTGTAGAAGTACCATCCGAAAATGTTAACATAAACTGTGATATAGAACAACACTACATAGAAGGAGTATTTACTTTATCCAAACCAGACTTCTTCCCGTTATGTGTTAGAAAAGCCAATGTAATTATTACTATTACAGTAGGAGCAGAAACAAAAGAGTTCCATCTTTTGTTATGGGAAAAGACCAGAACTACTACAGTTTCTTCTACGGTATATACTTTAACTTGTAGAAGTCAATCGGTACTACTGGATAGTAAGTTTTCACCAACATTGCAGAAAGAATTCCCTGCTAATTTAGCATCTACCACGGTAGTAGAACTTGCGGCTATTCATAATATCCCTGTAGATTGGAATGTATATGAGAGTGGCCAATTGGTTGATGAACTAATACCCGCTGGTTACTTATTTGCAAACAATGAGAAACCATTAGTAGTGATTAGAAAGATATTGGAAGCTTTTGGTGCAGTTATGCAGTCTACACCAGAAGGTCGATTGGAAATAATCCATTTGTACCCGAAGAAAGTTCCCAGTTACCAAATAGAAGCAATTGATATTGATCTGAAAACAGATATCCGTTATGAAAATGTATCCACTACTTCCGAAGAAAGATCAGGAGTAAATACTATTTACGTATCAGATCAATTGACTTCCAGTATTTCCTATACATTAGAGGAAGAAGAAATTTCCAGTATCTCTAAATTTGTAAAAGGATTTCATACACCATGGGATAGTGAAGAAGTTTACCTTGATACTTCTGGTGGTACTTCAGTACTTATTGAATATCTTGGTGTGGTTACTGAAAACATGCCACCTGCTGATTCAGAACTACCCTATGAACTTATTGAATTTGTTAATGGTACTGGTAAAACGTCAAAACCAATATACACAAGGAATACTATTGACTGGGTAATGGATTCTTTAGGAGCAATTACTTTTGCGGAAGATGGTACTTTAACTTCTGAAATTCCTGGAGAATCTTTGCTGAAGATTACCTATGTAACCAAATACCATAAATGGAAAGTAACTTCCCCAACAATAAAAGACGTTCAATGCATACTGAGGCCGGTACATGAGTAAAGTCCATGCAACAATAGTTCTGCATTACGGAGAAGGAGTACCACAAGATTCAAGTTCTTGTACTGTAGAGCATGATGAAGTTTTGGATACTATCGTCGATTCCGATGGAAAAGTGGTAGAGAAAACAAGTTTTGCTCCAGGAGATATTTACCACTTCTTAACCAAATGTGCTGAAGGTATTTACATCTCTAAAATATTGGCTACTGCTGGCGATATTACTTATCTTGGTTCAGTTACCAGAACCAGAGAAAATGATTTAGTGTTTACTGAAACTAATTCCATAGATAATAAACCAAGTGTATCTTATCTTTCTAGTGGTTCTTTAACACCAGTATGGTATGGAAATGTAGGAGGCCCGCTGTACGTAGATAATACTGAATTAAAAGTGGATATAAGAACTGGTACCATACCATGTTACTGTAAAGCCACTTACCCTGTTGCTTTCTATTCATATCGGTTAACTCCACAAGTTTTGCCATATGATTCCTATACAGTTTACATTGCTATTTACTTGGAGAAGTCATGATAAATTTATGTGTAACCAGAAAACCAGAATGCTGTGTAGAACTGTCTGATGAATGTGTTGTAGGGGATACTATATCGAATAGCCTTATTTTAACGGATTTAGTTGCGGCATCTGCTGCAAGGGCTGTGATCGATAAGGAGGAACAGGATAAAGAAATAGTCAGTGCCAATTGTTCCTTGACTCCCTATTTGAAACCTTCCTCTTTAGTAGAGGCAATTGATAAAGAATATGGTATTTACCGTGGACAGTTACAGAAATTTTCCATTACTATTCAAAAGAAGAAAGGTGGGGTATTCTCAGCACGTTCCTCAATTGAAATAGAAAAGGTGGCAGAATGAAAGAAATTTTGAATGCTATCCTCAATAGTAAGAAAAAAACGGTTAAAATAATCGGAAAGATAATCAGTTCTTCTGGTAATCTCCGCTATGTTATTTTAACCGATACAGGGAAGATGCAAGTAGAATCTACTGTTCCATATAAACTTGGTGATAGGGTGGTTGCATTTGATGGTATTATTCAGGGCTATGCAGGAATTGAGAAGTCAAGAAAAATTTTTCTTGTATAGTATAAAATTTTGCAGTATGCTCCAAGTAATGAAATTATTATACAATTAACGGAGGAATTATGAGGAATTCTGTGTTAGCCAAAAGTGATGGTGATAGTCAAATACAGGCCATGCCGTTAGTAAAAGGTATGGTAAATTTAACTGAAGGGGAACATACTACTAATCTAGTTTATTGTGTAGTAGCTGGTGGTTTTACAATAAATTGGGAAGATGGTACTACCAGTGACATTGTTGTAAATGAAGGGGATACTTTTTCCATCATTGGTGCCGATTCTGTAGAAATTACTTCTGGAACTTTCCACTTAGGGTAAGACTATGTTAAACTTCGGTTTACTTAGTAGAAGACACTTTTTCACTACTTTTGGTAGCTTTAATTACCCAGTTCCGATCGATACTGTTATTATGTCTCGCAAGGTGCAGACACAGGTCACCGGGGCGATTAGCATCACAGCAGGAACTGGTGAGTATCAAATCAACGGAGGTTTGTGGGTATCCACTCCTGGCACTGTTGAAGTGGGCGATAAGGTTCGAGTAAGGCTAACCAGTTCTACCGAATATGAAACTCTGTCAGAACTTGAAATTACCATCGATGGTGTGGTGGATACCTTCAGTGTTACTACCGTAGCTGATACAACAACTTTTGGCCCAACATGGGATGAACCAGGCACGTGGGATGATAATAAAATTTGGAGCGAAGCATGAGAAAACTATTTGTTGTAATGGCGCTGGCTTTACTTGCTCCACAATATGTCTATGCGGCTCAGCAAACATGGATAAGTGGTGATCAGCTATCTGATATCCGAACTAAACTATCAGGGAATGATACTGACCTTTATGGACAAGCTGCTACTAAATGGGTGACGGCTACAGCCTACACAGCTAATAACCAGATGGTATCTCATAATGGGCATGTATTTGTATGTACGTCAAATCACACTTCTGGTGCTACTACTGAGCCTGGAGTTGGTGCGTCATGGGCCACTGTATGGAAGTACCATGGAGCAGACTTGTATGAGCCGCTGAAAGGGGAAGATGAAAATTATGTTACCGATAATGAAAAAATCGCAATAGGAAATCTTCCAACCGACACCACAAGCGAACTTTCTGGAAAACTGGCTACGGACGGAACCGCTGCAGACTCTGCCAAACTAGGTGGAGTTGAAGCTGAGTTTTATCAGCTTAGTCTTGGTACAGCAGGAGCGGCTGGATTTTACCCGCTGGAAGAAAGCGTGCTTGGACTGACTGGTAAAGGAGCATTGGGAAACTGGAAGATGTTTTATTCCAATGGTGCTGGTGGGAATTTTGAAGAGTTTGATATAGGTAACGCCGGATATGCTCTAGTTAGCCAAGGAACGGCAGGACCACCTCAGTGGCTTATTCGTCCCCAAACAATAACCTGCACCGGCACTGATAAGGTAAGTGGGTTTGACATTACCACAGGACTTTTTTCCTGTACTGCTGACATAGAGGGAGAGGGTGGAACTGGAATTGCTCATGCTACCAGTGATGGTAATTACTATGCATCAAGAAATGGAGCATGGGCCAGTCTAACTGGACTTTATCTGGCCGCAGGCGGCACGGCGGCAAACTCTTCTCTCCTCGAAAACCATGCCGCAAGTTATTTCCAGATAGCACTTACAAATCCCCTTGTCAGGACGGACATAGACGATACTCCGGTAAACGGTGAAGTGACAGGACCGATATCTAGCAACTGGGCATATGACCATGCTGCGGCGGCTGACCCGCATATTGGATATGCACTTGAGAGTGCGCTCGGCACTGCATCATCGCGCAACGCAGAGGATACCCTAACCGATGGGAGTAATCTCCCAGACGGTGCGGCGATAAAAGCGTATGGTGATGCAAACTGGGGAGGCGGATCTCTCCCAGATGGCACAGCAACCAACCAGCTTCTCCAGTGGGACGGAGATAGTTGGGAGCCGGTAGCCACAATCGCAGGTATAGGTGATATGGATGGTGGAGCATACAACAATGTTACAATAACCCCCCCCGCAACTGGTGCGACGCTCACCTTGGCTAACGGTTCAACGCTGGCCACATCTGGGGCGTACTCGCTTACTCAGACGCTCACTGGCAACAGTAACGTAACTTTTCCGACCACCGGCACCCTGGCAACGCTTTCTGATATCCCAACTGGTACCCTTCCAGACGGCACAGTAATCGGCCAAACTATTGAATGGGACGGTGATAGCTGGGAGCCAGTCGGCACGGTTACAATCACTCCAGGAACCGGCATCACGATCAACTTAGGTGAGATTTCCGTAACAGCCAACACGTACCAGCCGCTTGACTCAGATCTGACAACTTGGGCGGGAATAACGCCAGGAACAGGAGTAGCCACCTTCCTCGCCACGCCATCGACAACCAATTTTTTCAGCGCATTGACAGACGAAGGGGCGTTCGCTGCCACTTTGTTCGGGTATGCAGATGCCTCAGCGGCAAGAACGGGCCTGAGCCTTGTCCCCGGAACGAATGTCCAAGCGTATGATGCAGACCTCGACGACCTTGCTGACGGCTCACTTACCGCCTCAAAGGTGGGCGATGGCCTCTACGTAGCTGACGATTGTACAACAGTATCAACTCCTGCAACGGGGGCAATATGCTTCGAGTATTAATCACAATCCTGATATGCCTCGGGCTTGCATCTCCCGCAGTAGCGTCGAAGAGCTGGAATGGATCGGCGTGGGTTGATACGACTGCCAAGCGGTGGGATGGGGATTCCTGGGAAACTATTGTTGAAAAGCGGTGGGATGGGGATTCCTGGGAGATCATATCTGGTGGGGGTGCGCCTGCTTGTGGCTCTCTCGTTTTCTCTGGCTCACCAGGAGACGCCGAAACGTTCGAAAACGCAGACGGCAGTTTTTGTACTGATGGCTTTGCCGAAACTGACCCCGCCTCAATAATCAATACATACTCAACAACCCAGTATAAAGACGTAGCGCACAGTACCTATTTTGGGTTTATCGGAGCTGAGTCGAATATCAATTATCTCAGGAGTGACTTGGGGGTTGGGGATACTAACTTTACCCTGAGTTATTGGCTGCGAGTGGGATCTCAGGCGGCATGGAGCAACGAGTTGATTTTTATAATGAGTCAACATGCCACGGCCCCGTACAACTCAAACGATAACGCATTTCAGGTAATGGTATCGGATCAAAACGGGGGCACGCAATTTAAAATAAGGGCATACACGTACTCTGCTGGCACGTCAGTTCTCGGGTCGGTAAACTATGCTGTTGGGTCGTGGATTAAACTCGTGTTTGAGTTTAACTCAGGGGCAACGTCAAACCTAAAAATTTACAATACAGCAGAATCATTGCAGGAAACAATTACAGTTACAGCCCCAGCGCGCACGCTGAGATATTTCTACTGGGGTGAAATAACAAGCACAGCCCAGACGACTATCAGACCATTTTATATCGATGGTGTTCAGTATAATTCCACCAATCCGTAAGGGAGCCAGTATGAGATATTTTGCCATATTGGCTCTCTTGATATTTCCGTTGGATGCATTTGGATTTGGTGCACCAGATTATCATCCAGACGCATCTCATCCGCGCATATTCTTGACAAGCACTGTCATTTCCAACCTGCAGGCAAAGGTTGCGGCTAATGACCCTGATTGGCTAACGTTGAAAGCCAGGGCGGATGTCATCGTGGCGAGGACTGTTGCTGCGTATGACAGGACTGCCACACCTGAAGGATATATCTATTATTCGTATGAGGGCATCCCATGGCTTGAGGCCGCTCAAGTTCTTGGCCTTGCATATCGAGCAACAGGGACCACAACATACCGGGATAAACTTTTGGAGCTTGGGGCGGTAATTGCAGCGGCTGGGAATGCCCCGATTATCGTAGATGTCGGGTTCCCATCCAGAACAGTAGCCACAGCAGCCGCACTTATTTACGACTGGTGCTATGACGACCTCGGGGGCACCCTTAAAGCCAACCTTATCACCGCAATAAACGGTTGGTATACCATGTTTTATAACGGTTCAGATGGGTTGTATATCCCGCTGAACGGGAATAATAATTATCTAGGCGGGCACATCCTTGGCTTGGGGTTATGCGGGATAGCTACTTACGGGGATAACGCAACCGCTGCAAGCATTCTCTCACTGGTCGATACATGGTGGGATGGGCCGGTAGTCACGATGTTTGCTAATGAGGGGCAAGGGGGGGCGATTCTTGAGAGTTACAACTATGGGCCAAACCACATAGCACGATTGCTTCAATATGCACTTGCTTTAAAGACAGCATCAGGACAGGACATTTACTCTACCTATTCCTCTGCATTGATAACAAACTTATTTTATAACCTTAAACCAAACAGGTGGCAAAGCACTGATGAAGGCGATATGGCCGGTAGTTTCACTGGCATCATGGGCCTTAATCTCCCCCTACTGCTTTCTTCGCTTGATGATTCAACGCAAGGAAATAAAGCAGCGTACTTTGTTGATCACATGGCCGTACCTTACGGTGGCGATACTTCTGCTATCGCTCTGCAATATGTCAGTGCGTTTGACCATGTGTTATTTGGCACATCAAAAACACAGACAGACTACCGCGACACAGCACCACTTAACTATAGATCACCGGGGGATAACCATTTATTTACACGGTCAGACTGGACAGACAGTGCCGTCTGGTCTTCGTTCGCTGGTGGAGCCGCAAAAAGCACTGATCATCAGCAGCGAGTTGCTGGACATATCGCAATCCAAAGGGGCAACGATTATTTGTTGGTCAATGCTGGGCAGTGGAAGGGAACAGATGGGGTAACCGGACCACCGGAAACGATGACACAGACAAATAACAACCAGAACACCCTCTTTACGGATGGGTCTTGTTACGCATCTTACGGCGCAAACTATATCGGAGGTCAGGGAAATTGGGGTCTACTGGCAACCGCTGAGAGAGCTGGCGCTACTGCTGGTTTTGGATATATGCGGGCGAAGCTCACATCTGCCTATGATGGTAACGGCGGGACAGACCTCCCTGGCAGGGACTTGATACACTGGTACAGAAACTATTTGGTAGCTGGTGGGAGTATCTTCTTTTTGTACGACAGAGTGAGCATGAGAGCCACTAGCATATCAAAAGAGCTACGTTTTCATCTACACGATCAATCTACAAACACCAACAGTTCAGGTGTGGCTAAGTCGGTTGTCGGTAGTTCAGCCCTGCATTTTAAAACGGTTTATCCAGCAACTTCGGTGTTGACTACCTCCACATCTGATAACGAGGCAGATAATCCTGTTTTTAAATTGACTGATTCAGCGACATCTACTGATTTCAACCCACTCACAGTTATGGTCGCTGACGCAAGCACATCTTCTGCACCAGCCGTAACTGGCATTGATACAACAGGTATGCTCGGTGCGGTCGTAAACAGGACAGTAGCTCTATTCTCAAAAGACGGAACAGACCAAGAAGCACTTACCTACACCGCAGATGCCACAACCCACTACATAGCAGACCTACCTGTAAACACCAGCATCCCAGTATCCCGCAACGGTTCAGCGGTTTCCGGCTCTCCGTTTGATACTGGTGATGCTGGGGTAATCACTTTCTCTGCCGCTTCAGGCTCGGCTGAGTACGCAATCGGAGAAGGTAGTGGAGCCCCAGCAACCAAATACAAAATAGGCAACTCCCACGTTAACGGTATCCAGGACGGAGTAGGGGAATGAATTTACAAGGAAATATTATGAAAACATTTTTAGCAACACTGGTAGTTGGTTGCCTATTCTGCTCTGTTTTGTCTGCTGGGGAAATATCCTTATCAGGAAGCGGGACCATGGCGCTCAATGGTAGTGGCGCGATTGAGATATCTACGGCTGACGCTGGCGGAACAGAATGGCTTGACACATTCGAGGGAGTAGGGGCCATAAAAACATGGGAATACATAAATTCTAATCCAGATTATCAGGCAACTGCTATCATTGGGACTGACTCGCTAGAAGTATATCACGCTACGCTTGCCTCTTACGCAATCACCACAGATTTTTCTCCGACTAATACGCTGGAATTTTCGTATGCATATCAATACAGCGCGGACCCTGCAACAAACCAAGACACCTTGGAAATACGAGACACGACCGATACAGTCGTTTTCACTATAACCTTTAAATCTTCTGAGCGCATTTCCCTAATCGATGGCGCAGGGACTACCGTGCTTGGAGCGGGAGATCTGGGACCAACTGGAGTTAATAGTGGGTATTTTGATATAAATATTACTTACTATTTTCGGTTTAAACTTGTTCAAAGCGCATCTGCCGGCGCAGATGAGATGTACTCGTGGGTTTCGACTGATGGGACTGCGTGGACTCCTGGCCCTACCAGTACGGTTCACGATTGGGACACTGCAAATCAATTTGCTGATGTGACATTACGAAACTCTTGGCCTGGAGCAAGCAGGACTCTCTATGACAATTTCAAATTAACTATCGATGGGAGTGCGACAAGTGATTTCTAGAATATTACAACTGGTTGTCCTCTTTATTCTATCCCCTGTACTGGCTCAAGGGGTTGTCTGTACCTCCCCAATCACCGGGACAGCGCAATGCACCGGGTTCGAGCAGTACGGAATAACTATGACGTTCAGTGCTGAAAAAACCTGTGGCACATTTGTCATGGGAGATCCTTGGTGCGTCGGGAATACGACCGTCAATTCAGTATCGCCTGGCTGGACTGGAACAGATCACGGCAGTATGAAAAATCCTGTTGCCGGAGCAGGGCAGGCGTTTTGCTCAAGGGGGGATGATTACGAGGCGTCGATGGTGGTAACGTACCCGGTCAGCCTCGTAGCCACAGATTCGCTTGTTGCATCGATTTCAGAAACAACTGCTATCGATGATTGGCAAGGATTGAATGCCGGATCATCTGATTTCACCGAGCATGTGTTGATACTCTCCATCGTAGCAGAAGCACCGGCAGCGGGAACATTCAGGCCAGCGCCTACTGATCGCAGCCAGCACCTGTACACAACAAGCCAAGTTAGGACCGACCTTCTGCCGATGAAATCAACATCAGGGATGACACTTCCAACATTCGGCGGATTCGCTTCTCCGCAAGCATATTTTGAACGTGGAGTTGAGCGACCATGGATTCTGTTCGGATATGATTACCAGTCTCGAACGATTCATCCGAAACAAAACATGAGTGATTATCATGGCGAGATTGGTCCATTCCTCGGGAAGTTGTATCCGTATCTTATGTCCGATCAAGTTACAACACCAATGCTGCATGGGTTTCTCCAAATCGCAATTGACTACCTATATGCGGACAGGGATTCGGCAAATTGGGCGGCTACGCTTGTAATAGGCGGCGTTTTGCTTGATGAGCCAGATATGTATAATTACTGGATAAATAATCCATGCAAAGGAACTGGACGAGATCATGAAAAGTTTTTTTACCCGGACGAAAAACACAGGGCTTTATGCAATGATGCAGGATCTGTATGGTCTGACGTAATTGATTATTACGACAGTGTTTACCCATCCTCTTTGGTAACTCGGGGGCAGACGTGGACCGGTTATGTCCACCCTGTTTCGGGCAAAGTCCCAATGTTCAGTAAACAAGTCACGGTCGCACAGGCTAATACATTCCTTGATCACCTTGTCCCTTCGGAGTGGGACTGTGACGGTGGGCTTACTATAAACCAATGCTACAGTTGGGACTATTATGTCAAGTATGATGTGCATCCTTTAATCGGGATGCTGTTGGCCACTCAACTTATTGGCGAAACATCGGGGCTTAATACGAAGGCGATGATTGCTCACGATCCTGCCTGGGACTATGCTGACCGGTGGATGGGTGGCGATGTATGGTTGTCCGGGAACTGGAATGGAACAGGCCGGACGATGCAACAAGAAGTTGAATTTCAATCCGGGTATGATAGCGGCCCAGGTTATCTGGAGTCAGCAGGGTCCACACTCAACAATCAGATGTGGGACGCATATCGAGATATTAATTTCCCGGTTGCGCGAAAAACGCGATACAGGTTAGGCGGATCACTTGTCATAGGGGCAGAGGAATGAAACTATATCACATCATTAATAGTTTGCTTGTCTGCGCTATTATCGTTTGGGCGGGAGTGGTCTGGCGGATGATTGCGCCACTGTAGTCAAATGTAGTAAAATCGGACAATGAAGGGTTTTGGAACAGATGGAGAAAATATAAGCAAGCCGCAGAAGAAAATACAACCGAAAAAGGAGAAGGGTAATGAAAAGACTGCTGGTAGTAGGAATTTGTTTAGTTGTAATTGGATGTACGAATAAAAAAAACCAGTATAACTTTAACCAAGGTGTTCCAGAGCAGGACTCTACACAAGTATTAAGAACCCTATCAGCGGCTGGAGCTACTGCTTCTGGTGGTAAGGGCAACACCATAATCATTATTGAGGAAGCAAATATGGACACTGCTGCTGAAGGGGCAATCAGTAGTGGTCAAGGCGCTGCTGGTAAGTTCAGAGATGCTATTTCCGATAAGATAACTGATCTGAGAAAAACAGATTCAGATAACCCCGTAACTACTACAACTAATCCAGCCCCTGCTACTGGTAACCAAGGAGTGGTAATTGATGTTGAAGACGAAACCGATCTGGAAGAAGAATTGGCAGAAGGAACTGTAACCGAGGGGGAATAACCAATGAAGATACTAAAAAATATTTTACTTATCTGTCTGGTATTTTCTTTCAGTACCACATGGGCAGTTGAAGTTCCAGAGAATAGAGACCAATGCCTTGCTATATGTGATAAATATTTTCCTGGTACTAGTGGAACTACTCCTGTTGATCCAGTAACTCCCACAAAAGCAAAAGTTTTCCCTGACCCAATTACCTTTGAAAGAACATCGGATCAAGGTAATGGTGCAGCGGCTATACTGTTTCGTTCTACCAGAGATGGTTGGATTAATTACGTTTCGGTAAATGGTGAAGTTGCCAGAAAAGGAGTTTCCTATAAAGGGGCATCTGTATTTTTGCTCCTTAAATCTGGGGACACGTATGCAAGGCCATTAAAGTTTGTTATTAAAACTAATGATGGTGGTTTGTATACGGCTGTTTCTGGTTCTGCGTCACCAGTTGATCCAACTACAGGATACACCAATAAGGAAACTTTCACTAGCTATGGTGAAAGGAATGGTGGTCGTAAAGCTTGGCGCATTCCTAAACGCGGGGATAGTCTTGGATCAGGACCAGTAAAATTTGTCTTTGTTTCTGGTAAAACCTTTACCGTGAAATCTACTGCCAGAAATTGCAGAGATAGGGAAGATACGTGTAACAGAGATTCAAGTGCTGATATGGATGGATTTGTCTTTAAACCAGGTAACGGTAGGCCAAATGGTGAAGGAGATTCCGATATAGGAACCGCCCATGGTGGTATTTACCTTCATGCTCCATACGGCGATAAAAGTAATACCGTAACGATGTATTGGTAATTACCTGTTATGGAAACCAGAATCATACCAGACGATAACTTGAAAGATATTACAATGCGTGGTGTGAAAGATGAAACTGCAAACTGCAAAGAGTTATTTTGTTTTGCGTATGATGTAATGGGTAAATTACCTGATATACGGTGCCAGCATTTTAGATTGATAAATGGTAAACGGACTTGTTCCAACTTAACCTGAAAGGAGGATGTAAATGAATGTAAAGTTTATGACGGATGTTTTTAGGGTTGGGCAACAAGTCCGTAATCCAGAAACATGGAAAAATGCAGGTACAACTTTTGCTACAGTAACTGGATTTCTTGGAATCGTATTTGCCGTTCTAGCCAGTAAAGGTTACATTGATGGTTATACCAAAGAAGATTTAGAAATATGGGCGGGTGGTTTAATCACAGCAGGAAGTATATTCCACATTATCTGGACAAAGATAACCAGTAAAAAGGTTGGTGTTCCCGGTTTAGATAAAGCAGAACCAGTGAAAGTAGTGGTAGAAAATGATCCAGTACCTGCAATTGAAGTAAAAGAAGAACTGAAAGCATCTGAAAAAAGTGGGGTGCTTCATGGTTGATGAGAATAAAGCCCCTACTGAATGTTCTATGGAAGGATGCCACTATTCTGAGGACGGGGTATGTAGCCTGCACGGGGTAGAGGTTGAGCGCCGAAAGAATATACAGGTTCTTGCTGATAATATTCCTAAACTCTTAACCACCCAAAATTGGTTACTTGGGTGGTCTGTACTGGTAATGATTTTTATTGGTGGTTCTTACCTTTATATCCGTGAAGTAAAGAATGATATTAATATCCGCCATGCCTACGATATCAATTCCGCTACAACAAATATAAAAGATTTGGCAAAGCAAGTAGAATCTCTGGCTAATGGTCAGACCAGAACAGAAGAGCGGTATGAATCCCTTCTACGAGCCATGACCGACATGAATGCCAATATTGCTACTCTTACTTATTTGCAGTTTGAAAAGAAGACCGATGATAAATCAAGGAACAAGAAATGACTGTAAATGAAAAAGCTTTTCTGGATATGATAGCTTGGGCAGAAATAGGACCAAAACTTTTAGCCAAATCAGATAATGGTTATAATGTTTTGGTTGGTTCTACACCAGATAATCCAATATTGTTTCATTCCTACAAGGATCATCCTAGAGTTTATCACAAGGAAATGGATTCAACTGCTGCGGGTAGGTACCAAATACTTAAACGTAATTTTGACTATTACAAAGTTTCACTGGAACTTCCCGATTTTAGCCCAAAATCACAGGATACTATTGCAATGCAACTTATCCGAGAATGCAGAGCAATAAATGATATTAATAATGGTTGCATTGAATCCGCAATTTATAAGGTAAGATCCCGTTGGGCAAGTATGCCAGGGGCGGGGTATGATCAACCAGAAAAATACTTATCTGATCTTGTTAAGGTATTTATTTTTTCCGGTGGTAAAGTTATTTAAAAAGGAGATAATGGTGGATGAAAAGCATATCCTGAAAATGGATAAAAGAAAGTGCCAAGAATGTGGTTCCTGTGAAAAGATTTTGCCCCAATTCAAAAGTGTCTATAAAGGAAGTATTATTGTTTCTCTTTGGGCTATGGATAGGGAAGATGTTAAAAAAGGAATAGCCTCGGTTATAGAAACTTGTCCAGCCGAGGCTATTTCCCTTACAGTCCTATAACTTTCTTTTTCAGTTTCTTTGGTGGATCGTCTACAACTCTGATTACAGTTGGACTTACCACTATCTCTTTCAGTTTATGTACGGGCATTGTATCAATGGGATTACCAGTATAGTTGTAAATCTTGGTAATCCCATCCTGCTTAAATGCCCTGATAACTTGTATTCCTACCATTATACCACCCCCTTCTGTTTCCTGAGAGCCAAAATGTACTCTCTGTTTAATGCTTCTCTATCCACTTTCTTTGGTTTCCTTAATACTTCCAATTCTAGTTCTGTTTTCGGTGGTTTAGAAATAGCTATCTGCCGCTTATTCTCGCTCCGTTTACAAGTCTCACATAGAAATGTTTCTTGTGCCTGTTGACGGTTAGCCACCATTACAATAGACCTGTTCTCGCAGTTCTTACAGGTTCTTCTCATCTTTTTTGGATACATGGCTGGTTCACTCATTACTTTAAATTCCTTCTTTGGTAAGAAACTCAGCCTTGTCTTTTAAAGCCTGGGCACCCACTTGAACTTTGTCCACATTTAAGGTATCCACTATCTGGAAGTACTGGTCATACAAGTGGAGGCCATCTGAGAAAGCAATGATCTTTCCATCTTCAACTTGCAATCCTTCCGTTTGAAGCCAATCTAATACAGATTCTTTCAGCCGTTGCAGTCCGCCGAGATTCTCTGGAAGACCAGCATATAAGTCCCAAGATCGAAAATATACAGTCATGTTTAATCTACCATTCACCACCTTAAATGATATTGACCGTAGACAAGGTGGGTCATCAAGGAAGGTAGTCTCAATACTACCGATACAAATAGTTGCCTGATTTGTATTACCATTTGAGGATATGAGTAAGTTTACAATTCTTTCAAACTGTTCGGAGATGAACTCACCATAAGTGTAAACTTCATTTTCTCGTTTTTCCTTTCCAAAAATGTATCGGGAAAAGTATTCATCAATCTTATCGCCACTTGTAGGGGGAGGAATACCAGGAGGTAAAATAGGGGCAAGTGGTCTGGTTCCTGGTTTATCAATTACTATCTTCACATCTTCCAACTGTTTGCGAATCTGACCAATGTATGATCCACCTTTTACCATAAAGTCATAACCGTTTTTAACACATAGCCACATTACTTCCCGCCAGGCAGTATCAATCGTTGCCGCTCTTACACAACAAAATTCTTCATTTATCATTTTGGTTCTCCGATTCTGTGTAGTAATTCTCACCAAATACTTCCCCTTCTATCTTTGCCCCGCAGTGCCCGCAATGCGACAATTGGTAATCTCCTACATAGAAACACAACCCGTGATCTGTCCAATGTCTGGTAGTCACTTGCCCTAACAGAATGTCCTCAGCCATGCGCTTGCAGCAGAAGTCAATCCGACATACATCAAAATCATCCGCTTTGAATATTTTCATTTCTTTTCTCCATTCTCTTTAATCATTTCCAGCATCTTATCACATTTCTTTACCGATGTAATAAGACTACTCCATAATTCTATTCCCTTTTCCATAGTTAACGGTGTGTCAAATTCCTTCCAATCAGTAGCATCAATTAAATCCTGTATCTTTTCCCTTAATATCAAAGCAGCATAGCCTACTGGCATCATTTCTCCTTTACCGAACTAACCTTGTTCTTTTTAGTTACCACAAATACTTTATCCGCAGCGTCTTCCAGATACGTTTCATGCGTAACAATCACCATTTGTATCTGTAATTCATCGGATAAAATCTTCAGCATTTGTGATGCCCTGGGCATACGTTCTTCATCCAAGTTCCGAAAAGGTTCATCAATTACCAAACTATTTCTTGTTTTGCTTAATGCCCATATAGAAACACGTAAGGCAAAACTGGCTATATCTACTGCACCAAATCCACAAGAATCTAATGGATTCATTTCATTTATACCGTCATCAGAAAAGAACATATCACATTCGGATATGTTCCTCCTTGACACAAACCGGACAATAAACTTCGGTGCTTCTTCCTCAAAGACAATATCTAATGCTTTAGTGGTGATCTTTGACAGATGTTCTTCCAGATTCTTCTGGGTCAGTTCTGCCGCTTTCTGCATATACTCCCGAGCTTTAATATGACCAGCAACAGAAGAAAACAGTCTATCCAGTTCTACATTTAACCGAGCAACATTATCACCATGTATTACCCGCTTTGATCTTTTATCTCTCAACTTCTCTTTTACGGTTGCTATCTCCATTTTATTCCTCGAATATACTTGGAAATTTCTCCTTGAACTCCACTATCATCTCATCCAATTTATCTGCATCTGTTTTAATCTCTTTGTTTAATCGGATCAATTCCTTATCAACATCATCCAGAATATTCTTTGACTTCTTGAAACCAATGGCAACTAACTGATCCTCTTTAGCCGATATCTTTCCTCTGATATTTGCCAGTTTCTCTTTGGATTGTTCCAGTTTGTTTTTCAAATCTTCAATTCGTTCCAAGTCGTTCATGTACTTTCTCCATTATCTCAGATATTATTTTTCTGGTTACTTTATCTGCATCCGCTTCATCCAAAACAATCTGCAATACTTCACTGTAATTCTTTCCCTGTGTTTGGAACTTAATGCTCTGTGCCAATTCCTTGATATCCTGTTTGTAGGAGGACATATCATCTTTGTCAATCTTATCCAGATCGAATACGTCTTCCTCAATAGGGATATAGTACACTTTATATTCCAGTGTATCTGTATCGACAAAAGTTACACTGGGTTTATAGCTCATCTTATCCTTGGCACTTCTCATTATAGGACCAGGATTAACCAGTAATCTTCCCTTGTACTTTGTAATGTGGTGATCGTGATAGTCACCGGAAACAATTAATCTGTACTCTGGATACTTATCCATAAACTGTTTTGCTGACAGAGCATCAGGCATAAAGAAAGGTGGTTCTTTTGCTGTTACTGGAAAATGAATTAATAGACAATTTCTTTTGTTTTGTGGTTCTTGTCCAAAGGAAACTCCTTCCCATTCGTACCTAAGAATTTCATTAGGATTTTCTATTACACCGGAAGCAAGGAAGGTGTTAAATGGTGTTTTGGCAAGTACAGGGTTATGGTAAAAAATATCGTGTTGACCAAATATACCATTAACCCCCTTAACCACTGTTTGTAATAGGTATATGTACCTATTCAACCAATACAAGGAACAGTACGGCTTGTCGTGTACATCACCAGCTACCATTATTGTTGCATCTAACTCATTTGCTAACTTGCAAATCCACTTAATCTTGTTGAACTGTACTTCTGGGTAATCATCTTTCCTGATACGTGGTCCTTTACCACGTATGTGCCAATCACCTGTTGCAATTATTCTCATACCCATTTTCCTTTTCCGTCACACAATGGACAGATTCCGATTGACTTTAAAAGTACATTTAGTTCCTTTTCTTTACCAGTAACTATCTTTAAAGCCTTCTCTTCCATATCGTTTTGCATCTGTAAATCTGTTTTTATAGATTGCAGTTGCTTTACAGTTGCTTTGTTGTCTTGAATTTTAGCGGAGAATGCCTCTAATTTCTTCAATTCAGTAGGGGCAGGTAGGTCGATACCCTTTTCCTGAACTTTTAAATCCCGAAGGCTTGCCGCTAATTTTCTTATTTCCTCTTCCTTGTCCTCTTTCCTGCAAAGATTTTCATCAAAGGTTAATATTGCTTCAGCAAATGGTAAAGCAGCCATATCTGGTAATTCATCTATCTGCTCATTCAACTGGATTATTGAATCTCGGATAGAGATAATGTTTACACATTTAGAGTTAGTGGTTACAATCTTCGTTTCCAGTTCAGATATCTTATCCAGAAACTCTATCGCTTTGTCTACCCATTCCAGTTCCTTAAACTTCTTCTCTTCCTCTTTCAATTCAACAGACTTTGAATTGTAACTGGAATTCATCTCTGATATAGTGGAATTAATAATCTCAGTAGCAGCATCCATTTCTTCCAGATGAACAATCTTGTTCAGGAACTTTGAGCGTTTACCTGGTGTCCAATGTTCAGCAAGAAAGAAATGTACATCTTTTTGGGCCTGAATATTAATCCCTGTCATATTGGACAGTTTAGTTACCTGTTCCGGTACACCTGTCCGTAGTGCTGAGAAAGGTTCATTTTCTACAGAAGCTTCATAGTAATTATCAGAATTGTTTTTTAAACGGTTAATATAACCACCGTCAGCAAAGTCTATAGCTACTTCTGTACTTGGTTTCTTTTTACCGTGTGGAAAATAGGAAGTTCCCTGTGGTCTATTTTCCAATACCCAATTAATAGAACGGATAAGGGAACTTTTACCATAATGGGACTTGCCAATAATTACGTTTACCCCTTTAGCAAACTCCATATAGAAGTATGGAAACCCTTCCCAGTCTGCTCCTTCTATCGAATTTATCATGGTTTCCCCCTATACAATGAATGCCCACCCTCTTCTGGGTATTCTGTAAGCCACGCCACAGCCTTTGTGTCGTCTTGATAAATAGTAAATTCTGTTTCTAATTGGTCTTCATCTTCTGCAAAGACAGATTTTGTTTGATCAACTTCTATACCAACAAAAGTACACAGACTAACAATCTGTTTTAGCGTTAAATTTATTTGTCCCATGGTTTCTGTTCTCCGTAACAAGTACAAGTATCAAACTCTGGATCAAATTCGTTTATCTCAAGACCATCCCATTCATGACAAAGATGCTTGAACTTAGGAGGGTGTATTTTCTGAACCCTTTTAATTATCCTGGTTAACAGAGCAATCTCTTCTACCCGTTTCATATCCCATACATCCTCAAGGATTTCTTCACAATCATTGCACCGTCCTTCACTGTTTACCGATGGTTTTTCATAACACATATTACAGTACACCGTTTTATCATTCATTCTATCAAACTCTTCTTCCGTTACGGGGTACATATTTTCTCCTTACTTATTTGGTTTCAATACCAGTAGTCATTTCTATAGAGAACTCACATGATGGTCCCAGTTCCAGATACTGTCTGTTTATATAAATCTGTCTTTTAGATTTTGGATCGTAGATAACGACCACCCCATCTAAAGTTTCTTCAAGAACTTCACCAGTAACTTTCTGACCAGATATTTCTTTATATTCTGAATTGGTTCTTACACAGTCACCAAGTTGAAATAACCTTTCAGCTTGAACAGTATTACAGAAACAAAGACAGAGCATAACTGCGGCATATGCGATAGCTTTAACCATTTTATTTTCCTCCCAGTCTTTTTTCAACTTCATCAGCCAATTCTTTTAACCATACAATAGTCCGTATCGGTAAATTTTCTTCGTGAAAAGAACTATCATGGGTCATTTTTATTCTTTTGCTTACTGTACCAAACAAAGATAGTTTTGGTAATAGTGTTATTACTCCTGGTGGTATTGCAGACTATAGTGGTGATTCCTTCAAATCAGAACCAGAAGGATTATTTAACCAGTCACGTTGCAGTACTTCACCAATTACTTTTTCTGTTTCCTTTTCAGTATCTATATTAAAATGGGAAAGAAGCTGTTGCCCGAAAACACTGGAATCAACTACACCATCAGCAATCTGGTTAATGTTAAAACCATTTACACCATTTCGTATTCCCTGTACCCCTTTCAGGATATGATGGGCTACTTCACCAACCTCTTCAGCCATACCTAGAGAGAATTGCATTGCCAGTATCATATCGATTAACTGGTCTTTTTCTAATGCTTCATATCGGGAACGTGGAAAGTTGCGGTCCTGCCACTCCTTTAACTCTTTCTGTTTCAAGTCAATCATTTTTAGTATTCCTCTTCAATTATAGAAACTATCCATCCTACAAAAGATAAGTTAGTTTCTTGGTAGTAGGTCTTTCTTGACCATATGGCATGTAACTGCTGAATGTACTCCTGCTCTTCCGGTATTGTGGTTATGACTGAGCCTGTTGATATAGCGGTTATTGTTCCTTCATAATAAGAATCATCGGTAGTAGCAACAATAGATAATGATTCTTCCTCGTCTGGCATCCATCTTTTAATACTGTCTTGCCAATGCTTTTCTTCAACAAATGGTATGTTCTGTAGACCTTCAGGTGCAGTAAATGTTTCTGCTACGGAAACAGAATAGAACGTAATAAGTACTATGGGTATTAGTAATGTTTTCATACCATCTCCTGAAATGCAACGTGCGGATTCGAACCCGCTCCCAATCATGCGCTTTTCGGAGGGCATTGGGATGGCCCACAACCAACGTTGCAAAGTCTTTTATTTAGTATCCCGCTCGTAAATAGCTTGGCGAAGATACACTGCCAAATCTAATACTTCCTGATAAGCATCTATAAACGGATCACGACCATTGAAAGGTTGCAATCTGGTACCATATCTTTCTTTACCCATCTGATCACGTTCCTTCATATCAGCAAGTACCAAGTCCCATACAGCATGATGTGTGTGTTCTTTACTGGTGCTGGTTCTGGGGTGTTTGGTGAATTATTTATTCTCATGTCTGGTCGTTGGCAATTCATACCATCGCAATGAGTATCATAAGGGCATTTTTCAGAGCAACTTTCCATACACTTTCACCATTAAGTTAAGAAAATAAACTCACCATTCTTCATCAACTTTTCTGTATTAGCAAACGATACTTTACATCTACCATTTATTCCCCACTTAATTCCCCAGGAATTGTGCAACAGGAAATATTCTTCTGTCCAATTAATTCCTTCCATAAGTAAGCAGTGGCCACCTACAGAATCACCGGTAACGTGAATAAACCCATCTTCATCAGTATCCATCATTCCTTCAAAAAAATCAACTCCTATAACGGCAGGACCAGCATAACTTAAACCAACAATCAGATCAGTGATATTGAATGCGTGATAGTAACCATTGATTATTCCTTTCTTATGCAAAACCTGTACACCTGCCAGTACTGATGTTCCTTCATAGAAGGGATTGGCACCAGGGTAACTTCCACCTTCCCACGGATCTTCTTTCTGTGCTTCCCAGTAAATAAACTCTTTTGCATATTTGTGGGTAACTGCTTTTTTCTCCATCTGCCTTGGTTCTGCCAGTAGGGCATGAGCTAAACCAAACCCCACACATGCTCCTTCCAGTTTCTGGTCTAAGAAACCAGTACATAGATGCACTTTGTTTAACGGTTGCCGTTCTGTTGTCAGAGCAGTTACCCGATACATTCTGCTTCTCTCATCAAACTGAGGAATACGGTCAAGCCGTTTATCGTTTGTAACACTTCCGTCTTTTAAAATAAATTCTTCCATCTTTTATTCTCCCATTAAATTTTGTCTTACTGAATGTTTCCAACGCCTCTTTTAACCTTTTACCAGCTTCTGCTGCTGTGCAGCCATATGAACTTAAAGCCCCCATAGCCTTTTCTATTTCCCCAGTACTGCATAGTGTTACAGATGCAAAGTTCTGTAAAGCTTCCTCCATTTTCTTTTTATTTTCATCCAATACTATTTTTATATATGGTCTTATAGTAGAGATTTGATTTTCAAATTCTTCGGGTTGCATTTTGATTTCTCCTTGTTGGAAGCTTTTTCTTCTGCCACTTTATTGGCGATACATTGATTCTCACAATACTCGGTAGTGTCTGCTTCCCATTTCTCATTGAACCTTGTTTCTTCAAACGATTCTAAAAACAATTTCTTTGTCTGTCTATTGGTTTTATCTGTAATTACCGATTCAAAGGAACACGTAACAATGTCATCGATATGGGAATCCCACCACTCAATACCAAGTTCCCGTTCTTCTTTAGAGAATCCTTTACCTATTTCGGTAATGATACCACTATCCTCTGTACGTACTACTAATGAACCAAGACAATGCTCATACTGCTTACCTTTTGTACCAGGCAATGCTTTTACAATCCTGAATTCAGCAAAACCTCGGTTCTTCAGTTTAATAAATCGTCTACTGGTAGTGGGTTTCCATATCTCAGAAAGGTCTTTCAGTACGGCTCCCTCAAATCCTTGTTCACGCATTCTTTTATAAAAGTCTCTGGCTTCCTCTTCACTGTGAACAATTTCATAGGGGATTACCTCTATTGGTCCTAATCCACCTACAGGGTAATTCTTAGCCAGAAACTTGTCTACCATATCACAGAGTTTTGGAAACATCTGTGCATAGGTAATCGGGCTGAACTTCTTTTCATAATGCTCAAATGGAATCAATCCCCACATTACGTAAATTATCCGTTCAGCAATCTCTTCTGACCCACCACCTTGTATGAAAGAGTTCAGTATACCATTACCAGTTTTCCTATCGAGTACTTTACCATCTTCATCGATAACCAGAAACTCACCAACAGTTACGTACTTTTCACCGTTAAGTAATTCCAGAAGTTCCTGTTTCAAGTAACCATATAAATGAAAAGTACTACCATACCTTGTAGTGAATATTTCATTCTCTTTCCACGGAAATCCGTATACAAACATACCATCAGCTTTCTTCTGTGCCATAGCAGGGTAGTGTACCCTGTGTATCTCGTCTTCAGTGGAACATCTCTGATACGGTACTTCTTCCACTATCCCTTTTTTCGCTTTACTGATGGTCTTGAATTTGAAACCAGCCCTTAAATCTTTCTTACATATTCTGGAAACTACTTCTACTGTTTCTTTATCAATGGAGCAAATCCAATTAAACTTTGCTTTCTCAACATTGGTTGCCCCGCCTTTCTGTTTCAGGAAATCAAGGTATTCAAAAATTTTATCTATTTCGGTAGCGGTACTTTCCTCCACAAAATCTACGTCCTTCAGGTTGTATGACCATCCCTGATTATAGGCATACTGTACAACTTTACGGAATACTGGATCTTCTAAATACTTAGCAAGTTCTGTAACTTTATCATTGGTAGAAGATACGTTTTCAATTATGGTTAATTGATCCAATACGGTTTTTAAACTCATATCATTTCCTTTCTAAAGTTGGTCTAGTTTTCAGTAATCGGAAAAAAGTATCTAAATCCATAACAGCTACTGGATCTGAACCTGATCGTTTAGCAATAAGTAACCAATCTGTCCCTGTCATTTTGTTGCCTTTAGCCTGGTCTATCCAGTCATGTATTGACCAATACTCCTGCGCTTTGCATTCGATGGAGAAACGGAATTTTTCCTTTGCTTCTCCAATAAGTTTTACATCTGTCCCTGATTGTCCCATTTCTCTGGACTGGATAAGTTCATCCTTACCATGAGGAATACCCAGTAAATCAGATACCTTCTGTGCCACCAGTTGCTGTAGCCTTCTCCCTTTCGCTTTTGCCGATGAAACGCTTATTCGCTTTTTCCCACTCATCTCTACTTATAACCTCTAGTTTGATTTGGAACATCCCAAAGTATCCGTCTACCACTCTTTCTGCTATTGCAGTATTACAAGCAGCATACATCATTCCATCAGCATCTACAAATATTCCTGCTTCTTTACTTGGATTACCATATTCATCATTCAGATCAGGATCAGCCACTATGTAAGAGAACATACCCGACTCCTGTTATTTCAATCCACGTTCCCAAATAGAGAACGACCTGTTAAAGAAATTTTCCCATCTTTGCATTCCAATTTTTGTCTTATAAGAATCAATCCAATATTCATCAGCAACTTTCATCAGGTTACCCATATTGAATTCATCTCTTTTCAGTTCAAATTCTGGAGTACCCGGAAAGGGAAGACTAACCAGTTTCTTATTCCTTTTAATAATTTCTTTGCCCGACAGTATAGCCTGATACGTTTTATGGGTGGGTTTCAATATACCTAGTAACCATTTAATTGCAGTTGTTTCAGCAACTCCTTTTACTCCCGGTACCTCGTCCGACGTACAACCACCGATACTTTTTACCTGTACCCATTTATCAACAGATATTCCATAATGTGCGTTAAATTTCTCAGGTGTCCAGATAACTTCTGTTCTTGGTTTATACATATCAGCATACCCCAACATCTGGAACAAATCCTCATCATCTGTAACCATTACACAGTATGGGTAACCAATAACTATATCAGCCATTATATCATCAGCCTCTAATCCATCAACTGAAAAAGAATTTCTGAATCCGATAAATGGAATAATTTCCTGTTGAAGTCGTACAATCTGACGTATCAAGGAATGGTAGAAAGCCTTTTCCTCTTCCGTACCATCTTTTCTTTTCTGTTTACGTTTAGCTTTATATTCTGGAAATATTTCTGCTCGTTTGGAACCTTTACTATCCCAACATAATACAAATTTATTGGTTTTGAATCGTTCTGAGAGAGAAAGTATCTGATTCAAAAAACCAAAGATAACACTTGTCTCTATTTCACTGGTCTTCAATCCTTTCAAGGAATAGGCATCAGCATAGCAGAGACTTGAACAATCGATTACCGCTCGTTTATAGTTCATGGTTACTCAATCCTTCTCGCTATAATTTCAAGAGCTAATATTTTATCGGCTATAGTTGCATCTGGTTCATTGGCACTTCTTACAACAGCACGATCAAAATCAGAAAGGTTACACACGGCATCCGTAAATTACATTTGATTAAATGTAATTATATATCTTCTGGTCATATCGTATGCTTCTTCAACCATGTTCATTTTCATATTCAATCTCCAGTAAGATACTCATAGAGAAATTGGTGCATCTTCCGTCCTTCTTCAATTCCCATAGCAGCAAATTCAAACAGAATACCAATCATTGCAAAAGGGAAAGATGCCACTGCTAGAAATATATGGATTAGTACCTTTATAGTTTTCATGGTTTCTGTTTCCTTGTATTATGGTTGGCAGGACTCGAACCTGCATGAAGTTTGATGTACCGTCTGCATCATCGGATTCTAGAAATCCTCAACAGAATTTTTGTTCGGTATTCCAAGGTATTTTTTCACTCGCGTTACTTATCCCTTGTGCGTCTACCTATTCCGCCACAACCATAAATTGAACTTTCTATTCAGCAGTAGACAATTTACGGTAGTCTTTGCCGATTGCGGTTATTTCCAGGGTCAATTTTCGTACTCTCTTGTATGAAGCTTTACATTGACGGCCTTTCAATTCTTGTTCCAATTCAACACATTTTGCTGCCAAATTTTCTTTTACTTCCTCGAAATCAGCCATGTTCAAAATCTCCTTTTCTTTTTACGGTTTACCTTGAATAGAGCCTCATTGCTCTCCCACACATCAATTACCATTTCCCTTAACTCTGCTTCCAAGTCGTTTTCCTCAATGTATTCTACCGCTTTATCAAGAGAGGTATAGGTTTTATCTACACAATCATAAGTGGTATTTTTGGTCATATCCTTGTAGTACTGAAGATTACCACGAATATCATCAATACCAATACCAAACATCAAGTACATAGGCACTGTTCTGTAAGGATCATCTATCGAACTTTTTCGGATAAACAGATTGGAAATAATACCAATTTCCTTCTTTATTTCCACACCATGCTCGTTCTTTCTCGCCTTAGTTATCTTCTCCTTCTGGTTACAAGCGATTCGCAAAGAACTGTGGAAAGGAACAGCATGTCCACCAGGAGTAGTTGGGCCAAACTCACCATCCCTGATCTGATTTGTCAATACAACCAGTTTATGCTCATGGGCAATTATTCGTGCTGTCTTACGGCAAAGTTCCGATAACTCTTTTGCTTTACGTTGACCACGTTTATCACCATCATCCATTTCCATTGCAGTAGACAAAGCTGCAATGGAATCAGCACCAAGAAGGTTTATTACATCTGGGTTTTTAGGCGTCCATCCCATTATAATACCTTCCAGCCCTAACTCAACTACTTTTCCTTTTGCATCTTTCCTATCACCAACGGTATTAGGCCGATAGTAATTATCTTTAGGAAGTTCCAGTCCAGTTATCCTTGTGTACTCCCGATCAAGCCTTGCTTCAGGATCACAAATATCTACTTCCCCACCTTGTGCCTGAACCGATGCACCAATTTCAGTAAGGATAGCAGTTTTACCAGAACCTGATCCACCATATATTTCTACCATTATTCCACCAGGCATACCCCCTCCCCTAACCCTGCCACCTGAAATGGCAAGGTCAAGGAGAGTACATCCAGTAGAGACAACTATAGAAGTATCAATGGGAATTTTGTTTTCTTCCCGTTCTGAAACTGCTTCTTCATAATCTTCCGCAGTTATAGAAACTTCTTTTCTCTCTAGTCTGGACATAGATTAATCCCTTCTTCTTAAACGTCTGGTTGGAGGTGGTTCATCTTCCGTTTTCTTCTCAGGTTCTTCTGAACGTCTGCCCCTACGTGGTTCAGGTTCTTCTTCTTTCTGGTGTTCCCTACCACCACCATAAGATTCTTCATTCAATCCACCAGATTCTTCTTCGGTTCTGCGACCTCTCCGCGGAGGCGGTTCCTCTTCCTCTCTGGAACTCCTTCTTGGCTCAGGTTCCTCCCTACCAGAATCTTCCTTACCACGTCGTGTTCTGACAGGTGCTTCTGGCTCATCATCTTCATCACTGATACCAGAAAGAACCGCTTTTGCAATAAGCTTCAAATCTTCTACTTCTGGTTTAATCAGATAATCCTCAATGGTGTAAGCCATATCAAGGATTTCATCAGAAATAGGTTCTGGTCTGTCTTCAAAAACAATACCAGCAAGTTTCTTATTCTTATTCTTACCAGCAATAGTGAAGGTAATAGTCTTACCACGATCAGGATCAGAATATGGAATCCTTTCACCAGTACGCTTATTCTTTGCTGTATCCTTAAACGGTCCTTCTGCCAGATAGGAACTTGCTTCCCAAATCTGAACACCATTTTGTTCCTGATTGTCTGTATAGACAACAACATTGTACAGACATCTCTGGCTACCCTTCAGTGCTTCAACCACTTTCTTCCTGGGATTCTCTTTAGCCATCTCTTCTGCTTTCGCATCACAAAGAGGACAATCCTCTCCGTAATTACGCAAACAGATGTAATCCCCTTTCTCTGGTCCTACCCGCTTATGTACCCATATCTCAACTTTGTATACGGGAACTCCCGCTTTGTAGTTCGGATTATTCTCTGAAGATATCCACGGAATAACATCCAGTGCATGATCCCCTTCTTTATCCTTCCAGAATATCAGATCAGTATCTTTGACGAAGATATTGGTATAGTTACCACCAACAGTTTCATCAGTTCTGTTCTTCAATTCCTCATGGTACCCTTCCGTACTGCGGAATTTGGATACTTTAGCCATTTTTCTGCCTCCTTTTCATTCTCGGATTCTGTTCCAATTCTTTACTGCTTTCCATATCCACTACTTTTTTCTCGAACTGTTCTCCATCACTCTTACTTACATGAGGATCAGCCCAGTAACCAGAAACATACAACTTAACGATAAGCTCTAGAGCAGTTTTCTTCTGCTCCATTGCTCCTTTACTTCCAGTAAGAATATTTGCCTGATAGCTCAATTCCAGAAACTCTTCCGTTTTTTTCACAACTCTGGAATCTTGAATAACTGTATTGGTTATTGCTGCTTCTGTGGGTCTTGCTGATTCAAAACCATACTCTGATGGATCAGCTCGTATCTCTGAATCAACTTCCGCTTTCAGTACTGCCAATTCCTCCTTGCACTTATCCCGATTGAATACTGCGGAAGCCAAGTTATCACTGTATTCCTTATACAGTTCGGCTTGCCGAATACATTCCATGTCCAGATTGAGTTTATCAATCCGAAAATCTAACAGTATTTCTCCCATATTATCTCCTATCTTGTAACTCATTCCAGATGTTTACTCCTGGATTTTCAACTGCACCGTTATTTCTGATATCAGCCCATGACCAATTTTCAGCACCATCGACATGCAATAGGAAAGATATTTCTCCTGATGGTAATTCAGGGTGCCCTGTTTCCCTTAGAATGGCTTGAACCTTCTCCGATATTTCTCTTTTTTGTTGTACGGAAAACATACCTCTACCTCCTGTGAAAGATAAGTTTACTTTACTCTTTCAATAGAATCAACTATTTTCTGATGTACTCCGTAAATACAGTGTAACAAGATAAGGTTAAACCGGCTGCACCAGTATCGAAGTAGTTTTTTTCAAATGCCTCCAAAATCATAGCAGATCGGATATCCCCTTTGTCGAGCAAAACCTTATTAAACCAGCCTTGAATACTTCTTCTTGCGGCTTCTGGATCAGTATCGATAGAAGAAATAATCTTTGAGAGAATCTTCCACGGTTTCTCTTCCATCAGTGCCATGCACAGATCACGTACTGAAGTCTCACAACTGATGGTTTTCTCAATCATGTCCAGGGCATCTTCTTCTTTCTCAATATCAATGACCTGATCCAATAACTTTACTGCTTCTCTTGCAGACCCACCACATGCTGTACTAATAGCTTTCAAAACTGAACTGGGTACATCTACGTTCTCCGCTTCTGCTATTTCTTTAACCAAAGAATAAGCAGTGTTAGACGGTAAAGACTTCATGTTCACAGCAACACATCTGGTTTTGATTGCTGGAATAATCTTCTCTGGATTTGTTGTAGCCAGAAAGAAGAAGGTATATTTTGGTGAGTCTTCAAGCATCTTCAGCATAGCGTTCTGCGCGGCTACCGTAAGTTGGTGCGACTCATCCAATAGTATAACTTTGGTTTTACCACCCATAGGGGAAAGTCTTGATGTAGCATTTATTTCCCGTATAGTGTCTACACCATTTGTATTAGCTGCATTGTACTCATGGTAATCAGTATCAGCACATTCCAATATCTTAGCTATAATCCTGACCATAGTTGTCTTGCCACAACCACTTGCTCCTGTGAATAACCAGGATTTAGGGATATTCTTAAATTCCCTGTCAAGCATTGATTCAACAGATTTAATGGCAGCATCATTACCATACACTTCTGAGAAATCAGCTGGTCTATATTTTAACGGTAAACTATTACTCATTCAATATCCTCCTTTCAACCAAATCAATTAATCTTTTGCCCCAGTATGTTACCATTTCAAACATTATGAATACCATAACAAAAAGCATAGCGGTATAAATACCTGTTTCTTTATAACACCCATAAATTACAAATATTAATGCAATAGTTCTGATAATATTTGTAATTATTATTTTGGTTTTGGCATCCATACATCACCTGATTTTACATATTTGGACAACTCAGCAAAATTACCATTCACCTTTGACAGTTCTACATCAATCTTAAAAGGGACGTTGATCCAATCAAATTCTTTCAGCACTCTCTTAGAACATATCTCATTCATCTCCGTCAACAGATAATCCTTTTCTTCGGGATGCCACTGGAACACGCAGGAGTCATGAATTTGCCCACAAAGATAAGAACGTAATTTCTCCTTTTCAATAAACTCCTGAATACGGTTTATAGACCATAACAGGATGTGAAAGGCAGTTCCCTGGATGGGATAATTTGTTGTCTGTTTTCTATCTAGCAGACCATAGAACCTGAACCCTAAAAAGGTTTCTACATATCCATATTTTATATAGAAATTGTTTACTTCCTTTTTCCATTCAGTATAGACCTTGAACCTTTCATTCCACATTTTGTCTTCTACTTTCTGGCAATGCTTGAGAAAACCATCCACATTATGAATGCCTTTATCATGCATGTGTTCTACTAATGGAGTACCATCACTTAAAACAAATTTCTCTTTTTCAATAGCAGTTTCCCATAACTGTGGTCCACAACTTCCCCAATAATCACCATAGAACTGAGGGAAAGTCCATTGATTCTTTATGTAAAACCGAATCTTGCCTTTCTCATCAAGTAACTTCTTATTTACCATCCAGATATCACAGGCATTATCCCTATGCATATCCGAACCAGGAACAGTAAGATAATTGATAAAGTTTGGATCTTTATGGTAAGCTGCCGATGTGCAAACCTCAACTCCTGAAAAGTCAATCTCACCAATACCAAAGTCAATCTCTGTTACAATACCAGATCGTGTAATCTTCTTTGCATAATCATCCCTCTTGGGTATATTTTGGAAATTCGGTTGGGTGGATGAACTCCTGTAACTCCTTGCAATTGTTAAGTTAAAAAATGGATGAATCTTTCCACCCACTTCTTCCCGTACAAACTGTGAGATATAAGTATCCCGTACTTTCAGCAACTTCCTTAGAGACAAAATATCTTCACATATGGGTAAGCCAATATCTTTCAGTGCTTTCTCATCAAGAGAAATATTACCACCATCAGTAGTACCCAATTTCTTAGGATCAAGTTTCATTACCTCAAAGAACAGTCTCTTTAAATCGGCTGGCTTTGAATGTTCAAACTGTTTCCTGTACAAATTAGAAAACTTCTTTACATCTGGGTTACTGTAAATCTTTTCTTCTAAATCCTGGATCTTACCAGATACTTCTTCCTCTGCCTTTCTGTAATACTCTGCATTTACTGGAATACCATTCTCTTGCATAGTGCATAAAGTTCTGGCACTTTCAGTAAACAGAATACGAGGATACTGTTTTTTATCAGAATCAATTTGCCGATATTCTTCGTCCTCGGCATCACTCAGTTTAAGGGTAAGGTAGGCATCTGCCCCTACATAGAGCAATTGATCATACAGAGGCATTTCCCGCATTCTGTTGAGTTCCTTTGCTCCCTGTCTGTCAGCTTCAATATACTTATCGGCTTTTACATCATAGTCCCGCAGTCCCCATTTAAGGAAACATAATTCCTTTAATCCTTTTGCTCCTGTTCTGTGGTCAAGTAAATGTTGATTAATATTGGTGCATTGCAACCACCCATTTACTCTACAATCAAGAATAGTTTCTAACCACATTGTATCAAACTGCAACTTGTGGGCAATCTTTCTTATATCCTTTCTTTCCAGATACTCTACAAGCAGTTCCACAATATTGGAGTATGCTTTATCAGAAAACTTTACTTCACTGTGATCAAGCGGAAAAGCTATTGTTTCCTTTCTGGTAGCTATTCCAACAGAAGTGATACAGTGTTTGTAATACTGTGGTTTTAAACCAGTTCCTTCAATATCTACAGCAGAAATAAAATCAGAATCGGAAAGAAGATTCTCCAATCCATCCATAATATCCTGATAGTCGATCAGAACTTTTACATTCTCAAATGGATTAACCTTTACCAATTCTTTCTTCTGTTTTATCTCAGCCATAACAAACTTGACTAATCTGCCGAAATAAGCTTTCTGATTCTCTGTCTTCATCTTGCCTGGGTTCAGCATAGGCAAAACCCAGGCACCATATTCATGTACAGGAATAGCCCGCATAACCAGAGTTTCAAGTGATGGGGTTTTCCTGCCCATCTTTCCAAGAATAGCTTTTGTAGCAGCACTACCAACAGTCAGAATGTATTTGGGTTTCAGTTCCTTTATCTTATCAACCAGATTAGGTTTGCATTTCAGTATCTGGTCATCTTTCGTTTCTCCTTTACTGTAACAGGAAACAGCGGATGTTTTCCAGAAATTGTTCTCCAGGTTCACTCCTACACTGGAAAAGAACTCTTTCAAAGGTTCCATAACTTCCCCTGAAAACCCGAATCCTTTACTGTCTTCTATGGCAGAAGGCTTACCAGTAATGATTAGGGCATTCAGTTTTCCGCTTCCGTAATGTTTTGAGAACGGTTTCTTGCAAATAGTGTGAAGCCCACAGGAATCACAATCCTCATTGATGGCAGGACCATCGTTCCAGAAACTTTTAATCTTCATTAATTCACCTTGGGAAAGTCCCCATTAGTTTTGTTCTCTTAACTTCCATGCTTCAATAAGATACTGTGCTTGCCATCGGGCATCATCAATTGCCCTATGATGGGTACCAGCAATCTCTGGTAATGTTACTTTGGGAAGCATTGCCCTCATAGTTCTGTAACATCGATCATTCCAGAATTTCCATGGCACTGTTAAATGGCCCCGATCATAAGCCGATTTAAGAATTACATTATCAAAAACAGCACCGTTGCCCCATATAGATACTTCATCTTTAAAAGATCGAAGGTACTCTTGGAACAATACCAAAGCAACTTGTATATGTTTCCCCTCCCGTTTAAACTCGGCCCTTGCTGTATCAGACTGTTGCATCCACCAAAGTACAGTGGAAACATCCATAACTCCACCAGCAGCAACAGAAGATTCCAGATCAACTACTTCATAGAACCCTTCCCCTATTTCACCAGTAGTAAGATCAAAGTTTACAGCACCGATAGCAGCAATAGCAGCATTGTTACCCTTCCCCATAGTCTCAAGATCCAACATTATATCAATCATATTTTCCCTTTTACTGTTAGTTTGGTTTTTCTCATTTTAGCTGCCCATCTTGACAGCTTACCACCAGATGTTTTGCTAACGTAGGCACTATCTTTGCCATTCAGTTTTCTCTTTGCAACACGGTTTAAACTTTCCGGTAACAAATCGTATCCAGCTGGAACTCCAGTAAGATCAGTAACATTTACTAAATGGTTGGTATTTACATTCATTTCAATTCCTCCTTATATCAGAGCAATGGTAGGTTGCTGAATTAAAGAATGGGTTCATGTTAAATGTGATGGATAGTTTACCATCACATTCTTCCATTAATTGGTTTATTACTCTTTCCGTATCACTACCACATCCAGAAAGCATTAGCAGAAGAAATAAACATACTAATATATTTTTCATTTTCTGCCCCATTTTAAATCAAGTAAATGGGCCCGTTCTCTTTCTCTGGTTACCCGTTTCAATTCAGCATGATAATTTTGGGTATTATGTAAATTACCATAATCTATATCCAATCTTTTATGGAATTCGTTCTTTTTAATTACGAAATTCCACCAACACCAATCACAAATAGTTTGCCATAGTTTCAATGATCCTTCCTCCTTTCACCGTTACGTCTTCTTTCCCCTTTTCTCCGATTCTCTTTCCTTCTGTCCTTAACTGCTTTGACAGGAATCGGAACCTCTTCGGGTTTACACCATTTACCATCTATTTGAAATTCTAGCATATTGTTCACCCTCGCATCGTTTAACGGAACGGAAAGTCCATTTTACCCTAACCCACCATCAATATACTGTTTTGCAGATGAATTTATATCACAGTCCTGGAAACCCAGACATTGTTCAGCCGCGAATCGGTGATAACAGGCTTCCAGAAAATCTGTGAATAGCCAAAGGAAATGGTCAACCGAGAAAAGATTTCCTTCAAACTGAAATAAGTAATCCAAAAGATAAATATTTGTAATCGGGTTTCCCAAAGCTTTCTCTAGTGCGTGTTGCTTTGTTTTAGCATAAATAGAAAATTCCATGGGAATATCATTTGCACTTACCCATTTCATAGTAAATTTATGAGTATCTTCTGCCATATCACCTCCATCAGAACGGAACATCTTCTCCAGTTCCAGTATCTTCCTCTTTCACTTCCTTCCCTTCAGGCAGTACCATTACATGCGTGAAATTCTTTGAAGAGAAAGAAGCCATGTTACTGGCATAGTTAATTCCAATTGTATTCGTTTTCGATAGAACACTGTTCAACAGAGTGGGACTGATAAGGAATGTTAGGTCCGTTTGGCTTTCCGGAAAAGGAATCTTCTTCTTTACGGAACAGCCCTGCTTATCCGTTTTACAAATGATCTGCTTCCCTTTAATCTCCACTTCCATGAACTTGTAAATATCAGTTTCCCCTGAAGACAGTTTACCAAACTCACTGAGGATATTCGCAATCTGAATTGGTAATGCTACTTCCACTTCAGCCTTTGCTCTTTCCATTATGCTAGGAACATCAGGGAATTTTCCCTTAACCACAGATACGGAAAAGAATACATCATTGCCATCAATAAAATGTGCCCAGCCATTGTCAAGTACATAGTAGACAGGGGCAAAGGATAAGAGGGAATTCACCGCAGATACTGGTAGAAGCATTTCATCCATTTGGGAATCCATTATGTACTCGGAACATCTGTAACCATCAGTAGATTCCACAGCATCTTCAACTACATGGATACAGAAAGAATTCTTATCACAGGACACATCTTTTCCTACACTGAAACGGCAATCAGATAAAGCTTGGATAAATTCCTTTGCTGTTTCCTTGAAATCCTTTTTAGTAAATTTACCAATGTCCAGATACTTAATAGTCTTGACAACGTTATCCTCGTAGACATCGGTTGACAGTTCTGCCTCTACATCATTGGATTTGATCTTCAACATATTACCATCAACAGTCAAAGAGACTTCTTTATCTTCCACAGTCTTCAATACGTTCAGCAAGTCTTCTGCTGGAACAGAACATTCAATATCCAGATCAATAGGATGTGAGATAAATATTTTACCATTAAAGGTAGAGATTGCACCACCATAAAACACTACATGATCATACTGGGATACTACTGCTTTCCTCTCTACTGCAACCATGAGAAGATTGACTATTCGTACCAATTCCTTTGTCTCCATTTAATTCCTCCATTACGGTAATAATATTTTTAGCATCTTTCTGGTAGAAGAAAGTAGCTAATCGATTGTATCGATTGTAATGTACTAATAGATTCTCCGCTAACATTTTCTCGGACTCTACACTGTTACTAAAGTGGAATCCACCCGCCAAATATAGGATCATATTATTCCCTTTATAGAAGGAAGATTCTTCCAATGGGTTACTTCAAAATCTATAGAGTGCCCATACCATTCCTTGCCTTCTTTGTACCATTTACCAATAGCACAATTAGGTGGGCAGTTTAGAACACAAAATTCCTGTTCTTCCTTATTGTATCCAAGAAAAGGTTTTCCATTTACAGGAAAAGGTTTGTCTTCTACTGAGAACATTTTAGTCCTCCTTTTTTTTCTTCTTCCTTTTGGTTTCCCATTTATCGATCTTTCTTTCTATCTGCCGTACCTGTGTGTTGAGAATCTTCAACTTGTCTTTTAGCTCCCGTATATCTTCAGGGTATTCAATCCCTCTCATAGTTTCTCCTTAACCATATTTCTAAATTCTTCTTCGCTATTTGCTTCCCATCTTAATTTAGCCAATACAGGACAAAAAGCGAACAGATGAGAATATCTATTATCATGGTAATCTTTATCCTGTACCAATTCCTCATTACAAAATTTACATTGGATATGTTTGACAGTATCTGTCTCCATATCTCCTGTATATCCGTCCTTATATGAAATAGTCTTCAACCCCAAATCTTTAAAACATATTTTAAATAAAGGATCATTATGGCTCCACTTATCGTACTTACCATCAGTCCAATGAGGTTTAAGTTTGCTCCTTATAGATGCAATTTCATGTGGTTTCATTTCCTCAAGTATATGTCTTACTACTTGATCTAACGGATACTTCATTATAATTTCAATATTTCCCATAATTTAGAATAACCTCTTTACTTTGGGTTTATAAGGCCATGGCCATTCAGGTAAAGCTTTTTCCATTTGCATATAGAAATCCAAGTTGAAGTAATCCCTGATTGTACCATTAGAAACAACCCCGGGTTCTATTACCCGTTCAACCAATACCTTATCTTTACCAGTAAACTTTTCCCCTTCCTGTAACTCATACCCTTTCAGAACTGGAACAAGATCAATTTTACCTACAGCAAATCCTCTGGAAACAATGTATTCATATATCCATTTTCTGACAGATGGTGCCACATTCCGTATGTGCTTTCCTTCTATCTGAACAGTAGTAGACCTTTCCGTTATATAGATTGAATAAGGTGGTGACAGGTAATCAGGTTTACCACCATGTTTCATTCTAGGAATAATAATAATCCCGTATCTACCATAATGTATCCCTGATGCCGTGTCACAGCTAATCCATGGATATTTAGAAATCAATAACGGACTAGCTAAACCTAAACCATGCACTTTGTTTGTAGGCATATATGTTGGGGCAGGGCAAATCTTTTCCCAACACCTGTCAAGAAATCTTTCTCTTGACTGCTCTGATACTCCCCCTGCCATTCCGCCTAAAGCAAAGTATCGGTAATCGCTTATGCATCTGTCTAAGTACCTTTCTTCGTCTTCGACGTGAAATACTGGTAAGGGGCTAAATCCGTTATTCTCCATTATCTCCTGATTCTTCCAGGAACCTTCAGCACTACCGATAACATCAAGGTTGAAATAGAGTTCAACTTTGTTTTCACGGATAAAATCCATATACTTGTAAACATCTACTTCAGTTCCTTTCTGATCCGCCGAAAATGCTCCACTGTCTAGCACCATATTGATATTACTAACTTTTTCTACTCGGGCTACCATAAGGATTACCTTCAGGTTTAATTGCAATTATTTCCAAATGATAATTATCAGCACCAAATGCTTTCATAGAAAACACTTTATACCCTTCATTAGTTAACCACCTTTGTGCAAGTCTTGGTGTCCATATAGACTGATGCCCGCGAATGAATCCCATATCCTCAAATGTAGGATCAAGAAATTCATTATTGATATTACGGATATTGTCTACGTATTCCAAAGTAGTATCTACCATTTTTTCATTATCTACTAAATCTTTTGCCAATTGTACAAAATGTGGAACAATGATTTTCATTGTTCCATTTTCTTTAAGAAAGCGATACAGGCAGAACAAAGTATTTGGAATTAGGTCTGGGTGCAAATGCTCGAAAACCATAATTGCATCTATGTGTTCATAGTGGTTATGCGGTAAAGCATGTGGTGAAACAACTTTCCCTTCTATAATCCAGGTGTCCTTTAAATCAGAATAGTCATAATCTTGACTTATGTTGGCATCAACATTAAACCAACCTTCTCTTACATCAGAGCCACAACCAAAGTTCAATTTAGTTGGACATGTACCATTAGAGTATACTATTTCCATTTACTTCTCCCACTGTTCAATGTTTATTGCTTTATCACAGATATACAGATCAAAGAATGGTTTACCAAAAATCAATTCATGGTACTTAACACCATTAATACGAAACCAATACTCTGTTGTTCTGCGATCAATCGGCATCCTGGAAGTCCAAAACACTATATGAACTTCACCAGAATCATACAAAGCATTAATCTTGTTTATCACTTCCCATCGTGGGGTTCTCTTCAGATATAACCACCCTTCAGTTTCTACAGTAATCGTACCATCAATATCAAAGTAATAAACTTTCTTGTCCCTGGTCTTGTTGTATAGTTTGGTTCTGTCCATTTAACCACTCCACATAATTGAGAATGCTTACATTTCTTTCAGCAAGATAGTACCCTTCCAATGCTCTATTGGTATAATGCTGAACAAGTTTCCAGTTATGAAATGTCCGCTTTATACCATTTGCAAACAAAGCACAGTTCTTCCGAAAGCAAGCTTCACAGAACATGCATTCAAAATTAGATTCGGAGTAACAGGAACAGGTTAATTTTAAACGATACTCGGCATGACCATCGTTAGCCAGAAACCATCTTACAACATCTTCCTTCATCATCTCCCAGAAAGGGGATTCAATCTCTACTGGTTCTTTACCAATAACTGAAAGACAGTCAGACATAACAGAGAATGCCATTTCATTCTTATCCTCTACCATATCATCTTTCAGACCTGCTATGTATACTGGATTACCATATTGAGATGCTCTTGAAGCAAACAGCAAATTTCTATGTGGTATGTAAATGCCTTTCTCTGGAAACTTTAATGAATTGTCTTCAATGTATGGTATGCCCAGGTTTTCCAATGCCCGTTTTTCTTTATCAGCATAGGGAACCCCTGTGTTAAAGTAAACCGAAGTTGGTTTATTCAAGTAATAATAAGCCACAACAGAATCAACTCCACCAGAAATGCACAATACCCCTTTAGACATTTGACATCACCCCATGTATGTAGTCAGATATTCTTTCTTGTTCCGCTTTAATAAAGTGAGCCGACAAATGAGTGTTCCAGCAGCAGGAACATTCCTTTTCCTTTATCTCTTCTCTAAAAACGGAAATACATTTAGGCCACCATGAATCTAAATCATTATGGAACTTGAACTCTCTTGTTATATGAAAATCATCACACGGTAAAACTGTACCATCACAGTCAATTGTTAACCATGATGGAAATATAGCAGATGAACGGGCACAGCACCAGTGATAAATATCAGGGGCAAAACTGTACATAAATTGCAGTTGCTCCAAGAAGTTCTCAGAATTATGTACCAAGAAACCATTCTTTCTCATGTTATTAACAAGAGTGAGAACGTCTAACAGTTTTTCTATCTGATGGTCTTTGAACATTAAGTTACCACCTTTACCCTTACACTTTGTGCCTGGCATACCACGATCTTCATGAATCAGATCATAGAAAGTCCATATACCAAGATCACTCATCTGCTGAACCATTGCAGGAAGCAGATGAAAGTTCTTTGCAGTCAAGGTTACTATTGCAGCAGCATCCCGTATATCGGGAAAGGTCTTCCAATACTTCAGAGACTTCAGAGCCGAATCTCTTTTCAATTCAGAACTTGCATCGTATGGCATAGGATCATACGACATAGAAAGACTTTTACCACCAGCTGTATACAGTTCCTTTAACTTCTTGTGGAAATCAGGTATACGTGTACCAGAAGTAATTACCGTAGTGTGTATACCAATTGATTCTGCATAAGGCAAAACTACTTTCAGTTTATTGAACTCAATAAACGGTTCGGCTCCATAGAAAGCGGAGAAGGTACATCCAAGTTTTTTCAGGTTATCAAAGCCAGCTTTCCATTCCTCAATAGAAAGAGAGTTACTTTCTTTGGTTACCATTGCACAGTGCTTGCAACCAAGATTACATTTCCTGCTGAACAGTATTTCGGCTTTCACCAAGTCCATATACTACACTCCTTTAGCCATAAGGTGGAAGAACTCTTCTCTTGTTTCTGGATTTGTCTTGAACGATCCACGCATTTCAGAAGTCTTAAATCGTGATTTTTTCTGCATTATACCACGTATTCTCATACAATCATGGTACCCAATAATCAAAATAGCCACACCAACCGGTTTAATATATTCCTCAATTGTATCCGCAATTTTGTAAGTTAATTCTTCCTGTAACATTGCCCGCTTACAGTACAGTTCAACAACCCTTGCCAGTTTAGAAGCACCAATAACCATTCCTTCAGATGGTATATAACCAATTGTAACTTCATACCTGATAGGCAAAAGATGATGCGGGCAGAAAGAAGTGAACTCTAACCCATCACAGAAAATCAAACCATTGTATTGTGTAGGAAAACTGGTTTTCATTATAGGGGCCACTTCATCTTCAATATTTTTCGGTGTCTTGAAGAGGAAGGCAAAAGCTTTTGCAAATCGGTTAGGGGTATCTTTAAAATTTGGATCATTAATATCTTCACCAACCGCTTTGATTATTGCTTCTGCTGATAGTTTAAGTTTTTCCTGATCTGGCATTATTGTTTCCTTTGGTGGAGTTTAAGCAACGGAACCGGTAACAGATGTACCGGTTCCGTTAGACTAAATATGTGTCATTGATATTACGCTTTCTCTGCTGGTGCAGCCGGAGGTACCCAATTTTCCTCTTTCACCTTATACTTGTTCTTCAGAGGATTTTCCTTGTTCTCGGTAATCACCAGAGTCAAACCAAGATCATCAACCAGATGCTTGGCATGTCCCTTTACCCGAAGCATGGTAACATCACAGGAAGCCATAATATCTTCCATCGTACCACCTTCAAACAGGGCATCATCAAGCTTACCAGATTTTGCATTCTGCAAATGATTGTACCTTGAACGGGAAGCGCCGTCATGCGGTCCCTTACGAGGTTTCTTCTCACCAGGTTCTTTCGGCTCTTTAACTTTCTTCTCTTTCGGAGCCTTTTTCTCTTTCTCTGGCTTTTCTTTCTTCTCTCCCTGTGCAGCGGTCAATTCCTCAACAGGCGGCAGAGAATTGTAAACTTCTACCATTGAATCGGTGAGAATGTTCTCGTCAATTTCACTTACAGCATTGACGGCCTTGATATACTGAAGTGCCATATCGTTGATATTAATACCAACAGTACGAATCTTGGCAACACCTTCAACTGCCAGATCATTCAGTTCCTTAACGGCTTTCTTCAGGTTGGGGCCATTGACTTCTTTTTTGGTCTCGACTTCACTCATTTTACTTCTCCTTTTCTTGGTTGTATTTCTTTTTCTTTGTCCACATTCCAATATGCTGTTTTACAATGGGGACATTGCCTTACATCCGCTTTCCTGGGAACCCATTCCCAATTACATTTCTTACAGTGCAACTTTTTAGTTTCTGTCAACGGGAACCACCTCCTCCTACGCTATCCCTAAAATTTTATGTATCTGTACGTTTACAATAATGGGCCATTTGTTGTCAAGAACCAAATCGCAGACATCTTTATAAAGTTGGACATCAGTACAGGATATTGCCAACCTTGCTTTACAGTCTTTTGGAAAGTCCTGAATAAACGGTTTCAGTTTAAGAACATCCTCTTGGTCAGTAACCAATATCTTGATAAAATCTTTACTGGTTAGCAGTTTCCAATTTTCCTTTTTCATCTGGTCTTCGTACTTGAACTTGTAATCAAGAACAAATGTGGCAAGACCTTGTAATTCTGGATCTATAGCAATTGATCCGTTTGTTTCAATTTGCACTGTTCTTCCCACATTGTAAACACTATCCAGTAAATCAAAAGCTTTTATGATAGCCTTTGTATGCAACAGTGGCTCTCCACCTGTAAGGAGAATAGGGAAAGCCGAATTGTACATCATTTCGGCTAATACTCTATGATCTACAGACAGACCATGTTCAAAGTCTTTGGAACCTTCGGCATCACACCAAGGACATTGGAAATTGCAGCCTTGAGTACGGATTAAAAGTACTGGTGAACCTTGGACTATGTTTCCCACTTCACCACTAAATGTGTACCTGACTTCTCTTAATAAGATTGGCATATTTTCCCTATGGGTAAAATTAATTTCTGGAACAAATAATTGGCCCCACGTATTACTCCAGGATTCTGCTATACTTTTAGCATCCCAGTAAAAAGCGTGGTGTCCTATTTTATCTACCATTTTCCACCTTATATAAAAGGATTCTCAATTTCTCTCACTAGACAATATCCAGTAATGTTCCACCCTGGATGATCCGATATAATTTTAGCTCGTATCATTTTGTGGGTTTCACCGTTCTCCCAATCCCCCTCTATTTTCATTGTACCTTGTCTGTGGATAACCCCTTTCTTCTCTTTACGGTTAATACCATAGTTTATTTTTAACTCACTCATAGTATTTCCTCAAAAGTACAATTAGGGCACCAAACTTTTCCGGCTACTTTTAAAGTTAAGTCTACCTTTTCGTAAGATAAATTAACTGGATAAAATCCACAATTAGGACAAAATAGTTCGGATTCCCTTTTGTTTATATCCAAATGTTCTTTGTCCTCACTCATAGTATTCTGCATAACCAGTATCCGTTTCATGTATTCTTACTTTAATAGAATACCCTATGGGAACCATTCTCTTTGCCTGATCATAGATATCTTTACACATATTCTCGGCAGTAGGATTATATGGTACCACCACAAAAGATGATTTAAATTTGTTATGAAGACATAAATTATCTTCTAATAAACCATCTTCTACCAAACATCTGTGGTCCCAAGAATTTATCAAATCACCAATAGACTTCTTCAACAACTTGAAGTCAACTACCATACCATCAGCATTCAACTTGTCTGAGGATACAAATACTTCCACGCTATACGAGTGGCCATGTATCCTTTGGCACTCTTTGGAAAAGGCTCTTGTCAGTATGTGGGCCCCTTCCAGTTTAAACAGCTTTCTGATTGTGTACATCATTCCTCCTGTAATTTATTGTTGAGGGAAGCTGGAATTGAACCAGCACGCCAACTCATGTTTTGGGGATGTTGGCCTCCTAGCAGTTGCGATCTGCCACAGTGCGTCTACCTTATCTTCCGCCATTCCCTCATATTCCATTTACCATAAACTCTACTACAATTGGATTAGCTTTTCTCTTCCTTATAAGTTTACTAATACGTTTACCTATTGTCAATAAAATTATTTAGTCTTACCAACTATTGCCAGTAGTAATTACATTTTACAGCAATCTAAACAGGCAATGTACCGAGAGAAGTCATTCAGTACTCGGACATCCCTACCAGGAATCTTTGCATTACGAAAGTAAAAGGCACGTAACCTTTGGGTGTTCCACTGATACTCATCAAAGTCACCACCTTTATACTGGTTAATTGTAACCACACCAGAGCACACCATAAACTTACTTGCATCTTCCCCAACATCAGAAGTTTCTATCCACTCCTTACCCCATCCACCCCTGTTCGTCTGACTCGCAGTCCAAACAAGATACCCCTGCTTGGCAAGAGTAGCTAAATCCAGCCACACACTACCTATCTCATGCCTCTTTTCATTGTACCGAGAACTTGCGGCAATGTTATCAGCTTGATCAATAATCAGCACATCTGGAATAAATCCTTCGGATAACCGTAACCGTAACAGTTGGTTCTTTACATCCTCAGAAGTAACATGACCAGATTCACCAGGAAACATCCTGATATTGTCACCAAACTGTCTTAACCAAGTTATCTGTTCTTTCTTCAAGGCATTAATGGAATTAATTATTCCAATCTTTGCTTCCATTTTCCATACTACAGGACTGAATTCTGGCTGTCCTTTACAGAAGGAACACGGTGTCCATGCTTCTGGAACATACTTGTCGAATGATTCAAAAGCTTCATTGTCTGGACACTCGTCCAGTTCACAACTTCTGTCCCTGTTATGTTCACAGTCAAACACGGATAATTCTACATCTTTGGTATCACTTTCATGTCTCGGATCAATTTCCTTACCAGAAATATTAGACATAAGCCTGCCAATATATTCTGTTTCTGTCAACTCAAACTGCCATATGGCTACCTTCAATCCTGCTTCTGCAAAGCATACGGCAAGATGTCCTAACCACTGAGACTTTCCGGATTTTGTTCCACCAAGAAATGTATATAGCTTGTTAGACATCTGTGGAGGAAGTACTGAGTCCAGATCGTTCCTGAATCTATAGAGCAATCTGTCGGCAGTCATTACCGCTTCAGCCATAGACGTATCAAATGGGCTGATAGAAGAGATGATGTGCCTAGTTGGATCTTTGTACCAATCATCAATCTCTTTTAAAGCTTCTTCCGTTTTACCACGTGCAGTTAAACCAGATATCTTATCTACCAAAGTTTCTACTGCCCTGACTTCAAAATAACCATCAGTAGTATCTTTCAATACTTCAAAAGATATTTCCCTGTCACCATATTTCTTGGCTATGTTCTTCAGCATTCTGCCAATGATAAAGGCATCATCTTCTGCCAGATCATCGATAGCAGATTCAAACAGTTCCCGCATACTGTTACCAGGGGATCGTTTATGATTGTTGAAGAACTCCAATATTAATTTTGCAATTACTTTACACTGATCACTTCGGAAGTACCGTAACTGTAACCTTTCTGCAACGTAAGAAAGGTAAGAGTTACTGGATATCATTCCTGCGACAATCAATTCCTCGGTTACGTTGTCCACTTCTTCTACTCGTACCAGTCCCATTACTTACCCTCTTTACTGCAAGGAGTTCCACAAATAGGGCAAATCATTTTATTCAAATATTCTTTTCGAAGATGGGAATCATCTCCTTGGAACATCCATTCCTTTTCCTTTTTAAATAATCTTTCATACTCAGGTTCTATTGGCATTTCAAAATTACCTGATTCTCTTAAAGTGGCTGCTATAACTCTTACTTCCACTTCATGCAAATCTATATTCAGTAGAGTTTTCCCTGGCATACCCTTTCTTTCTATCTCCGTAAAATTGGGCTTGTCAAATAAAACTCTTCCAGTAACTGTACCAAATCTTTCTCCTATGGTTAAATCTTTTGCATCTGCTTTGCTATCCTGTTCTGTATATTTTTCCCCTGCAAGAATAGCGGAGATTCCTTCGGGATTTGTTGGCTTAGGGTTAGTGCTATCACTCATACCTGTTACCTCGAAAATTGAAATTAGGGGCATTCCCGTTAAAATACGATTTTCCCTGTAGTACGATCATAGTCGTAGCGTGACACCATTTGCTTAAAGAACTTTGTATCCATATATGCTGGCTGGTGTCCTTTCTCTTTTATCCACAAATTATTGCGTAATATGCTTTTTACAATATTTGCGGGGAAGTACTCATTCATTGCAGGAATCCAGTTTTTATTGGTCTTCCTTCTTTCGGCAAAAGTCTGTTCACTGAGATTACTTATGGCTACGAATGCCTTTTGATTCTCTGGTGTATCCTTGAACTTTCCAATCAACTGTTCCCAGAAAGCTTTAATCTTAACTGTATTGTTCGGATTAATATCTACTGTTGCCGTTTTGTACTCTCCCAAACAGTAATTGAAAATGAATGCAGGTAATTCTAACCGTTCACTTCCCTCAAGGAATATAGGAAGTGCCAAAGCTTTACCATTTTTCTTAGGCAGTAAACCAGGATCATTCAGGCATAAACAAATTTCATCAACAAAATATTTCCAATCTTCTAAGGTCTGTCTTCCCCCTTTCCACAGCGAGTGATCGAAACTTTTTGGCAATAAACTATGTTTTACCAGTTTACCAGAGAAAAACATTTTAATCAATTGAATGCAGTGCAGCAAAGTCTTTGATGGATTCTCTTCATTAATTATATGGGTAACCAGTTCCTCCTTACTGTTCCAATAAGCAAGGGCACTTTTGACCATAGATTGAATTTCTATAGAATCATTATTCTTTCTGGTTTCTTTATACTTACCGTTTACATCAACAAAGGATGGTCTGATTACTCTTTTCTGTAATATTGGTTTCTCTTCTGCTTTCTCAACAAACTCTTTTTTGATTAGTTTTGGTTTGTCAGTTTTTGGTTTATCAAAATCACTATCAGTTAATTTATTAACTGTATTACTTTTTAGATTACTATATAGTTTCAGGCCCCGATTAAATTCAGTTTCATTGGAGCCTGAAACTGAAACTGTCTTCCGATCGACTACCAATGAATTTATACGATCTATGTCCAAAATATAGTAGTTACAGCACGGAACACCCTTTGTTACAATGGAAACTAACTTTAAATCCACCAGTATTTGCTCTGCTCCTTCTACTTCTGCACCCGTCATAAATAGGGTTTCTCCTAATACCCTTCTTGATCGGTAAAATTCTCCCCCTTCCCCATTTACCTCTTCAAAGTAATTATATAAATGGCAATATTCCATTAAAAGCAATGCTGCATTTTTAGACTTTATAACTTCCAGTATATCCCTATGCAGTACCCAATAACCACCACTTTCCTTCATTAAATTTTGTAGAACTGGCATAACTACCTCCGGTTACTTAAAATCTGTTGTACTTCGGAATCAAACTTTTCTGCATCAACAACATAATGAAATCTTACTGGTAAGCCTTCCGAAGTCCGGATTAGTAGTTCAAGTTCTATCAACTTATTTTCTATTGCTTCCTGATCTTTTACTGGAATTGTGGATCTGTCCTGTAACTCTTCTCTTGTAACAGTATACTTTGTTTGTCCACTATCCTCCCATTTGTTGTAATGTGCCGACATAAGGATTATCTCTAAGGTTCCATAATAATGGGCAAGCATTTTATGTACTCTTAGATACTGGTTAGCATCAAGTATTTTTACCCCGTAACTCATTATTCTCTCCCCTTTATAGGAAAACCTGCCCCACACCATTTGGAAATTAATCCCATTTCTATTAACAATCTCCTTGCCCCCTTCACTTCTTCCAACGTAAGGCTAGTAATATTTGCAGTTTCATTTTCTGAAATATAGGGAATAATATTCTCAGTACTTACAAGGTACCAATAGAAATTATAAAGTAACCATGCTTCTACATTATATGGTTGTTTCTTTCTGTTTTGTTCTAAAAAGCGGTCAAAAATATTTAAAGGACTTGGGAACATTTTTATATGGTCATCTATTTCCATTTAGTTCTCCTTCATTCAGTTTCAGCGGAGGGTTAAACTAGTTTGATACGGGCAGCAAATCTACATTTCTTCAAATAAAAATAGCCACAATGAGAAAAATATTGGCCCTAGACAAACCGATATTTTCCCCACGTGGCTATGTGGTCTCAATAAAATGTTTTGTTGTCTAGTTAATGTGTTCCGTAAAGCTTTTTCTTTTTCTTTTCTATTAAGAAATGACCAGTTCCTTAATATCCTACGCAAGTACAGAACATACAAAGAAAGAAAATCTTTTGCAAGTAAAATTTAGCAATAATTTTATTCACTTACTCCACTCATTACCGAAGCAGAGTAAGTGAATAATTCTACAAAGAGTTTGCCAACTCTTTCAATTCCTCCAAAGATTTCCCCATCAAACTTTGATCTTCTTTCTCAGCAATTATTGCCATGATCCTCTGTTTCTTTTGCCTGTCCACCTTGAGCTTTTCAGCCATCTCTTCTTCAGCCAGTCTGACATCAATGATGTACTTGACAATATCAAACTGAAGTTGCAAGATTTCATCCGCTTTGTTACTTTTAACTACGAAACTTTCGTTAGTGCTTTCCCTTAAACTTTGCCGCAATCCTTGGGCAATTTTATCCAAATTTACCCCATTTCTGTTAGTGAGGGGAATGTCCCACAGGTCTTCTATACTGAGCAGACCTTTCGGGCTTGCGAAACGCAGTTTCAACCGACTTGCTTTTTCAAAAATGTCCATGGTACTTTCCTCCTAAAAGGTTATTTTGATTGTGCGGGAAAAACTCCCAGTTACCCTACAGAGAACTTCATTCCGTTGGGTTGACGAAAATCCAAGACCACTCAGTTGATTTTCTGAATTCTCTATCTTCATCTTTGATCCAAGAATTTCAAATACTTTTCTATGAGCATTTAATTCTGGTGCCAGAAATTCATTATAAAAACCTCGGGCTGAATCCATATTCTTACAACCATCAAGGATGAAAAAGTAATGCTTGTTCCCTGTAGCTTTTTCATCCCAGTAATTTGGAGAAAACATAACAGTACTGACTTTGTGGAATTGCTGTGTATTGATTCCCCAAATCTCCTTTGTTGCCTGTGAAGAAGGAAGATGTTTTGTAGTTTTTATACCGTTCTCTTTTGAGTACTCAATTTCAAGAACAGGTACTTTTCCTTTTACTGGTTTATCAAAAGTTAATGTTTCTATTTTTCCATCTACTTCAAACTCTACTTCAAACCCAACATCCTTTGATTCCCTCTGGTTGAACTGATTCACGAACAGGTAATACTTTCCATCTTTTAGAGATTTCTTATCCAAGTAGCAGATATTTTCAACGGGGGTTCTCGTATGGCCTGATCCAGCATTCATGTCAACGTCAAGCATTCCCTTACATGGGCTATGTTTGTCCCGATTTCCGTAGTAAATCTCATATCCACCAGGTTCTACCATATGCAAATCCAGGTCATCAAAATTGTACCATGACAGGGAAAATCGAAGATATCCCTCAACATTACCACCAGCTTTCTTGACACGCTCTTTAATTGAATCAGCAACTTCCCCATTGTATGACCATGAGAAATTGTTACCCCATTTGAACATACTTTTCCCTTTCATTACAGGGGCAATCAAGCTAACCAGATTAGGTGTATGTTTGTTTTCAAACATCAGTTCAACCGAATCTGCTCTCGGAAGAATCTCTTTGATGAAGGTTTCAATATCCACAGAATCAACCCTTTCCAATTTCTTAGGAATTTTAGTTGAATTTGTGGCAATTTCATCAAATACATCCATTTTCTTCTTTGCAGACCGATCAGCAAACAACACATTGTTTATAGTAATATCTTCAATTATGGCATGCCGTCTTTCAAGAGCTTCTACAAGGCCCAACTCTTCCAGTTTCTTCTTTGCGCTTTCAACCATTGACTTTGAAACAATAGCTGAAGTTCTTTGATAATTGTGTGGTGCCACCTTAGATTCAAAAGCCTTTACCGCTCTCTCTAAATCTACCCCTTCTGATATATCAACCAAAAGAGTTCCTATCGAAGTGTTACGAATTCGTGCTACAGCTGGACTACCCCAAACTTTGTCCCAACAGAATATATGGGTGTTTTCTGCTTTATCAAATCCAGCTTTCAGTTCTCGAAAGGCTTTTACTGAATGGAGATGTTCTTCTCCCCGGTACAGTGAATTTTGTGCAATCAATTCAAGAACAGTTTCAATGGCATCTACTGTTATTTCATTAAGACCACGGTGCATTACATCAAAAGTACTTCTGAACTCTGATAATTTAGTACCGATATCTATTCCTTTACAGTAATGCTTTTCTGGAACATTAAGAAAGAAATGATTCCATGTAAGAATTTCCCCGGATTCTAACTGCTGAAAGTTTTTATCAACACCAGCAGTTTTTTCCGCATGAAGAAATACATTATCAGTTGGGCTGCATTTTATCAGAGCAGCCATTGCATCAGCTACAATCTGGTAATGTCCACCAATATTTACATCCCAAATGGTAATTTTATCATTACCAACAATAGCAAAAACATTACCAACAGCCCGTATGAAAGATTTACAGCACTGACAGTCATGTTCTGTCCGTTCACGGAATATAGGATCAGTTCCTTTTGGGAAACTACTAAGATAAGTTTCCCAAAGACGATCTTTATCCACATTTACTCGAAACAGATTGTAATTCTTCATCTTCTCAAACTGTTCTTGTACAGCCGCTTTGAACTCTTTGAATTCCATAACATTTCTCCTTTACAGGTTGAATTATTTACTACACTTACTCCGATGTTTCTGCCTTCGTTTTCTCCAATTCCATATCTGGAAAAGTTTCCCTTATATGTCTTGGTAGCATTTCTGGATATTTAGAAAGGATTTCAATTAAACCTTGTTTGGCTTCATCCAATGTCTTAAACCTTTTCTTGGCTGATCTCCATACCCATTTATTTGGATCATCCTGGGAATAAACTGCAATTCTCAGTGTAAGTTCTGGATGATTCCCCGTTTTTACATCACTTGGGTAATAATCTTTCGGGCAATGAATACTGGCACAAATAGATTCATTACCATCTTTATAATTAGCATCAGGCCATCCTCTTACTTGAAATGACCTAAACCTGCCAGTTGGTGCTTCTGCTACTTTCCATTTTATCCATTTTTTAAGATTTTTCATTCCACTTTCTTCTTATCTTCCAACTGTTTCTGTAAATCCAGTATTTTTTGCATCATGAAATATACCAAGTTATCCCCTGTCAAATCTCTCCAAGGTTCACCGTGACGCAAAGCTTCCAATGAATAGTTGTCATGCAGGATAACAGTATATTTTCCATCAGCTAATTCCAGTTTCTCTAGCATAATTCTCCTTACCCTTCCGGGATTTCATTACAGATAACCATTGCATTCAACTTACCAGTAGCAATATAATCTACATCTGTTCCATCTGAACATTTGTGGTGAAATCTGTATTTCTGGACTGTTACTGGGGTATCTCTTATAAGGACAACATATTCTGTTGCCATCCCTGCTACAAAGAACAAACCAAATATAATAAAAAGTACTATCCACGAATAACCACTAATCTCTTTAAGCTCTTTAAGTTCACCAAAATGTTTCACCATATCTCTCCTTATTTTATTATATTTATTTCTCTGGGAAAGTAGTAAATAATATTACTACGGTACATTTTACCATATAATACAGTTGGGAAGAAGTCGTGCTTAACACCAAATCTGCCAGTTTTATACTTCACATTTTTAGCTTGATTGGAAACTTCTTCTACATCCATAATTGTGCCTATTCCATGCGGTGTATTAACTCTGTCTCCAATTTCCATCATACCCCCTATTGGTTTTTCTCGTAGTACCTTGTTATTGCTGGACCACCACTAGCCATTCCTGCCCAAATTTTTAGATATTTTATTCCTGTTTTCCTATCAGTACATATTTGCCCCATGGTACTTATATTGTCATAATGAATTACTGGAAATTCTTTAGTACATATCCATAAAGCTGGTATTTGTTTTTCTTTATATTCCGCCGTTTCCTTTTCCTGTATACAAGAAGATAAAAGTAACAATAAAGCCACCATAACTATATTTTTCATCATATCTCTCCAATAAGTTGGTACTTCACTTTAAGAGCTTCATCCTGTTCCATTATACCAGGATCATCTTCACTTATGTAAGCCACTCTGACTACAGGAATAACAGCAGCCAGTGCATGTGCCAACATATTAGCTCTTTTCTCTGCTCCCTGATCAAACAAAACCGTAACTTCTTCAATATCTTTTTCAGCCAAACTTCGTATTTGATGTGGTGTAAATACAATTCCAAGAAATGCTCCTACCTTTGCCCCAAATCTCCATACATCTGTCACCCCTTCCACAATTATAATCTTTCCTTTCAAGGTATCATAATTGTAAATGCAACTTCTGGGTTCCCGTATAGATGCTACTACAGGGGAGTTCATATACTTTGGATCTTTCTCACCAGTGTAATCCCGAGCAATATAGCACTGTAATTGACGATGCATGTACACAGGACACAATATACGTTCTGAAAAATCCCACTCTCTTTCTTCTACATACAGAGTGGAATACTGATCAGTGGACTTTATCTTGTACTGTTGCACCAGAAAATCTGGATTATACTTTCTACTAATCAAATACCTTTTTGCTGACTTGGATAACCTGTCCCTGATTCCATCAGGTAAAATAACTTGTTGTCCTGGTTTATCCGATTCAGGAATCCAATCTACAACATCTGAACTGAATTTATACAGTATCTGGTAAGCCTCTTTCCAGCCTATTTCCGCAATAGCAGAAATGATTTTAATGGCATTAGCATTCTCACCACATAACCAACAACTTCCTGAATTTGAAGATAGCTTAACACCAAAGTGAAAGCCACCACCAGAACAGAAAGGGCAACTCTCAATACCTATCCAACCATTTGCAATATTCTTGCCTGAAGTTCTGTAGGAAATTCCGTGTTCATCCAAGAATCCAATAATGTTAAAAGAACTATAATCTATTCTGGTTTTCTTTATCATTTAATAATTTCCGTATAGGTTCTTTTACATAATGTTTATCTTCCTGTACCAGAATAGGTTTCCATCCCTGTCCTTCATATATTTCCCATCGAATTACACTTTGTCTATGAAGGATATGGGCATCCCTAGCTGGTTTCAATATGTTTCTTGGTATATTGGCAATATCCATAAACTCAATGATCTTAACCGTGTTCTTATTCTCTGTCTTACGCAAACCCCTACCAATCTTTTGCAGGGTTTCTCTTTCAGATATGCCACCAGCAGCATTAATAACCATAGAAAGTGAAGGAATATCAACACCTTCTACCCAAGCAATAGTGGTTATAACACAACTAATATCACCATTTTTTAACTCTTCCTTAATGATTGACCGTTGCTCTTTAGAAACCGATCCCTGGACAATCTCAACAGGCATGTCCATAAACTCAATTATCTTTGCTATGTGGGCTATCCTACTGACAAGGATCAAAACAGTACCACTATTTTTAACTTCCCTTTCAGCTTCAAATGCCATCTTAGCATTTCTTGTCCAATTGTTTACAATACCTTCTGTATAAATTTTACTGTATGCCGTATCTCTTCTGATATTTCTTACTTCTTCTGGTACAGGAACTACCCGAAATATAATCTCAGGAGTAGCAAGGAAGCCAAGGTCTTGTCCTTCAGCCATTGTCAACTCACCAATTACGGGACCAATCAATCCTTCTAAAGCAAATCTTGCTTCCGCTCTATCAGATAAGGTAGCAGTAAAGGCAAACCGCCAAGGACATTTGGTATAGGTTAAGGCATCATAGTACCATCCTTTATAGGGGTTACCAATATGATGTCCTTCATCAACGATTACCACATCCCAATGTGTTTTCCATTTATCAGCAACTTTTGCATAACTCTGTACTGTGCATACGGTTATTCTATGCATTGGTTTCCCTCTGGAATATATTCCAGTACCAGTAAATCCTAATTCCTGCAAACCATCATGCAACTGTTTTACAAGATCAAGGGAATGAACCAGTATCAGAATATTTTCAACAGGAAAACAAGAAATTACACCATATAGAATGATGGATTTACCACTTCCAGTAGGTGAAAGTATAACACCGTATCCACGTTCTATTGCAACATTGATCAGGTTGAGTTGATATTCTCGGAATTGGATTGTTTCTAGGTGGGGACCATTAAATCTCAGTTCGGGGATGTCTGTTGTATATTGGTACTCAATACCGTTTTTATGTAAGTAGTCGATGCAGCGGTCAACAAACCCCGAAAGAAAATAGTAGTTGCCATAGTTCCGTCCTTCAATCAGGTACCGCTTATACATCTTACGTTTTTTACCAAACTGTTTCTTTTCCCATACTTCATATTCGTAAGATAGCAGGTTTCGTAAAGCATCTGCCGCTTTCCGATTGCACCAAGTAAATATAGGATCGTATGTATGAAGCTCACAAATATCCGCCATGATATAACTCTCTCTTTATGAGATTGAGAACTGGTTCTGGGATATTTTCATATTCCAATAAAGTTCCATTTACTTCTGATTCAATAACTCTATTAAAAAATCCATAATATTCAGCATCAATAAATAGCCCCTGTTTATATGGAAAGATACCAGGTAGCATAGGGAAAACTACGACGTATCTGTGATTACCAAGTCTTTTGTAATATACTCTTGAATGGCGTTTAACCAATACCTTTAATCGTTCTTCTTCTGAGGGAATGACTTTCTTCTGTAGTCTACTCATATTGGATTCTCACGGAGATTGCATCGGGATTTTGTTTTTAGACTGTCCTGCTTACTTGACTATGCATTGAACAGAAAACAAAATCCCGATAGGTTCCAACTATTGCATTTTCATAACCTTGACCCTGACCCTGACCCTGACCATAACCTTGACCCTGACCCTGACCCTGACCATGACCCTGACCATGACCCTGACCTTGACCATGACCCTGACCATAACCCTGACCATAACCCTGACCCTGACCATAACCCTGACCTTGACCATGACCCTGACCCTGACCCTGACCATGACCCTGACCCTGACCCTGACCATGACCCTGACCTTGACCCTGACCATGACCGATCATAACCAGTTCTTAAAACTGCTGTATTCATTTTTGACTCCTGGGAGATTTTTTAATCTTTACAGCATCAATAATAGAACCACGGCCAATTATTACTTTACCATCAGGAAAAGGTTCCACTTCATTGAACTCGCATTTTTTAATAGCATCGGAAAATCTTCCAGTATCGGCAATCCATGCAGCATCTTCTAATACAATTTCCTGATCTGTAACTTTAACCACTTTACCAGTGTCGATCATGGTCACTGTCCTGATCAAATATACTTCATCCAGTTCCCAAGCAGAATTATCAGACTGCTTTGATCCAAACAGACAAGCTAACTGTTTAATTTCACCAATTGTCAAATTGTCAATACTCATTTCAGTTCTCCATTTTAATTAAGGATTGCGGGGTTCTATATCTTATGGTACCAGGTACTCCCATTTGATGAGATTGTTTAAATCTGGTAATCGTGCCTGTGCTTGCCCAACAGTTTGCTTGCAGTTTGGACAGGTCGGCACAATCTTGTGCCAAACAAAGTTTTCTTTACAATTGCATGTCCAGTAATTGGGAGTGATAGCAGTACATTCCAGTTCCCCCAACTTCTTCCCTGTAGGCATAATGCTGTAGCCATTTGCCATTATAGCTGATAATGGAATCAATCTATCTTCTGCAAAAGCCATAGGAAAAATGAAAATGAAACTGTTATCCATACTGTGTACAAGAAACAGATCAATTCCACGATAGACTTTTTCTACTAACTCAGCATAAGCCATTCCATCAGTTTCCACTATCTGTCTAAAGGAAGTTCCGTTCTGATCTATTGGTACCCATACTCCTATCTTTTTCAAAATACCTCCTATTGCCATTGTTGAATTTCAAACACTAATGGGAACCCATACTCTTTTATGTTCCCATTAGTGTCAAATAGGCCAGGATGCTTTTGTTTGGCATGAACAATAGTTCTGTTTACCGCCTCATGTATAGAGCCAGCATCATGTACAATAAACCCATCCTCTTGTTCTGCCGACAAAAATATCTCATAGATCATTTCAGTAAATCCTTACCAACTTTATTCATAGCAATTGCAATATCCCTTTCCAGGTCATTGCGCCTCTGTTCACCACGAATTTCATGCTTTGCATACTGAGTAGCCGCGCTGTTTACATCCCACAGTGTACGATGTTTCATCTGTTGCAGAAACCGATTATCACTGTTCATCAGTGGAAGTGCCATTATCTTCTCCTTTTCAGGTTCAGAAAAAGGCAAAGAGACAAAGACATCATCCAACTCCGTCTGTGTCAACTGCCTGTTGGCCCACTTGCGCCACTGCTCTGTAGCCTCACTATATTCGATCAGGAAATTTTCCGCAAGTTTCGCCAAAGTTTCAGGAGTGATATGTGCCGTAGTAATATGCTTACGTGAACTTTTCTTACCATTGAAAATCATCAATCCATTCGTGCATTTAAGCTGTTCTGCCCCGTATTCCAGATCATGCAGCAAGAAACGGTCATAGGAAGATTGAATCGTAAATCTTGGTCGAACAGAGTCTCCGACCTTGATCTCCACGTCCTTTCCAACTTCAGGAAACTTGATATCTGCCCGGAAACGTGAACCATAATTCCAGATACTCAGATCAATTTCAGGTGTCCCCATCTCTTCAGGAATACCAGCCAGTACATCATACAGTGCTTTCTCATGAGGAATCAGTCCATAGGTATTTGAAACGATATCCCAGACAATACCTGTATTGACGTCCATTATTGCTTTACGGTTTTCAATCTCAGTCTTCTTCAGTCTGCCGTAGTAGATTGGTTCCAGCACAGGTTCCGGCCATGCTATGTCTGGAAAACGTGCATGAATCTCTTCCCGGATAGCTTCCAATTTCTCTTCTTCCACTATCTTTTCCTGACCATTCATAGTAAATCTCCTTTTATTTTATCCAATACATTTTGGCTATGGTTTAGCTGAAGACACAGCCAGAGAAATATCCTGGACCACTGCTAGAGAATGACCCACTCTCTTTTATAACCGCCAGAATACGCAGACATTCTGGCAGGTCATTAGCTGGCGCTCCGACCACGCAGAAGGTTCCATCAGCCTCCAGCACATCTTCATCAGTAGGTTTCCAACCATTTTTGGTCTCTGTATCCAGACTCAGGCAGGTCAGCCCGACCTCCGGATCAAACTTCTTGACGTAAGAAGGTACGGTATCGCCGTCTCCAAAAACGTAAGTAAATTCAATGCCTTGCATCTTCTTGGCTTCTTCTATATCCATTGTAATCTCCTTACAGTGAAAGTACCAATCCAGTTGTGTTGCTGAAAACTTCTCGCAACTGATCGCCATATATTCCTGATATTTCTTTTATCACTTTGCAATTGGTTCCACGGATACCAGAAAATACCAGATCATATGTATCCATAGAGTTAAGGGTAATCTTTACGTGATTGATTCCATTCACCAACATGAACTTGAACTGCAAACTTTTACTGTCTCCCAGAAAGTGTTTGCTCCGATCATAGCTGTTAATCTGCCTGATCCACCAAGTTGTTTCAGTATCTCTTCTGCCACTATTAGGTTCTGTTCTGGTTTCATGTATTCATCCCCCGTAAATCAAACATCATATTTTCATACTGTGGGTTTATCCAACGAAACTTTCCACATTTACAACAAACTCCCAAATCAATTTCTTCTTTCCCTTTACCCACCACAACCAATTGGAATACAGAATTTTTTAAAGAGGAACTATCTTTTTCCCATTTACTGTTACAATTACATAGTATTTTCATATTCTTCCACCAGTTTACTTTTTAAAGTTTTCACTTCCATAACCATAGTATTCAGAACATCAACCACATTATTCAATGCATTTAGCTTTGCTTCCAGATGCTTATCTTTATCATGATGTTCCCATTCTTCATAGAAAGCAAACTGAATAGTATGGTTCTTTAGACTGAAAGTAGGTTCACCATCTTTAATGATAACTGGTTGATACCGATTAATCATCTGACCATCTGATTCATACCTTCCTTCCAATATGATTACTTTCATACCAACCCCCTAATTCAGTTTACTGTGGGACTGCCCACCCAACTGTCTATTGAGTTTCACTTTACTACCATCAACAATACCATTCATGTAGGCATCTCTTGAACCATTTGCCTGAACTTTCCTTCCCTGTCTACGATTAGGAAAAGCCTGATCAAACTTCCGAGCAACTGCATCAGACTTAACCACAATCAGAGCATGTTGAGTATTCGTTTCTTCCACCGTTTTATCCATCTTAGGAGGATCCACGAAAGCTTCCTTGATCAGCTTACCAACAGTGTGAACACAACCAAGACAATAGGTCTTTTTATCAGCAGGTACTGTATATCCTGATTTCTCCAGAAGTTTCTGAATTTGCAGTCTGGTAAATTTCATAAGGAAACTGGCAAAATCTATATCCGTTTTAGCACCAAACATAACAATTCTCTTTTGCTTAGTGAAAGTATCCACCGCCCGTACCACTTCACACTGAAAAGCTTTACAGATATGAACAGACAGAACCCCTTCCCATGTATTGGTCTGATCCATAAAGTCAATATCCGTCTGAATGATATTGCTATCCTTTATGGTACCATCATCTTCCATGTCGATAGTAGCAATATTGTACTTGTCCATCAACTCCTTAGCCTTAGACATAGCCGACATTGCTTCTGGTGAATCAGGGTCTTTCAACCCCAATGCAAACAGTTTCTTGATCCGGTCTACAATTTTCTCATTCTGTTCCATATTGTTCTCCCAAAGGTTTCTGTTTATATACCGATAACAAATCCTTCTATTCATTACCAGTACATAAACAGAATCTTCGGATTCTGTTTATGTATGCTGTCCTTTAATCGGTAACAGAAGCAGCCAGTTCCATAAAATCTTTTGTAGATTTTTCTTTTATTTCAGCAAATACCGTTTTACTTGTCAGTTCGTGTGTAAGTACTGG
>Ga0209318_1000128_pt1 | contig 88476 bp, 84 predicted proteins | sample RifGroE1_FD_183999 | JGI IMG/M metagenome (GOLD analysis project Ga0209318, IMG submission 183999) | Groundwater microbial communities from Rifle, Colorado, USA - Groundwater E1 (SPAdes) (version 2) | ecosystem: Environmental > Aquatic > Deep subsurface > Groundwater | place: Rifle, Colorado...
ATTAGCGAAAATGAAAAAGTTAGAAATTGATATTGCATCTACTAATTTAGTATATAGTTTCACAGACACTTTACACAACATTCGTTAAACTCTAAACTAATTCTATGGAACTCATTTTAGGACTTTTTGGGGTCATGGTAGCAGCCTCACTTGGAGGGTTTTTTGCCAAACTTCTAAAGCTTCCGAGTCTTGTAGGATTTATTCTTGCCGGAATTCTTGTAGGGGCAATCCTTCCACCAAGCCTTAAAAGCGTTTCCTCTTTGGCGCAGGTGGGAATAATTCTTCTTCTTTTTTCAATCGGAATTGAGCTTTCCTTTGATCGCCTTTCAAAATATCTCAAGATTGCAGTTTTCGGGTCTCTTATCCAAATTGTTCTAACTGCGCTTTTTTCCTATCTTATTCTTGGATTTTTCAATTTATCCCATGTGGCAGCTTTTGTTCTATCACTCGGTTTTTCGGTTTCTTCAACCGCGGTTGTTGTAAAAATCTTAGTGGATAAGGGAGAGCTGGACACAATCCACGGAGGTATAATCTTCGGCTGGCTTTTGGTACAGGATCTGGCGGTAATCCCCATGATGGTAATCTTGCCCTTTTTAGCGGGAGAAGGGGGAAACGCGACTTCAGGAATTTTGCTTTCTTTAGGAAAAGGAGCTTTGGTAATTCTGGGGGTGATTCTTTTGGGCAAAAAACTGGTGCCTTATATAATCCACAAACTGGCAGGAATAAACTCGCGGGAAATTTTACTTCTGGCGTCAATTGCACTGGCCTTGGGAACTGCGGCAATTACCTCGTTTTTTGGAATATCTCCGGCTCTGGGGGCATTTTTAGCCGGAGTCGTTATTTCCGAGAGTCAGGAAAATCATGCAATATTTGCCGAAACACGTCCCTTAAGAGACCTTTTTGTGGCGCTTTTCTTTGTGACGATGGGTTTTTTGATTACACCTTCCGTGGTAATTTCCAATCTGGGTCTTATTTTGACTCTTACCGCCATCATCCTTCTTCTTAAAATTGTTGTTGTTTTTGGAATCAGTTTTCTCTTCGGATATCGTGGAAAAACTGCTGTTGCCAATAGCTTTGCGCTTGCCCAAGTCGGAGAGTTTGCCTTTGTCATTTTTTCGGAAGCACTTCTCCTTAAACTTTTAACGCCGCAGGAAACCTCAATCGGAATTTCGGTTGCACTTTTAACACTTGTTGTTTCGCCGATTCTTTACAATCTTGTACTGCCATTCTGGAGAAAAATGAAAGCTCTCACCGCTAAATCCCCAGGCCTTTCTAAATTATTTTCCGCCGGAGAAAGGCACGCTGAGGAAAGTGAGGATTTGCGCGATCACATTATAATTTGCGGCTATGGCAGAGTGGGAAAGTGGATAGGCAAAGCCTTTCAGGGTTTTGGTATACCGTTTGTTGTTGTTGAATACAACCAAAGTATTATTTCGGAGCTGAAAGACAGTGGAATCCCTTCCCTTTACGGGGATCCGACAGAGCCTGAGGTCTTGGAGGCGGTTGGTGTCAGGAATTCAAAAGCTGTAATCCTAGCCATCCCCGACAGGGTTGCGCAGGAAACCTTAATTGCTTATGTTCAAACCGTTTCACCCGGCACTAAAATTATCTCCAGGGCGCATCAGGAGGCCGATTGGGAGAAGTTGAAGGATTTACAGGTCGACAAGGTGGTTCAGCCTGAGTTTGAAGCGGCCTTGGCTATTGTCAGAAGTGTCTTTAGCTCAATGGGTAAAACCAAAGAAGAAATTTCAGCCGTAACAAAAAGTTTGAGATTATCGCGAAGTAGATGAGCTAAATACAATATGAAATCTGCCCGAAGACAGGCTATTGCCGACCGAAAAAAAAAGAAGGAAAGGCCTTCCTTTCCGCTTTTTAAATTTTTAATTCCCATTGTCCTAGTCGCAGTGCTTTATCTTTTTCTTAGAGTAAATACTCATGTTTGGAATGGAAAAGATAAAGTTTCTCTAGTTTACAGGGAGGATGGGGGCAACATTGGTGTAACGGTTCTTGATCCGGTTTTGTCCGAGGTTACTACTTTGATTATCCCGGGTGATACTCAAGTTGATATTGCCCGAAATTACGGTACATTTCGAATTAAAAACGTCTGGCAGCTTGGGATAAACGAGAAAATCGGAGGAAGCCTTTTGGCAGAGACGGTAACTCAAAACTTTCTTTTCCCGGTTTTTCTTTGGAATAGTAAACCACAGGGTCTCAATGAGGGTGAAGCGGGACGTATACTGAATTTTATTTTTTTGCCGGGGCAAACAAACATTTCTTTTGGTGACAGGCTAAGAATGGGCCTTTTTGCAATGGGAGTACAGGACTTGGGCAGATCGGAGATCGATCTTGGTAAAAGTCAGTTTTTAGATAAGAAAAAATTGAACGATGGCGAACCCGGGTATGTTATTTCCGGACCCGTCTCCCAGCGGTTGACGGTTTATTTTTCCGATAATGAAATAGGGGACCAAAACATAAGAGTGAATATTACCGACGCGACCGGAACCAGCGGGATTTCCGAAAAACTGGGGGAAATTTTACAGGTAATCGGCGGAAAAGTTGTTTCGATTGATAAAAAATCGGTTAGCGAGGACAGCGACTGCACAGTTACGGGGCTCTCCCGCGAAGCAGTTAAAAAAATTTCAAATTTGTTTTCCTGTAAAGTCAGTAACACAAAAACTTCCTTTGATCTGGATATTAGAGTGGGGAGAGAGTTTGCAAAGAGGTTTTAAATTATTCTTCGGGAGTTTCTTCCGTAGTTTGTACATCGGGGATGTCGCTGTGGACCAGTTCCGGCGGGGTGAAGGAAACATATTCGATTTTTTCCGGGGAGAAAGACGGGCTATCGGTAACTTTCGCGCCGCGTTCGAGTTCTCTTACAAAAATAGTTATTTCCTTCAAATTGACCGATTTTATTAAAGCCTGATATTTATTTCCTTTTTTGATCAAGCTCCGAAGTCTTGCCGCGATATCGTCGGGAAGTCTGCCGATGTATACGCCTCCAAGTGTGGTTATGGAGACCCTGTGGGAATAGCAGGTTAATTTTACTTCCTCACCCGGATCTAAATTTATGAAATTTACCGGTTCCCCCAGATTTAAAAGTTGAATTAGTTTTGTTTTTCCGGGTTCTTCCAGAAACGACTCATTGCGGGTGGGGGAAAAAGATTGGTTGTCGGATTTTTTGACAAGTTTTAATTTTTCAAGAAATTTGGTTGCTATTTGATTTGTGGGGTCTATCCCCAAAACTTTGTTTGCGGTGTCACGCGCCTCATGGATTTTGCCAATTTCGGAGTAAGCGCGGGCGAGTCTACACAAAGCTTCAGTGTCGTCGGGGTCTGATCTGATTATCTCGAGATTGGCGTCAATTGCCTCACTCCATTTTCCTGAAAGTGCTGAGGCAACGGCAATGTTCGCGGCAGAAATATCCATTTATTTAACTGTAATTGAGTATAGGGAGGTGGGTGCGAAAGTCAAGTGGTTTTGATTTCGTTTTGATACGTTGACAGAAAATTGTTCACGATGTTAAATGAAAACATGATCGATAAAGATGATAAGACTGTCAATAAAAAAATGCTTGATGAAGCTGTTCAAACCATTTTAACTGGAATGAACGATCTTTATTCGAGATTTGACGGCGTTGATAAAAGATTTGATGGTGTTGACAAAAGATTTGATGGTGTTGACAAGAGACTTGATAAAATTGAATCAGACATCTACTTTGTAAAGCAGGACGTAAGAGATATTAAAGCCAATCTTTCCGACACCCCCACTAGAGAAGAGTTCGACAAGTTAAAAGTAAAAGTTAATGCAATAGCTTCCTGATCTACCTTTAAAGGGTGACCCCTGCAAGGTCAATAGCTTGCAGGTTCTCTTCTTACAAGCAGGTTGCGGGGTGATCTTTAATCTATATTTTAAACTCCATAAGTAGTATACTGAGCCGAGTTAATCGGTGTGGCGAGTTACCTGTAGTTTCTATATAATGGGTACAGAAAGACCTAATTATATGCCCAACGAAAAAGCTTTTGAGCCGGTGGAGATTCGTTCTTCAATAGACGCGGATTTTGATCCAGAAAAAATTATTCTACAAGTCGGAAGAAGATTCTGTGAGCCCTCTGAGAAACTTTATAGAAATGCCTCTAATTTGAAGGACGATCCCTTAAAAGCAATTGAATCAGTTGACTGGACTGGATCTCCGCTTACGGAAATCAAGGATCCCATTGACGGTTTAGTTGTTGCAGCCGCCAAACTACATACAGCTCAAAACGAACTCCCTCTTAACCCCAAACAAAAAGAACATTTTGAAGGATTTAGGCAAAATATAGAAGGAGCTGTGGGGTTCCTTGGTGCACTGGAATCTACCATTAAAAGCAAGGTTATAAGAACCGTTGCCTCAGGAGCCACTGTTGTTACCATGGCCTTGAGTGCTGCAGGTTGTGGAAATGTTGTAGGTAGCTACGTTGAAATCACACCAAACACATCTCCTCCGGTTGAAGTAACAGACATTCCCATAGAAACACCAACTTCTTTTTCAACTCCGGAAACTTTCTCTACGGAAACAGAAACCCCTCTCGGAATCGAAGTTGCGCCTTACCCCACTTCTGCCGAAAACTTTGTAAAGATGCCAAGCATTAGCGGGGCAGAAGCGGAAAAAAGAATTGTTGAGCTTGGGGCAGGGGAGGATCTCTTTGCATTGAAAGATTGGTATAAAGCCAATGGAATTGCCAGCAGTAATATGTTGCCTGTTGTTTATGAGGAGGGTGGAGAAGTCCATTGGGATTTGGCAGCAAAAGGAACCAACGGCAATTTTCTTAAGTTCACAATTACAAGCGGAAAAGAAACCAACCAGCTGGTCCGTGCCATGGGGATGGTTGCATATCTCTATAACAGGCCAGAGTTCAAAGTCTCAGAACTGATAAAACCTGCAGAACTTAATGGAACAGCCCAGCAAATGATTTGGGATAAAAGCGGATGGAGTGTAATTGGAGCTTTCAAAGGAGAGTCTCTAGTCGGTTGGTTTAATGCAGATAAAAATATGTGGATAATGGAACAAACCCAAGAGGTAGAAATTACTCCTACACCGGAATATGAAACAATTCACAGCTCTCTTGAGATAGAGGGTAGTGTCGAGGGATTGCCGGTTAAAATCAATTTTTCCATTGCTCAGGATACCTACGATAGAGAAGTAAAACCTTTAGATAGATGGGAATACAACTCCGTGTTTGTGGAAAAATATGGAGAAGATGAAGCCAAAAATTTGATGGCAGAAATAATTATGAAAGCTCACCTTTTCGCTTGGCAAGAAGACGATTGGGAAAATAGGAAATCGGTTACATTGAGTGATTATATTCAGAGAATAAAAGACGGTGAGAATATGAGCTATGAGATATATGCCACTAATCGTGGATCAATTATAGAGGGGGAAAAAAGAATGGTTGACCCGACAAAGCCAGTAGATATATTACTGAGCCAAAAAATAGGAGGAGACCTTTGGGGTGGTCAAATAGATGCGTTATCCATGTTTCTTTACGTAGATAACGGTTCGTTAACTATGGAATTGTTCGCAAACCCTGAGTATTGGGGTTTTGGGGATATTCCGAAAGATAGTTTTTTCATCACTCTCAAGATGTGGGAATTGATAGCGCAGGGTCCAATGTTAGCACTCTCTCATGATATCAAATATCAAATGTCTGGTAACGTGAGCGACGAGGAGATAGCAAATTACCAAGAGTTGAAATCCAAAGAAAGGCCGGAACTAGATCAACTAAATTTTGATTTTTATAGGTATGATGATTATTATAGCAATAATCCAACCATGGTTCCGTTAAGGGTTCGTGAGAGATAGCACAAATATATTGCCGATTGGGTTGGTTTCGTGTACGATTAAATCTGCAACCTGTCTATGGAGAGTGAACTTTCATCAACAACCGCAAAAATACGAATCCCTTGGTATTTACTGCTGGTTTTCTTTCTACTTATAGTTATTTTATTAGTTGAGGGATTTCTTTTTTTTAAATATAGCAACAACGGTCCAACTTTTACGTTAGGGCAGAATAAGTATGAGTTAAAACTTGATCAAAAAGTGGCCAGAGATGTTTCGGATAAGCTTACTTTTAGTCAAACAGGTAGAAACGAATTCTTTGTCTGGGACAATCTTACCTGGCACAAGGATATCAAAAAAGTAGAGATTGAATTTGTAGATGCTCCACAGCCGTATGGAGTTGTTGTGGATGGGGCTGACACAAACAGGGTGTTAAGCTCCTTTAATGATAAATATGTAAATGGAACAATTTTGATAAAAGTTCAATTGGCTGATTTTATTATAAGCCAAGAACTTTCAGATCCGATTAGCGTCTATACAGATGCAATTATGAGAGCACTTTTTTTTGTAAAAAACCCTGATTTTGTTACGGATAAAAAATATCAAGATAACCTAAACACAATAATAAGTAATCAAGTCAAATCTGATCAACCACTGCTATCGTATTTTAAAAAGACCTCTTTCAATGTAGTAGACAAGCTGCAAAACCTTGCACGTTTTTTGAAGATTGGTGGATTTTCTGTAGGTGCAGCCGGGTGCAGTGGAGACTATGAATGTGGAACAACAAAGTCCACCACAGTAAAAGGATGTTACGATGGAGATGGAGTGCTCATTGGATCGTGTACGGTATGTAACACATCATGTAGAACCGCTGGGGGTACCGGTACCTGTGTGTGTACTACAAACACATGGTGTGATGGCACCGGCAGTGCTCCTCAACCTTGTGGTGGAGACGTATCTTCGTGTACGGGAAGCAGGTGTGGAACGTCCGGTTCTTGTACATATTCAAACTCGTGTAGTTGGGATTCATCAACTTCACCTCCGGTCTCAACGCCAACACCAACACCAACACCAACAGCGCCCCCTCCAACTGCACCCCCGTCATACACCTGTACAGTTCAGGGTTATAAGGTTGTAATGCCGGGCAATCAAGCAATTGCACCAGCAAGTAGCCAAACAGTTACTTTAAATGACCCTGTAACTTCCACATCCACTCAGCCCTATTTTTTAACTTATCAAAGTGCGAGTAAAACAAGAACAGTGTCTGTATCCGTTCCTGCAAATTACACCGTAGGCTATACACTTTGCTATAACAGCACAACTTGTCACACTACCACTCCGGTTATGTCAAGCTCGGTAAGCCTGCCTGATAGTTCTTTTTGCGGAACTGGTAACGGCTACGCCGATCTTTGGTGGCATTATTATCCGCCCCCCCTACCCAATTGTAAAAACCTGACAGGTCCGGCAAGTCTTTATGTGGGGGATACGGGCACTTTCACTGCGACATATGAGGATGGTGCGGGGACAATAGACCAGAGAGGGTTGGGAATTTATAGAGAGGGACAGTGCGAGCCGGATACAGCTGCGTATTGGAACAGGGTTAATGGTGGACCGGGGGATCAATCATTTAACTGGGTGCCATCATCCGCCGGTATATATGATGTGGACTGTAGGGCGTGGGATGTAGGAGTATCTGAATGTAGGGGTAGGTGTTACGGGATAACTCCTTACTATGCATACCAATGTGCCGGCCCTACTGCTGCGAGAAAAGTAACTGTTCTTACCCCCGTCATCGCCTGGTGGCAGGTAAAAGATAGCGATGTGGCTACAAATCTGGACCTGAGAAGCACTGTTCCTGCGGGTCTGATGTTTGGTAAAAACGGGGACGGGGGATACCCCGGTGTTGCCGTTTACGGTACATCAACAAACCTGACAAAAACAAATGTTTCGGCAACCGGTTGGCTTGTAAACACGACATACTCTACAAGTAAAATTTATGACTCGAACTATTTTGTAAATTCAATTCCGGGAGATGCCGTTATAAACCCGGTTTCATCAAGTTCTGTTGCCGGCAGCTTCTTTGCAAGCGGCGGAACTGCCTACAATGGGTACTATTGGTATGTATATGACGGTTCGGCTATGGGAGGTATCCCGCTTACCATTACTAATGCTGCCAATCTTGGGGCCAGAAAAATTATCTTGATTGTTAAAGGGGCAAACTTAAGTATTAAAGGAAATATCAAGCTTACCAAAGGGAGCGGATTTTTCTTAGCAGTTGCTGGTGAAAATGCGGCCGGAAGCTATGGAAATATTATTGTTGATCCGGGTGTTGGTGGGGGAGCTTCTGCCAACCTTGAAGGAATTTATGTTGCCGATGGAACTTTCAGCTCCGGAACCGGCGGAGCCAAGTCCGACTCTCAACTTTGGGTGAGGGGAACTGTGGCGGGTTACGGGGGAATAAGCCTGCAGAGAGATTTGGGTTCTACCACAAACTCAACCACACCGGCAGAATATTTTGAATATGCCCCTGACCAGGAACTTCTCTTCCCGATAGACCTGGCCTACAGCCTAACCACCTGGAGAGAAGTGGCTCCATAAAGTTGTGTTATACTAAAACCGTATGACTAAAGATTTAACTCCGGTTTATAAAAAATATAAAGGAAAATGGGTAGCGATGGACGATCGTTTTGTCAAAGTGGTGGTATCCGGTAAAACCTCCTCGTTTGTTTACCAAAAAGCTAAAAAAATGGGGTATAAAATTCCCAATATTTTTCATGTCCCCTCAAATTTAACAGCTTTCATTGGATGAAGAAAATGAAGTTTGATTATATTAAAATTGGCCCACATAAAAGACCAATTATTCCTGTCAGACTTTCCTACAAGAATTCAGCTGTAAATGTTCCAGCTCTTATAGACTCTGGTGCTGATTTTAATGTTTTTCACCTGTCCATAGCCAAAGATCTTGGATTAAGTCTAAACATGGACAAGCCAATAATATTTGGCGGAGTTGGTGAAAAGAGTCAAAAATTAACCGGATACATGGCTGTTTTGGATTTAATAATTTTTAACAAAGGTGAAAGTGTTAATTTTTCAACCCCGGTTGTGTTCACTAATGACATTCCATCAAACGGCTTCTCTCTTTTGGGTGAGATCGGATTTTTTGACCACTTGGGCCAAATATCGTTTTTTTACAAAAGAGGAAAGATTACTTTAGAGGTTTGATTGTTGGAGAGAAGTGGCTCCATAAGGTATAATACACTCTTAGTATGAGTGGACATTCTCATTTTGCAACCATCAAGCGCCAGAAGGCGGTAAATGATGCAGCCAAAGGAAACCTTTTTAGTAAGATGGCCCGCGCCATTATGATTGCCGCCAAAAGCGGTGGGGATCCGGACATGAACTTCAAACTCCGGTTTGAAATCGATAAAGCAAGAGCCGTTAGCATGCCCAAGGAAAATATTGAAAGGGCAATTGCCAAAGCAACAACCGAGGCTGCCAACATTGAGGAGATTACCTATGAGGGTTTTGGCCCCGGTGGAATTGGAGTTATGATTGAGGTTGCCTCAGACAATAAAAACAGAACCGCCCAGGAAATTAAAAATCTTTTTGATAGGGCAGGGGGGAGTATGGGTGGCCCAAACTCCGTTGCCTTTAATTTTGAAAGCAAAGGATTTATGGTTATCAAGAAAAAAGAAGATCCTGATGCACAAATGCTTCAGCTTATCGATGCCGGGGCAGAGGATATGGAAGACATAGGAAGTGGTTTTGAGATTTATGTTGCTCCCGACAAGTTGGGACAAATCCACAAAGCACTGGTTGCAGCAGGCTTTGAGGTAACCGAGACGGAACTTCAGATGAAGCCTAAAAATTTTGTAGCTATTACTGACCCCTCTACTGCTGAAAAGATAATGAAATTTATTGATGAAGTTGAAAGCCAAGACGACGTTCAGAATGTGTTCATCAACGCGGATATTCCCGACGATGTGATGTCTAAGATTTAAGAAATATACAATGTCTAAACGCACCCGCTTTGTTATTACCTCACTCATTCTTTCTTTTGGTTTTATCGGGGTACAGTTTTTAAATGATCAAAACAGATTTTGGGCGATAGGGATTTTAGGACTTTTGACTTTTACACTTTTTCTCTGGTCTCTCTTTGAAAGTTTGGGTAGAAACATGACCCTGCTTACTTTGGTGCTACCGGTGATGTATACACTTGGCGTCGGGTTTTTCTGGTTTTTGCTCCCCGCTAATATTTTTGCGAGAATTCCAATTGTTCTTTTTTACGGTATTGGAATTTACATTTTGTGTTTAACCGCGAATATTTACTCGGTTGCGTCTGTCAGAACCATAGCTCTTCTTAGGGCGGCGAGGGGAGTAGGTTTTGTGCTCACTCTTATTGTTTCTTTCCTTGTTTTTGACGCAATCCTCTCTATTAGAACAGAAATATATTATTTAGTTCCTGCGGTTTTTGTCTTGTCATTCCCTTTATACCTTCAGGGTTTTTGGTCGATGGTTTTAGACAAGGAATATTCGGGGGAACTTATGAAACTCTCCCTTATCTCATCGCTTATTACGGCGGAACTATCCGCGGCACTCTATTTTTGGCCTACAACAATAGTAGTAGGATCTCTTTTTTTGACAGCCTCTTTTTACATGCTTCTGGGATTGGGACAGGCAAAGCTTGAGGAAAGACTTTTTAAATCTACCATTAGGGAACACCTCCTGGTCGGAGCTTTAATCTTCGCCGCAATGTTTATTGCAACTCACTGGGGCGCGTAGCGCTTCGCTTCAATTAAAAATTTAAAATTTAAAATTTAAAATTGCTGACACAGTTCGGCAGGGGAGGAGGGTAGTAGACACCCTATAATTATAGGATATATATTCGTGAAACCGAATATGTTTTCACGAAAATTATAGGTTGTTTTCACGAAATGCGACGTAGACACCTTGTCGAAGAAAAGCCGAAGCCCATTCTTGGAGGATTTGTATAGTTTGATATAGTTATTAGCCTCAAAGTACACCTTTGCTCTTAAGTACGCCTCCTTGTGGATAACTAATATATATAAGGAGACACAAATATACACGACTACCCAAAGAGAAGTGGTGCCATTGGGTCAGCCGGAACCAATAAGGAACTTCTATAGCCCCCTTAGAGGGGCTTATTGATAAATTGCGGGACATACCTGCTTAGGGAAGCTGAATGTATATAGTCGCACAATGTAACTTTTGCGACGTATTCTAAAGTAGCCGAGGGTAGAGCGTATTTTTATGTTCTTCTTTGTGTTTCATTTATAGTTAATAAAAAATTATTAATTATTTTTATTTAATTACTCTCTTTTTATTTTTGTCTTTAATATTGTCCTCCTAATAATTACCGAAACATATTTTAAGCATTTTTTACCCCTCCCCTGTTTTTTACCGTCAGGGTTTTAAAAACATTAATTTTGGTTAATTTTATTAATATATCCGTAAATACGGGATAAACGGACGGTCAGTTAATCATCTTTTTGTCTGGACATGCCTTAAAATCGATTTGGTGAGGTTTTAGCTTCAGGCTAGGCGTGGATTTTATCTAAAAAGTATGCTAAAAAGACTAATCCATGGAACGCCAGCCTTACAGGTTTTCTGAACTTTTTACCGGTGATTGGAAACTTTTCGAAAAAGTTATTAAAAATCCAGAAACGGTTTTTGTCTATGATAATGACGGAATTTTTTCGGATACATCAAAAGAAGTTTACAAAAGGTTTTCCGAAAAACACGGAATTCCGGTTAAAACCTCGGACATAAACGGTTGGACTTATTTAACCGACGTTGCCAGAAACGCCGGGCTTACTGAAGACGCTATAAACCATGCTGAAGACGATTTCTACAGTCCTGAGGTTCTTGAGAAGTCCCAAAGCATACTTTATGTAAAGCCGGTAATTCAAAAGACACTGAAGCACTATGGTCCTGAGCGGAATTTTATATTGACCTCAAGAAACCCGGAATTTAAAGATGTAACGCTCAATTGGTTTGAACGTAGATTTCCCGAAATTAAGCCTGAGAACATTCTTATTAGAAGTAATGGTGATAATCTTGGCGGTGCGGAATTTAAGATCCAAAAACTTAAAGAAATAGCCTCAAAAGCTCCGTGGGTTGTATTCATAGATGACGCCTTAAAATTTGTTCAGGCAGCAATTGAGGCTGATATTCCCAACTGTCTGGTTGTTAATATTCCTCAAGGTAAAACAATGCCCGATTTCACTCATGAACGCCTATTCGTTATTAAAAGATATCCGGACGGCCTTCAGGCAATTTATCCTTTTATGGATGCACTCGACCGCGCTCTCAAAAACGACAAATCCTCTTAGTCGCACATTCTTGACAGTTCGGTTCCGTTCACTGTAAACTGATTATGTATAAATGGCTGATGTTGCCCAAAATCAGTCTGAGATCGGAACGAAAATTAGCCAGTTTTTGGAATATCTTCAAGTGGAAAAGGGTGCCTCTCCCCTAACGATAAGAAATTACAAACATTATTTAACAAGATTTACAAATTGGATGGAATCAAAAGGTATAAGGGAGAACCTAAAAGATATTAATCCTGAGGTTATCCGGAGCTTCAGAGTTTACCTTTCAAATCTTCCGGGTGAGGGAAAAGCTTTGATGGGCAGGCGGACTCAAGGCTACCATGTCATCGCGATGAGAAGCTTTTTGAAGTGGCTTCTTAAAAACGATTATGCTGTAATGGCTCCTGATAAAATTGAACTTCCCAAAGTGGAAGAAAGACAGGTTAAATTCCTGAACGGTGAGCAGGTAGACCGCCTTCTTAACGCGCCAAGCCAATCCACCATCCAGGGAAAACGCGACAAGGCGATTCTCGAAGTGCTTTTTTCGACGGGGCTGCGTGTTAGCGAGCTAACCAAACTGAACCGGGACAAAATTGACATGGACCGTCGGGAGTTTGGAATAATCGGAAAAGGAGGAAAGGCACGAGTTGTATTTTTATCCCAGAGGGCAACAGACTGGCTTATAAAATATTTGAATGAACGCAATGACCATTTTAAACCTCTTTTTATTCACCATAAAGGAGTTTCCGGGCCGGGCACTCCCGATGAAAAAATGAGACTGACTCCCCGCTCGGTGCAAAGAATGGTTAAGAAGTATTCTCACAAGATGAAACTTCCGGTTGAGGTTACCCCGCATGTAATGAGACATAGTTTTGCCACGGATTTGCTTATGGCAGGGGCTGATATAAGGAGTGTCCAGGAAATGCTGGGACACAAGAATATTTCCACAACACAAATCTACACCCATGTAACAAATAAACAGCTTCGGGATATCCACGTCGCTTTCCATGGAAAGGGAGGAAAGGATTAGTGGAGCGGTTGGGTTACCGCGACCATTCCTTTCCCCCAGCTTGCTTTACATGTCCTGCCAGAATTTATGCGGAGGGTGAATATTATTGTGATCCCGGGAGACTTGATGATGGGTCCCTTATTCTGGATATTGCCAGGTATAGGTCCAGTGGGTGTCCCGACAAAGCCAAATCGGTTAAGTTGCAAACATCTTCCGAAATCCTTTTACGGAAAGTGCTTAGGAAGTAAATATCCGAAGAATTAACTATCAAGCCTCTCCCAAGGAAAACTTTCTCGACCAAAGTGGCCATAGGTAGCAGTTTGCCTATAGATTGGTTTTTGCAGATCCAGTCTTTCGATAATTGCGAGTGGTCTGAAATCGAAATTTTTCTTAAGGAGAGGTGTGAGGTCTTTGCCTTTTTCATTGATTGCGCGAAGCATCAAGGGTTCCGCTTTTCCGATTGCGTAGGCCACTGAGACCAGCACGCTTTTACCATAACCTCCTGCAATCAAATTCTTTGCTGCAAAACGGCACATATAGGCGCCACTCCTGTCTACCTTTGTCGGATCTTTCCCCGAAAAACACCCGCCACCGTGAGGAATTAAGCCGCCGTAGGTGTCAACCATAATTTTCCTGCCGGTTAGACCCGTATCTGCAGTAAAGCCTCCCACCTCAAATCGCCCCGTGGGGTTAACCAAAATATCCACCCCTGAGATGTCCCCTACTATTTTCTTAATTAATTTATTGGTAATTTCTCGCCGTATTTCCTCAATTGAAACACCTTTTTTATGCTGAGCCGAAACAAGAACGGTTTTGATGTTTTTTCCATTCATGGTAATTTGGGCTTTGCCGTCGGGAAGCAGCCATTTGATCTTTTTACTTTTTCTAAGATTTTCCAGGCCACGAGTCAGTTTGTGAACCATGGCAACCGCTCTTGGCAAATATTCGGGGGTTTCATCCGTTGCAAAGCCGTACATAATTCCCTGATCGCCCGCTCCTCCGGTATCTACCCCCATGGCGATATCGGGAGATTGTTTGATTATATTGGTGACGATTTTAAGTTTATCGGTGTGCCCGATTTCTTTGTAAACTTTAGCGGCAATCTTGGGAGCATCAAACTTAGCATGGGTAGTTACTTCTCCACCGATTATAAAAAGTCCATGGGCGCCGAAAGATTCGATTGCGACACGGCTTTTGGGATCCTGCCGGAGACATTCATCAAGAATTGCATCAGAAACTTGATCGCAAATTTTATCGGGGTGTCCTTCGGTTACGGACTCGACTGTATAAGTTTTGAAGTAATTAGTAAAAATGTTACCCATATCGTTTTTAGCTTTAGCACCTTTTGAAGCCGGTTCTTCTTGGTTGCTGACGGGTCATAAGGCTAAGTCCCTCGCCGTGCTCTTGATATCTAAGAATATTTTATCTTTTTAAAAAGTTTCGTCAAGCAGATTTTGATATAATGGATTCATGGTCACTATAGTTGTCCCGGGATATTCAGCTCACAACAAAGAATGGCTGGAAGAAACGACGGCAAACATAAAAACAGAGGGCGAGATTAGACCGATTTATTGGGGACATTGGAATGACCCCAGTGTTAAGTTTGATCCCCTCGAGAAAGCTCAACTTCTTGATGGAATATCCGGAAAAAGAGTTGTCAATATTGTTGCCAAGTCGATAGGTACTTTAGTTGCCTGTCATTTGATACAAAGAAATCCGGAAAAAATCAGAAAAGTCATTCTTTGCGGAATTCCTCTGAATGATCTGATGGAGGATAGCAAAGAGATTATCAAGGCGGCTATTAAAAATATCCAGCCTGAAAATCTAATTTGTTTTCAAAACGACGAGGACCCGCATGGGGGCTTTGACGCGCTGAAAGGTTTTCTCTCGGGAGTTGGAACAGATATTAATGTTGTTTCAAAACCGCGTACCGATCACGAATATTCCTATCAAAGTGAATTTAACAAGTTTCTTCTGGGGTAGCTTTAACGGACTTCGAAGGAAAGACTAACTGTAACATTAATTTCGGTTTGTCCTGCCTGAATACTTGGCTCAATCATTACTTTATCGAGAGAAACTGCCCCACCCATGGCGGGAAGCGGTCTTATTTCATTTGAGCCCTGGTTTTCAGAAATATTAATTACTCTCCCAAGAGTTATTCCTGCAGCAGAAGCCAGACCTTGAGCTTTGTTTTTAGCTTCGGAAACTGCCATTATCCTGGCTTCCTGAAGCTTCTCTTTTTTGGTCGCATCATTCAATTCAAAACTGATTCCACCTTCCATATTAACCCCAACCGTAGTTGCGCTAACGATTATATCGTTAACTTTGTCAAAGTCTCGAATAGTGATTTCGTAGCTTGTTGAAACTTGGTAGCCGGTAATTCTCCCTACTGAGCTTTGGTAATCATATTGGGGATAAAGATTGTAGGAAGTTGTTTTAATATCCTCCTTGGCAACTCCCAACTTCTCTATAGCATCGGTTAAAGTTTTTGACTTTTTGTTTACAGAATTCTGAACTGTTTTGAGGGAATCCCCTGATTCCTGAATACCAACAGTAATTTTGGCAATATCGGGAGTAACATATACTTTGCCCTCTCCGGAAACCACAAACGGCTCACCCTTGGTCTGAGAAGTTGTATTAAAGTTTATGGCAGGTCCCCATTTGGCAAATGCAAAAAGAAGAATAAAGAAGATAGCGACCGTGGTAACTTTTCCTCCGACCTTTGGCATAATAAATTTATTCTATACTTTCCTCGTCTTCCATGCCACCTTTTTCCAAAACCGCTGCGGCGGCAACTGAGTCCGCCTTGTCCGCAAAGCGCATTAAGATAACTCCCTGCGTGGCTCTGCCTAATTGAGGGATATTCTTAAGCGGTAGTTTTATCACTTGTCCCATCCTGCTGGTTATTACGACCTGGTCAATGTTTTGCGTAACCATGATCGCGGTTTTAAGAGGTCCAGTTTTATCCGTAACTACGGCTGCTTTAACTCCTTTTCCTGCTCTTTTTTGTACGGGGAAAAGATGAACCGGGGTACGTTTGCCAAGACCTTTTTCGGCAATTGTCAAAATGTCCCTGAAAAATTTCTTTCTTTTGTCAGCGGGAATAATTTCTTTGGCGGGGAAAACTTCCATACCGATGAGTTCATCTTCCTTATCGAGTCTGATGCCCGTAACTCCCGTTGTTGCCCTACCCATCGGTCTGACATTTGCCTCCGGGAATTTAATCGACTTTGCGCCTTTTGTCAAAAGAATAATATGATCCTCCCCCGTAGTTGGATGAACGGAAACCAGTTGGTCTTCATCCCTGAGTTTTATGGCAATAAGCCCTGAGGCTCTTAAGTTTTCAAATTCGGATATTTTAGTCTTTTTAATAAGCCCGGTTTTTGTAGCCATTATCAAATTCTTTATCCCCGAGTCTTTGGCCATCGGAAGAATAGACCTTATCTCTTCTCCCTGCTCAAGATTCAAAAGGTTTACCAGTGCTTGTCCTTTTGCCTGACGGGAGCTTTCCGGAATTTCCCAGGCTTTTATACCGAAAACACGGCCTTTATTGGTGAAAAACAGTATTGTGTCATGGGTTGTAGCGTCTACCAAGTGCTCAATTTCATCCTCCTCTTTGGTTGTCATTCCGATTACTCCTTTTCCACCGCGCCGCTGGGCCCTGTAAGCCCCTGCTGAAAGCCTTTTGACGTATCCGGTCTTGGTAACCGTGATAAGTGTTTCTTCTTTGGCAACCAAATCCTCTTCGCTAAACTCCCCCACTGCATGTTTATAAATTTTGGTACGTCGGCCGTCGCCATATTTTTCTCTAAGCTCTCCCAGCTCTTTAGTAATAATCTCCAGAACTTTCCCAGGATCTTTCAAAATGGCGGTAAGGCTATCAATTAACTCTTTGATTTCCGCGTATTCCTTTTCAATCTTTTCGCGCTCAAGGGCAGCAAGACGCCTGAGCTGCATATCTAAAATCGCAGTTGCCTGAATGTCACTTAATTTAAACCTACTGATAAGATTTGCCTTGGCGTCTTCCTGGGTTTTGCTTTCCCTGATTGTTTTAATGACGGCATCAAGGTTATCAAGGGCAATCTTTAGACCCTCCAAAATATGAGCGCGTTTTTTGGCCTCGGTAAGATCAAAAATAGTACGCCTTGTGACAACTTTTTGTCTGTGTTTTACGTACTCAACCAGAATTTGCTTGAGGTTAAGAGTGTGCGGAGTTCCGTCAACCAAAGCAACAAAATTTGCGGAGAAGCTGCTCTGAAGCCTTGTATGCTTAAAAAGATTGTTAAGAACGGCTTTAGGTTTGGAATCGCGCTTCAGGTCGACCGCTACACGCATTCCGTCTTTATCGGATTCATCCCGGAGGTCCGCAATGCCGACCAGTTTTTTATCTCTGACAAGTTCTGCTATTTTGGCCACAAGTTCGGCCTTATTGACCTGATAAGGAAGCTCTGTTATGACAATTTGCGGTCTTCCCTTAGCGCCTTCCGTAATCTCGGCAATCCCTCTGACAACTATTCTACCCCGCCCTGTCGAGTAGACTTCGGAAAGGGACGCCGCGTCATAAATTGCGCCCCCTGTGGGAAAATCCGGGCCCGGAATATATTTAATAAGTTCATCAATTGTTGTATCGCTTTCGAAGCCGATTTGGCTGGGGTTAACCTCTTCCTGTGTTAAAGCTTTTTCCTCTCCCGAGGCAACAAGATTGATTTTTTTGATAATAAAATCGGTATGGTCCTCGTGTGTTTTTGCTTCTTTCTCCTCTTCGGTCTGAATTTTAATAACGCGTCCCGCTTTTATAGTTGCGATGACCGCGTCAACCACCTCGTTTAAATTATGAGGTGGAATTTTAGTGGCCATTCCGACTGCAATTCCCTCGCTTCCCATCAAAAGCAGATTGGGAAGAAGCGCCGGCAAATAAACCGGTTCTTTAAGCGTGGCATCGAAAGTGTCTGTAAAGTCTACCGTTTCTTTCTCAATATCGGTTAGTGCCGAATCGGCAATTTTGGCAAGCTTCACCTCCGTGTTGTGACTGATAAAGCCATTCGAAATAAAAGAATGATCAGGACTATTAACACCGATCGAATAAACTCTCTCCTTAGTTGAATTTTCGACTTTTACTATTTTGTCAAACAGAAATCCGTTTTTGATTATCTCCTCAAAGACAGATCCATCCTTTTTACTTAAAATCTTTTTTAGTTCAGGCCACAATTTTTTAAGTTTTGGATATCTATCAAAATTATGCTTTTTAAGCCAGCCAATGTTTTTCGTATAGTCGGCGGAGCCCCTAATGTAATCGGAAATAAAAGGAATAAAATCGGTCTTGCTCATTACCCAATCATCAGAATTCATTTTTGAAACCTTCTCTAATTTTTTATTTTTTCTTTCGGAAACAAACCCGATTTTTTCTTTAAACAAATCCAAATTATTCCTGCCTCTGAATAATAATTTATGAATATCTTTTGACGGCTGATATCTGTTTGAAGATTCAATCCCAAACCTGAGTAAAATAAGTTGCAACTCCGACAGTAGTTCTTTACTCTTGGAGATAAAACAAACTTCCGGTGCCCCCGATAAATAAACACTTCCGTCGCCTTCGGCGTACCCTTTCAGGAAAGCGGATAGGCTCTCTCTGGATGACAAAAACATTATTTTTGGAACTGTTTTACCGCCAGCCCTCGCCTTAACCAGTCCGATATTTTCTAAAAATTTAATAATCTGAAGTGAATGTATTTCAAGAGATGTATAGGACTTTTTGGTAAAACCGACCGGCCTTCTTCTGTACTCATGCAACCTGCAATCAGGAAAAACCTTAGTAAAAGCCGTTTTAAAAGCATTGAGATATTCACTGTTGTTGTTTGAGAAGCCTATCTGTTTACTTGAGATACTGCCTTCGGCAACCAGCGACCCTAAAATAAATGCTAAATTGGGAGTCATCTTTTCGGGAAGCTTGTGTTCATCTGTTCTTTTATCTTTTAGCTTGGGATAAAAATCGGTAAGAGAAGGATCACTTGGGAATAGTTTGTCCGATCTGTTTATTACTGCATATTCCCCATTTTTAATTCCACCCAACATCTTCCACGCAAGAGATGGTTTTCCTCTTTCATCAACACCCCAAGTCAATACAGGGTGATTAACCGAACCCTGAAGCGTAAAGCCCCTGAAAGTCTCAATTTTTATTGTGGGATGAACTCCCGAATCAAACCATTTTGGAGCATCTTTTTCCATGTCATTAAAGGAGAGAATTCTTACATTTTTTCTTCTGCCTATATCTCTGATCCTTTCAAGTCCGCCATCGGTAACAATTAGCGAACTGCCGGTAACGCAATACCGCATGGCTGCAGGTGGATCTCCGTCAACGCTTCCGAAGTTTCCCTGCCCGTGAACCAAGGGATAACGCATTGAAAAAGTCTGTGCCAACCTGACCATGGCATCATAAACCGCCAGATCTCCGTGCGGATGGTACTTTCCAAGAACTTCTCCGACGACTTTAGCAGACTTGGTTGTACTGGATGTACTGTAATGAAGTCCCATTAAATGCATTGCATAGAGAATGCGTCTGTGGACCGGCTTCATGCCGTCTCTGACGTCCGGAAGGGCGCGGGCAACTATAACACTCATTGCGTAATCAACGTAAGATTTGGATAATTCTGAAGTTATTTCTGCGAGTATTACTTTACCGATTTCTGTGCTCATTTTTGTAAAAAATAATCGAGGCTATTACAGCCTCAAATCATTCTAGTGCAAGCGGGGGTAAATAACAAGGAGTACTTGAAGGAAAAACAGAGAAGCTGGCTGGCTTTAATTTGATGGTTTTTAGGCCTTCAAATCTCTGTTTTTTAAAAACTTACAATTTAGTTACCGTAACCGGTAGAAATGCCATGGGCAAGCCAATAGTGGACACTATCAGACATCCCTTGATCCATGAGTACTTCGAATTGACCCCAAACACAATAGCCTCCATCAGGAAGCGGGGTGCCATCGGATCCGCAAGACCCTACCCATTGGATTTTGTAGTGCCAGACCTCGCCGGAACCACCTGGAAATGCGCCATTCCATTCATTATCAATCCAGGCATCTGTTGTCCAAGGGGCATTGTTATACTTTGCCTCGTCCCATGCTTTTGACCACTTCATTACGAGATGATCGTTTGCGTAGGTGGGGTTACCCCAGACTGTTCCGTCAGGGTTACGATCAACACCATCAGCGGCGCCGACAAAAATTCCTGCTACTTCGTTGTAGCCAAGATCGTCAAATCCGGCCGACGCATTTGTCAGCGGGATTGCAAGTAAGGTAACCACAAGGATCAACACAAGAAATTTTTTCATTATCTTTCTCCTTATTTATGTTAAATAGCTAGCCAGCTTCTCAGGCCATCATTATACCAAGAAAACAGGCAGTATTCAAATACTACAGGATAGCTCAAAAGTCTGTGGCTACTTTGTGGGATAGAGATTTGAGGATACCCCGCTCCCGCGCTTCATCGAGTGTTGAATAAGGAATCAAATCAAGAGGATTAATATCCATATCTTTTAAAGCGCTTGGACCTATCCGGCTTCCTTGGGCCATAAGCTCGGCATTCGAAGTACCCAACCTCCCGAGTTCATCATCGGATGTTAGTAAGGCATAATCCTTTGCGCTAAATGTGGATGTCCAGTTTCCTCTCGCACATCTCTCCTCGGTATGTCCGTGGTGTATGAAAGCGTTGACATTTAAAAGCTGTGGACTGGCAGAGAGATTTTTATTGTTAAGTATTGGCGAATAATATCTTTCCGGCCCGATACAACCCAAAAGGTGCCCTGAGCAGGCAAAAACAGTCCTGATTCCGTAAGAAGCGGCGGCATACGAAATAGTCGTTGCCCCATATGCCGTTAAAAGCGGAGAAATGATGAGTAATGTTTTGATATCGTGTTCCCCGTTGTTTTTTTCTATGTACTCTATTGTTTTATCCAATACCGCTACGTGCTGCATTCCGGAGGCTGTATTATCACAAATTGTAATGAGCCTTGCCTCAGAAGGAATTAATCCTTCAAAATTAATATCACAAACATCGGCAATCCTGCCGAACTTATTGCCGGGATCTTCCACCTTGACGTGTTTACTGTGTGCGGAGGTATACGGAATATCTTTTCTTAAAAAATTGTATATGGAGGACTCGAACCTTATCATGGGACCTTCCCTTGTGATGTGAATAATGAAAGAATCTTTCTCGGGATTATTCAGTGTAAACAAATCCCCAATTTCTCCCACATACAGGGCCTGATTCATACCGATAGACATATCCTCCAGGGCGGCATGTCCGTAGTGGAACCTGGAGAGCTGAAAAGACAGTTCATCATTTTCATCGAGTGCCAATCTCCCTAAAGATACTGCTTCATTCTCCGGTGTTCCGATGACAAATATTTTAGGTTTAGCGACATCCGTAAACTCTTCAAAATGGGGCAAATTAAGCTGAATTTTGAGTAGATTTCCTTCTGCTTTACCGGTTTCCCTGAAATGTGTAAACCTATTAAGATTTACGTATTCGAATTTACTTCTTTCAATATCAATATGCCTGTCTATATTTTCGGTGACTGTTGCTGCGAGGTCTGCTACTTTGAAGAATATGGATTCTGAAGACCGGGACTGAAATTTGTCAGTTTCAGCAGACATGCTAATGGGCAATATACTTTAATTTCTTGACCTCTGTCAATGATGAATTAACATAAAAAAGCAGGGGCGGCTTTCACTCTCCCCTGCAATTTAATTTCCAGGGGTTGGTTCTTGAGTTGGGGTTTCAGTTGGCGTAGGTGAAGGTAATTCGGGGATGGATATTGGAGTTTCTGTTGGTTCTATGATCGGGAGCACCGTTGACTCACCCGCCACCTGTGTTTCGGAAGAATTGCATGGTCCCAAATAATCTTCTTCATGTCCTGCTTTTGGAGTCCCATTTTCATAAAAATGGCCATTAAGAGCTTGGGGTGAAATTTCTAAGGTAATATAATTTGCGGCGTCATCGTTTCTTCCGGCTACATGGCAAATCGTGATTTTTTCCGAAGGGGTGGGCGTCCAAAAACCAGCAGTCATCGAATTATTAAAGGATGTAGCTTCATCCAAAAAGAAAGAATTAGTTGAACCGACTTGAATAATCCCAAAAATTATGATGAAAATAGTTGCTAAAAGTATTCTAATTTTCATTTATTAAATATTCGTTTAATTCTATTCCAGAACTTTTTAAAACCTTTTTCTACTTTTATTTCTCCCTCTCCTATCTCAACTTCGATTTTTTCTGTAACTGTTAATTTTTTCTTTCTTTCTCTTAGTAACCTTTGAGCTTCATTTTTAATATTTATAAGCTCACTGTAAATAATTATTGTTGCCGGAATAACAATTAAAATTATTAAACCCTCTTTTGTCTTAGCAAAAGAAATTGGGTAACCCAGCAGAGGAATAGAAAAAATCTCTTTACCAATAATCAAACCTTCGTCTATTGTTCCTGCATCTGCACTTTTGTTAGCATCCCCTTTCGTAGTAAAAACTAATTTATTATTAATCAATTCAACTTTGTAAATTCGGTGAGTTGTTGTAATTTTTGGGTTTTTGTTTTGCCTGTCGCTTTCTGATTTAAACGTGACAATTTCCCCTGTTGAATATGTCGTAAATGGCCTCGAAATTATCAGACTTTCCTTTCGGATTGTTGGCTCCATCGAGCCGCTCTGTACAGTAAACAGCTTTATGCCACCAGGAATGTTCAACGAACTTACAGCAACCATCGTAGCAATCAGAAGTAATAAAATTACCACTAACCAATAAATTATTTTAATAATTGCTTTCATAATTTGATTAATATCTTTTTACCCCCCACAACAGTTAATTATGGGGAGTAAAAGACATCAAACTACCACTTATGGCGTGTAGTGATGTTGTGCTGCTTGTAACGTTAAGTCAAATGACACGCTTTGTCCTTGTAAATCGTTACCCGCACTCTCCATAAATTTGTAACCAAGAAGAATTTCGAATACCCCCCCGTTGTATGGTAGTACGGGATGTATATAGGTTTCTTCGAAATCAGCATAGAATCTGGCTTGGAAAGGATCCGGCGTACTGGGTCCATTGTAATGCGACAGTCCATTCACCAGTTCAGCTAACGACAACTTAGTATCGCCATTGGCATCGTAGGCAGTTACAAACGGACCAATACTATTTGTTCCAATACCGGTCGAGTCCGAAAGCCAAGTAACCTCAATAAAATTTGCCACCCCAGTATTACCTTGGAGATTATGCCAATAAGCATATACTGCCTCCGCGGGAACAGTTCCAACATTTCTTAAATATATCGAAGTTTTTACTTCATCTCCTGGTTTCCAATTTGCTGGTGAACTCCACGTTCCATTTACATTATTTGACCAGCCTTCATCTCCATCTGCAAGTTGAAGATCTAAAATCCCAGTCGAAAAAGTGTTGTTGTAACTTGTTCCGTCGTCTGAGAAATAAGCTTTGGTTGCACCAACTGTGGTTGAACTAACAATAGCAATCATTGCTAAACTTGCTAATATTTTTTTCAATTTTCTCACCTCCCCCTAACACCGGTTTTTAGGCACCTATGGTGCAAGTGCGAAAGCCACAAAAAAACCGCCCTTTAGAGGCGGTTTACAAAACCACTTACAAAAATACAATTAATATATTCGTAAATCATCTGCCCCATAATTACACCGTTATTTGTTTTTCTTGCTCATGCGATAGAGGTAATAGGCAATGCCAAAAAGGATCAGTGCAATCCCAATTGAGATCTTTTTGTGGGTCAGAATCCATTTAATGGGATTCGGGGTTTGGTTGGCAAACTGGTTAATTTGGTTAACAACTCCTCCCTGATCCGGTTGAGGGCTGCCTAACTCGGGTGTTGGGCTTGCGGTGGCCTCTGTACCAAGTACACTTCCCGTTCCTTCTTGTCCGGGAAGAATTATGACATTTGTTCCTGAAAGGACCGTACCGGGTGTAGGAGTTATAACTGTGGTTACTCCCCCGTCTCCAGTGAGAGGTGAGGAGTTCCCTGCGTGGTCAAGAGCTCTAATGTAATAGTAGTAAGTTTTTCCGGCAACCATTCCAAAATGATCTTCATACGTCATATCGGAATTTGGCGAGGAATTGACAGTGGCTATTTCATGAGAGCTGTCGGCCGAAAAATCAGGAGCATCTCCCCTATAGATTATTACTTTGTCAAAATCGGAATCGCTCGGTGTATGGTAATGAAGCCTGTACCCGTCGGAAAGCCCGTCTTTGTAATAGCCTGAAACCGGAGACGGTCCGGAATTGTCAAAGATAGTTGAAGTTGAGCGTGATAGAGAACCATCTGTAACTGTAAATGTGTATGTTGCTTCTTCATCAATTTGAGCAGAGGTTACCTGTACTTGGCATGGGGTGGTCATCGGATTTAGTGTCGCAAAATTAACCGGAGAGCCCCCATTCTTACTGACGGAAAATGTAACCGAGGAAGCATCACTTGTACAGGAGAGTTTAAAGTCTCTTATATTTATGTATGATGGCAATGTTTGAATGGCCAAAACACTTGCCTTTGCCGGAATGACAACCCCGAAAAGCATCAATAAGCCAAGAATTAATGATGTTGTAAATTTATTTTTTGACATGTTTTCTGGGTTTTATTTCCTCTCTTTTTGTAAATCCATTCAAGAAAAGTCCGGTTGCAAGCATTACAAGAGCAACAATCAAAACCAAGGTCGGGCTTCCTGTTGCGGGAAGTTCGGTTGATGCTCCCAAAACCTGTCCTTGCAAGTTTCCGCCGTAGCCAAGTACACTGCCTATCGAAACCGTGGAGTTGGCAGTGTTACAGGGAACAGAGGTTTGTTCCTCATCCCCGCCGTAGTAATATGAGTTGCATGTGGCAAAGTTGGTGTAAAGTCCATTTGTGGAATCTGTGGAGACAGTTGTCTGATAAGTCAGGATGAACGATGCTCCGACTGCCAAACCTCCTACATTACTCCAAGTTATAACGCTTCCGGAAACTGTAGGAACTGCCGCAGTGCCAGTTGTTGAGCCTGCAACAAAACTGAACCCTCCGGGAAGGATGTCTATAACATCAACTCCCTGTAGATCAATATTTCCATCATTTTTGACAGTGAGTGTGTAGGTAACAGTGGAACCGGCCGTTGTTCCCCCACTTTTATCATTTGATTTGGTGACGGTGATATTGGGGTCAAGTTTTAGATTACTAAATGTGCAAGTTATTGTTTCTCCTGGTTGCAGACTGATTGCATTGACCGGACTTTGGTCATCACAGGTTGCACCAGTTAAACTCCAACCGTCCTGTTTTGATTCACTTACAGAGTATACTCCGGGTGCAAGTGGGCCACTGTCTACTGGGTCGCCCTGATCCGTAAGATTAAAGTTGCTCTCGCTCCAGCTAGGATTAAATGTAAATACCTGTGGATCTTCCACGGGGTCTGTTACTTTATCAATGATAATATGCCCCTGTTGAATATTTCCAAAGCCAAGCCAACCGAACTCGTCACCACTTATATTTGATTGCCAACAAGTTGACGCCTCATCTTGTGCTCCAGATCCATTTTGTACGGCGGTACTCCCATTTACTTGGTTATTGTTGTAATCTACCGGATGGCTTCCGAGCATTGGCCCTGTTTGTTGCCAGCCGGTTCGCGAAGCTTCGCAGACGTAGTATGTGCCGGGCAATAAATTACCAAAACGGTATTGACCTTCCAATAGTCCGTCATTTCCAGTTAACTGTGTGGTTATTGGTTGCCATTCTTCATCGTATAGATTTATCGTCCAATCATCCAAAAATGTCTCCGTTTGTTCAAGCTCTCCATTCAAGTTAGTATCGATGTATTTTCTGCCCTGCATGTAGCCATATTTGGTGTTGGTAAAAGTGCAGACAATGTGATCACCTGATTCGATTGTAAAATCTGTTGGCGCAAATTGGATCTCTCCGTCGGTGCACGATGATGAGGTTGGATTCCATCCAGTTGGAATATTTGATTCGGACACCGAGTAAATTCCGGTAACCACAGTTTCCTGTCCAGTTGTATTGGTTCCCCCGGTTGTGGTTATATTGGGCGTTGAACCTGTTTCTCCACTGATTGTGAAGCCGAATGTGCCGTTTCCACCGATTGTGTTTTTGATAATTTCAATTGTTCCTGTATCTCGGGCATTACAAAATGTGATCTCAGTTAGCTGACCCTTGCCTACACTTATGTTTACTGGAAGATTAGTACCCTCCGGAGTTGTACAACTATATCGACTACCGTTTGTATACCAACCGGTAAAATGGTAATCACCGGGGTTGTATTCATTTATAGAATGAGTGGTTGAACCGACGGTTGTTTCTACATTACCTATGGTAATACCCATTGCATTATTAGTGTCCGAGTCGAGTATCCACGCAAACCCTAAGGTATTTGCGTCACTATTGCCTAATTCATAGGTGCCATTAGCATCGGAGTCCAACTCTTTATTAACCTTTACGCTTCCCTTATCGCGAGTGTTTGTAAATATACAGGTTCCACCCTGCTCACCAACTGTAAGTGTGGCGCTTGGGGTACTCATGTTTGAACAAATTCCCCCGACCGATGTAAGAGTATAACCAAGGATGCTTGTAGATTCGCTAATAGTATACGAACCGGTATTTAAACTTACCTGATCCCCGTCATGGTATTGCCCGGCCACATTTAAAACAGTAAAGATCCAGTCCGAAGCGAGCGCACTCCCACCAATCACAACTTTATCAATAAGAACATTACCCGTCTTTCTGGTGTTTGTAATTGTACAGGTTTCATCATCACCAGAACTTAACGTAATTGAGCCTCCAAGACAATTAGGTGAATAAGTTATATTGTAATTAGCGAGATCAGTATTGTTGCCCGCCAGTTCTCCGACATTATGATCACCAATGTTTACTATCTGTGCTCCTGTTGTGCCACCGTTTCCGACATTCGTAACATAAGTTGTATTATCAATTTGCAGGTCAAATAAGCCCGGGTCGTTTGAAGGAACCAAGTTTTTAGTGACTGTTAGTAATGGCTGTTTAGTATTTGTGAATGTACAAGTTACCGTTTCGTTGTACTCGACATTGAAAGTGGCTGATCTTGCGTTCTTATCGAAAGTACTGTTTGAATCGTCACATGATATATCGGTTAATTTCCAACCAGTTGGATCTGAACCCTCGATCGAAGTGTATTGGCCCGTATCTACTGTTGCTTGAACTGTTCCTTCATTAGCGTTGATTGATCCGGATGGTGTACCAGTAAAGTTAAAGGTGCCAACGCCTCCTACCATTACTTTTTTAACAATTATGGTTCCTTGTTTACGGGTGTTTGTGTAAGAACAGATTACATGATTATTGGGAGCAACGTTTACGCTATCATCTGCACCGACTGTCACTGAAGGTTCACTGTCATTATTCCCATTATTGTTTAAATCGTTGAAACAGGAAAGAGGAGACGCTAAGTAATTGTCCAATCCTCCGCTTTCGGACAAATAATATATGCCCTGGTTAACGCTATTTGGTCCTGTGGTGAGGGGTACAGTTCCGTTTAGGTCGGTTAACTGACTGTCTATCTCAGATCCACCAAGCGTAGTTCCAATTTTAAGTGTTGTTTGACCTGCAGTTCCCGACCAAACTTTTTGTAGCTCAATTGTTCCTTGTTGGAGAGTGTTGGTAAAAGTACAGACAATATTCTCACCGTTACCAAGAACTATAGATATCCCATTTGTGATTTGTGTTATTGTGGTGGTGATTCCTCCAGTACAACTTTTCGATGTCAACAACCAAGCTCCAGGAACTGTTTCGATGATGGTGTATGTTTTGTTGGCAGACGGAGGACTGTTCTCTTTTGTACTATTTTCAAGATTGTCCCATACAATTGGCGAACTAGTGTCTGTTAAACTCGGAGTAGTGTTTGTTGAGAACCCAGAGGTGGTGAATGAGAAAGAGGTTGGATCTCCGGAGGGACTAGTCACCTTATTTAAACTAATTGAGCCCTTGATAGCACCTGCCTGCATTTGATTATCGCGACTTCCTGCAGATGTGCCGTCCTCTTCTTCAAGTGATACATGATAAGGCGATCCGCTTATGTTTACGGCAGAATTCCCGCCTCCCCAGTCGGATTGTTTAGACACATGCGCCCCCCACGTTATCAAGACAGGACACGTATTAGCATTTGGTCCGGTTGTTGGCTTATCCAGACAGGTGCTAGTATCGACATTAAATGTTATAAGGATTGTAGTTTCACTGTCTCCAGCATAAGAACCACTTGCTAATGTAGGAACACCGACCGAAGTAATCGTGCCATTTCGAATTTTAAAATGTCTATTTGCTTGTGCAGTATCAAAACCACCAGCAGAAGGATCTGTTGGTATCAGTGGGGAAAGATTAGGTGTCAAAGTTGAACAACTTGCAAAATTACCTAAGTCTTCGCAAAAATCAGCATTAGTTATCCAGTTTTCAGTATAGGTATCATCCGTAATAAAATCATATGCATGTTTTCCACCTTTGGTTGTACCATATTTAATCTTAAAAGTGTGTGTGCCATTTGTTAACCCAGTTAGTTGTAATCTTTGTGGAGTGGCATCGCCTTCATAATACGCAGAATTATTTGATTGTAAGTTTCCATTTATCCAATCACAACCAGACTTTCCGCCGCTAGAATAGCCGTTTCCAGTGTCATTTGCACATTGCGAATAAGCAACTACAGAATCTGTAAAAGCAGTTGTCGCAACAACCACTTCCCCATTTTTAATATATGCGGTGTAGTTAGGTCGGTAATTTCCATCCAACTGGTATGCATAGCTGATATTGCCCGAGTCGTCGGCTTTTACTTGATCAGTAAAATCAGAGGGTGGTTCATCAGCAGATACTATATTTATGGTGTAGGTTTTGTTTGCAATAAACCCACTTCCTGTAATGAGTACTATGCTGGTTGGAGAGTAGTCGGGTTTGTCGGTTGTAATACTACCGGAGTTTAAGACGTTTGAGTTTAATCCCGTGATTCCAGATAAATCTATGTTTTCTATTAGTGTTTCGGTTAACATCCCTTGCTCAACTGGTGCTTCGGGTCTGGGAGTTGGACTTACCTCCGGTGGGCCGGGAGTTGTGGGACTTCCCTCCGGTGTCAGGGTTACGGTTGGTGTATCACTGGGAACAACAGTTGGGGTGTCAGTCGCAAGAGGAATTTCAGGTGTTGGTGATGCAATATCACTTGGTGTTGTCACGGGTGCACTTTCAAAGGTTTCCAGAGTTGTGATTGAAGCTGAATCTGTAGGAGTCGGTTCGGGTGCTGGTGTTTCTTGGGCTAAAATAGACAAAGGGGCAACAAGAGAGTTCAGAAGAATGGCAGAAGTAGCGATGAAAGATATTAATTTCTTCATCTAATTTCCGAGTATACTATCAGATTTGCAGATGTCAATATTATTGCTTTAAATCTTGCAATTTTGCTAGAACTACAAGTCTTTTTATTGTAGTTCCGGGTGGATAGCAGGTTTGGAGTGTTAAAGTTTTTTCTCCTTCGATCAAAGTTCCTAAATACTGCGTATCTTCCGGATCAACAACCCTTTTATCATAAACTACGTATTTAGTTAATTTCCCCCGATAATAAACATCTATTTCGTCCCCCGGAACAAGATGTCCGATTAGAAAGAACACCGCGTTATATTTGCCTACATTATAAAAAGCATCCGTGGAGTGGGCAAAAAGATACATGTTCCCAATTTCTCCGGGGTATGCAGTACCGTCTGCGTGAGCGACTCCTTCTTTTAAAGCTTTGAGATATTGGATAGAGTTTGACGGATCAACTTTGTCAACAATTGGGGCAACCGCATTTATTTTAGGAATAATTATTGAAAAATCGGTGTTGGGAGGATAAATCGGTCTTTGGGAACTCCAGGCAACGGTTGTATCAACTGAATACTGAACTCCGGTAAGCTGGTTAAAAGTGTAATCCACTTCCTGCTTGATAACGGGTCCGAAGAGAAAAAGTATTATGGCAAGACCTATTAGAATTAGGGCAGACGAAAAAATCTTCACAGCTATACTACCAGTATAGTATCTAAATCAAGAAGGGTGCAATAAGTAGGGCAATAATGTTTACAATTTTAATCATTGGGTTCAGGGCCGGTCCGGCCGTATCTTTATAGGGATCCCCCACCGTGTCACCCGTAACGGCGGCTTTATGAGCATCACTTCCCTTTCCGCCAAATTTACCCGACTCAATATATTTTTTGGCATTGTCCCAGGCGGCCCCACCGGTTGTCATTGAAATTCCTACAAAAAGTCCTGTAACGATAGTACCCATTAAAAGTCCGCCTAAAGCGGAAGGTCCCAAAACGAAACCGACTAAAATCGGCGCAACAACCGGAATAGCAGACGGCAAAATCATTTCTTTTAAGGCTGCTTTGGTAACAATGTCAACCGCTTTTCCGTATTCGGGTTTGGCAGTACCTTTCATAATGCCTTTAATTTCCCTAAATTGACGTCTGATTTCTTCAACGATAGACTTGGCGGCATGCCCGACCGCTTCCATAGCATAGGCTGCAAAAACGTAAGGAAGAGAGGCACCGATTATAAGACCCACCAAAACTTTTGGATCGGAAAGAGAGAAGGTAAATCTTGCTCCGACTATTTCGGTAAAACTGGCAAAAAGAACCAATGCAGCCAATCCCGCGGAAGCAATTGCATACCCCTTGGTAACGGCTTTTGTGGTATTACCTACCGCGTCCAAGGCGTCTGTTACATTTCTGACTTTGTCCGGCTGATTTGTCATTTCTGCAATTCCGCCGGCATTGTCTGTAATAGGACCAAAGGCATCGATTGCAACCACTATTCCGGTTAATGAAAGCATGGACATCGCGGCAATAGCAATTCCATAAAGTCCGTCAAGAGCAAACGCTCCAAGGGTAGCCGCAGAGATCAAAATTATCGGAAAGAAAGTTGACTTCATCGAGTTGGCTAAGCCCGCAATAATGTTTGTTCCGTGTCCTGTGGTTGAGGCTTCGGCAATATTTTGTACTGGGGCGCTTCCTTTAGAAGTAAAGTATTCGGTAATGACCACCATTCCAAAAGTAACGGCGATTCCTATCAGAGTGGCCAGATAAATATTCATAGAGGGGGTAATGAAATAGAAAATAACGGCTGCCAGGAGAGAGGCTGCTATAAGACCTTTGTAAAGAGCTTGCATAATTTCCTTTTTCTTGCCAAGTTTTACAAAGAAAGTTCCAAAAATGGAAGCGATAATAGCCGCTGCGCCGATTGTAAGCGGCAGCGATGCGGACTTACCAATAAGAATTGCAGCGACGGAGGTTACCACATAAGTTTCAAAAAGGTCAGCTGCCATTCCGGCATCATCTCCCACATTATCCCCCACAAGGTCAGCAATAACTCCCGGGTTTCTGGGATCGTCTTCCGGAATTCCCGCTTCAACCTTTCCTACCATATCGGTTCCCACATCGGCACCCTTTGTATAAATTCCACCGCCGAGTCTTGCAAAAACCGAAATAAGAGAACCTCCAAAACCCAAGGCAACAAGAGGCATAAGATTCCCGCTGGCATAATTTGTTATCAAAAAGTAAGTTCCGGTTACGGCCAAAAGTGCCATTCCGCTAACCAAAAGCCCGGTTACACTTCCTCCGTCAAAAGCTACGGTCAAAGCCTTTTGCAGACCTGTCTTGGCTGCCTCGCTGGTTCTGACGTTGGCTCTCACCGCGACATTCATTCCCACAAAACCGGCAAGCGCTGAAAATACTGCACCAATAACAAATGCCAAAGCGACCATTTTTCCAAGAGTGAAGAAAAGAATTGCCGCGATCACAACTGAGATAATTCCGACTACCCGATATTGTCTTTTAAGATATGCTTGTGCGCCTTCGGCAATTGCGTCTGAAATAGCAATCATGTCCGGAGTTCCCTTTGGAAGTTTTAATATTCTTACTGTCTGGATAATGCCGTAGACAACGGCGGCAATGCCCGCTAACGAAGAAACTAACAAATAGTTCATGATTGGTATTTTAATGATAGAATTTTAGGCAGTCAAGATGATCCTTTTATTACAAAGAACAATTCTCTCCAAAAAAAACGAAGTCGGCATGGTCCAAACACATGGTAATCGGGTTGTTGTTGTTTCTAAAAAAGACATAGGAAGCAGTATCAAAAATTGTGACGGACTTTTGACAAATGATCCGGAAACGGTACTTAAAATCTCAGTTGCCGACTGCATGCCCCTAGCCATTTTTGACCCTGCCACTAATAGTATCGGCTTAATTCATGCCGGCTGGCGTGGTCTTGATAGAAAAATTATTAAAAATGCAATTGATTTGATGATTAAAAACTTTTCAGTTAAGCCACAAAATCTACATGTGGAGATCGGACCCCATATTTGCCAAAGACATTATGAAATTAAGAATGATGTCGCCGAAAGATTTTTGAATTACCCGGACACTGTCAAAAAGGAAAACGGGAAAATGTTTTTGGATTTGGCGGAGGTAGCTAAAGAACAATTAATAAAATCAGGAGTTAACAAAAATAAAATTAAGTTTGACATTAGGTGCACCTTTGAGGATTTGTCGCTTCCCTCTTTTCGGCGCGGAGATATGAAAAAAAGGATCCACTACTTGCTTAAGGTTTCCCAATCCCCTTGACATAAAGTTTTAAATGACACAATACTGGATATAGGAAGTGAGGTGATTATTAATGGCAAAAGCGAAGAAAACTAAAAAATCAAAGAGCATTTTACACAAAAAAGTGGACAACAAACTCAGTCTTGTTTTAATAGTTCTCGCCCTTATTATTTTTGTATTAGCAGCTGTTTCAATGGGTAAGTAAATTTTTACCGCCCCACCTGTTTTTGTTCATACTAATACTTACATAATATATATCATGTAAGTGGAGTTAAAATTCTTTATTCAATTTATGGATTTTCATCAATCTTTTTCTTTTGGTTTCAGATAAACCGGATGGACTTCTACCCTTTCCGGGAACATCAAGAATGCTGGCAATTTCTTCTAAAATTTGTTTTGAGGCATCTCTAGTTAAGATTGACTTGATTATTTTGTCCAGATCATGAGAATAATTTAGACGGCTACTCGCTCTTGCAATGGTCGGTGGGCTGACCTTTAATGTACTCTTAATCGATTCATAGCTATTCCCTTTTGCAATCATTACATATATGGCGATACGTTTTGCAAAAATTATCTTCTCAGTGGGTGTAAAAAAACCATTTATGAAGTTTTTAATAGTTTCTTTATCTTTAATATTTTGTAGGGTTTGAATAAAAAGTTCAAAAGTTCTCTCTAGAGTATCACCCTGAAGTTTATGTTTGGAAATCTGGGTCATACTTTCATAATATATATCATGAAAGTAAAGAGCAATGATCTTAGATATTTGTGGCTAGATGTCCAAATTGGCGAGTTTGGCGTGAGTTTGAATAAATTTCTTTCTTGGAGGAACTTCTTCCCCCATTAGCATCTCAAACATATTACTGGCGGCTTCAGTATCCTCCACTGTTACCCGTTTCAGGGTTCTGGTTTCCGGATTCATTGTGGTTTCCCAAAGCTGGGTTGGATTAAGTTCTCCCAAACCTTTATACCTTTGCTGGGTATATTTTTTACCTCCAAGTTGTGGAATTATTTTATCTTTTTCTTCATCGTTTAGGGCGTAAAACACTTCCTTGCCGGATTGGATTTTATAAAGAGGAGACAGGGCAATATAGAGATACCCCCGGGTTATAAGTTCCGGCATTTGTCTGAAGAAGAAAGTCAAAAGAAGTGTCGTAATATGAGATCCGTCAACGTCGGCATCCGTCATAATAATTATTCGGTGATAGCGCATCTTGTCGTAATTAAGGGAGTCCCCTATCCCGCAACCCAAAGCAATAATAAGATTTTTAATTTCTTCAAATTTAACAATTTTGTCCAACTGCGCCCTTTCCGTATTTAGAATCTTTCCTCCAAGAGGCAGAATGGCTTGATGTCTCCTATCTCTTCCTTGCTTGGCGCTTCCGCCGGCGCTATCTCCCTCTACTATATATAGTTCCGATATTTCAGGATCACTGCTTTGACAATCTGCCAGCTTTCCCGGAAGACTTGCTCCCTCAAGCGCTCCTTTACGAAGAACCGCTTCTTTTGCGGCGCGTGCGGCAAGTCTGGCGCGTGCGGCAAGCATTACTTTTTCAACAATTTTTTTGGCGTCTGCGGGGTGCTCTTCAAAGTAAGTATCCAGGCCTTCCTTGACTGCGGTTGCCACAAATCCCTGTATTTCGGGGTTATTGAGCTTTGCCTTTGTCTGGCTCTCAAATTGAAGCACTTCGGAGGGCATTTTTATATAAACTATCGCGGTTAACCCCTCCTTCATATCGTCGCCGGTGAATACAGCATCATCTTTTCCGTTTCCGTTTTGCATTCTCTTGTAATAGTCTGTGATGGAGCGGGTTAAGGCAATCCTGAAGCCTGTCACATGGGTTCCTCCGTCAGTTGTATAAATTCCGTTGACAAATCCTTTGACATTTTCATTGAATGAATCTGAATATTGAAGCGCAACCTCACAGGAAATATTTCCGTCATCTTTAGAGACATATAAAACATCGGTTAAAACATTTTTACCGCGGTTGCTGTGGCCAACGAGTGATTTAATACCTCCTTCAAAATAGAACGATGCTTCATCTCCGTCATTTTCATCGACGAAGTGAAAATTAAGTCCGGCAACAAGATATGCTCTATCGCGTAGAAGATTTTTAATTTTATTGTTTTCCAGAATGATATCGCCAAAAATTGACTTATCGGGGATGAAGTTTGTTATAGTTCCCGTTTGGTTTTTCCCCACCTTTATATTCCAGGATTCGGGGAACCATTTATCGAGTTGTTCCTGGCCCACTTCACTAACCTTTTTAACGGGTTTCCCCTGATGATATTCCTGATAGAAAGCTTTGTTGTCTCTTAAAACGACAACCCTGAAAAAAGAAGAAAGTGCGTTGACAACTGAAGCACCCACCCCGTGGAGTCCTCCCGAAACTTTATATGCTCCCCCTCCGAATTTGCCTCCTGCATGAAGCTTTGTCATAGTCAGCTCAAGTGCTGAAACTCCGCTTTTGTGGATTCCTGTCGGAATTCCACGGCCGTTATCCCTGATTGTTGCCGAACCGTCTTTGTTGAGTGAAACCCAAACCGTGTCACAAACTCCGGCAAAGCTTTCATCAACGGAATTATCAACGATTTCCCTTAAACATTCATGAAGCCCGCGGCTATCGGTTGAACCGATGTACATTCCCGGTCTTTTTCTGACAGGTTCCAACCCTTCGAGAATTTGAATTTGTTCTGCTGTGTATTCGCTACCGGAATTTAAATTATTTGGCATAATAATTGATCGCAAAATTAGACAACTGTAAATTTACATTGCCATTGGCTTTTAGTCCAGAGAGAGTTTTTATGGCTAACTTGATATTTTCTGCTCCAGCACTATATTTTACCTCATTTTTGTGCAAGCTTCTATCGGAGTGGAGTGTTTGATGCATGAATGCTATCGCATTCTCGGCAAATTCTATAGCACTTCCACGATCCTTAATTTTATCTATGTAGGAAAGTTTTTCACCTACGCCGAGTTTAAGAAATTTCTCCACATCCTCGTTGTCAATTACAAATTGTGAATTATTAATGATCCTAATTATTTGGCAACGCGAGACAACTGTCGGCAAAACTTTTCTTACCGATGTTGCTGTCAGGGCGAAATAGAGGTTTTCCTGCGGTTCCTCAAGATTTTTTAAGAATGCATTTAAAGCTTCCTCCCCCGCCTCATGGATATTCTTGCAGACAATTAATGTTGGCTTATCAAAACTTAGTCTTATTAAATTATTTAAATTTCGGACATCATCAATTTTTAAGAGCGGAAATTCTACAACCTTCGCATTTACCTTTTTTGCAAGTTTTTCAATATCCGAATTGATGTCTGAATTTTGAGAAATTAAAAGATAGGCGTGCATAGTTCAAACCATTTACAATTTACAATTAACAGTTAATAAGTCAAGCACGGACTTGCGGGATAGGTCAAAATTCGGCATAATGAGTTATTACTGCCGTGCCCGATAATCAAACTGCTCAAAATCAAACAAACGGAACTTCGTCAATTACTCTTGCCGATATATTGGTAACTTTGGGTGCACTGGATGCTAAGCGTGCGGAACAGGTAAAACTTGCAGAAATTCAAAGCGGTTCACCCCAGGAGGACATTCTCAGAAAAGGACAAATGGTTCCTGAGGAAAAAATTGTTCAGGCCAAATCCCAGCTTTATAATATTCCATATGTAGATCTGAATTCCGCTCCAATTGCTCCGGCTGCTTTAGCGGCTCTGCCCTCGGAGGTTGCGGAACGGTTTAAGGTTTTTCCTATAAATATTGACCTCAGGGATAAAAGTATGACTTTGGCAATGTCGGATCCGCTGGATCTTTCGGCAATTGAGTTTATCGAGCAAAAAACCGGACTTCACATTAAACCTCAGGCGGCTCTTGCTAAACAAATTGAGGATTTTATCCAAACGCGCTATACAGGCTCACTAACCCAGGAGGTTACAGCGGCTCTTAAGGATGTAACCCCGTCAGAACAGGAAATCGAATCTTTGGAGAAAAGTAAAGGCGGTTTTATTCGGGAAGAAAAAATTGCCCAAATTGTAAGTCAAATTCTTGATTTTGCCATCAAATCCAGGGCGTCCGACGTTCATATCGAGCCGGAAGAAAGATTGACCAGGGTTCGTTATAGAATTGACGGTATTTTGCAGGAAAAGCTTTCCATTCCCAAAGAACTCCACGATTCACTTATCTCAAGGATAAAAATTTTAGGCGGAATGAAAATTGATGAAAAAAGAATTCCACAAGACGGAAGATTTAATTTTAAAGGAAGCGAAGCTGAAGTTGATCTTCGTATTTCTTCCCTACCGACCTCCTGGGGTGAAAAAATTGTCATGAGGCTTCTTAAAAAAAGCGGCGGAGTACCCGATTTGCAGGAGTTGGGTCTAAGAGGAAGAGGTTTAAAGAATCTTGAAGATTCTATCCTTAGGCCGCACGGAATTATTCTAATCTGTGGTCCTACGGGTTCCGGCAAAACGACTACTCTTTACTCGGTTATATCTAAACTTAATACGTCGAAAGTTAATATAGTTACTCTTGAAGACCCGATTGAATACAAAATCCCCGGCGTTAACCAGGTTCAGATAAATCCGGCGGTCGGTCTTACTTTTGCTTCCGGTTTAAGAGCTTTTTTGAGACAGGATCCCAACATTATTCTTGTAGGAGAGATTCGTGATAGGGAAACTGCGGATTTGGCTATTCAGGCCTCTCTCACCGGACATTTGGTGTTCTCTACTTTGCACACGAACGACGCTTCCGGTGCCCTACCCAGGCTTCTTGATATGGGAGCGGAACCATACCTTCTGGCTTCATCCATGACCTGTATTGTTGCCCAGCGTGTTGTCAGAAAAATTCATGATGATTGTAAGGAAGCCTATGCACCGGATCCTAAAATTGTGCAGGATATTCAAAAGGATCTAGGTCCTTTATGGAAGCCCCAGGGAGAGGCTAAGTTTTATAAAGGAAAAGGAGATCCGGATTGTGGAAATTCCGGCTATTTCGGGAGGGTCGGTATTTTTGAAGTTTTGCCTATAACGGAAAAAATCGGCAAACTTATTTTGGAGCGCGCATCGGCATCCGAAATTGACGCCCAAGGCAAAGAAGAAGGGATGATAAGCTTAAAACAAGATGGGTACTTGAAAGTTACGGAAGGAATAACTACAGTGGAAGAGGTACTACGTGTTGCCCAAGAATAAGCAACGTAACTAATTGAATGGAAACGAAACAGTTATTACAAACAATAATTGACAGTAACGCAAGCGATCTGCATCTTATTGTAGGAATTCCCCCCATGCTTAGGATAAACGGTATTCTTGCCCCCGTTCCCGGAACAAGCGTTTTGACTCCGGATGTTGTAAGTGAGCTTCTCCGACAAACCTTGACCAGTGAGCAGTTGGAACGCCTGAGTGTTAATAAAGAATTGGATTTCTCCCTGTCATTTTCGGAAAAAGGCAGATTTAGGGTAAACGCCTACACACAGAAAAATTCCTATGCCGCCGCTTTCAGATTGATTCCTCTAAACATTCCACCAATTGAGACGCTGGGACTTCCCCCTATTCTCCACTCTTTTACTACGCTGAGACAAGGATTGGTCTTGGTAACCGGACCAACAGGTCACGGTAAATCAACAACTCTTGCTGCCATGCTTCAGGAAATAAACAAGAACAGGGCTTGCCACATTGTTACCATTGAGGATCCTGTGGAGTTTATATTTAATCCGATTAAATCAATAATTTCCCAAAGGGAAATGAGAAGCGATACCCATTCCTGGGAAATTGCTTTAAGGTCGACCTTAAGGGAGGATCCTGATGTGGTACTTGTCGGCGAGATGCGCGATTATGAAACAATTGCGGCAACGTTGACCATTGCAGAAACTGGGCATTTGGTTTTTGCTACGTTACATACCAATTCAGCCGCTCAGTCTATAGACAGGATTGTTGATGTTTTTCCGGAAGAACAGCAAAAACAGGTTCAACTTCAGCTATCAAATGTTATTGAGGCTGTATTTTCGCAAAGACTTGTTCAGGCGACACAAACGGGCAGGGTTGTTGCGTATGAAGTAATGCTTGGGACAACGGCAATCAAAACCGCCATTCGTGAAGGTAAGACCCATCAGATCGAGAGTATTTTGGAAACATCCCAAGAAGTCGGCATGGCGACTTTGGAAAGATCGCTTGCGGACCTTGTTAAAAAGGGCGCGGTTACTTTAGAAGAAGCACAAAGCTGGTCTCTTAGACCCGAGGAGTTGATGAGACTTGTCCGTGGTGTTTAACCCCCAGAATGAAAAGGTTTAATTACAAAGCCAAAGACAGCGCAGGTAGAGTGGTCACCGGCGAAGTGGAAGCGGCTGACATGGGTTCTGCCGCAAAACTCATTAAAGGAAAAGGGTTTTTCGTAATTTCGCTGACACCTAAGATTGATAACCCTCTTTCTTTATTAAGAAGGATGAGGGAAAAAATTACCGGAGCGGATGTCGCAACTTTTACAAGACAGCTTTCTACAATGATCAACGCCGGCTTGCCTATTACCGAGGGACTTCTTATTCTCCGGTCGCAGTCCAAAAAATCAATGCAAAGAGTTGTTGCACAGCTTTTGGCAGATGTTGAGGCGGGAGATTCTTTTTCAAATGCCTTGAGTAAACACCCTAAAATCTTCGGAAAGACTTATATTGCACTTGTAAAATCAGGCGAGGTGGGAGGCGTTTTGGATGCCGTACTTTTGAGACTCGCGGACAATCTTGAAAAACAGCAGGAATTTGGAAGCAAAGTAAAAGGGGCACTTATTTATCCAGTCATAATTGTTGTGGGTATGGTTCTGGTTAGTGCAATTATGATGATTTTTGTTATACCGAAACTCTTATCTCTTTATTCCGATTTCAATGCCACTCTCCCCCTGCCTACGAAAATACTGATCGGAATGTCCAGTTTTTTTGTAAAATACTGGTTTATTATACTTGCATTAGGAGGAATCGCGTTGTATGTTCTCAAACTTTATAAAGCTACACCCGAAGGGAGACGCAAGATTGATGAGCTAATATTTAAAATCCCTGTTTATGGTGAACTTCAGCGCCAAATAATACTAACGGAGTTGACACGTACACTCTCCATGATGGTTGGCGCCGGAGTTTCCATCCTGGAAAGTCTTCATATAACTTCTGAAGTTGTCGGCAACACTTTGATTTCTGATGCATTGATTGATGCTGCCAATCAAGTGGAAAAAGGTTTTCCGATAGCCTTCGCCTTTTCAAGGCATCCGGAGGCATTCCCATTCATTCTGAGCCAGATGGTGGCTGTTGGCGAGGAAACAGGAAAAATGGATGAGGTTTTGACTAAAATCAGCCATATTTTCGAAGTTGAAAGCGACGAGAAAGTTAAAGGCCTAACTGCCGCCATTGAGCCAATAGTTATGGTTGTTTTAGGGCTTGGTGTTGGATTTTTGGTAATTGCCGTTATTTTGCCGATTTACAATTTGACAAGCAGTTTTTAATCCTGGAACTGCCTATTGACAAGGTTTTTGGAACCGATAATAATAATTATGTACGGTATAGCAATAATATGAAACAAAAAACTGCTCGAGGTTTCACACTGGTAGAACTTCTTATAGTTATTGCGCTTCTCGGAATAATTGCCACGATAGTTATCGCAGCAATAAACCCCATTGAGCAAGCCAACAGGGCAAGCGATTCCGGAATGAAGGCCGATGGAAGCCAGGTTGTTTCTGCTCTTCAAAGATACTACACAGGTCATAACAATTATCCATGGTCAGTGACTGACCCCACGAACTATCCAAGCGCTGACACGGCACTTTCTTTTATAACCGCCAAAGATGCTTTGGTTGGTCTTTGTTCTGCTACGGGATGTACTACAGGGGGAACTCTTATAGATGCAAATGAGCTACAAGTTGCGTTTTTAAGCCGTTCGTTTATTAAGGCAACAACATCCGCCGGCAGCCTATTTGTTGGTAAAGGTGCAGGGGCCTCGTCAAGCGTTTTTGCCTGCTGGGTTCCCAAATCTAATTCAGCCAGACAGACAGCTCATACTAATGGCAAAGTGGTTGATTTAACTGCGGGCTTAACAGGGGGGTTGCCTACATACACAACTGCTTGCAGCACTCCTACTTCAGCCGGCTGGACAGTGACCGGCAATAATATGCCAGCCTGTGCAGAGTGTGTACCGGAATAAGAAATGCTTCTTGAGTCCATTTTTCTCTTAACTTTAGGATTAGTTTTTGGCTCGTTTATTTCCGCTCTTACCTGGAGAGTACCCCGAGGAATGTCTTTTGTAAAAGGGAGGAGTATTTGTCCCCGCTGCAAATCACAAATTGCCTGGTACGACAATATTCCCCTTTTTTCTTACCTTGCGCTTGCTGGTAAATGCCGTAATTGTAAGACCGGAATTTCATTACGCTACCCTATCGTAGAATTAGCAACCGCGTTGGGTTTTGTTACAATCGGTTATTTTTCCTCAACCTTGCAGGGGTCACCCTTGCAAGGTGTATATAGTGTCTTGACGCTTATTTATTTTTTGGTTGTATTCATAATTTTATTTGCGATATTTATTATCGACTTGGAAAACCAAATTATCCCCGACTCACTTGTATTCTCCGGTATTTTTATTGTTCTGTCCTATTCATTATTCATTATTCCTAATTCGTTATTTTCTATAATCTTTTCAGGTTTTCTTGCCGCGTCTTTTCTAATGTTGCTACATTTGATAACTAAAGGTAAGGGCATGGGACTTGGGGATGTAAAATTTGCAGTGCTTGGAGGAATTTTAATTAATTTAAAATTGCTTCCGATTTGGTTTCTTTTAGCTTTCTTGACAGGGGCGATTGCAGGCAGCATACTGATTTTACTGGGTCGGGCCAAGATGAAAAGTAAAATTGCTTTTGGACCTTTTCTGATTATCGGACTCGGACTGGCGGTGGTTTTTGGTAAAAACATAACACATTTTTTGGGCTTAATATGATACTTGCGAACAAAAAAATACACCTCGGTTTCACCTTGACTGAACTGATGGTTATATTTGCCATTATTGCCATTTTGGTTTTGGCCGCAGTTATGTCTTTTTCTTCCCAGCTTCATAAGGGCAATGATTCAAAACGCAAAGCCGACTTGAACTTAATTAAAATTGCCGTTGAAGAATATGAAAAAGACCACAATTGCTATCCTGATGCTGCACTTATGAACGTGTGCGGCACGGGTGCCGGTATTCCGATCCACCCTTACCTAACTGATGTGCCCTGTGATCCTGTAACGGGTAATGCCTATTTCTATGAGAATGATGGGGCATCTTGTCCGGTTTGGTTCCGCATTTATACTACTTTGCAATACACCAAAGACGCATCTGCCATTCCCGGCGTTGGACCAGGCGATACATATAATTTTTATATGTCCTCGGACAATGCCCCCAACTTTCCTAATGAAGGAAGTAATCTTTATGGATGCATAGAGGGTGTTTGTACAAATCTCGATAGGCCTAATACATGTTCAAGTACTTGGGATTTGCAAAATTGTAACGGCAGTTGCGGCCAGCCTATTTACAGTTGTAGCTTTTTATAATTAGTTAATGTCTAAATTAAAAATTTTTTCTAAATCAGAGGGGGTCTCACTGATTATTATCTTTAGTATCCTTATTATCGTGTCTGTCCCCAATTTTATTGCCAGTTTGCGACGTGCCCGGGATCAGGTCAGACGCGACGATTTGGGGTCCCTGGAACATTCACTGGATGAATATTATGCAGAACTGGGTGTTTTTCCCCCATCCTCCCCCGACGGCAGAATTATGGACTGCTTAAAACCCGGAGACAAGCCATATAAAGATAAAAAGGGACAATGGGTATTTAATCCGATTCCCTGCGACTGGGGAAAAGATGCATTTGTTAATTTGATAAGCGGTAAAGCGTATATGCCAGTTCTTCCCCGTGAGCCATACTGGCAAAAAGGAGTGTCCTATTGGTATTTAAGTGACGGAGCCCGATTTCAGGTGTTTGCGGCAATGGAGGGAAAATCTGAACCGGAAGTTGATGCAAAAATCATTGCTAAAAATCTTTATTGCGGCAACAGTGTTTGCAACGTCGGACGTTCCTACGGATGTGATATTCCTAAGACATTACAACAGTGTGAAGAAGAGGCAGCGCTTTTAAAAAAGTAGTATTATAAATATTAGATACTTGTCCATGAAACAAAATTCTAAATTGGGTTTTACTCTTGTTGAACTTCTTGTTGTCATCGCTATTTTGGGCATCCTTTCAACAATTGGTCTGGTTGTGTTTAGCAGTGCCCAAATGAGGGGCCGCGACACTCAAAGGAAATCTGACCTGAAACAAATCTCCAATGCTCTTGAAATATACTATAACGACTACGGTGTCTACCCAGCGTCTCTGAATGGTCAGGTAGCGGGTTGTCCGTCTACAACAAATACAGTGTGTTCCTGGGGCACAGGACAGTTTACCGACGGAAAAACAATTTACTTAAAGACGGTGCCAAAAGACCCTGCATCAACTTATAGATATTATTATCGTACTGTGACTGTTGGAGGGAGTGCAAATCAGGGATTTCAACTTTATGCCGGGCTTGAAAATTCACAAGACACAAGTGCTTGCATTGGGAACGATTGCGATACGCATACCGATTTACCCGCAGGTGTTACCTGTGCGGGTACTGTAGGCTGCAACTTTTCGATTACAAGCCCTAATACGACCGCGACTGCAAATTAGTGTCCGGTATAAATTTATTGTATTATTAATTAAGAATATGACTGCCAATAAAAAAAATCTGCTTGCTAGTCTGAAGGCTTTCACTCTGATCGAGCTCCTGGTAGTAGTTTCAATAATCGGAATTTTAGCTACTCTTGTGACCGCAAATCTGAACGCAGCCAGAAGCCGTTCCCGGGACGCGGTGAGAAAAGCTGACCTAAAGAATCTTCAAACAGCTCTTAGACTTTATTACAATGACAGCGGAGCCTATCCACCTCTTTCGACATCTATTCCCTGGAGTGCGGAATGGTCAACGTCCAGTAATGTTTATATGAGCAAAGTTCCCAATGATCCCCTTCCCGGCCAGGCCTATACTTACGCTCCGGATGCCGCCAATGACACTTTTACACTAACTGCCTGCCTTGAAAATAAAAGCGACGCCAAATGCGACAAAGATGCCAGCGGAAACATAATTGCCTGTTCCGGTGACTCAGGCTGCCGATATTCGGTAAAACCATAATATGAAGATTACAAAACGGGGATTTACATTGATAAGAACCATTCGGAAGAACCTTGTCAGTGTGAAAGCTTTCACACTGATTGAACTTTTGGTTGTTGTATCCATCATTGGTATTTTGGCAGCACTTGCAACAGTTTCTTTTACATCTACTCAAAAACAAGCCAGAGATATCGCAAGAAAGTCGGATTTGAAACAATATCAAAATGCACTGGAAGCTTACGCAAACAAAAATAACGGTTTATACCCCGCTTGGTTTTCGGGATCTGCAACAATGAGTATGTTGTGCTCTACATTGGGAATTACGGGCACTTGTCCAAACGATCCGAAATATGATGCGACTGATGGTGATCCGCCTCCATACAAATATCAAACGAACGGAACTACAAATGATCTTGCCGCTAAGGCCACTCGATATGTCTTATGGGCAAGGCTTGAAAACATCAATAGTACCTATTGGGTGGTTTGTTCTACCGGTCAGTCCGGAAAGATTAGTTCCTCTACAGTGTTCAGTACCGGAGGATGTCCGGCTGGATTAACACAATAAAATGAAAATTAAAAAACAGGGTTTTACACTGGTTGAGCTTTTAGTTGTAATTTCCATATTGGGAATTCTCATTGCCCTTTCGGTTTTCGGCATGCAGGGAGCAAGGGAAGCATCCCGTGACGGAAGGAGAAAGTCTGATTTGGAACAAATAAGAAGCGGACTTGAAATGTATAAAGCCGATTGCAACCAAGGCAAGTACCTGGTTAAAGCCACCGCAGGAACATTATCCAATTTGGTAGGAACAATAGCCACATGCGGGAATACAAATACCTATATTTCTCAGGTTCCCCTAGACCCCACCCCGACAAGCCGAAGTTATTTGTATTATTCGGCTGACGGCGTTACCTATCAACTTTGCGCTTCTCTTGAACAAGGTGGAACGACCGTTACCTGTGGTGCCACTTCTAATTGCGGAGGGTCGACGTGCAATTACAGGGTAACAAATCCATGAAAGGCTACACGCTCATGAAAGATTTTAATCGTACAGAGCGGGCTTACACACTCATTGAGATTCTGATTGTTTTAACGGTTATCGGGATTCTTTTTGGTGCCGGTTTCGTAGGATACCGAGACTTTTCCAGGCGTCAGGCTTTGGCAGGAGTCGTCAAACAACTTCAGGGAGACCTTCGTCTAGCTCAGCAAATGGCTCTTTCCGGAGAGAAGCCAAATACACTTGGCTGCGTATCAAACTCACTGGATGGCATCCGGTTTGAAGTAACCACTTCCCCCCCCTACATTTATAGATTGAAAGCGGCTTGCGGAAGCATCGTCAATTACCCCTTGATTAAGGAGTTTTCCTTTCCAAGTAATATTTCTTTAGACCTTACCGGTTTCTCTCCGAACCCGGTTTTATTTAAGGTTTTAGGTCAGGGAACAAATATACCGAGTGTCGGAAACGCCGTAATCACTCTTACTCAAGCAGAAACAGGCAATAAAGCTACAGTTACTATTACACCAGGAGGGTCGATCAAATGAATATGAAAACGGATACAGGACAATCACTTTTTGAGGTCGTTGTGGCAATTGCCATAACTGCATTGGTGATTACAGGCATAGTTTCGTTGACTACAAATTCGATTCAGAATTCATCCTTTTCCCGAGACAGCACTTTAGCATCAAATTATATAGTGCAGGCAAATGAATGGTTAAGGCAAGAAAGAGACGGTGACCTTAATGTGTTTATTGCGCATACAGTAACCGGAGTATGGTGTTTCAGAGAACTTACCTGGACCCTTCCCAGAGCTTGTGGGGCCAGCGATTATGTAACAGGGACAAAATTTACACGCCAGGTTGATTTTCAAACAACTTCACCAAATCTTGTGCAGGTTGACGTAACCGTCACTTGGAGTGATTCAAAAGGAATACATGAGTCATTGGGTTCAACAAATTTATCAATAAAATAATTTAGATATGAAAAAAAACTTTCATAGGGAAAGGTTTACTGGGGGCTTGAGCCTGATTGAAATATTAGTGGTTGTTACAATTTTTGCCATTTTGGGAGTAATTGTCTCGAGCTCTCTGATGCTGACCCTGCGTGGTGCCAAAAAAACCGAGTCTTTGATGAAGGTCAGGGAAAATCTTAATTATTCACTGGCTGTTATTGAAAGGAATATTAGGAGTGCCGGTATGATTACTGATTGCACAAACTCCGATACAAAAAAAATTGCCTACTTGGATCAGAATAAAACTTCCACGTCATTTTCCTGTGTGAATACCGGCGGTACCGATTCTTATATTGCCTCAGGATCCGCAAGACTTACCTCGGATTCAATAAAAATTGTCAGCTGCTCATTCACCTGTGCCCATCCGGACTTGTCAAATCCTCCATCCATAACCATTGACCTTACGGTTCAGGATGCTGTCGGCACCGGCACAGAGAACTCTATTGTTAGCGCGAAATCCCAAATTTACTTGAGGAACTACTAGCCGCTTATTTAAAATTGCAATTGTAGTGCCCAATTGTTAAACTAAGATGTAATGCAAAGAAGCAGTTTTAGGCAAACTTTTTTCTACGAATCCGGGCAGGCGTTGGTTTTGGTGCTTCTGTCTCTCTCCGTTGTTTTAACAATAGTTCTTTTTATTTTATCCCGTTCAATAACGGATATTTCCATCTCGACCGAGCAGGCAGATTCGGTTCGTGCTTTTTCGGCTGCCGAAGCCGGAATAGAAAGAGCACTAATTACAGGAAGCGGCTATAGCGATGTTTCAATCGGTAATGCTTCGTACTCGGTTGATGTTTCAGATTATTCTGAGGGCCAAAATACGTTTAATTACCCGTCGAAGCTCCTGTCGGGCAATTCAATGACAAATTGGTTTGTTTCTCATAATGCGCTGGGAAACATGTTTTGCGGGGCAGGCTATCCATGTTTTACGGGGAATACTCTAAAAGTTTGTTGGGGAAATGAAGGAACATCCAAAAGTACAGCAACAACTCCAGCAATCGAGATAAGCGTCTATTATGAAAACCCTGTCGGATCTCTTGCTAATGTAAAGCTTGCCAGGGCGGTATATGACCCCAACGACGCAAGAAGAGCATCAAACTCTTTTGCAATGCCCGATCCGGGTATCTGCCAGATTGGTGGAGTCAATTATGCATTTCAAAAAACATTGTATTTTTCAGATCTTAATATCCCATCAACCACTTACAACACTCAAAACGGCCTTCTTTTTGCGAAAGTCAGAATGTTATATAACAATACAGGTATCGGCCATATAGTCGGGACGAGTGTAGCTTTTGCGGGAAACACCACACTACCTTCTCAGGGGTTGGAGATTATTTCTACGGGAAGTTCCGGGGCTACCGGCAGTGAAAGTAACCGCAGGGTAAATGTTTTTCGGGGTTGGTCTGAGTTTCCTTTCAGCGGACTCTCTATATTTAGTCCTTACGGTCTCGTTAAGTAATAATCTTCTTTATTAACCTTGACGCAAGGTATCATTTATTGTTAAATGAATTGTGTAGACTGATTGTGTTTAAACTGCCACATGATTGGAATTAACATAGGGAGTAAAACCATAAAAGTTGTTGAATTAGAAAAAAACGGAGCTTCATTTTCTCTGGTTGCCTCTGGAGTTGTCGGTTATTCAGGTACCACTGTGGATAAGATGTCGGAGGAAAAGGAAATGGCATCAATTGCTCAGATAATCAAAAAATTGTGTGTTGAGGCAAAGATTTCATCAAAAGAAGTTGTAGTCTCGGTGCCCGAGCCGCTTGTGTTTACACGCACAATAAAATTTCCATCACTGACCGATAGCGAAATAGCCTCAGCTATCAAGTGGGAGGCGGAGCAATATATACCAATTCCCGTAAATGAGGCAATTATTCAACATGCTATCCTGAAAAGAAGTGACACGGCGGGCCCCGACGGCGGTGTAATAGTACTTTTGGTTGCTGCTCCCAGGATAATCGTTGAGAAGTATGTCAAGGTTATCCACATGGCCGGTCTTATTCCCGTTGCTGTTGAAACGGAACTGATAGCCCTTTCCAGGGCGCTTTCCCCGATTGATAAAACAGTGCTTCTGATTGATCTTGGGGGTTCATCTACAAATATAGCAATTGTGAATCACGGACTTTTATCCTTCTCCAGATCACTACCTGTTGCAGGTGATGCTTTTACCCGTGCGGTTTCCCAGAATCTTCAAATAACTCCCCAGCAGGCAGAAGAATATAAAAAAGCTTATGGATTGTCTCCCAACCAGCTTGAAGGAAAAATTAAAAACGCACTCGACTCTGTGGTTCGTTTGGTTGTGGATGAAATTAAAAAAGCCGTTAACTACTACTTAACAGATGAAAAAGGTGAAATGCCTACAACCCTTGTTATGTCAGGTGGATCCAGCGGCATGCCTGATATGATTTCTGCTCTGTCAAAAACGGTTGGTATGGAAGTTCTGGTTGGTAACCCCTTTATGCATATTCAAATCGATTCCGGATCCGTTCAAAAACTGGCATCGTTTGCCCCTCTTTATGGCGTTGCGGTTGGGCTTGCAATGCGTGAATAAAATATGCCGGAAAATCTTAACCTAAACCTTTTGCCGCAAAACCTTCAAGTCAGTAAAGGTCTCGGCAAACTTCTTAAAACAGCCAAAGCACTCGGAGTTATTTTGGTGGTCGCTTTCGTTGTTTTTTGTTTAGGAATTCTCGCCCTTTTTATTGTTAATAAAACGACACTTACAAACACTCAGGCTGGTGTTGACCAGCTTAAGACCCAAGTTAAGGCTCAAGAGACAAGTGAACAGCAATTAATCTTACTCAAAGACAGACTTGCCAAAATAGCATCTATCAAATCTACCCCCAATGCCTCAAAGAGTATAACAAATGTTGACTCGCTTTTTGCAAACGTTTCTTCCGCATCGACCATGAATGAGGCAAATATTACTTCGTCCAAAATGGACATATCTCTGATTATCAGATCCAATGAGGATTTAACCAGTTTTATTCAAAACATCAAGAGTACCAAGCTGTTTAATACGATAAATCTTCCATCTTTCACTTACAGCGCGAATAACGGTTATTCCATTGCGGTAAGTTTGACCAATAAATAATTATGTCGGAAAACGATAAAGAAATACTAAAATCGACGGCTCCGCTTATTATAGTAATAATACTTTTTGTTATTGTTGGTAAATTTGGGATATCTCAAGTAATAGATTTACGGGCAAGAATTAATGATGCAAAAAAAACTCAATCCACGTTGTCGGAGAAACTGAAAATTCTCAAGTCGTTATCTCAGACGACAGTATCCAGCGCAGATTCGGTTACGTTTGCTCTTCCAAAGTCTAATCCATCGTTGCAAACGATCTCTCAATTAAAACTTTTGGCCAGTAACAATTTATTAGTATTAAGTGATATAAGAGCTTCCATAGCAGGCGGTGATTCTTCAAATCTTTCGTCCGTAACCACCTCATTTAATGTCACCGGTCCCAGGGAACAAATAATTTCTTTCATAAAAAGTATAGATGGTATTGCTCCGATCACTTTGGTTGATAAAATGCAGTTGAGCGAGGATAAAGGGATGAATATTGCAAATATTTCAACAAGAACTTATTGGGCGGAATTTCCTTCAACCATCCCGACCGTAACACAATCCGTTACAGATTTAACTGTTTCTGAAAAAGATTTGCTAACGCAGATAGGTAATTTAATTTTTCCTTCTTTTGGTGAGACTGTTACTGCAACCGGAAGTGCCCTCAATCCAAATCCTTTTGGTCAATAAAAATAAATAATAAGAAGAAGAAGTTATTCTACGTTTAGCGTAACTGCGGTTTTTTCCAATGTAGCCCGTACTTTTAATACGTTTCTGAGGGACTTGATCATGCGTCCGCCTTTACCGATGATAAGACCCATATTTTCCGGCGCGGACTTTATTGTGTAGGAAACTCTGCTTCCGTCCTGTTCTTCGATTATCTCGAACTTCTCTTCACCGAGAACTCCTTTTAGTAAATACTCTAATAGTTCTTTCATGAAATTATTTATTTCAAAAGCTTTTTAACAGACTGGCTTACCTGAGCACCCTTACCGATCCACTCGGTAACCTTCTCAGTATCGATTGTCTTGAGTTTTTTAATCGGATTCCATGTTCCGATATAATCTATTACTCCACCTGTGGTTTTCTTTCTATCATCAACCACAACAACCCTGTAAAAAGGAGCCTTTTTCCTACCAAATCTTGAAAGACGAATAGTAACCATATGGGGCTTATTGTACCTTTTTTGTGAGTACCTGTCTAGCGGCTTCCTGCTCGGCACTGCTTTTACTTTTTCCCTCTCCCTTTCCCCAGGACGCGCCGTTGACCAAAACTTCGATGATAAACTTTTTATTGTGATCCGGTCCTGATTCTTCGACGACATGGTATTTAGGGGCCGCAAATCCCTTTGCCTGAACCGTTTCCTGAAGTCTGCTCTTGAAATCTTTAAGCGGTTTGCTCGCTTTTTCTTTGGTATCAATCAAAATATTTTCCTGTATGAATTCTTCGGCGGCTCCTATTCCCCGATCAAAAAAGATAGCTCCTATTACTGCCTCAATGGTGTCGGCAAGAAGGGATGAGTTTTCCCTTCCTCCCCCATCCTCCTCACCTTTTGAGAGGAAAAGCGCATGTCCAAGTTCAAGTCTATCGGCAATTTCGGCCAGAGCGCGGGTATTTACGAGATTGGCTCTTAATGCCGTGAGATATCCCTCTTCTTTATCGGGGAAATTGTCGTAAATTTCTTTTGATACAATATATTCAAGTATTGCATCACCCAAGAACTCCATTCTTTCATTGGATTCCCTGACTCCTTTGTGTTCATTTACCCAAGACCTGTGTGTTAAGGCCTGGTCAAACAAATCCTTGTTTGTAAAAGTGTTTCTAAGTAAATCTATTTTTTTCATTGGTGAATTGTAAGCGCGTCGATAAGTTCGGAAAATGTTTCGATTTCGCTAAAATCAAGACTCGCGGTATCAAAGTTCATTTTTACTAATATCTCAATAAAATCGGTTAAATCCGTGGGTTTCATATGAAGATCCTCAGTTAATGAAAAATCATCTTCAACGTCCTCCGGTTCAATGCCGAGGAAATCCGCAAGCGCGTTTTTAACAGACTCCTTAATGTCGTTGTATTCCCTATTCATTTTTGGAAGGCCCCTCTTTGTATATTGTACCGAGTACACCGTTAATAAATGAAGAGGATGATTCACTGCCAAATTCCTTTGCCAACTCTACAGCCTCATCAATAACTACCTTTGGGGGCGTATCTTCATTCTCGAGTTCATAAATTGCCAGCCAAAGAACAGCAAGATCGATTTTGTTGAGTTTATCAATAGGCCATTGGGGTGCTGCACGATTAATCAGTTTATTTATTTTGTTTTTCTGTTTGAGAATATTTTGAACCAGTTCCGGATGATTTGGTTGGGTGGTGTATGTTTCTGCAAAAAGAATTTTGATTGCCTCCCGCCTTCGAAGGTGTCTGGGGTCAGTTGCGGTCTTCATTTTTATTTAGCTTTTTTATCTGCTCCATAGAGTCCACAGTAAGGACAGGCACGATGGGATTCTTTAAGTTTGCCGCAATTTGCGCACTTAACAAGGTTTCCCAGAGATATTTTTGGCTGACCCCCTCTCCTGATATTTGAACGGGATCTTGTGTGCTTTCTTTTAGGTAACGGTGTCATAGACGCTCAATTATAGATGATAAATAGTAATTTCTCAATTAGAGATATCTTCTTTTATTTTAGACTTAAAAACTTTGAATTTGGCAGGGTCCTCTATAATCTCCTCGGCCGCATCTTTAGCGTTTTTTATAAGTTCATAATTGTTCCAGCCGGCAATTTTAAGCTCAGGAAAACCGCTTTGAGCTGTTCCGAATATTTCTCCCGGTCCTCTTAGTTTTAAATCAAGCTCAGACAGTTCAAATCCGGAGTGGGTCTTTTCCATCGCTTTTAACCGCGTGTAAGCCCTTCCAGAGTGAAAATTGCTGAAAAGTAGGCAATATGACTTCGCTCTTCCCCTACCCACCCTACCTCTGAGCTGGTGAAGCTGAGCCAAGCCGAAGCGTTCGGCAGCCTCAATAACCATAACGGAAGCATTTGGAATATCAATTCCGACCTCAACTACCGGGGTAGTCACCAAAATATCTATTTTGCCCTTTTTAAAATCTTCCAGCACATTATCCTTTTCAGAAGGCTTCAATCTTCCATGGAGAAGACCAAGTCTAAGATTAGAGAATATGGATTGTAGATTAATAAATTCAGAAGTTACTGATTTTACGTCGGCTAAAGTTTCAGCATCGGAGTCTTCAATTAGAGGGCAAACAATAAAGGCTTGAGACTTGAGGTTTGAAACTTGAGACCTGATCCAATCATAAGCCCTATTTCTTTTTTGTTCCGCTATGACCCAGGTGGTAACTTTAAGTCTGCCGGGCGGCATGTCGGTAAGAACCGACAAATCCATATCCCCATAAGCGGCCAGAGCCACAGTTCTTGGAATTGGAGTTGCTGTCATGGTTAAGACATGGGGTGTCCCTGATTTTTTGATAAGGTGTTTCCGCTGCTCTACCCCAAATCTGTGCTGCTCATCAATTACAACTATACCAACTTTGTCAAAATTTATTTTACCGTTTATTAGAGAATGAGTTCCGATAAAAATGTCATTTCTGCCGAGATCTCCCTTTTTTATATCTGAGGTGATTAGCGATACTCTGACAGAGAATTTAGAGAAAAGTGCCTTAAATGTTTTGTAGTGCTGGGAGGCAAGTATTTGCGTAGGTGCCATAATTACCGTTTGATATCCGTTTGTGAAAGCAGCAAAGGCAGCAACAGCCGCAACAACCGTTTTCCCGCTTCCGACGTCTCCTTCGAGAAGTCTGTTCATGGGAATTTCACTTTTAAGATTTTTCAGAATCTCGTCGATAGCTTTCTTTTGAGAACTTGTTAGATCAAATGAGATACTTTTAATAAATGACTCGATCAGTTTTTGGTCGATAGTGATTTTATTGGCAACTTTATTTTTCTTCCAGCTAAGTTTTCTTATTTGACTTCTAAGTTCCAGATTTAAAAGTTCGTTAAAAGCCAATCTCCTGCGCCCTGTCTCTGCTTCTTCAAAACTTTCCGGAAAGTGAATAAATTTAATAGCTTTTTTGAAGTCTACCAGTTTAAATTTATCTAAAATATTTTGGGGTAAAAATTCCGTGATGGCAGACTCAACATACGCTTCTTTAATTTTTCTTCTAATCCACTTTGAGGAAAGTCCAGCCGTCTCGGGATAAATAGGCACAATACGACCGGTGTGGGTTGTGGGGCCATCCTCCTCTACCATAAGTTCATAATCGGGGGATGTCAGACAAAGCTTTCTTCCGAAAAATCCAACTTTGCCTGAGAGTGACACGAGACGTCCAGGGTAAAGCGTTTTGACAAGAAAGGGTTGGTTAAACCAAAGCACTGTAATTTTTCCCGTTGAATCTTCAACCGACCCTATCTGCATTTTAAGCCCCCTTTTGGAATAAATGTTTTTTAGAGAAACTATTTTGGCATGTATTGTGGCTGTTTCGTCGGGATGAAGTTCTGAAATTGTAGTAACGAGTGAGTAATCCAGGTATCTTGTCGGGACGTGGTAAAAAAGATTTTCAAGTGTAGCTATCCCCAATTTTTCAAATTTCTTTTCAAAAATTGGCCCTATTTTTGGCAACTCTGTAACTGGAGAAGTTAAATCCATTTAGATTAACGGGCGTAAAGGATATACGGCAATACTCCTCCCAAAAGGAGAGCAATGCCCGAGATGATTGTTATTATTACAAATATTTTTTTACCTTTTTTGGAAATCATATTATTTTGCTTTAAGGTTACTTTGCCTTTAGGAATGTTCTGCTACCGACCTTTATTTCGTCTCCGGATTTAACTTGGTATGATGAATCGGAAACTGTCTTTCCGTTAATATCAACTGCATTTTGCTTAATTAGACGCTTAGCCTCACTAATACTACCAAGTGAAGTAAAAGGTGCAATAGTTATCGCCAAAGAGTCACCGGACGCGACCTTGATATCAAAAGTGGGTCTTTTTTCCTGAAAAGTCTCTTTAAAGTTCTTTTCTGCTTTCTCTGCTGTTTCTTTGCTGTGAAATTCCGTAACCAGAGCTACTCCAAGTTCTTTTTTAAGATTAAGCGGATTCTCACCGTCTTTTAGTCTCTTTTCGACTTCCTTGATCTTCTCATCGGGTGTACGTGTCGCATTTATAAAATACTGGAGTATAAGGTTATCATGTAGAGACATTACTTTCCCAAACATTTCACCGGGAGAATCTGAAATCCAGATTGCATTTCCCCAACTTTTACTCATCTTTCTTCCGTCAGTGCCTTCAAGATATCCTGTTACAAGCACAAAGGAGTCCTTGGTTCTCATGTCTTTCTGCAATGTACGTCCTGCCTGCATATTAAATGTTTGATCAGCTCCGCCGATCTGTATGTCTGTATTCATAAAATAACTGTCATAGCCCTGCATTACCGGGTATAAAAATTCATGAAGTCCGACTTTTGTTCCTGCATTTAGTCTTTTTTTGATGAGCTCTCTCCCGACGAAATCTCCGACAGAAAAATGCTGACAAAGTTTAACAACATCCGCAAAACCTAATTTTTTGAGCCACTCGCTATTAAATTTGACTTCAACTTTGGAAAAGTCGAGGATCTTACTTGCCTGTTCCTTGTATGTTTTAAAATTTTCCTGAATCTCGTCATATGTTAATATCGGTCTTTCACTTTCCTTATCCGAAGAGTCGCCTATAAGGGCAGTAAAATCTCCGATCAGAAAAGTCACCTTATGTCCAAGCTCAACGAATTCCTGAAGTTTTCTTAAAGGAACGCCATGGCCGATGTGTATTTTTGTTGCAGTAGGATCGATTCCCAGATAAATATTTAATTTATTTCCGGATCGCAAAAGCTTTTCCAGCTCAGCTTTCCCCGGAATAATATTAGTCACTCCCCTGCTTAACACTTCTTCAATTTTGTCCATATATTGATTCTAAATCTTTGCGCCGACCTTATCAATAAACATCCTAATCCCTTTATAAAATTTAATACAGGAAATAATACTCACCCATTCGTTTTCGGAATGCATTTCGCCTGCAATTGGCTTCATCATGAGAATCGGAATGTTATATTCTGAAAAATGTCTGGAATCCGAAGCCCCATATGTCTCTTTTATTAATATTTTTCTTTTGTAGGCACTTTCCATAGCGGATATAAATTTCTTAACAATTGGCAAGTTCTCATTTGTGAATGTTGGCATACCGACAGATGCTGTTGAAATAGTCATATCACCACCCACACCTTTAGTTAGGGACTTGACTTCCTCAACTATTCTGTCCGGGGAATCTGTTTCAGGATATCTGAAATCCAGTTTAAGTACAGCCATATTACAAACTTGATTAATTGAAGTTCCGCCTTGAATGGAACCCATATTCATTGTCGTATTCCAATTGGGTGTTAAATTATTCTTTCCATATCTCTTTAATAATTCATTAGATATGTTGACCAATGGCGCGATGGCATTAAATCCTGCCCATGGACGGCTAGCGTGAGCGGTTTTACCCTTGGACTCAATGACAACTTGGCAGACACCCTTACTTTTATTAACGAAGTTTAATTCACTTCCTCCATCGGGGACGATTAGACATTTTGGTCTAAACTTCAAACTATTTGCCAAATAAGCCCCGCCCTCATAACCGCCAGTTTCTTCATCAGTTGTTATGGCAAGAGAAAATTGAATTTCGGATTTGAGAGATTCTTTTAATAGTTCTATCCCAAGTGGTATTGAAAATTTCATGTCACTGGTTCCGCGGCCGTAGATTTTATCTCCCAAAACATTTGATTTAAATTGGTCGGGCCTTCCCGAAACCACATCCATGTGGACCAGATATCCGATATCAGGAGAAAGGCCTTTAGAACTACCGGCAATTAAAATTTCAGCATCTTTATTTACAACCCTCTTTATAAATGCTTTTTTAGGCAAAATGCTTTCAACATAATCCAAAGCCCTGGAATTTTCTTCAACATTTCCGGTTACAGTTTCAAAAGCTACTAATTTATTAAGCTGATCTATAAAAGTTTGTTTGTTCATAAAAAAACCTCCTTACGGAGGTTGTTGCTGTTTAGTTTCTGTTAAGCCACTAAATAGTCGCTCCGCTTGAAAGGAGGTCAAAATAGTGCCAATAAGAACTAATATCCATATGAAGTATTGTAGATCAAATTAATTGAATGTCAAATTTGTTTGTTCTTTCACAAGTTGCTAGAATAGGTACTATGTGGAGGGATAGGGCTAGACATGCAACCTGGAGAGATAGGAGAAAATATGGCCAGTCACTAAGCAGAAGCAGACAGTTGGTTAAATGGGCAAAAATAGCTTTCTTTGGGGCTATCGGCTTTTTCATTTTTCTTTTATTTATCCTTCCTGTTCTGGCCTTTAATCTCCCCTCTCCAGACAAAATTGTGAGAACACAGGGCTTTTCTACCAAGATTTTGGACCGGAACGGCAGTCTCCTTTATGATGTTTATGCTAATCAAAATAGAACCCCCGTAGAGCTTCCAGATATCCCTTTATATTTGAGACAGGCAACTATTTCGATTGAGGATAAAAATTTTTATAAACACCAGGGTTTTGACTCGATCGGAATTTTACGGGGTTTCTTGCGTATTTTCACAAAAGGCAGAGCGGCGGGAGGTTCTACTCTAACCCAACAGCTTGTTAAAAATGTGCTTCTGACAAACGATAGAACCGTTGTCAGGAAAATTAAAGAGTTTGTTTTGGCAATTCAGATTGAGAAAAAATACTCAAAAGATCAGATACTTCAAATGTATTTAAATGAGGCTCCCTATGGAGGAACTTCCTGGGGAGTTGGTGCTGCTGCCCAGACTTATTTCGGGAAAGATGTTGTAGACCTGAACCTTATCGAAAGTGCAATCCTTGCCGGAATGCCGCAAGCACCATCGGCTTATTCACCCTACTCTTCGACTCCAACAGCTTACATTCAGCGTACAAAAGATGTTTTAAGAAGGATGAAGGAAGATGGTTATATAACCAAAGACCAGGAAGTGGCTGCCGGTGCAGAGCTCTCTGGTTTTCAGTTCCAATCCAAAGGAACAAGCCTTAACGCACCGCATTTTGTTCAATATGTTCAAAAGATTTTGGAGGATACCTATGGCCAGGCGGCTGTTGAACAAGGAGGTTTAACGGTGACGACGACATTGGATCTTGAACTTCAAGATAAAGCCCAGCAAATTGTTACAGATGAGATTGCAAAAGTAGAAAAACAGCACATTACAAACGGTGCGGCAGTGGTTCTTAACCCCAATACGGGAGAAATTTTGAGCATGGTTGGATCAAAGAATTTCTTTGCAGACGACTATGACGGACAGGTAAACGTTACCACATCTCTTCGTCAGCCCGGAAGTTCATTCAAGCCTTTTACCTATGTTACCGCGTTTAAGCAGGGTTATGGCCCCGCCACTCTTTTGATGGATGTTCCTACAACTTTTCCGGGTGGAGTAGGACAGCCGGATTATAAACCTGTAAATTATGACGGCAAATATATTGGGCCAATTCAGGTTCGCTATGCTCTGGCGAACTCCAGAAACGTCCCTGCCGTTAAAATGCTTGCCATGGTTGGGATTAAAAATGTTCTACAAACTGCAACGGATTTGGGACTTACAACTCTTCCTCCGACGGCAGATACTCTAAAAAGAGTAGGTCTTTCATTAACTTTGGGTGGAGGCGAGGTGAGACTTATTGACATGACATCTGCTTACTCTGCATTTGTAAATAAAGGCTACAGAGTAGAGCCGGTAGCAATTCTTAAAGTTACCGATGTAAAAGGAAAAGTTTTAGAAAATAACACCCCTCAAAAAGGTAAACAGGTTTTGACAGAGGGACAGGCCTTTTTAATTAATAACATACTTTCCGACAATGATGCTAGAAAAGACACTTTTGGCGTCAACTCTTATTTAAATATTGCCAACGTGATGGCTAAGACCGGAACCACAAATGACAAAAAGGACAACTGGACAATAGGTGGAAACGAAAACGCCATGGTTGGAGTTTGGGTTGGAAATAATGACAACACTTCGATGTTGAATGTTGCCTCGGGAGTTTCCGGTGCATCCCCAATTTGGCACAACATTACTGTTCAGGCCTTAAAGGGAAAATCAACTGTTAGTTTCCAACCTCCTTCTGATGTATCTCAGGTTTCTGTCGATAGAGTATCCGGTTATGGTGCACACGATAATTTTCCGGCTCGCTCGGAATATTTTATAAAAGGAACTGAACCAACCGTGGCGGATCCGATTCACGTATTTTTGAAAGTTTGTAAAAGCGATGGAAAACTGGCAACGCCAAGCGATATAGCCGGCGGGAATTTTGATTCCAAGGAATATTATCAATTTAAAGAGGAAGATCCTACAGCCGGAACAGGTGGAACAAATCGATGGCAGGAAGGAATCCTTAATTGGTTAAATACCCAGAGCGATCCGAAATATCACCCCCCGACTGATTATTGTGAAACAGGTAATCCTCTTAGTGTTGAGTATACTAATCCCCACGATCATGATTCTAATCTTTCTACGGGGGAGATGAATGTCACTTTTACCGCCAACTCTAATTCGGCCATAACTCAAGTTGATTTGAAATTAAACGGCAATAAAATTTGCACCTTTAACAACGGAGCAAACAACTATTCTTGTAAAGTGAACTTTCCTTCTAACGGGATTTATACGATTGAAGCTGTTGCAATGGATGCTGCCAATCACCAATCGAATAGAACCATAACAGTTGGAGTTGGACAATCGTGGGAAGCCAGCCCGACACCTTCGCCTAGTCCTTAAGACTGGTTCCAAACTTGGATTTTAATAAAGTGAGAATCCTGTCTCTTATACTTTTGACATCGGCGTCAGTTAAATTCTTACTGCTGTCCTGATACCAAACTCTAAAAGTATAGGAATCTTTATAAATATCTTTCAGTTCTAGATTTTTAATCTTTGATTCTGAATTTTTAATCGCTTTCATTACTTCCCCAACTCTCGTTTTTGGAGGAAGAACCAGCGTAATATCCTCTATTTGTGGAGGATTCAGCGGAATCGATGAAAACAGTTTTGTATAGGAAAGCTTTTCCAGAGTTTCCATATCCATTTCAAAGCAATAAACTTTTCCGGAAATTTCCATTGCAGATAGAACTATGGGACTTATTTCTCCAAATTCACCGATGATATGAGAACTGCTTTTAATTACTCCCGCAACGGATTGATGTAAGTACTTTTTATTAACTTCAAATTCAATAGAATAATTCTCAATGTTCAATTTCGAAAGAATTATGTCTATGGCAGTTTTAAAATCCCGGAAATTTTTCCCGGTAGAAATACCTGCGACTCTGTATTTTTCGTTTGCCCCCCTTGATGTCTTTAAATAAACTTTGTCTATCTCAAAAAGCTTTAAAACGTCTAGGGGGTTTAACTTAATATTGGTGACCAAGCTGGGAATAAGCGAGACTCTCAAATACTCATACTCCAAACTTACGGGATTGATGAGTTTGAAATAATCCTTGGGATCGGTCTCAAACTTATCAACCAAAGCTTTTGAAACGAGTGATAAATTTTTTGCTTCCGAGTAGCCGCAAGAAACCAGAAGGTCTTTAATTTTAAGAATCAGGCTGTCATCAAAAAAGTAAGGAATTTTTTCTTCCGTAACCTGACCAACAGGAAGAGTTGTTGGGAACTTATTGTATCCGTAAAGTCTGGCAACCTCTTCCGCCAGATCTTCCTCAATTTTTATATCTCCCCGGTAAGTTGGAACAGTGCAGACAACCCCGTCTTTAATTTTTTTAGGGTATAGATTAAGGGATGATAGAATTTTGAGAATTTCACTCTCCGGAATTTCAATTCCCAGTATTCTTTTAAGTTTATCGAATGTTAAATTAATATTTTTTGGTTCAAACTTTTCTTTTTTGAAATCAATAACCTTTGAAGCAATCTCTCCGCCGGCAAGTTCAAGAATCAGACCTACAGCTCTTTTTAAACTGTTAACAGTACCACCTTTGTCCGGACCCCTTTCATAAATTGCGGAAGCATCGCTCCTAAGACCCATTGCAATAGAAGCTCTTCTGACAAGAACAGGGTTATCGATAGTTACATGCAGAAGAACGTTTTTAGTTGAATTTTTAATTCCCGAATTTTGTCCGCCTTTGATTCCGGCTAAATCGATTATCCTTTCGGCATCTTTAATTATCATCGCCCCCTCCGGGAGTTTGTAGCTCTCTCCGTCAACAGAAGTGAAACTCTCTCCCCCACCAGCCTTTTCGAGTGTCATTATTTGTCCGCTTATTTCATCGTAATCGAAAGCGTGCATCGGAATACCCAGCTCGTACATAACGTAGTTGGTGATATCAATGATGTTATTGATAGGCGAATGACCCATTGAAGTAATTCTTTCCTGGAGCCATTTTGGTGAAGGCTTGATTGTTACATCCTTTATTACAACAGCACTCCAGCGTTCAAATAAATCAAAATTAGGAATCAAATCAATCGGGAAGTTAGCTGTTGCTGCTGGAATCTCTTTAATTTTAAGTTCTTTAATTTTAATTCCCTGTATAGCAGCTACTTCCCTGGCGACCCCGAGTATACTCATCCAGTCGGGCCTATTGGCAGTGACTTCAACGTCCAGTATTACCTCATCGCCAACTTTTTTGGTTGCTTCGCAGGTCAGACCCGCTTCGGTCATTTTCCACATAAGATCCTTCAAAGGTAGTTTTATTTCTACATATTCTTTAAGCCAGGAAAGTGGAATTAACATATTTTAAATTTAGAATTGACTCAGGATTCGCATATCCGGAGTTGTCAAAGTCCTTAGATCTTTTATTTGATAGCGCAGGTTTACAATTCTGGAAAGTCCTATCGCGAAAGCAAACCCATTCCATTTTGCGGCATCAATACCGGCATTTTTAAGAACATTTGGGTGAATCATTCCGGCTGGCATTATTTCACTCCAACCGGTGTTTTTGCAAAAAGAACAGCCCTTTCCTTTGCAAATAGTGCACTGCATATAGGTGTCAACTCCAGGCTCAACAAAGGGAAAATTGGTTGTGGCAAAACGGGTTTTTATTTCTTTTCCAAAAAGTTCTTTTAAAACATAGTTGATAGTTCCGAAAAGATCCGTCAGATGAATATTTTTATCGACAACAAATCCCTCAACCTGCCAAAACTCAAATCCATGAGAAGCATCGACCTGTTCATATCTGAAATTTCTCCCGGGGGCCAAAACTCTAAACGGAGGCTTCATTTTCTCCATTACCCTGCCCTGCATTGCCGACGTTTGAGTCCTTAAAATTGTCTCTGAAGGTTTGAGATCGGTTCCCTTGGTGTCTACATAAAAAGTCATCTGGGTATCGCGGGAGGGATGATCCTTGGGGATATTTAAAGCTTCAAAGTTGAAATAATCCGATTCAATTTCCGGCCCGTCTGCAACCTGATAACCCAGGAAGTTGAATATTTGCTTTACTTCTTTGAGTACTTTAGTCAAAGGATGAAGATGTCCGAGATCGAGTTTTGAACCCGGCATGGTTAAATCAAACCAATCACGCTTTTCCGAAATGCTTTTGATCATCTCCTGTTTTTTATCAGATATGAGCCTTTCCAGTGTGTTTTTACTTTCATTAAGAGTAATACCAAACTCTTTTCTTTTTTCGGAAGGGGTATCTGTAATTTTTTTAACAAGAAGCGTGAACTTTCCACTCCGTCCCAAATAGGCCACTCTTATTTCCTCGAGATCGGCGGTATTTTCGACAGAGGAAATTTGTGCAATTGCCTCGTTTCTTAAATTGATTAATTCTTCCTGCATATATTTGATTTTACACTAAAAAAGCCTCCCTTTTTAGGAGGCCTAAACAAATGGCAACAACCTCCTAAGATTACTTAGAGGTAAAGCCAGCTTCTTTGACTATCTTTTTGAATGTTTCTGCATCTTTTGAAGCAATATCGCTTAAAATTTTTCTGTCAATTTCAATCTTTTCTTTTTTGAGACCTGCAATAAACCTACTGTAAGAAATTCCCTGTGCTTTTACTGCAGCGCTTACTCTGGTGATCCAGAGCGTTCTAAGGTTTCTTTTCCTAAGTTTTCTTCCATGATAGGCGTAAGACCCGGCATGAACCAAGGCCTCTTTGGCGGTTTGAATTCTGCTGCCTCTTGCCTGCTTATAGCCCTTTGCCCGGGCTAACATTTTTCTGTGTCTTATAGCGGAAACTGATTTAACTCTCATAATATTTTATTTACTTTACTTGATAACAAGCTTGGCTTATTTAGTTGTCTTTTTTGATTTTCCTCTGACTTTCTTTCCAACCGCTTTCAAAATTTTCTTAGCATAATAACCTTTAAGCTCAACAACTCTTTTAAGATTTCTGAGTTGCTTACTGCTCTTGCTGCTTTTAAGGTGTCGTCTAAAACCCTGACGACGCATTACTTTTCCGGTCTTAGTAACCTTAAATCTATTTGTTATCGATTTTCGAACTTTCCTTTTTGGCATTGTTTTTGGCGGTTACGCCTTTATTTGTTACCGGAGAAATTACTGTTACTAAATATTTCCCCAGGAACTTTGGTTCCATGTCGGTGATAATTGTATCACCAAATACACCTTTAATCTTTCCTATAAGGTCATAACCTGTATGTTTGACCCTCATTTGCGGTCCTTTGAAAACAACTACTACCCTGACTTTATTTTTATCCGCAAAAAATTCTTTTATCCTTCCGATTCTTACGTTAAAGTCATTTTCGGCTATAAACGGACTGAAACGTATTTCTTTAACTTCCCCACCCTTAACCTTTTTAGCTTGAGCTCTTGCCTTTTTCTCTTCCGCGTATTTGAACTTTCCAAAGTCTACTATCTTGCCTACAGGCGGCGTAGCATTTGGCGCTATCTCGACAAGTGTCAGGTTAGCCTCTTTGGCTTTCTTAACGGCCTCGTCCTTTGTCAAAACTCCAATTAGCTTTCCTTCGGAATCAATAACCCTGAGAGAGGGAGCTCTAATCTGATAATCTGTTCGCCAAAAAAGGTTCTGTTTTCCCAACTTCTTGATTATATGTGAATTGTAGCTAAAAAATGAGTTTTTTTCAATAGTGAATGCGAGTGAGTTAATTAGTAATCTTTTCGTCGATTTCTTTTCTCAAGGCTTTAATAAATTCTTCCAAATCCTTTGACCCTAAATCTTCCCCGTTTCTTTTCCTTACGGCAACCTTACCAGCCTCAGCTTCACGGTCGCCAACAATGAACATATAGGAAACTTTTGATAACTGAGCATCGCGGATCTTCGCCTGGAGTCTTTCATTTCTATCATCAATTTCCGCCCTAATTCCGGCCTTTTTCAGATCTTCAGCGACTTTATTTGCGTATTCCAAATGATTTTCGGTAATTGGCAAAACTTTGACTTGAACAGGTGTCAACCAAGTTGGGAAATTTCCTCCAAAGTGTTCAATAAGAACCATTAAAAACCTTTCAGGAGAACCAACTATCGCTCTATGAATCATAACTGGTCGTTTTTCTTTTCCGTCAGAATCAATGTAAGTTAAATTAAATCTCTCTGGCAAGAAGTAATCAATTTGAACCGTTGAAAGTTGCCATTCCCGTCCCAGTGAATCCTTAGCAATCAAATCCATCTTTGGAGCATAAAAAGCCGCTTCTCCTGGACCGTCAAAATATTCAATATTATTGCGTTTCATAATTTCCTCTGCCCACTTTTCAGTTTTATCCCAAATTTTGGGATCTCCTATATACTTTTCGGGGTGTTCCTGGTCCCTGGTTGAAAGCCTGTATTTATAAGAAAGACCAAAAGTTTTCATAATCTCCTTAGTCATTGCAAGTGCTCTGTCAACTTCTTCATCAACCTGGTCTTCCCTGCAGAAAATATGGCAGTCGTCCTGAGAAAATGCCCTTACTCTTGCAAGACCCGAAAGCTCCCCGGGTTTTTCGTCTCGATATAACATGGCAAAGTCGGTTAGTCTTATTGGCAAATCCTTGTAGCTTCTTGGTTTTGAAGCATAGATTTGTGTGTGCTGAGGACAGTTCATAGGCTTAAGATAAAACTCTTCATCCGAATAATTTGAAAAGACTCTAAACATAGAATCCTTATATTTGTCATAGTGCCCCGAAGTTTTAAAAAGATCAGCCTTTGCAATTTGAGGAGTCCAAACTTGTGAGTATCCTTGCAATGATTGTACAGACTCAACATACTCATTAACAAGGCGTCTCATAAGAGCTCCCTTCGGTGTATAAAGGGGAAGACCGGATCCGACCAATTCGGAAAAAGTAAATAGATCCATTTCCTTCCCAAGTTTTCTGTGATCTCTTTTTTTAGCCTCTTCTTTCATTGCAATAAAATCATCCAACTCTTTTTGCGTAGGGAAAATAGTACCGTAAATACGGGTTAACATTTTATTTTTCTCGTTCCCTCTCCAGTAGGCACCGGCCACGGAAAGAAGTTTGAAAAATTTTAAATCTTCAGAAGGGTTTTCGACATGTCCACCTTTGCAAAGGTCGGAAAAACTCCCCGATTGGTAGTGTGTAATTTGCCCGTCAGCAAGATCGTTAATTAATTCTTCTTTATATTCATTACCCTTAAAATCTTTTAAAGCCTGTTCTTTGGTTACTTCAATCTTTTCAAATTTCCTCCAGCCCTTAACAATCTCATGCATTTTTTCCTCGATTTTGGGAAAGTCAGATTCTGCGATTTTGGCTTCTCCGAAGTCAAAATCGTAATAAAAACCATTTTCAATTGCCGGGCCTAAAGTAGGTTTTGCCTTGGGCCACAATTGTCCGATGGCTGCTGCCATTAGATGTGAACAGGAATGCCTTAAATATTCCAAATTTTTTGAGTTTTCCATAAATTTTTAATTTCTAATTACTAATTTCTAATCAAATCCCAATATATAAATATTAAACTTATAAAAACAAAAAAGCCACCTGCTTCATTTGGATTCCGTTGTTTCCGGAAGGTTCCATCCAAACTACTTAAGTGACTTAATTTTTACCGTTTCGCTAGTATCGCGTTCCACTTGTCGATTGGTTAGTTCGATTAATAGCGTGGAAAATTAGTTTCCTGATAGTAATTTAACTTGTTTTGGAACTGAAGTCAAACACACTATCATGATATATATCATTGAAGTGGATTAATGTCTAAGGAGTTTTGCTTGCTTACGTGCTTCAACTTCATCTAAGATTACTTTTCTGATTCTAACCGACTTGGGAGTGATCTCGACGAGCTCGGTATCGTCAATATACTCAAGCGCTTCTTCAAGACCCATTCTATGCGGTACATTAAAGTGTTCCATCGAGCCGTCACCTTTACTCCTCATATTACTGAGTTTCTTTTCCTTGCAGGCGTTAACCCTAAGGTCCCCGGATCTGCTGCACTGGCCGATAACCTGGCCTTTATAAATTTTTTCAGCCGGACCAACAAAAAATTCTCCCTGGTCTTGAACTTGAGTCATTCCGTAAAGCCTTGTTTCTCCTGATTCGTAAGCAACTAAACTTCCGCGCTCGCGCTCTCTGGAAAATCCGTCATCCGGTAAAAATTCGTAAAAAGCAGCATTAATGATTCCAAGGCCTTTGGTGTCGGTGATAAATTCACTTCTGAATCCGATCAATTCCTTTGTAGCGACCGTAAATTCAAGATAGGTAATACCCTCGGTTGCTTCCATATTATCCATTTTGGCGTGTCTTTGGCCCATTTTTTGGATAACTATTCCCGAATATTCCTCAGGAACTTCAATATAGACTTTCTCATAAGGAGTTAGGGTTTTACCGTTTTCCGTGTGATTAATAACGTGGGGTCTGCTGACCTGGAATTCATAACCCTCGCGCCTGATGCGTTCAATCAAAATTGCCAGATGAAGCTCACCGCGGCCGGATACGGTCCAGGTTCCGTCATTGTTATCCTCAACCTTGAGTGCCACATCGGTTTCAAGTTCTTTATAGAGTCTGGCTCTAATTTGGCTTGAAGTTTTAAATTCTCCTTCTTTGCCCCCAAAGGGAGAATTGTTGACCATAAAAATCATTTTTACCGTCGGTTGTTCAATATCAAGGAGCGGTAAAGCAACTGGAGTTATGGGATCCGCAATGGTTTCTCCGATATTGATATCAGATATTCCTGTAACGGCCACAAGGTCTCCCGCCAAAGCTTCCGCTTCCTCAACTTTTCCTAAGCCTTTAAATGTGGAAAGAGAGGTAATTTTAAATTTAGCGATTACTCCGTCCCTATCTATATGAGCAATATCTTGTCCGTTTTTAATGCTTCCTGAATGGATTTTTCCGATGGCGATGCGCCCTTTGTAATTATCGTAACCGATATTGCTGACAAGCATTTGAAGAGGTTCTCCGGGGTGAGCATTGGGTTCGGGAATATATTCTAAAATTGCATCAAAAATAGGCTCAATGCCGGTCATTTTTGATAGATCGGGCTCAAGGCCTGCAACACCATCACGTCCTGAGGCATAAACTGTCGGGAAAAGTGCCGTTTCTTCATTGGCGCCAAGCTCCACAAAAAGATCGAACGTTTTGCCTTGAACATATTCGGGACGGGCTCCCTTTTTGTCGATTTTATTGACGACAACAATAATCTTTAAACCGATTTTAAGTGCTTCTCTAAGAACGAATCTGGTTTGAGGCATGGGACCCTCTTTGGCGTCAACCAAAAGAAGCGCGCCGTCAGCCATAGAAAGAACACGTTCGACTTCCCCACCGAAGTCGGCATGGCCGGGAGTGTCAATTATATTAATTTTTACGCCTTTGTATTCGACTGAAGCATTTTTACTAAATATTGTGATTCCACGCTCTCTTTCAAGTTCGTTTGAATCAAGAATTGTGCCTTGTTCGGCAATTTCTTTTTTCATCTCGGTATGAGATTGACGCAAAAGTGCATCGACCAGGGTGGTTTTACCGTGATCGACGTGAGCAATAATAGCAACATTTCTTATCTTATTCATACAATAAAATCCCACTTCGCTGAAGCTTTACGGGATTAAACCTATAGCATTATTATACTCCCAAAATTCAACTAATGCGAGAGTGGACTCGGCGGGAATTGGACCCGCTACTCTTCCATGCCATGGAAGCGTGTTACCGGTATACCACGAGCCCTTGTCGAGAGCCAATTATATCATCTTTAATGGCTAAATTTAATTATGTATACTTGGTATATGAGTGTTTTGCATGTTTTTATCCTTTCTTTAATCGAAGGTTTAACTGAATTTTTACCAATTTCTTCAACCGGACATTTGATCCTTGCTTCAAAGTTGTTGGGAATTTCTGAGACTAATTTTGTCAAAACATTTGAAATTGTGATTCAACTTGGAGCCATTCTGGCTGTTGTTGTTCTTTATATGAAGAAATTTTTAAATAGCCTAAGCCTGCTCAAAAAGCTGATTGTTGCTTTTATTCCTACAGCCATAGTGGGCTTTACTCTCTACCCTTTGATTAAAGATGTTCTTTTGGGCAGCTCAACAGTGACTTTGAATGCACTTTTTTGGGGAGGCGTTGCCCTTATTGGAATTGAGTTGTTTTTGAAAAAGAGGAACAAAAGCGTAAGAAGCAACGAGATTGATTACGAAAGGATTACATATAAAAAAGCTTTTCTTATTGGTGTTTTTCAGTGTCTTTCCGTTATTCCCGGAGTTTCCCGCGCTGCGGCAACCATTGTTGGCGGGCTTGCAACAGGACTTAACAGACCGATGGCAACCGAGTTTTCTTTTCTTTTGGCGGTTCCCACAATGATCGCGGCGACGGCACTTGATGTTTATAAATCCAGAGAATTTATTTCCCAAACAGGATTTTTGACTCTCTTTGCGGGCTCTTTACTTTCCTTTATTTTTGCAATGTTGGCGGTTAAGTTCCTCATTAATTTTGTCAAAAAGCACGATTTTATTGGCTTTGGAATTTACAGGATTATCCTCGCGATCCTTTTCTGGATTTTTGTGAAGTAGTTAAAAAGCAACCCCCGCAAGACTGCGGGAGTTGCCCCAACTTTGAAACTTGAATAATTCCTGTTTGCACTTATTTATGCTTGCCAAAATTTCAATCGATATAAATTAATTGAGATCGAATTTGAGCTAGCAAATAGTCAAAAAAGATATTATTTCATAAGTTTCGTTGGCTTACACTTTCTTTTAAAGTGTGCCACATTTTTTGATGTGCCCTCCTTTCTAACTAATAACCACTATAAAGCATTAAACTTAAAAAACGCTTAAAGGATAGTTGGACAAACTTAATAGCCCATGGTCAAGATTTAATTTTCAAGGTATAACAAATGGAAAGAGGGTGAATATTGATGGATGACCAAAAAGGAAAAAATCAAAAAAATGCTCAGCAAGTTAACCTTAATTTGGATTCAACACCGATTCTTTATACGGATAATGTTTTGATGACAACAAACTCTGACGGTGTAGTTTTGGATATAGCACAAAGAGTCGGGTCTACCAACCAGGTCAGGATTGTAAGTAGAGTTGGGATGAGCAGGGAACACGCCAAAAAACTAGTAAATGAGTTGGGCAAGCTTTTGGCAATGACGGACGGCAAGATTCAAACGGGGAAAGACAATTTAAATTAAAATATCCTCAGTCTGCAGCAAGCCTGTTCAGGAACCAGGAGACCAGTGAAAGAACAACCGAGGCAACTATTGCTGTCCAGAAGTTGGCAATCTCGAAACCGGGAACCAACATTGAACTTAACCAAAGCAGAAAAACATTAATAAGAAATGCCGCTATTCCGAAAGTTAATATTGAAATAGGAAGAGCAATTAGTTGCAAAATCGGGCGGATCAGAGTATTTACAATACCAATGACAATCGCAGCCACGATGGCTGTAGTGAGGTTTGCCAGACGAAATCCGGGAACTAAATACTCAACAATAAAAAGTGCAGCGACGTTAATAGCAAGTCTGATTATTAATCTCACAGTTTAAGTATTAGTTTTTTTAATACAAAAGTCAAGATTTTTCTATTTTGTGGACTCGCCCCGGCTCGAACGGGGGACCTTTTCAATGTCAATGAAACGCTCTAACCAACTGAGCTACGAGTCCTTGTTGAATAACACAAATTATAACTCAAACAAGCCTAAATTGGAAACCAAGCTATAAAATTATCCTGCCGATCTTGAAAGATAGTGATCCGGAGACAGAAGGAAACTACTCCCCTTCTTTTTGTACATCGACCAATAATTTTTCTTTTCCGCGCGTTTATTGGAACTATGGAGCCAGGTAGCCGCTAAATCAATTCTTTTTCTAAACGATTGTAAAAACTCCAATATGTTTTCAAAAAAGTGAACATGATAAATTCCGGGTTCGACGGGTGCGGAAATCATGCTGACCTCCGTTGCCTCAGCCAGGTTTTCTGTACTTTCCGCTACTTTTTGAATTTCCTGCATAATGGCCTGGAGTTCAATTTTAAGTTCAGATGTTTTTTCTTGAGAGATTCTTTTTTCTTCGCCGGAAAGCTGTCTTTCGTGGCTGATTTGAGATCTGATTTTTTTATTCTCTTCTTCCTTGCCGCTTATGACATCGCTAACCCGAAGAGTTTCGCCTATAGAAAGTTCACCGGATTTTTTGACACCCTGTCTTGATAAACCCAGAATTTCACGAAAAAAATCTTCAGAAGTATTTTTCAGGAAATCTTTTGTTTGGACTGAAGTACCGCTACCCAGGTCCTTTAAGGACTCAAGAACATTTTGGCGAGTTACTATGTTTTGGTTCCTCTTTTTGGTATCTGCCATTAGACCCGATTTTAACTCAGGTTAATCAATAAATCCAGTGCAGCACGACGCCTCAAAATTGATTCCAAAAGTCTTTTTCTGTTTTCGATTTCCCCAGGATCACTATCCCCTTTTTTCTTGTCGATTTGAGACATATTAAAAGCCGCATCAACTTCTTTTTGATCGATTTTAAGATTTTCCGCCTCGGAAATTTTAGTTAAAGTCAGGTCAAGGGCAATAGCCTCTTTTGCCTGTTTGGCATAGTCTGCCCTCAGATCCTCCGCCTTTTTACCTATTGATGAAAGGTAGTTTTCAAGAGCCAGACCAAGTTTTTCGAGACGGGATAAAAGGTTGGACAAGCGGCTATCCGCTTCCTCTTCAATCAAAATTTGAGGAACATCTACTTTAACGCTATCAAGCAGGGCTTTGATAACGATCTGTTCTTTTTGTTCGTGAGAAGGCTCCTTTTTCTCTTCAGGCTTTCCTTTATCGGGAGTCCAAAGACTTGACGCGCGTGATGCCCCTGTGACAGCTTTTTTGTAATCTCCAAGTTCGATTTGAGGGAGTTCACAAGTGGTTCCTCTGATTTGCCAAGGTTCATCTTCCTTGGCACTTATGAGTTCAAACTTGGGATAAATTGCAATTTGGAGTTTGTTGTCGGTAACAGCATCGGCAAGTGCTTTAGGCAAAATATGGCTTAAAGAATGTTCAATGAGGGTGCTTTCCGGAATTTTGGCGGCAACTTTAGGGAGAGGCGCCATACCTTTTCTGAATCCGGGAATTTCGGTATCTTTTGCAAACTCTTTAATTACCTCCTCTTTTGTGGCCTTAATTTCCGAGTAAGGGATAGTAAAAGTAATTTGGATATTTCCATTGCTTTCTCTGGCGACAACGGATGAAATTTTGTCCCCTGAAGGGGATCTTTGGTCTGACATAGAAAGTATTATAACTTCAAAAACATTTGGAACCAAGAAGCAAATTCTGAATTAAATTTTACTTGCCGCCGCTAGGACCACCTTTATGCTGGGTGTGAAAGGTGGCCTGATTAAATTTTACATTAGGATTTCCTTTAGGGATAAAACCTTTGTTTCCCGAAAACATTGACGGCTTTTTATAGCCGAAATTTAGAGTGGGGATTTTTGGGACATCCCTACCGGCAGGCAGGTCTTGTTTTTTTGTGTCATTATTTGCCATATTGTAACAATTATTATATACTATACACAGAGTTTTCAAGGGATAGTGAGGCTTCGATAGTATCAAGCTCCGCCTTTGTTCAGACTTCTTTAAAGGGAGGTGAAAATTTAAAATTAATGCAATCCAAATTATTTGTTGGTAATTTAGCGTGGGAAGTGACAGTTGAGGATCTTAAAGCTCTTTTTGCAGGTGCAGGTTCAGTCGTCGATGCTGCTGTTATAACAGACAGAATGACTGGCAGAAGCCGTGGTTTCGGATTCGTAACCATGGGAAGTGATGCAGAAGCACAAACAGCTGTTGAGAAATTTAATCAGTACGACCTTAATGGCCGTAAGCTTAATGTCAATATCGCTCGCCCAATGGAACCAAGGCAGTAAATTGAGCCTAAAGTTTCAAAGATAGATATCATATGAAATTATTTAGTAATTTCATATGTCCAGGTTCAGGGTGTTCGTGAACTCATGTTCACTTCCACCTGAATCTGACCATAAAAAAGCTTTTATTAGCGGATTTTGAAAGAGTCGACTATCTTTATTTATTGAGTATTTTTTGAATTCTTTCTGTTTCCGAGTTAAGTTGTTTATAAAATTTCTTTTTGGTGACTCTCGGTCCGCAGTTGACTACGATCACTATCTCATTCAGGTCTTTGTACTTTTTTGTTTTTCTGAATTTTTCAACCCCACTATCAGAGCTTTTTATTTGTACCGGTAATGTTGGCAGATTCGATTTTTCGTTAAAGGAAATCCAGTTGTCGATACCTTTGTAAGCATCATCGTTTATGGATGATTTCATTACGGATTTGATTTGTTTCGAGTGTAGAGCGAATTTTGTAAATCTTTTTTCCGAATCGAATCCAATTTTAGCAGCGATTTTGCGCATGGCTATTCCGGCCGCGTTTTCCAGCTCCTGAGTGCTTGTTTTGCCGGCCGAATACGCGTCAAGCATGGCATTAAGCCTAGCATCCCCGTAACGGTCGTTTTTAGTATAGAAGCCACCCCTTTCGGGAACCATTATGTTCGGATTTTACTCTTTGTGTGAATTAAAAAAAAGTAATGAATTTTCTATCGCAGTATTCCAGGATGGTACTAAATTATGATCTGCCCCCGGATATTTTTTATAAGTTATATCAATGGCATCTTTTTTAAGCTTTGTTACAAGTTGATCGCTCCACCAATATGGCACAGCCATATCTCCCGTTCCCTGGTTTATTTGAATTGGGGCCTTAATTTTGTCCAAGTAATTTATTAGGGAGTATTTTCCGGTATCATAGGTTTCGTTAAATTCGGAAAGTTTTCCGATAATAAGCTTTCCTCCGTCATCTGCCTCGTCTATATAATAAAGAATTGACGCCGGAAAAGGTCTTCCTACAGGAGCCCAAAGAACTGTAGGATAATTGACCCCCATGATTTCAAGTGTGGTTAGTGCAATTTGGCCGCCATTACTGTGTCCCCAAATAAAAATATTTTTTTCATCCCACTTACCTGCCGTAGTTTGGGTGAACGCCGGATTCGATATGGATTTTAATGTAACCGCCGCTGTAACATATGTTTGAAAGCGCGATTCAAAAATATCAGTTGCCTCAATATCGCTATCCGCGTAACCCAAAAAATCGGGCGCTACGGTTATAAAACCGTTTTCTGCAAAAACTTTCGCCGAAGGCTTAGTTCCGATACCTGTTGTGTATATTTTTTGATCAACAAATCCCCGGAACATTACGATTACAGGGAAAGACCCGTTACCTTTGGGAATATTTATCATTCCGGAAATGGTTTTGATATTTGCTGAAAAATCTGGACTAAACTTCATGGTGTATTTATATGAGATGTACTTTGGAGATTCCAAAAGCACCTCCCCTATCTCAATTTTTGACGTTTCAAAATTCGTGGTTGATAGATTTTCAATTGTGTATTTCAAAAGAGGAGTGGGTTTAATTTGAGCGATCGGATTTGAATTTTTAGGAAGATGGTAGGCCGTGTTTGCAAACCAGCCAATTAAAATAAAAACAACCGAAATCAAAACATAAAGGCCTGTTTTTCTCATAATATATAGGTCGGCTTTAGATTCCCGAAATACTGACGCTATCCCCTATTTTGATTGAATTGGAGTCGGAAAAACCGGCATTTACCTCCAAAACATAATCAACAGACCGACCGGCAGAGTAAGTTTTAAGCTTGTTGTCGGGTGTTTCGGGAGCCGGAGCCGGAATATTTTTATCAATTCTTATAATTTTGGCGTCTTGAATCCAGATTATATCTAAGGGAATAGACATTCCTTTCATCCAAAAAGTTGTGGTTTCACTCTTTTCCTCAAAAATAAAAAGCATACCTGAACCGGCATCAAGCGAATCCCTGCCCGAAAGACCTTTTGCTCTTTCCTGGGGGTTTTTGGCGATCTCAACCGGAATAGAATTTCCGTTAATAGTGACGGTGGGCACCGCCTGAGGAGACTCCTTCGGCTGAGTCGGGTTCAAAATAAAGGTTTTTTGCAGCAGAATTCCGACAGCTACAATAAAAACGGCCACGGCTATAAAAGGAATAAAAAGCTTTTTCATTGTTTTAAAATTTTGATAAGTATGGCAAAAGTGGCTAAAAAGACCATGATTGGAATTATCATAAAGAATATGTTTTTTGCGGAGGACCTACGGTTTTTTTGAATATGAAGCCTATCAATCTCCATAGCTTATATTAGCACAATTGTGCCCTCGAGTTTACTACGTTTGAACCAATACTCTTCTCATTCCAATTACTTTTTTGAGATCTTCCAGACTTTGAAAATCATAGATTGAAACAGCAAAAACTTTTTTATCCCCCTTCGCGAATACCCCGGGCGTTAGCTCGTGGGTAAGCGAAGTGTTTTCGCTTCGGAGGGATTCCACTCCAGACGAAGCTGGGGAGAAGATACCCCGATCGTAAGGTTGGGGAGCTTCATTCTTTTTGTTTAATTCCTTTAACAATAATTTCAAATGATTTGGATTGACAAGATCTGTCTTGGTCAAAATAATTATTTCGGGTTTGTCCATAAGCTCTTTTTTAAAATTTAAAAGTTCTTTTCTGATAGTTTGGTAATCTTTGATAGGATCCTCCGTTTCGCATGATATGCAGTGCAGGAGTACGTCGACTTTCTCAATATGTTTAAGAAAAGCCACCCCTAAGCCGCGTCCGGCGGAAGCTCCTTCAATAAGACCCGGAATATCAGCAATACATTTGCCATCAATAACTCCGAGATTTGGTTCAAGGGTAGTAAAAGAATAATCGGCAGTTTTGGCTTCAGCATTCGTCAATTCATTTAAAAGACTACTTTTACCGGCGTTTGGAAGTCCAATCAAGCCGAAATCGGCGATTAAACGTAGTGACAGAACCACTTTCTTTTCTTCGCCGCGGTCTCCTTGCTCCGCAATTTTACCTCCGAAGCCCCCCTTACCACCTTTGCAAATCATAAATCTTTCACCGATTTTATTGTTCTCGTAGATAAGTTCGCGAGTATTTTTGTCATAAATTGAAGTTCCGATAGGGAGAAGTATCTCAATATCAGCCCCACCCTTGCCTGTTTTATTGCCACGAGCCCCCATTGCCCCACTCCCGGCAATAAAAATATCTTTCTCGCTAAATTGGTTAAGAAGATTTATATTAGATGAAGTCTTCACATAAACATCACCTCCACGGCCACCATTTCCTCCATCAGGACCCTTAAGTTTCTTAGGCATTCCCGCCCCGCCGTGACCGCCCCTGATCGTAATCTCTGCGTGATCTATTAACATATACTCATATTATAACTTACGAAGAGTGTACTCTGGATAGGATTTGTAGTGCCCTCGAGAGGATTTGAACCTCTAATCCGTGAGGAATACGCTCCTAAAGCGTACGCGTATGCCAATTCCGCCACGAGGGCTTGTGTTAGATTATATCAAAATCGAGAGGTAGTGTGTCTATTTTTGACACGAAGAACGTAACATTTCTACCCCATGTGTTTGAAGGGGGCGCATAAACTTTTGCGATTTGGTAAATTGAGACAACGCCACGGTCAATATAGGCTCTTTTTAATGTTTCGGAAACATGCTCAATAGAGTCCTCCCATGAGCTAAATTTATAATTTCCATTGGCCCAACCATAGGCGTTATAGGAGCCTATCGGGATACGTTTTCCAAATGTTGATTCAACACCGGTAATTGCAGGAACGAGCCTGTAATCGATATCATTTTTATCGGCATAGGCCACAAATTCATCGGCATAGTCAACCAAAGGAGAGTTGTACTTTATCAAAAATTTTCTTAAGTTTTCTACACGATAGTCAAAATCGGCATCGTCGGTTCCGCTATTGAGTACTGCGGATTGAACTGAAACGGTTTGGGCATAGGCTCCCCTCGCGCTTGAAAAGGTCAGCACGATTAAGGCTACTAAGATTGTAGTTATTTTTCTCATAATTAATGGCATAGTAAAAAAGAAGGGGGATACCTTACGGTACCCCCCAAATATAATCCCAACGCCGAAGTCATGTTTCCATGCCTAAGCCTCGGAATGTAGGAATACTATAGCATGAGATTATAGGATTGTCAAGTTTGGGGGTATATATGAATATAGTTAATCCTCATTCTGCGAATGTAGGATTGTGAAGTTACTCCATTTGGTCCATGAAAGAATTTACGCCATACGCCCAGGAGCCGTTACTTTGGGGTGTATATTTGGACATAATTTCGTCAACTGTAGAATAACCTTTGTTCAAATAGTTTTGGCGGAGACCTTTTGAAACAGTTTCTATTCCGTCGGCAAACGAGTCAAAACCCAAGGAACCCACACTGGTTATTCCCCAACCCCAACAGTTGTAAGACCCGGGCGGAATGATTTTACAGAGATTGCTTTCTTGTTGGGATATGGCTGTTATTAAACGGAAATCTATGGAGTATTTGTCGGCTGTTTGTACAATCAGGCTTGCGTAGGAGGTAAGTGGAGAATTGTATGACTCAAGATAGTTTTTGATAATTTGGGGTCTGGCGTCAGTATATTCAATTGATGACGAAACAGTAGGAACGTTTCCAGGAAGCGACGCGTAGACGCTAACTCCGGATTTGGGTGAAACGATTAAGTTTGTAGTGTTAAATTTTTTCTCAACAACCTCATTTTTCTTTAACGAAAAAAGCGAAAAGAGGCTGACTCCGATCGTGACGGGGGTGATCACGAAAAATACGGTTATAAAAATGATATTTTTCCAAAATCCGAAGCTCTCTTCCCCATTTGATATAGACCTTTCCATCAAATCAGGATGCCACAAGTATAGACAATCTGTCAAGTTTGGGGAGATCTTTATACAACGTCTCAGGAAAAACGATATACCAGTGTTCAATTCACGCACACAATGAATTGCTAAGCGATCTTGAATCCTGATATAATTGGCGAGCTAAGTTTGCCGAGGTGCTGAAATTGGTAGACAGGCACGCTTCAGGAGCGTGTGCTCGAAAGAGCGTGCGGGTTCAAGTCCCGCCCTTGGCACTCGGGAGTTGGCAAGCACTCGTGGCGGAATTGGTATACGCGGTAGCCTAAGGAGCTATGCCGAAAGGCGTGAGAGTTCGAGTCTCTCCGAGTGCACACAAGGTCGCTTGGCTCAGTTGGTTAGAGCGTCTCGTTTACATCGAGAAGGTCGGGGGTTCGAATCCCTCAGCGACCACATTCACTTTTTACATGCCGAGATAGCCAAGGTGGTCAAGGCGGGCGCCTGAAGAGCGTCATATGTAGGTTCAACTCCTACTCTCGGCACATATAGTTCTACGAAGATGGTATAATCAATTATCTATACCAAATTTTCAATAAAAAAACTTGCGAGCATCTTATCTAAAAAAGGCGGACATGTAGACAAGTATTATCTTCAGGAGTTGAACAAAAATAAACACGCGATAGTTTTCCTTAAAAGCTGGTTTGCCGGCAAAAATATTCGTGAGGCACTTCTAAAAGCTCTTCTTTAAAAAATAATTTCCATTAACACTGTGTCATTCTAGAGTTTTAAGCCCGTTTGTTGTAGAATTAAGCCTGTGGAAGAAATTTGCGGCGGTAGTTCAGTGGTAAGCGGAGCTTGCCACTGAAAGACCTAGCTCGCATAAATGCTCGCGGCGGTAGTTCAGTGGTAGAATGCTTCCTTGCCAAGGAAGAGGTCGAGGGTTCAAATCCCTTCCGCCGCTCCAAGCCCTTATAGCTCAACGGATAGAGCGCGCCCCTTCTAAGGGTGAAATGAAAGTTCGATTCTTTCTGAGGGCACTTTGGAGTTTTAGAGGTATTTGTTGATTTTGATTTCACTGAGAATCTTACACGAATCAATAATTTTTGGATCTACTAATTTGTAAAAAATATTTTTGCCATTTCTTTTAGCAGTCACGATTCCTGTATATCTCAAATACGCGAGGTGCTGAGAAGTGTTCGATTTTCTGGTTCCCAGAATTTTTGAAATTTCATTTACTGTTACTTCCCGATCTTTGATTATATTTAGAATTTCGAGTCTTTTGGGATTCGACATGATCTTAAAAAGCTCGGCACACTTTATGTAAAATTCTTTTTTGTGGGTGGACTTAGTTGCTTCTTTTACCATGGGACTCTATTCTATTATAGTTTCAGAGTTTGTCAAATAATTGCTACAATGTAATCTATGAAAAAGTTTTTTGCAATTATTTTATCCTCTATTATATTTTTTAGCACACATTCCTGTGTTTTAGCTGAAAAAAACCCTACGGCTGTTCCCAACAATAAATTTGGCATTCATATTAATAATGAAAACGAACTTAAAGATGCATCTTTGTTAGTTAATTCTACCGAAGGAGACTGGGGTTATGTAACTTTTGTTATAACCGAGGCTGAGCGTAATCATGATCGATGGCAACAGACATTCGACCAGATGAGAAGGCTTCATTTAATTCCCATTGTTAGAATTGCAACAAAAGTAGATGGTGACAACTGGCAAATTCCAAATAATGCAGAAATAAACAACTGGATCGCCTTTTTAAATTCACTTAATTGGGTTATCCAAAACAGATACGTAATTATCGGTAATGAACCAAACCATTCCAAAGAATGGGGTGGAAAAATTGACCCTGCTTCTTACGCAACTTATTTATCGGAGTTTGCCGAAAAACTACATCAGGCTTCAGGAGACTTTTTTGTATTGCCGGCGGGGCTTGATGCTTCAGCTAAAAACACAAAAGATACTATGGATGAAGCTGTATTCATTGACAGAATGATGAATACCGAATCGAAGCTTTTTGACCATCTTGATGGCTGGACGTCTCACTCATACCCCAACCCGGATTTTTCCGGAGAGGTCACCGATACGGGACGGGGAAGCGTAAACACCTTCAATTGGGAGTTAAACTATCTAAGATCGCTTGGAATTTATAAAGATTTACCGATTTTTATTACCGAAACTGGATGGTCAAATGAAAAAGTTGATTCTGAGAAAATTAGCGGAATGTATGATTACGCTTTTAAAAATATCTGGAACGATAAGCGTGTTGTTGCGGTGACCCCCTTTATATTAAATTATCCCAACCCCCCATTTTCAGAGTTCTCGTGGAAAAAAAGCGATGGATCATTTTATCCTTATTATGAAGAATATAAAAAAATATCAAAAATTAAAGGCACCCCTATCCAAATTGAAAGCGGACAAATTATTGGTGCATTGGCTCAGCCAATACTTCTTAAAGAATCCGATTTTGTGGGGATGGTGCTGGCCAAAAACACAGGACAATCTATTTGGAGTGCAAATAACACAAAAGTGGTGAGCGATGACGGCAGTTTAACTTTCAAAAACAATTTGCTTTTTGATATCGAGCCAACAAGAACCGGTTTGATAATTTTTAGGGCTTCTACAGAACAAAATAGAGGGATTTTGATTAAGTCGGTTTACCTCGCGAATCAGGACGGTAAAAGGATTACTAACAGCTTTTCCATAGAGGGTTTGATTGTTAAAGCCGATAAAATGCAAATACAATCATTTTTTGCTAGAATAGGCGGATATCTCCGAAGTGTTATTAAGGGCCCATAGCTCAGCGGTAGAGCAATTCCCTCTTAAGGAAAAGGTCGATGGTTCGAATCCATCTGGGCTCACTCACAACTATTTACTCCACCTTGCCCAGATTCCGGTGGAAAGAAGTCTGCCCGCGGATTTTTCTTTTAAAGTTAGCTCACCATTTTCAATTTGCCCTCCAAGTTTTCCGAAATAATCATTTAGAGTATTAGCCAAGGTAATTGACGAGGACGAAATAGCGTAGGCGTTTGCCAGAACAAAAAGCGGACTGTCTGATAAAATTTGTTTGCAGTTTGACAGGAGTGTTGGAAAATCTTTATTAAAATCCCAAACCTCACCGGTGGGCCCGTGTCCATAAGCCGGCGGATCCATAATAATAGCATCATATTTAACTCCCCTTTTGATTTCCCGACTTGTAAATTTGATGGCGTCATCGATAATCCACCTGATAGGTGAATCACTCATCCCATTCAAGGCTCTATTTTCGTTGGCCCAGGTTATTGCGGGCTTACTGGAGTCAACATGAGTTACTTTAGCTCCGGCCTTGGCAGCAAAAAGTGAAGCAATTCCAGTGTACGCAAATAGATTCAACACGTTTACGTCTCTATTCTCATCCTTTATTTTTTTATGGACGCAGTCCCACTGAGGAGCTTGTTCAGGAAAAACTCCGGTGTGCTTAAAAGGAGAAAGCTTTGCCAAAAACTTAACCCCATTGTATTCAAGCTCCCAACTTTTGGGAATTTTGGTTTTGGTAACCCACTCGCCTTTATCCTCAGTAATCCTCTTAAAATAGGCATCACACTTATCCCATTCAGGAAGCGTGAGTGATTTTTTCCAAATAATTTGGGGGTCGGGTCTGTCGAGCAAATATTCTCCATAACGCTCAAGGCGCCTACCATCACCGCTATCAATTAATTCGAAAAATTCCATATTATATAAATCTAACCTGCATCCCTTCTTTTACTTCTGTATCAAAGGAAACTTCCTGTCCGGCAAATTTTGCTCCGCCTCCCCAAATTTTAACAAGCTTTTTACTTTCGGTAAAATCGGGGCCAATTTTTAGAGCAACATCTTTCAAGGTTTCCCCCTCTTTCATAACAATCGGACTTCCCGTACCTAACTCCTCCTCAAGCTTTACCAGGTAAACGGTAATAAACTTGAGCGCTTTCCATATCTCCTGTATCAGCTCTGACACTCCTTCACCCCTGTCGGCGCTTATTGCCACATATTCGCCGTCTATTACTTCCCTGTAATCAGGTTTTTCATCAACTTTATTAATTACAAAAATTGCAGGAACATAAACTCTATTTTCCGAAAAGGCATCAAAAAGACGTTCAAGAGTTACTTTCTCCTGAAGAGTGATTGTTCCATTTTTTATACCGTATTCACGGGCAATTTCTTTTATAGTTTCTTTATCTATATTCTGCTTAATATTGGAAAATATATCCAACCCCCCACTGGTTTTTTTATCAATCAGAACCTTCGGAGGATTTTCATTGATTCTAATTCCGGCACCCAAGAGCTCATCCATCATTCCGGAAAAAGCATCAACCCTTTTGACATCGGTCATTATTAAAAGAAGGTCTGCTCCTCTTGCAACTGATAAAACCTCACGTCCTCTTCCTTTGCCTTCTTTTGCTCCCTCAATAAGCCCGGGAATATCAAGTATTTGGATATAGGCTTCGTTGTATTTGAGCATGCCCGGGATTACGGTAACGGTAGTGAAAGCATACGGCGCAACCTTGCTTTCGGCATTGGTCATCTGATTAATAAGGGTTGATTTACCTGCAGAAGGGGGTCCAACAATAACAACCGTGGCATCACCTTGTTTTTTAACCTGGTATCCTCCGCCGCCTCCACCGCGTTTCCCCGACTGTTCAATTTCCCTATCCTTGAGTCTTGCAATTTTGGCTCTCATTGCACCAATAAACCCGTTTGTGGCCTTGTGATGTGGAGTTTTTCTTAAAACTTCCTGTATTTCCTTAATTTGTTCGTCTATGGTTAACATTTCAGGTATAATTGTACCAGAACCATGCGTCCATAGCTCAATTGGATAGAGCGTCCGTCTTCGGAACGGAAGGTTGCAAGTTCGATTCTTGCTGGACGCACAAGGGAGTTCGATAACGCTCTTCGCGACTAACGAAAATTTATTTGAGTTACAAAGCGAAGTAAGATATATGAAATTTCACAATTTCATATTCTTCCCAGGCGCACCATTTTTGTTCTTGACACTCCCTCCTCATTTTATGTATAAGTAGTTCCAAGGTGAAGTATATTCTCGTTTCCGGCGGAGTCCTTTCAGGCCTTGGCAAAGGCATTACCGCCGCCTCTCTCGGTCTTCTTCTCCAATCAAGAGGCTACAAGGTTACCATAATGAAGTGCGATATGTATCTAAATATCGATGCAGGAACTATGAACCCTCTGGAACATGGTGAAGTCTTTGTGACTCAAGATGGATTGGAAACCGACCAGGATCTCGGACATTATGAAAGATTTCTGGGTGTTAGCCTTTCAAAAGCCAATTACATGACCAATGGCCAGGTTTACAAGTGGGTTTTAGATAAAGAGAGGGCATTAGAATACGAAGGAAAATGTGTTGAGCCATACCATCATATTCCGCCTGAGATCGTAAACAGATGGCGTAAAGCCGGTGAGGCGGGTAAGGCCGATCTTGTTATAGTTGAACTTGGCGGTACAGTTGGTGAATATGAAGGGCTTCTTTTTTTTGAAGCTTACCGCAGATTAAAACTTCAGGCGCCGAAAGATGTTGTTCTTGTACATGTAGGCTACCTTCCCGCACCGGGAAATATTGGAGAGTTGAAAAGTAAACCTCTTCAACAGTCAATTTCCACATTAAATTCATTGGGCATAATGCCCGACTTTGTAGTTGGCAGAGCCGAAAAGCCGGTTGATGATAAAAGAAAGGAAAAAATTGCTCTCGCGTCGGGACTTCCGGTTGAAAATATTATCAGTAACCCCGATTTGGATTCTGTTTATAAAGTTCCGCTGTTTCTCAAAAAAGAAAAACTGGATTTGAAAATTTTGAAAAAGTTGAGCCTAAAGATCGGCAAGTCTGATTTACAAAAGTGGACGGAGATGGTTCAGAATGTAGATAAAAAGAAGGAGAAAACCGTTCAAATAGGAATTGTGGGCAAATATCAAAGAAGCGGCGATTATATTCTTCAGGACAGCTACGTAAGTGTTGTTGAGGCATTAAAACATGCCTCTGCTAAAAGCGGAATCGGTATTAAATTAAATTGGATTGATTCGGAAGACGTTAACATGAACCTTGATGGGATGGACGCAGTCTTAGTTCCTCAGGGTTGGGGAAGACGCGGGATTGAAGGAAAGGTCAAGGCTATCAAATATGCCAGAGAAAAGGGAATCCCTTATTTGGGTCTTTGTTTCGGGATGCAAATGGCAACTATTGAATTTGCCAGAGACGTACTCGGAATGAAAGACGCCAACACAGAAGAAGCCGGAGATGGCACAAAGCACCCGGTAATTCACGTAATGGATTATCAAAAGGAACTCATAAAAAGCAAAAGATTCGGTGGAACCATCCGGCTTGGGGCGTGGCCTTTAAAAATTAAGAAAGGCACCTTACTGGAGAAAATTTACCGTAAAAATCTCGTATTGAACGAAAGGCACAGGCACAGATATGAGTTTAATAATAAATACCGTGAGCAGTTTGAAAAAGCCGGCTTCGTAATTTCAGGCACATCTCCCGACGGAAATTTGGTTGAAGCAATTGAACTGAAAGGTCACAAATTTTTTGTGGGAACACAGTACCACCCGGAATACATAAGCAAAGCGCTTTTTCCCCATCCACTCTTCGTAAAATTTTTAGAAGCCGCAGCTGCGAAATAACTTTCCCCATGGTAAAATATGCACGAGCCGAGGTGGCGAAATGGTATACGCAAGGGCCTTAAGAGCCCTCGAGTGCATAACTCATGCGGGTCCGAGTCCCGCCCTCGGCACAATCGGAGTGTGGCTCAGATGGTAGAGCGCCACGTTTGGGACGTGGAGGTCCCCGGTTCGAGTCCGGGCACTCCGACATAAAATTAAAAATTTGATATAATATCGATGTCCTCGCGGGTATGGTTCAATGGTAAGACAAGCTTGCCATTTCCCATCCTCGCTCATTTGATTTGCGGGTATGGTTCAATGGTAGAATAGGAGCTTTCCAAGCTTTTGACGGGGGTTCGATTCCCCCTACCCGCTCCCGTCTTTCGCCAAGGCTACAGATGGCTCGTAAATGTACTACACGTATATTCTACTAAGTTCAAAATCTAAAATCCTATATTATGGATATACTTCTGATTTAAAGAAAAGATTAATTGAACACAATAATGGGGATGGTAAATTTACCAAAGGTCATAGACCATGGAAACTAGTTTATTATTCAGCATTTATTGATAAACAAAGAGCTAAAGATTTTGAACTATATTTAAAATCAGGTTCTGGCAAAGCATTTGTATATAAAAGATTGGTGAATGTAGCTTTGGCGAGAGATGTTAGTAGTAGGAAATAAGTGTTCCGAAACTTTAGTGTAGGACACCCCTACCCGCTCCCAAAGAGAATCCGCGCGTTCGCGCTCGGAAACTGGGATTCGGGTAAGTTCGGAAAACGCCGTATCAAAGCCCTTTTTATATACAGCCGTCAGATGCCGAATTAAAAAGAACAAACACGAAAACGCAAAATTTTTTTGAGTCAATCCTTAGTATTTTTCAAGTCGGTATCTTTAAGTTTTTGAATTAACTCCCAGTTACTCAATACACTTGTATCTAATCTTTTAAATCTCGTTGCCAATTGCATCAAAAGAGGCCTTGCAGCGTCTCTGGTTAAATTTAACTTAATTAATTTTTCGATCAACCAATCTAATAACCTAGGATCTTTAGTTAATGCCTTATATGATAGAATTTCTCTCCACATAGCCCAAGGTCCAACTTTCTGAACTAAGTTGTATGGGAATTTTGCCATTAATGAAGCTGACAAAAAGTCGTTTCTGGTCATTCCGACCTTACCTCTTGGCTTATCTTTCTGTAACAGCTTGGATCGGCCATAAAGCGACTCCCAAAACAATTGTTCATCTTCTTTTGAAACAATATTTTCTCTCAGAAATTCGTTTATATATGAACCAACCGTGTACCAAACAAGCTCCGGATCTTTTTTTTCTCCTCCTTTAGTTAGCGCGTTGAGCTCAATAAGAACCTTTTCGATTTTATTGATAGTTAAATCCAATTCTGTATCAAACTTATCTGCTTCTTTGATATCACGGGAGGTAAGAACAAATTTATTGGTTTTATATACAACCTTCTGTTTACCATTAACATTTTTCTTTACTTTGATTGTCATTTAAGAGTTTGCGTCCCAGATAAATTCACTAAATTTTTTTAGAAAAATATGCCATACAGCATCAATATTCTTCGATTTGATTATACGATTAAAATCGGGGTCGTCGCTCGCATTATTACCCAAATCCTCTTCAAGTTTTATTTGAAAAGCAATTATAGCGGCTTGCTCCATTAGATACTCTGTTAGCTTGTCCGACCCGTCTTCACTTAATCCAATTAAAGGTTTTATTCTCGGATGAATTTCATTGTAATATATGACGTATCCGTTATCACCATCTGACTCCCACTCGAACAAAAATGATTTATCACTTCTTGGCCGAGACTCAAACCTAATTGGAGATTTACCCGATTCTGTTGGTTCACTTTCGACGAAAAACTTAATATTAATTCTGTCATACAATATTGTCCCTTTCTCTATCCTCGTTCCATCTGGTAGATTGTCATTCGTATCTTCTAGAGAGACCATTTTTGCACGGAATGTATATCCGCCCTTCTTAAATTCATTTTCAGTTACTGAAATGTCGTCCTGTCCTACTCTTGAACCCCTACCGTTTTTTAAATTCAGTTCTTTCTCTTCAACAACTTTTGTTTCACCACTGTCAGACACTACAAATACTTTAATTAGTACCCTAAAATCCTTATGAAATTCATTAATTGGTATTACAAAAGTTCCTTTTATTTTTTCCCCGTAATTAACACGGCGATTATCTCGTGGAAATTCGATTTCCTGAGCAGAAAGCCTCAAAAGCTCGTCAGCTTTTCGTTTCGTCTTTTTCCGTAACTTTTTACCAATATTTTTTCCGGTAAGACCTAATTTTTTAAACAAAGGAATAAGAGATTTAATCGCTTCTTCCTCTGCCAGTCTTTGGGCTTTATTCTTTTTTATTTGTTCTCCGGTGATTTTAAACTCCTTTGCAAAGTCTCTTATTCTTAAACGAATATAATCCCTTAAATATTTAGCTGGTTTTACGGTCCAACTAAAATCAAAATGTTCCGGCCCTTCACAAATACTACCCATTTCTTGACCTAGAGGCTCTGTTTCCATTTCCACCCATCCATAAATATCATCAATTCCTTCATCATGAACAAGCTCGCTAGATTGGATACGCTGTATTGTCATTCCATTTCTCTGTATTGCAATACCTTTAATAGCCTCTGGGATATCTAAATTTTGTGTATATCGAAGTACCAATTGTTTAACTCGATAGTGTGTATTTTCTTTAATAATTTCTAATGGATAGGTACGACCTTGTATATCCTTCGGGGAATTTTCATACCAATATGGCAACGTAGCAAATTTCCTGCCTTCTTCGGTGTCAACAAAGATTTTTGCCTGATATTTTTTAATAGTCTCCCACCTGCTTTCACTGATAAATTTAATAATATTTCCGCTAAGGACGGTGTTTTTTACCGAATTTTCCGGGTTAATTATAAAAATTCTTGTACCATACTTAGCTAGGGGTTTAAATTTATTAGCTGAATTTTCAAAAAACTTATCTTTCGCTTCTTGATCGTAAAAAGGTTTAAATTTTACCTGCTTATCCGTATCAATATAAAGTTCACCAAAAACATATGAGTTATCTTTGTTTCGAAGCGATTCGAAAAAAATTCTTTTATCTTTTGATGCTGCCAAAAATAGTGTTTTACCACGACCTCTTCGTCCGCCCTCTTCTGCAGATTTGGCGCTCCAATTCGAATTCAAAAAATAGGCAAGATCTTCTCCTTTTTCATTCCTGATTAGAATTGAGGCTAATTCTTCTTCTGTTATAAACTTTGTTCCATTCAACCCTGTTGTGCCAGAATCAGAAATACAAAGAGCATCGTTTCCTGCAAAAGGTATAATGGAAAAGCCGCATTCCCAATCTGTTCCGTGTTTTTTGTCTATTCTCGCATCCCAGCTATTTTGAACTGCGTCTTTCTGCAACCCATCTGAGAGCCACAGATCGTGCCCAATTTTAGTTTTATATCCGTCGGCAATTGCTTCAATATCTCTAAGGTCGTTTCTTAATTGTCTAAAAGTATTCATTCTCTAAAGAGTAAATTTATTTTTTCGTCTTCCTAAAAAGTGTGATTTAACAGATTTTAACTGCGAATCTATCGCATAAAATATTTTATTTATTTCTTCATCTGAATAGTCATAGTTAGATTTGTTGGAGAGATTACCAAGAAGGCGGAGTTTTTCGAGAACCGCATTAGTACGATATGTCGCTAGCCGTTTAAATTTTTCTTTTCGTGTCTCTGACATAGGAATAGTTATATTAATACCACCAGTGCGATATGTTGTCAACTAGCAACATTAGATAACGTCTATTTAATACTAGTAAATTATCGAGCTACTAACTTTTTTGCCACTTTACCCTTGTACAAAACTAACGTATTTGACAAACCGAAGATAACCCGGTATGGTTCAATTATATGAAAATCGGTGAGATATTTACGCTGAATAAAACCCAACACGAATTGGATTTTGTAGATGTAGATATAGAGAAGGATAAATCGGTCTTTATTGATCCATTTTTCCTTTCTACCAGAAACCAACCTTGGTGTCTGGATGCAAGTAGAACAGTCAAGAGCTTTTTTCAAATCGCCATTGATCTTATTAAGAATAGTAAAACTGAAGAAGCTAGAAGCCTTTTTTCACATCTTCACGAGCCTAACGAAACATGTTTGGGATTATCAGTTGGTACACCTAAAGGAAGAGGTGTTGGAGATGATGATTCAAAACGAATATTCGATAGCATACTTCAAAGCAAAGCCGTTCAATCAGGGTTGGTTGATGACCTTGAAGATACTGCCATTTTTATTGAAGGCATAGATCGCGACAAAGTTTCAGACATGACTACCAACATAATAAGAAAGCATTTAATTGACTATACGACATCTCAATGCAATCTCTGGAACATACCTTTAACCCCAAATGTGCCAACAGGTTTTTTCTGGAATAGTGCTAAAGCTATATGGGATAACGAATATGCGGATCGACTTGTAATCGAGGACAGGCCATTGCTTCTTGTTCCTAAAATTGCTGTTTCCTATTGGAAAGAATATACAAACCAGAAATATTACCAGCATGACATATTAAACTTTTTAAAAGGCGAACATCTGAAAAATCGTTCGGGTTTGGTTAGAGAAAGAACTCTAAAAGATGGTACCAAGCATTACTATGTTACCAAGAATGATATTGCCGAAAGAGACGCTCCTTATTCAAAACAATTTCTCCGTGAGTTTACATTGAAACACCCGGACATTTTCGAAAATTTTAAGGAAAAATCGAGTAAAACTGTAGCTCCCGTAACCAATAATGCACTTGAAGAAATCAATCTTGGAAATTTAATTGATTATTTAATCAAAAATCTTAATGAAATATCCCCAGGTCCTACAAACGCCTCAACATATCACAAACTAGCAATTGGCATTTTAGAGCTAATTTTTTATCCAGGTCTAAATAATCCAATTAAAGAAAGGGAAATTAACGAAGGCAGAAAGAGAATTGACATTACCTTTGACAACTCAGCGTCTGACGGGTACTTCCTACGATTATCTTCGGTACACCAAATACCTTCAAGATATATATTTGTAGAATGTAAGAATTACACTTCTGACACAGAAAACCCTGAGGTTGATCAACTATCTGGTAGATTTTCTGTAAATACCGGTAAATTTGGAATATTAATGTGCAGGAAGATTGAAAACAGAAAGTTATTAATTGCTCGCTGTATCGATTTGTGGAAACAAAAGAACGAACTCATTATTCCACTATCAGACCTTGAAGTCATTGAAATTCTGAAAGCCATCAAAGAAAAAAAACCCAGACCAGAGGAAGAGACGTTGAACAACTTACAACGAGAAGTTATTCTTTCATGATTTGAGGATTAAATATTAATTCCAATTCTTTTCGAATACGAGCTCTGAAGTTTTACTCCGCTTTTGAAGACCCGACAATTATTTGTATGTCGGTTGTTGCTGAAGAACTTAGGGTTTGATCGTCCCCTATCAGATAATTTTTCGAGAGAGCATCTTTAATTTTTTGAATCACAGAGGCACCAACTGTCGACTTCGCTTTGATTATGGTTTCAGTGTAATCATATGTAGCTGCGTTTGCGGTTGAGGTCACATTAAAACCCGCTTTGGTGAGTAAATCTTTGACTTTACCGGCCTCACCTGCAATTCCTGAACCGT